>Ga0209514_10005125_pt1 | contig 17034 bp, 11 predicted proteins | sample Subgrocontami58m_FD_187452 | JGI IMG/M metagenome (GOLD analysis project Ga0209514, IMG submission 187452) | Subsurface groundwater microbial communities from S. Glens Falls, New York, USA - GMW37 contaminated, 5.8 m (SPAdes) (version 3) | ecosystem: Environmental > Aquatic > Deep subsurface >...
ACGTTCACAGTACCCAGGTCCAGGTTCAGTGCCGCTAATACCGGCCAAGCGATCAAGCGGCACAAAAATCGCTGGCGGTTGTCCCCTTAGCTTAGGCAGAGTTCGGGAACAGTTCCTGCTGCCGCAGCTCGGTGAATGGCGTCCGAACTATGCTACCGAGCATGACGTAGTTGGACGGCTCGCGCTATTAAGCGAAAGCTGGTGCAAGGGATGGAACGCGGAACGCGTCCTTCACCTTAGCGACAAATGATTTGGCATTTGTAAGGTGGAAGCTTTGTTAAGGCAGGCTACCGACTGCCACCTGCGAGGTACTACTCGCGTACGCTATCGACGTGTAAACACCCCCCAGCGTTTGTCAGTAGCAAACCGCTACTGGCAAATGGTGGGGACCGTCTACGCGCGTGTTAAGGTGCGTTGCCTGACTTCGCGTTCTATCTCGCGACGTTTAATAGCGGCACGCTTGTCATGCTGCTTTCGGCCCCGAGCGAGCGCGAGTTCAAGCTTTACAAACCTGTGCGCAGTATACACAGATAGTGGCACTAGTGTCAAGCCAGCTTGGCGCGACTTGCCAGCCAGGTGCATGAGCTCGGAATGCTTTAGTAGCAACTTGCGATCGCGCATGGGGTCGTACCCTGGTGAAGTGCCGGCCGCCGGAGCATACGGCGCAATATGGCAACCCGTAAGCCACAGTTCAATCCCCTTTGGTATCACGAACGAACCCTGCAAGTTTACCCGCCCGGCCTTAACCGACTTCACCTCGGCGCCTGACAACACTAACCCAGCCTCGTAGGTTTCGAGGATTTCATAGTCGTGGCGGGCTTTGCGGTTTTGGGCTAGGGAGGGCATAACCCTATTCTATAGAGCTTAGGGATAAAAAAGAAGCCATCCCAATTGCGGGGATGGCAACTTACTAATTACTCAACACCAAGGTTCAGTCGCTTTGTTTGCTGTTGCACGCTCGCCGTGCTGCACTCGAGACGATGTGTAAATCACCGGAGAATAAAATTGCGCCCTGGCCGAACCGATAGATATCACGAGCGAGCGCTTCGCCACTGCGTGCCATGAGTTCGAATCCTCGAAGGTAAATGTCAAACAGGCGCTGGACCGCGAACAAGGCTACGAACCAGCTCAGGGTTGCCATGAGGCACAAAACGTCGATTGGGCTGGGTAAATCAAGGAGCGGCGTACTGGCGAGCAGTAACATTACAGGGGCGAGTGCGACAGCAAATGCGATGATGATACGAGCGATGTTGAGTGAAGGACTTTCTCGTTTCTTCATTGTTTCCTCTTAGGTTGTTATTTGATATTTGGTTTGATTTTATGACTATTTATACTAATGCAAATAGTCTGCTTTGTCAATAGATGGATTGTTCCACGGCTTTGTTCCACAACCCTGCCTACGGCAGGCAGGCCTTGACAAAATGGTGACCTTGCGCTATAGTAAAATGTTTTGAAGGTTCTACCTGCATATTGAAAACTCGCAAACGCTCTCGTGGCGTAAGGGATTGCGGTAGCTGTCATGACGGCAGCCGCAAGCGCAACGCCTTTACGTGGCATCCACGAGAGCAAACTAGTCAAATGTTCGAGTATGCCCTCGGACAAAACCAACAAGGAGATACCTTTATGGAACAGCAACAACCCGCACCAGCAGTACCGCGAAGACGCAATTGGAAGACGAACTTCAACGGTTCGATCATCCTGGCCGTAATCGCCCTCATCATCGGCGTATTATTATTCTTCAAAGCACCATCCGATTCCGCCGTCGCCACCGCCAAGCAGGAAACAATCAACGCCGCGACGCAGATGGTCGCTGATTCAACGAAGAACCTACGCCAGGAGATTGGTAACCTCGACGCCAAATTTGTCTTTGGTGTCCGCGATGAACTCAAGCAATATGTATCCTTCATGGATATGTTCGGTAACGTGGAAAGGCCTCAGTTTGTCTCGACGATCAACCTGTGGTTCCACCGCGACTCTGTTGGAGTCTACCACCTCGACACACAGGATGACCCGCCCGAAACCACGCGCACCTTGGTACCAATCTACTACCTGATGGCCGCCGCCGGCAGACCGATACAGCCGGTACTCGCCAAGATCGATACCACCAACGAGGAATATGATCAATCCTGGGTAAGGTACTCATATGCTTATATGCTGCCGCCGCCTGGCACAGTCGTAACCAGCACCTCATCCACACAGCAGCCAACCACCGTACAACAGGCGGTTGCCGCCAAGGACACGGCGTCCAAGAAACCGGTAAAGGAGATTTTGCCGGATATATTCTAGCGGCGCCAGCAGCGGTACACAACTCACGAATGTATAACAGCAAAACACAAGGAAGCAACCATGAAAGCTATTACGCTCATTCTCGCACTTACGCTCATCTGCTCGATCGCAGCATTCGCTCAACCGGTTAAATTCATCAGCAAGGCGCAGGCCGATTCGTTCAACGTCATTCTCGCCACCAAGGCAAAGGACTTCTCGACGCCGGTCACGTTCGGTGACCTCGTCATGAACAACAAGATACAGGCGTACCGCTTCAACCAAACGTTCATGACCCTGTCGAAGATAGCCAAGAAAGGCGAAATGGCAAAGTTCAAAAAGTATGCGGATTCAGTGAAAACCGGACTCCAGAACGAAGCCAGTATGCTCGCACAGGGAATCGGAGTTATTGACGGGCAAACCCAAAACTTGGGCACGCGCCTGAACAACGTCGAAGAACTCATCACGGTCGAGGACGCTCTTGACCAAGACGAATTCAAGGACAGACATCAGGAGTTATTCGCCAAGATCGCAAACGAAGTTGCACTGCGCAACGACGTGGCCAGCAAAGCCTGTCGCGAAGGTAAGGGGTGCAACCACAGGCACTACTAACCTCAAAACAACAAAAGGAGGTCTACTAATGTAGAATCCAATTACATACACCAGCCTCCGCGCAACACATTTGTACCAGGAGTCACCCTAAAAAGTGACTCCTGTTTTTTATCCCATTGATACTTGACAGAATGCAAGCTATTTGGTACAGTGGCTTGATTAAAATAAATTCATTTTCCTAAGAAAAAAAGTCATTTAATAATCCAATAACAATCACAATTAAGAAAGGAGTAAGGTAGCGATGCCTTCTCACAATAGTACAGATGATAGACCAAACATGGTGGGTAATGTGATAGTTGAAAACTATCCTGATCAACCGCCGGATGTTTCACAACCGCCAGACCCTACGCCTCCGAGGCACGGCGTAGCGCCTATCCAGCGCAGCGCGCTGTTCCGCCATTTCATTGGTCTCGCGCTCGCTTGCTTGGCAGCAGCCTGGTCCCTCGACGCCTTGACGTTCTCGCCACTTGCACTGCAAGTACACTCGTTAAACGAATTGATTGAGTTGGTGCTTTCGCCCAGCTTATTCGAGGCGTTGTTCGTGTTCTTGCTCGTGCTTGGCTTGGGCGACCTAGGCAACTTCATCAATACGCCACGCAATCACGTGGCGAAAATCTACCAGCCGTTCGGGCTTCGAGGTTCGCAACAGCTTATCGCCTTCTCGCTCGTCGAACGCGGCTGGAAGCCAGTTATGAAGCGCCAAGGTTGGGGCTGGGTACCATTCTCCATCTTCCTAGACATCTACTACTTCCCCTGGCCGCGCGTTCCCTCTGACCAGATCGGCTACATCATCAGCAACATCGGCAAACCGCTTGGTCCAGGTAGGAGAACTGCTACCTCCCTGCCACTCGATGACGAAAAGCAGGGTGAAGTGCTGCACGAGAGCCCATACCGGGACGTGCAACGATTCATTAACGATGGCGGTGAGCTGGGCATCCAGCGTACCGTCATCACACCTGGCTTCCTCAAGGAGATCGATCCGGTCGCGTTCACCGTTATTACCGGTGACGAGAACGGCATCTACGGCTACCTGACTGACCCTGATCTTAGGGCCAAGCAGGAAGCCGGCACTCTCAATTGGAGGGACTTTGGCAATTTTGCCTCCATAGGATCACCCGAACGCGTGGCGCGCCTGAAGGCTGAGATTTCCACACTCGAGGCTGAACGAGACAAGCCAGAGGTGCGGTCGGAAAGGAAAACGGCGATCGATGTCAAGCTGGTCGAGCTCCAGCGGGAACTGCGGGAAACTGACATTTTCCTGCCGACGATCATTGAAGACGATGAGCAGGGTCTTGTCACCATCCTTGATGGCCCGACACTTCGTGGTGGGCAGCTGGTGCACCGCTTTGGTGGCTTTGAGGATATCAAAGCTATCATCGAGAAGAATGATACGTTTAAGGTAGCGGGTAAGAATATCACTTGCTACCAAAAGCACATCGCCGCGAGCCATTCCATCAAAGAGGCACTCGACCGCAAGGCACACCTGGAAAAGGATATCGCCGATCGGGAGGCGGAACTAGCCGAACAAGGCGTGACTGAGGAGCGCAAGAAGCAGATCGATGCGGATATCGCGCACTACACCACTATGCGCGCTCAGGGGGGCATACAGACGCCTCACCAGGAGTCGATCGACAGGGTAATTACCCAGCTCACCGCTGAACGTAACAGGAAGGCAGTGACGCCGGAACGCAAGGCGAAGATCGAGCAGGAGCTCCCTGAACTCCGGAAAAAGCTGACTGAGTTCACTGCTAATGTTGCGAACGACGCAGACAAGCTCATTGAAGCCTTCGGTAAGAAGGATGGCTTCGGCGACTTCGGCGAACGCGAGGCGGGTGAGTGGAGAACGCTCCTGAACCAGAACTACAACCCGATCGAAGACATATTTCGCACGGGGCGTAAGTTCGAAATGCATCTGTCTCAGGAGATACTGAAGGCAGCGCTCGATAGCACCTTAGAGCTCCACGATAGCTTCCAGAACCTGCGAGCTTACTTCATCAACAACGGCACGCAGGGCCCGCAGTGGGACACCTTAAAGCCAGGACGGTTCAATCACAACAGGTTCGTGGTGGCGGTAAAGGTAGTGAAGCGCGTCGTGGTTCCCCAAGGCCAGGTGTACGTCATCAAGAGTGACATCGGGCTCACGGGCGAGGACATCACCCATCGGCGGTTTGCCTTCGGGCAAATCGTTCGCCCGGGCTTCCGCGGCATCTGGCTGGCTACACTGCCACCCGGCACGTACCGCTTCAATACCACGTTCCTACACTACATTCCTGTGCCAACCGCCCTAGTAACACTGTTCTGGGGCAAAGGAACGAAAGCCCTTACGCTCCCGCCTGATAACATAGCTCTCGATAGCGAGCTTGGTGCAGTTACCACCATCACGGCTGATGGGTACAGCAACATTAAGCTCAACATCGATGCGCAGGTCGTATTTCCAGCCGAGGCGGCGGCCATCATTATCGCTACCTTTGGTTCGGTCCACGACCTGGTAAAAGGGCAATTCTCGGCTCGGCTGTCGGCGTACACCATCGAAATCGTGCGAACCAGGACGCTCGAGGTCCTCATTACCAAACAGATTGATGTGCAGAAGGCAATTACTGCCGAGCTCATCAAGCTGTTCAGTCCACTAGAAATCCAGGTACGCGCGGTGCTTATCCAGGAAATCTCGGGTGCTGATGAGTACCTTGACCTTCGCCAGCAGCAAATTATCGCACACCAACAGGAAATACTGTTCAATGTTGAGGCTAAGGTTGAGAAGGCGCGCGCTGAACAAATGAAGAACGCGGGTGAAGCACAGCAAGCATTCGAGCTCGCCATGGCCAAGCAGGACGTGGAGATTGCTGGTGAAACACAGAAAGCGATCGCTAAGCTATTCCAGGATACGGCGGGCATAACCGGCCCGGCTATCGAAGAACTGCGTAAGCAGCTCCTGGAAGGTATCAGCGTCCACTACCTGAAACGCGCAGTTGGCCCCGAAGCCGCCACCATGATCAAGGTCATGCAATACGTGAAGGAATCGGGCGTCGACATCGTAAGTAAGGTTCAGGTTGGTGGTGAACAGGGCACCCTGCTCGATGCGATCATAGGTGGATACCTTGGCAAAGCATCTTCGATCAGTGCGCTTGATAATTGGGTCAACAAGAGCAAGATTGAAAAGGAGGCGGCAAAAAAACGCCTCGAAGATGCCGAGCGCAAAAGAAGGGAGTCCGAGGCTCCAAAGCCACCGGCGGAAACCAAAAAAGAGCCTGCAGGCGCCGGCAGCTAACAATACCAATACATTCAATACATTTACACCCCGCTCTTTCGAGGAGAGAGCGGGGATATTTTTATACTTGCGCCAGGCTGCAATCCTAGCCTGCAGCACATTCCACAATATCTAATACAGTTACATACAGTCATTTTGAGCCGGCCGGCTCAAAATGACTGTAGTGATATTTTCTTATTCTGATACAAAATCACAAATATGTAGCGGCCGCTACATATTTGTGACCTGATATATATAACAACACTTATAAACTAACTGCCTGCTTGCCCTAAGCCCTATTTACCGCTTAGTGCAGCCTTTAGCGAGGCTAACACTTCTTGTTCGTTTTTATTAAAACGGGAAGTATTAACGGTTGTAAGTACTTCTTGCAGCAGTTTGGTGCGCTCGGGATTTTTGCCTGCCAGCTCCCTAAGATACGTAAGCGCATCGCCACTTTCCAGCCCGCGGGAAATATCCTTAAAAGCTTGTTCGACCACGGCAGGCTCAACCTGCATTTTGCTGGCATAAATTGCCATGTATTCGGCGCTATTTCTATTTTCAATCACGCTCTGCAACATGTCGCGTGGAGATACTTCAGTGGTAATCGACTCGGCGCTTACGACTTGATCAACTGAACTAACTGAATTAATATTTTCTGCCGTTAATTCACTGACTTTGCCGTGATCGTAATACAGATACTTACCGTCTTTTAGGCCAATGCCTTCAGTACCGCCCTGAAACATATAAGGCCGCCCTCCGTCGGTAAGCTTGAGCTGCCCAAAGGCCGCCATTTTATCGGTGGCCGACATATTCGGGTTATGCAAAGCGTCGTACGCAGCGTTGGCATTATCAAGCTCGCCAAATACATCAGCCGCGTGCTCGGTACTACCGGCATAACCCCTGCTAGCCGCCAGCTGAGCTTCCGCTATCTCACCCTTCACTTCGGCTATTACAGCAGGCGATGAACCGGTTTTAATCGAGCTTGATTCTGGTGCTATATTTTTTGCCTGATGAGCCTCAAGGGCACTAATACTGGACTCCTTTATAAAACTAGGCGAGTGTGCAACATTTTCCACTGGCGATAGCTCGGACACGCCGCCACTGTGGGAGGCAATCGCCAGCCGCTCGCCCACCGTATGTTGTGTATCACTAAGGTAATCATCCCCCAATGTACGCTTTAACCAATGGAATACCTCGGGTGCGCCGCCATCGGACACCTGGACCAGGCCGAAAATCTTCTTACGTGTTATCGCCTCGATAGCTACGTCATTGGCATCGCTGCAACGCAGGCCCACAATGCGCTGAGCATCACCACGGTCCACAGCATTACTCAAAATTGTGAACGTCTGCTCCTCCTGCAGGAGATACGTATTGGCAAGTGCAGTGTAATCACCCATGGAGTCGGGCGTAAAAGAGCTTTTATTCATAATAGCAATCTCTAACTTATTCCCCGTCAAAGGCGAAGTCGCCTTGTCCCACACGAAAGTTCCTTCATCAGAAATGTGCCAATCAAGAGCCCCAGCCTGATGCTGCTCAACGAGTGAAAGGTCAAGTCGCGAGAATCCGTTGGCCTTGAGCTGTGCCACCTCGCTATCGAGCTTGCTTAAACGTGCCAGCGCTTCGGGGTTAAGCTCATTAAGCGAGCCTTCTGCATTGCTACCTGCCCAGCGAACAAGTGAGGCTTTTTCACCCAGTGTGGTTGTACCGGACGAGGCGGGCATGGCTTGCTCGACTTGGGTAAGCGCATGGTCGAACTCAAGGGCCAAACGGTGCGCTTCAGCCACCGCCGCCTCATCAGAACTGTGATCAGTAAGGTTTATAACCTCTATCGGGCGACCGGTGCTATCACGTAGCTCCAGGTATTCCGGTACACCATCTATATCCTGTCCGTGCGGTACGTAATCAACCAGTACTTCACTAAACTTATGACTTGGTGCACCCGCACCTGAGGCAAGCTCGCTGAGCGCGAGCTCGTGGTAATAAAGGCTGCCCTGGGCAGCGGGGCGACCTTCAACCCACGTCAGGCCAGCGCTGCCACGAACCTTTCCACCGTGCCCTAGCTTAGCAGCATTGTCGCGCAAGGTTTCTTCAGCCACGGCTTTGGCCTCGCTCGCGCCGCCTGCCTTGGTAACCTCCCAGCTACCGTCGGGCTTCAGTATCACCTTATTGCCCTCGTACACCAAATTTTCAACATCAATCCCCTTGCCAAACGCAGTACCTTCATTCGACACACTGATAACAGCCACGGCCCGCCGCAACAACTCGGATCGATTACCGTCACTCACGCTCGTGCCATCGCCCAGGACGCGCTTTATAAATGCCGATTGCGTCTCGGGCGAAGCCTGGTGCACCGCATTATCAATTGCCTCACTAAAAGTATCCACCTTGTCATTAATTTCAATCTCAATTGGTTGTGTTGGAATAGTCTCGGGCGTAGGCGCACTGCTTGGCTGCTCAAGCGGTAATATTCTGGACCCGGTACCCTGCCCGGTTTCTGCCGGTGGCGCGTACGGCGGCTTTACTTCCGGACCACTCGGACGGCTCCGCATCCACTCAGGCAGCAGCGAATCGGTATCGAACTGACCAGTTGAGCCGGGCAGCGGCGCCTCAGCGGTATCGGTGGGGGTAAGTACGTCTTCAGCTTCAGATGGAACGCTCGGCGCAGGTACCTCCGTAGGTACCACCGACGGCGTACGGAACCACTCCCAGCCGTGGCGCATGAGCCAGCCCGTGGTCGCAAACCCCGCGCCCATGGTTGCGCCATAAATAATCTGATTTCTCAGCAGCTTTTTCTTGGCAGCAGAGATGTGTTCTCCTCGAACGTCAAGCAGGTGGCTGACCCGGTCGAGCGCTGTGCGCCCGCTCCCATCGACCATGCGATTGGCACCGTTCACCACGGCGAACGCCTCGGCTGCTCCCATAGCCTTGGCCAGTGCGTACTTGGCCGCGAGTTGCTCTTCTTTTTCGCCAAAGTTCACAGTCCCGTCATCGAGTTTACGCAGAGTGTACCCGATGCGGGCGTCGAGCGAGCCCTGTAGCTTCACCTTGGCGCGCTGTAGCAGGTCGTCCTGATTATCTTTGGTAATACTGATATCGCTACCCAACACTTTTTTGATAAACACATCCTTATCCTTACCCTCGGGGGCATACTCGACCTGCGCCACCAGTTTATCTAGCTTGGCCGCGAGCTGCTTAGCTTCCACGTAGCTTTGCTGGCCAGCCTCGACCTGCGCCTGCTTCACTTCGAACTCGAGCTTCCCCACCTGCTCGAGCGCCTGCATCGCCTGTAGGTACGCGGTCTTGCGTTCGCCCTCCATGAGCTCGGGGTCTTCCTTAAGTGACAAGCCCCCGAGCTCCTTGCTCAGCTCGTTGAACCGCGCTTTGGCCTGCCTGGTATCAGCCTTGAGCTGCGCTACCTTGGCCGATTCTGCTTGTGTGCCGCGACGGCCCGCGACCTCCGCCTCGCGCTGGCGGGCAAGTTCGCGACGGTGCGCCATGAACCCACCCATCCCAGCGGCCACGACTGGGGCAGCGGCCCAGCCCAGCACCCCCGCGGTAACGGCACGCCCGGCGAAGCCCAAACCGCCGTACATTCCACGCTCGGTTACGACGTTAGTCAACACCTTGCGCCAAACAGGTGCTGATTTAATTTCGGATAAACGACGTTCAACTTCCGGATCAGAATTTAAATACTGCGACATGTTAACGCGGTAGTCGATCTGGCGCGTGGCCAACGCCGCCTGCTGCTCATCGCCGAACTGTTGCCGCTTCAAGCGCAGAATATCTGCTCGGGCCGCCTCGTACACATTTTTCATATGCACATACTGGTCGCGCTGGCCTTTCTTAGCGGTCGGCAGCGACCATTCGTACGGGAGCTGCGCGAATTCGCTCGCCACCTGGTTGAAGTGCTCGAGCGCCTCGGCATCCTCGGGGCTAAGCTCAACCCTACCTTCCGATGAATCGTGCTCATAGGCCTCGGGTCGCCCGGCAAGCAGTAGTTCCAGCGAACCGTCGGACTGCACCTCAACGTCTAGGTCATTAGCGGTCTCGCGCATGCCTTTAATAAGGAGCTCGAGCGTCTTACCGTGCGTCGCCATACCGCCGCGCTGCAATTCAAGCGCGGTGCGCTTTTGCTCAGTACCAACGATGAACGGCCTCAGGGCACTTACGAAACCGCGCGCGAGTGCGTTACCAACCCTTGCTCCCAGCTTTTTGCCCTTATACTTTTGACCGGCCGCTTCAACCTTGGATTTATACTCGGTACTGGCCTCATCCTCTATCCGGGAAAGTGTGACCTGCTCTAGGTTGCGGAAGAGGAGGGCCCTTTGGCCTTTAATTAAATCCTTATAACCAGCGATCGATTCGAGTTCCTCCTGTCTGACGCCGAACATCGCCTCAAAATCAAAACGCGCATGCGCTTCTGCTTCAGGGGGTGGAGGTAGATCTTCAAACTTAGCCTCGGCCTCCTGCGGTTTGGTGAACTCAGGGGGTTGCTCTACAACTTCAACTGGCACGGTTTCAGCCTGCGCGGATGCATGCTCCTCCCCCTTGCTACCCATGTCGGCCACGGGTGGCCCAAGCTCTCGCGCCACGCTCTCGAATGCCGCGAGACGCTTTGCTTCTTTACCCTCTGCAAGATCTGCCATGGATGTATGGGATAATTATTGCAGTGCTGAGCTATCAACTCGAATGTCCAGCCAGCGGCAAACCGCGGCCACGGTAATGTGCCACCCGTTTCTCAATCACGGCTGAATAGCGCAGGCCATCTTCGACGAACACGTCAACAAAAGCATCGCGGTCTGACTCGTCGGTGAAGTCTGGATCATTAAGCAATTCACGTGCCTTGGCCGCCAATCGGTTCCGCACCGTGTCATCAATCTCGTCCTTCACCCGTTGCTCGTCAGGTGTTAATTCACGCATGAATTTAATGCCTGTTTCGTCTGCCCAACCTTCGGCCTCAGGTTGCTCGCGCTCAATGGGCGGTACTGACGCTGCCGGCTGTTGTACTTCGGTCGAATGGTCCTCTACCTGAATGTTGGCCTGCGCACCGTCACTCGTAACCTCTAATTCTTCCTGCGCCTTAGTTACACGCGTTCGGCGACCACCCGCAATAGGTTTATCGGCAAATCCAAGAGTTCGCAGCGCACGTTGCGCCTCATCATACTCCTCGGACGATAAATTTTTACTTCCCAGGCGATTTACCGACTTCCAAGCATCTGAATACGTTTTGCTAGTACCCGATCGGGCTGGCGGTACATCAGTAGTGTTTTCCACATGAGCTTGAGGCTTCTCCGAAGTAAGTAAAACGTCATTCGCCGGTGGTGACTCAACAACAACTTTCTTAATGTCAGGTGCCAACGCAACAGCGACGGGAGGAATTACATTTTCACCCTGCGTAATTGACGTGTGCTGCTTTTCCTTGCCGCCCTTGCCGCGCCTGTCTTGTTTGGGCTGCTTCTCCTTTGGCTGCGGTAGCCCACGCTCCAGGTACTGCTTCAACTGCCCTTGCGTGATTTTGACATCTACCCCAAGATCGGCCAGTAGCTCAGGCAAAGTAAACGTCAATGGCTTACCGTTCTTTGGCTTTATGATAAGAGCGCCGCGCACCGGAACAAGCTCGGGATGCTTGGCCATGAATCGCTGTAGAACGAGTGTAAGGTCGAAATCACGGTTCGTGGTATTCAAAAGTATGCTCTGATTACGCTCGTCCCAACTCAGATAGCCCTGGAAACGACCGTCCGCGTTCACAGTATCATGGCCACCTTTGAACTTTTTACCATCAAACCACTTCTTACCAGACTCACGATCAGCCTCTTCCATTCCTTCAATATTAAGCACGAATTTACCTAGCCTAGTATCCACGACACGGCCTTGTCCTTGGAGTGATTCCTCCGGTACATCAAGCAATAGTTCGTGAGCGTGGTCGATAGTACGGCGCTGATTTTCGGCCGCTGCGGTAAGGCTCCACTGCTTTAGCTCAGCGTCACTCAATTTTTTATCTAAAATAAAATTGGTTATGGCTATCCCAACAGTTTCACCGCCATCGCGGCTGCGTTCGCGCGGCGCGTCCACTGCCCGTGCCGCCGGCGCCCACTGCTGCTCAAGAAACTCTAATAAGCGGGGTGCGTCCATAAAACGATGCAGCCCGCGGATCGTACGATCGCTGCTGTTAAATTCATCTGGTTTCGTTATGAAACGTGCGTTATCATCACGCACAGTCAGCTCGACCAAAGCTCGCAGTGGTCCTGACCGGCCGATATCGCCGCGTGAGAGCAGTAAGTTATATAAAATTTTAGCCGATGATGTTTCATAGCCGCGGCCGCGCTGGTGGTTATCGATGATAACCGTGCCATCACCCTCAACGGTCACACCGCTCCGCAGACCGCTATCAATCGTAGTAGCGCCTGGCTTAAATTCGCCCGGCGGCACTACGGCAACACCTAACAGTACCTTGTTTAACTTCGCCTGCTCGAGCAGCATGAGCGACACCCGAGCGTCTAAGTCGGCACCCTCGGAAATTTTGTACTCACCAGTTCGCCTGTCCTTTTGCCACTTGCCACTGTAGGCGAAGGGACCCCACACCTCACGGGTCGCCTTCAAAAAATGTTCGTTTGCCTTCTTCCAGTCCTGCTGCGACAGTTCCTTCTCCTTAAGCCCTGGTTGCACAAGCAAAATTTCGTTCATGAGGTAGGCCGAGGGGTTAAAGCCTGCCCCCACCCTAGTGAGAAATTTCGTGGTCACACGACGCTCGGCTTCATACTTAGACCGATCGTGGAATTGGTGCTTAATCTGCTTGAGGCTCATGCCCTTGGTGTACTCCTGGCAAAGTTCCAAGAACTTACTGTGCTCTGGTTGGTCACGCCAGCGCTCACCCTCGGGCTTAGGTTTAGGGCCTTCACCCTCGGCCACCCAAACGCGAGTACGCTCTGACTTGGGGTAGTCAGGTGATGAAGGTGCGCTCCTTGGTTGCTCGGATTCAAGTTCTGCCAACAACCGCTCGGCTGCAGTGCGATCAGGGCTCACAAACTCTGCATCTTTGGTCGCTGGTATTTTTTTCCCCTTCTTAGTGTACGAATGCTCAAATCCGGCGCGAAAAAACCGCTCGATCGCAGGATCGAGGAAAGAATCACGAATATCTTGGGCAGTGAGTTCACCGGCATCGTATAGCTCGCGCATAGCCGCATAAGACTCAGTCTCCTCTTGGGCACGCTCGTCGAGTAGAATGCTGTTTATCTCAAGCCTTTTGCCGGTACTCTCACCGGCTACAGGCAAATGGGCCGTCTCGGGCGATTGGTCGAGTTCAATGCGGGTAGACTCGACTGGCGGGTTATTGGCCACCAAATCACCAAGAACTTCCCCAGCCTCATGTAATGGAATACCTTTTTTACCCATATGCAAGCCAAAAAATAATCACCCTAGGCTACACCTTAATGTAGCTGGTGTCAAGGTTACGCAATACAACAACGAAGGCTTTACCACTACTCGCGGCGAATGCCTTCGTTAATATCTTCATCCCAAATAAGTACCGATAACCCGCGCCACAAACTGGCAGCCGATTTCTTCACTAATGGCTCGCGCTGCTGCGAGCGCCAAGACTTGGCGTAGGCGCTGCGGGCGACACTACGACGTCGCAGCAAACGAATATCCTGTATCATGGTTAATTTGATTTTTGTTTAGTAGCTTTTACACTTTATTATTATACCGTAAAAATCGCATTTAGTCAACCAAGCAATTCGCCTAACGCGATTTCAGCGTTGCAAAAAAGTACTATCGCTATGACAGTACTGGTTGTGCCTACACGCTGATGTAGTGGCGGGCCCGACCCCGATGTGATATCGGGGCGATCCCTGCCTGCCAGCAGGCAGGTTCTCCGTGACCACACACTATACTCGCCTGGCTCGCAAATACGGGGCAGACAGTGAGATTATAAATCAGAGCGGGCCCGACCGGATTCGAACCGGCGATCTTCTCCGTGACAGGGAGACGTGTTAACCGGGCTACACTACGGGCCCGCTCTGATTTATAAAGATGCTGTCAGAAAGTGCTAGGCTACTTGGATAGTAACGTTGAGAGCCAACTTTCAAATTAGTTTCACCCTGCGGGTAATCAGCCGGAGGCTGAAACCGGGCTACACTACGGGCCCCCGCCTGCGAAAATTACGCTTTGCCAGGATAACACGTATAAAAAATAATTTCAAGCTTGGCTAGGCTGTGAGCGGCGATGAGGCCGCGGCCGAGCGTGGCGAGCGCCACCACAACCAAACACCAGCTAGTATCACCAGCGCGGCCACCAGGCTTCCTATCCGCACACCAGCGACCTCGAGCTGTGCATCAATTCTAATAAACTCGAGTATAAAGCGCAGTACGCCCGTGGATATAAGGTAGGCGGCAAACAGACGCCCCGGCGCTTTGGCTAGCGATTTTGAACGCCACAACACAGCCGCGATCACTAGCAAGCCCATAAATTCGTACAAAAAAACCGGGTGAAAGTGAGTGGACGTAGCCTGCGCTACCGGACGAAACGCACGTACGATTGGTATACCCCAGGGGAGGTTGGTCGGCACGCCAAACAATTCCTGGTTAAAGTAGTTACCCCAACGCCCTAACGCCTGCGCCAGGGCAAGCGCGGGCGCAAGCACGTCTCCGAGTGTGAGCCATGAGTATCCCCTTTTCTTGGCCCACGTCATTAGCATTAAAAATGCTGCGGCCAGCCCGCCATGAAAAGCCAGCCCGCCCTCCCACAAACGAAGAATATCCCCGAGGTGGTCACGGAAATACCACCACTCATACAAGAACACATCAACCAATCGCGCGCCCACGAGGCCGGCGAGCACTAGCCAGCTAACAAGCTGTTCTAGGTGTGGCAATGGCCAGCCTTTCTCCAACCATGTACGCCGAGCCACCAGGTACCCGAGCGCTACGCTGGCAGCAAACAATAGACCGTACCAATGCAAACTAAAATCTCCCCAGCTCACGATCGTGGGCGACGGGACATAGGAATGGAAAAAGTTCAACACGCTCATGCTAGAAAAATCCGAGACTCAAAACACGAAGTTCGAAAATTATTTCGGGTTTCGAATTTAGACTTTATGATTTCCCGCGTGCTACCCACCAATAAGCTTGCCCTGCAGCACGGATTTTAGTTGTGTCCAATCGTCAATCGCTTCATCGTTCACGAAAAAGGTCGGGGTGCCGCGTACGTTGCGCGTCTCTCCCTCGCGCATATCCTCGCGTATCAGGTCGGATTTGGCCTTACTATCCAGACAAGCGGCAAAACTCGGCTCATCAAGTTGAAGTCCGCGGGCGTAACCTACTAGCTCGTCGCGCGAAAAAGCCGGCTGCATTTCAAATAACTTATCGTGATATTCCCAAAACTTACCTTGATCGTTGGCACACTCGCTAGCCAGCGCCGCCCGAAAAGCCTGGGGGTGAATACTAAGCAGCGGGAAATGGCGGTACGAAAATGCAATGCGGTCTCCGAAAGTATCAACGATTTCTTTCACTGTTGATTGAGCGCTTTTACAGGCTGGGCACTGAAAATCGGAAAACTCCTCCAGCTTCACGGCCGCGTCAACTTTGCCCAAAATAGGCCGAGGTGAATTTATGGTGGGGTAAGTGGGACGATTTACGGCCGCGCGCCAAAGCCAAACCCCCAGGCCAATCGCGACCAGCACTCCGCTTGCCACCCATAGCTTGGAAGATCGGCCGCGCATACGAAGTATATGGGCAATTACTGCAAGGCCGCGTCGACAATCGCCTTCAACTGCTCGTAAGGCACCGCACCTTCGACCGCCGTGCCATTAACGAACGACGTTGGGGTGCCGCTAACGCCGAAGGCTGAACCTTCTTGTAAGTCCTGCTGTACCTTGGCTGTCATTTCACCTTGATCAAGGCAGGTGCGGAAGCGAGCTTCGGACACGCCGACTTCCTTGGCTAGTGGGTAAAGCGCGGTTAGTGCAAACCCGGTGCCGTTAGCGGTCGTGCGCTCAAAAATCTTGTCAATAAAGCTCCAGTATTTTTCTGCGCCACCGAACTTGCCCACGCATTCGGCTGCTTCGGCCTCTTTTTGCGCGTTTTGATGGAATGACAACGGGAAGTGGCGATAAATCAATTTAACTTTACCTTGATACTCGGCCATTAAGCGCTGTACTTCAGGATGGAAGCGCTTGCAAAACGGACACTCCAGATCACTGTACGAAATTATAGTAACCGGGGCGTTGGCGCTGCCGCGCACATAATCAGTCGGCTTTACTGCAATGTCAACTTTGGACGGCGGTTGGTTCGGCTGGGGTGCGCTCGGAGTTGGCGCGGGAGTTGGCGTCGATAGCGCAGCAGTTTTAGAAAAATCGCCGCCGGACAACAAATACGAACCGGCCGCGGCAAACCCAGCTAAACTTACTACCGCCACACCGACCACGATCCCCATGGCGAACGTAAGCTTGGGGGAAGCGCCATCGAACATGCTCGACTTGGGCGGCATAATTGGAGTACTCGGCAACACTGGTACTTGTTCATCCATATAAAAAAGATGATAAACGATTAGGTGGGAGCAGTATACCACGGCTCCACAAACTGGTCTATGCTCCGCCGCCGCGCAGCAGGTAATCGTGCGCCTCGAGCGCAGCTTTGGCGCCCTCGCCGGCGGCGACCACGATTTGTTTAGCCGGCACGTTGGTGATATCGCCGGCCGCGAATATACCCGGGGCGCTGGTACGGTTGTGGTTGTCCACTTCTACTTCGTGCTCGTGGTTGAGCTTTACCACGTCAGCCAGGAACTGCGTCGATGGCTCATAACCGATTTCTTCGAACACTCCTTGAACCGAGATCACTTCTTCGGCGCCGGTCGAATGATGTCTCACTTTAAGGCCGCTGACCGCGCTTTCACCGACTATTGCAACCGTATCACATTCAGTTAGC
>Ga0209514_10005132_pt1 | contig 17018 bp, 14 predicted proteins | sample Subgrocontami58m_FD_187452 | JGI IMG/M metagenome (GOLD analysis project Ga0209514, IMG submission 187452) | Subsurface groundwater microbial communities from S. Glens Falls, New York, USA - GMW37 contaminated, 5.8 m (SPAdes) (version 3) | ecosystem: Environmental > Aquatic > Deep subsurface >...
CCCGCCAGCAGACCCCCCCCCGCCCCGCCCCCAAGGTCGTCGAGTCCGTCCCCGCCCCCGTGATCCACACCGAGCCCACCAAGGCCGAGAAGCTGGAGAGCCTCCGCGCCGCCTTCACGGCCGCGGTCAAGGCCAAGGACTTCAAGAAGGCCGACGCCATCGACGCCCAGATCAAGGTCCTCGTGACCGAGATCGAGGCAGAGAAGGTGCAGACCGAGAAGATCGAAGCCAAGGCCCAGGAGATGAAGGACTCGATCGACGCCGAGAAGCGGATCCCGTTCCTCAAGACCAAGATCGCCGAGCTCCGCACCGCCCTGTTCGCCCCCGGGAAGGAAATCGGGGAGTTGATCGCGATCAGCAGCGGCATCGTCAGGTACGAGTACGAGCTCACCGAGCTCGAGATCAAGATCGCCCCGATCGTGGAAGCCCGCGCCCAGGCCGAGGCCAAGCGCCAGGCCGAGATCGCCACCCGCCCCGCCCCCATCCAGGCCCCCAAGACCACCCGCCGCTGCAAGGTGTGCGGGAAGGAGATCAACGGGGACGTGATGGTTCCCCACTTCGGTGAGATCGAACGGCGCCGCAACCTGTCTCTCGACCCCAAGATGACGGTCGAACAGGTGTATGGAGACCTGTTCTTCCATCCAGAGTGCAAGAGCGGCATCCAAGGCCGTGCCTATACCATGGGCCACGGCAATATGAAGCGGAACCTCGAGATCTGGTGCGACGGTCGCGGACGGCGCGCCCAAGCCGCGGAAGAGCGCAAGCTCAGCCGCAACAACCCAGGCCGCGATCGCGACATGACCCGCCCCCCCCGCACCTGGTCCTCGGCCCCGCCGGCCACCAAGTGGCGGCGCACGGCCTAGCTCCCCGCATCCCCCCCACGATCCCCCTTCGCTCGGCTTCGCTGAGCTTCGGGGGATAAACGAGGGCGAGAATGGTTCAATCCCATCTCTCGCCCGCCCCTCCGTATGGACGAACGATCGTTCGCCCCCACGGAGGGGAAACAGGTCCTGTAAAACCTATTCCTCATTGACTGGAGTCCTTTCCATCAACGGCGGAATAAACACCCGCCACCGCGTCCCCAACCCAGGAGTTGTCATGATCACCCAGAACACCGCCCCCCGCCCCTTCGAGAACTACAGCTACTCCCGAACCGCCCGCACTGCCATCGCCAAATGGCACCGCGAGCTCTTCCCCGTGGACGGCATCACCGAGGAGATCCTCGTCTCCAACAAGAACCACGACCAGATCCATTTCCTCCACGAGATGATCAAGGACGTCCTGTCCCACTACCAGGCCCTCCGCCTGGCCGTGGTCGACAACACCAAGATGTCCAGGTCCGAGGCGATCACCGCCGAGGCAGAGGCGAGGAAGCCCCTCGCGATGTTCAAGGACGAGATGAAGGCCGCCCACCGGCAGGACTGGCAGTCCCGCAAGGACCGCCGTGAGGCCGCCCAGGCCCCGGCCGCCGCCGAGCAGCGCGCGACCGGCTAACCCCCCCCACGCAGGCTGGCCACCTGCACCACGATCCCCCTTCGCTCAACTTCGCTGAGCTTCGGGGGATAAACGAGGGCGAGAATGGTTCTACCCCATCTCTCGCCCGCCTTCCAAAGATGTGAAAATTTTTCACATCTTTGGAGGAAATATATGTCCCATAGGTCTTATAAGACCTATCCCCCGCATTCTCCCACCAGCACGGAGGAGACGATGAACCCTTTTATCCAAAGTCTATCGGCCTAGCCGGTCGCCAGAGGACAAAAGGATGGTAGTCAAATGAACAGACTAAGCCTCGGCTTACTCTACTCATACGCCCGACTGCTAAGGACACACATTCTTCGGAATCAATATGTCCAGTTCTTCTCCGGTCTTGTGGGCACATGCCCATGCTCTTTCCCAAAATGGACGAGGTTCCCTCGCCCATCCTTCCAGCCCCAAGGAGTCACTCATGGCCACCCCCACCGTCAACTTGAGCGGCATTGCTGCCCTCGCCAACTCCTCCCCCTCCACCACCACCACCGGACGTCCCCAGCTCTCCGGCAACCAGCAGCAGTCCCGCTCCACCCGCCCCTCCAAGCAACGCGTCGTCGGTGAAACGCCGATGTACACGCGCGAAGAGCGGGAAACCCTCTGGAACTGGCTCAAGGAGGCCGTGGCCTGGGCCATCAACCCAGCCACCAAGGTCTTCGGAGAGGAAGTAGTCAAGGACGAGATCTTGTCGGTCTGGCACACCGACATCCACAAGATGGTCCAACTGACCCACGATGCCCTGGTTGTCGAGTTCCTCAAGGTCGAAGCCACGGGTGTCCCCCGCGGCATGGAGACCATCCTCGACCACGCCCGCGGCGAAATCTCCCACTTCAAGGCTGCGATGATCAGCGCCTTGGAACGCAAAGAGGGCGGCAATGAGGTCAACTCCCTCGATCTGCCCCAGTACGGCATGAGCCCCCGGGCCCGCAAAGTCCTGATCGCATGGATCATCGAGTGGGTAGGGATCAAGGACAAGGATGTCGCCGAGAAGCTGATCTCCCGCGAACGGGATCGGATGGACCTTCAGGTCATGTTCCGCTTCATGGCGAACGTACTCTGGTTCTTCCGGTTCCTGAAGAACATCGAGCTCCGCCTGGCCAACCGCCAGGAAAAGGGAGAGAAGATGATCACCAAGCTCAACAAGGAACTGGACGCGATCCAGAACGCACCGTCGCAGTTCCACGAGATGATGAAGCAGGCGCGCGAAGCCGACCGCGCCGATATGGAGGCCAACAACGCCTCCGCCCCCCAGCAGCAGCGCAAAGCCGCCGCCGGGTAGGGGTCGGGGTTCTCCCGACCCAACGCCTAGGGTGAGAATGGTTCAACCCCATCTCGCCCGCCCCTCTATATGGACGAACAATCGTTCGCCCACATAGAGGGGAAAATAACCACCCCACCTAACAAGGAGGACACGGGAATGACAATCCCCCGTGTGAACCTCGATGGTATCAACGCGCTTGTTGGCGCCACCTCGGGACATGATCGTCCCACAGGCGCGGCACAAAGACCGCAGACCCAAGATCACCGTTCCCCCTTCGCCAAGGCTTCGGGGGACAAGCCCTCGCCCCGAGGCGATAGCCTTATGGGGCAGTGGCTCGGCAGGTTCTTGTTCCAGATCGACACACGGAAAACGGGCATGGAAGCCCAGTTTGCGATCTTCTCCCAAGCGCGACGCATGATGCCTGCTCTCTTTACCGAGAGTATGGAAACCATGCTGGTCGCCGGCGGGATGAATAACATGGAGTGGCAAGCATTGCACTTCATGTTGATCAAGCTCATGGCCTTTTCCCAAAAGGCCAAGATTAGGATGGCCAGAATGGACATCCAAGATGAGGCCGAATTGGCGGCCGCACTCGAGCGGATTGAAGAACCGCTCGCCAATTACCTCGAGCGCCTCAAGACGGCGCACGAACGCGATTACACCGAGCGCGAGTAAAAAATCTCGCGCGTTTCCCAAAGAAGTGAAGTTTTCACTTTTGTGGGAAACGTTCCTTCACTCTCAAACTCTTTCCCAGGAGAAACCGTGAACCCATTTCTTTCCCTCTACGCCTATTGGGCGCAGGATGTGAACCGATTCCTGGTTCATCCGGGAATCGTGACCTTCGTACAGATGTGCGCCACAACGGCCGGGTACGAATTGGCCGCGTGTGTGGTGATCGGCTTCTGTTGTTCCCTGGCCAACCGGAACTACTGGCCGATCTTGATCCGCTTTTGGTTGAAGTGGGGCCTCGCGCTCCCTTTCACCTTGATCGGATATATGATCGTCGGCAGCATCTGGCTGATCCGAGCAGCACGTCGCTAGCTTGTCCCTCCCCTTGCCACGCAAGGATCAGAGGGACCCCATGGAAAGTTCACCACTTGTTGATGGTCTTCCCATGGATGCACTATGAGGAGGTATCCATGTCTCTCTCTTCCTGCTCCGGATTCATCCGGGGCAAAACAAAAAACCCACGTCCTTTGATTCTGTCTTGGAAGTGACCAAATGGTCGCTCTCTAAGGCGGAATCAAGGGACGTGGTTTTGTGTTTAGAAAGATAGGTCTTATAGGCCCTATAGGACCTATAAAATTACATCACCAGGGCGTCATCCTTTCCCACCGTCCTTTCCATAGCACCTTCGGTGCCGCGCCAAGCAAGATCAAACAGAGAATGAATGGCATCGGCAATCTCATGGTTTTCAATCACAACCGAAATGGGATGAAAGGAAAACGTATACAAAAACACATGATTCGCCCGCACCGTAATCTCGGCTTTGATCGGAAATGCTTCTTGGGGAAGCACTCGAATCTCTCCATGAGAGACGGTGGGAATTTTGGAAAGATCGGGATTGTCCATAAGAACGATCGCGCGATGAGGAATCTGAAGCGCATGCATAGCACAGAGGTGTTGTGTGCGTGCCTTGCATAAAATGGGATGGGTCTCGATTTCATGTATGGGAACGATTTGAACAAACGGTCCTGCTAATCGCAAAAAAATTTCCCGTGTTGTCAGCATTCCCTCTTCCCCTTCCAAAAAACGGATCTTTGGTTTTTGTCCGGATTGATTATGAAGCGCGCTAAAAATAGGAAGCAGCTCGCGCACCATTTGTTCTTGTTCATTCAAGGTTTGTTGTTGGAGGCGTAGGAGCGCACATAATCGCTCGGGGTGTTCGGCCGCAAACTCGCCTTTTTTCCCTTTGGCCACCTTGCTTACAAGTCCCCGTTCAATCAAGGAATCAATAAGTCCGTAGGCAGTTGCACGATTCACTCCTGCACGTTTGGCAAGTGTTTGCACAGGCGCGCTCCCAAGTTCAAGCGCAGCCAAATACATGGCTGATTCTTTTTGTGAAAATCCCAGGCGAAGGAGAGAAGGTTGAAGACGTTCCATATGTTTAAGAATGCATACTTGCGCGCAACACACCCCATGTTTGCTCTGCGGTGTGCGCGAAAGAAAATTGTGCAGCGCGTGCCAAACCTTTTTGTTGCAAGGTGGATCGTAAAATTGGATCATCTACTATTTTTGTAAGCGCCTTTGCCCAAGCTTCAATATCTGCAGGAGGAACAAATAACCCAGCCTCCCCCATCACCTCACGATGTGCTGGGATATCCGAGACAATGATCGGAGCCCCACACGCCGCAGCTTCGAGATTAGGAATTCCAAACCCTTCATACCAAGATGGTGTGATAGAGGCGGTTGCTTGGCTGATGAGTATTGGAATTTCTTCCTCGGGCACATAACCTAAAAATCGTATGGAAGATTTGAAAGGAGAGGCTTTGTAAAATGCGTCAATCTCTTGATACTTGTAGCCGGGAAATCCGGCTAAAACCAATTCAAACGGATCTCCTTGTCCGCGTCGTTCTTTATATTGTTCAAACGCGCGCAAAAGAGTGAGGATATTTTTCTTGGCTTCCAAACGACCGATGAATAAAAAATAGTGCGGGGAAAGACGATAGGTTTGTACAATCGTTTTTTTCTCTTCCTCTGATCGCGGTGTGTAGAGCGCATGATTTGGTGCCAAGGGTGTGACCGTGATTTTTTCGGAAGCCACATGATACACATCCATCACTTCTTGTTTGGTAAAAATGGAAGGGGTGAGAATGTGAGAGGCTCGAAGCGCCGCGCGCCTAGTGACTGATCGCAAACGACGACAAAGCGATGATGGATAGACATCTGGCCGACGTAAAAAACCAAGATCATGAATCGTGGTCACGGTGGCTTGTTGCTTTTGCATGTCTCGCGGAGAGATAAGCGGCAATCCTTGAGAAGGAATAAACAACACATTGACTGGTCTTCGCCACATTTCCCAACTGACTCGTCCTTGCATCCATCCGCGCGGCAAGCGCCAAGAAAGTACGCGTGACTCCCATTGCGCGGGAAGATTCGCCAACTCTCCTTGAAGTGGAGTAGGACTAAACAAAATCACACGCTCTTCTTTGGCAAGCGTGTGTTGCTTCATAGCTTCGATGAGATAAAACGCATACCATTCGACCCCGGTCTTTTTTTCTTTGTTGGCTGAAGAGGCGTCAATTCCATACACGAGAGTTTTCTCTTGTGCCCCGTGGTCTGGATGTAAAAAATCATGTTCCTCCATAGAAAATCACTGCGTTCAAAAATTTCTAATTTCTAATATCTTATTTCTAATGATGGTGCCTCGTGGCGATATTTGAAATACATATCCCATTCCTTCATTGTCTGGCAGAGTCCACGTCTTCGGCGGGGTAAACCTGATCCCGCCAAAGGTGGGAGAAATTGAAAATTGGAAATTTCGAACATACATCGCCTAGGTCGTAGTAAAAATGCTTCGCTTATAAGCCTCTAGATTTTCCAGCGCAATCCCTGTGCCTTTCACCACACACTGCTGTGGATCTTCCGCAATAAAAGTTGGAACACCAGTAGCCTCTGCGATCAAAATGTCCAAACTGCGCAACAGTGCTGATCCTCCGGAAAGCATAATTCCTTTGTCCATAACATCTGCGGAAAGTTCAGGAGGTGTTTTGTGTAAAACTTCTTTGACCGTCGTAATAATGCCTTCGAGTTCATTTTGAATCGCATCCGTAATATCATCCGAAGTCACTTGGATAATTTTTGGCATGCCCGAGATCATGTCACGGCCTTTCACTTCGGTAAATAATTTATCTGGCAAATACATGGCCGCACCGATATTGATTTTAATGTCTTCTGCAGTTCTCTCTCCAATCGCTAACCCATATTTGCGACGAATATATTCCATGATCGCCTGATCGAATTTTACTCCACCGATGCGTACGGATTCGGAAGCAACAATGCCGCCTAAAGAAATTACCGCCATCTCCGAAGTGCCACCACCGATATCAATAATCATATGACCCGAGGGAGAACCAATGGGGATATTAGCGCCGATCGCGGCCACAATCGGTTCTTTAATGACATAGGCGGCTTTTGCTCCGGCTGCCATCGTGGCATCAATCACAGCACGCCGCTCGGTCGACGTAATACCGCCCGGTACGGCAACCATGACCTCGGGGCGCAATAAGCGAAAGTTCCCTAGTGCTTTGTTGATAAAATACCGAAGCATGGCCTCGGTGGTGCGATAATCTGCGATCACCCCGTCTTTAAGCGGACGACGTGCGATAATGGTATCTGGAGTGCGGCCTAACATGTCTTTTGCTTCTTTCCCCACAGCCAACACTTTTTTATCCAATCGAGAAATAGCCACGACGCTTGGTTCGTTAATAATAATGCCGCGCTTTGGGACATAAACCAAAACCGTGGTGGTTCCAAGATCAATGCCGATTTTTTTGAGAAACATAGATGAGCCTCCTTTACGCCTCGTATCTTACCTGTCTGTTGTTGGATCGAAAAGCACCTCAAAGGTCTTGTCTTGATCAAGGATAGTGTTCAAGAGATAAGTTTCATTCCCCCACTCCTCACTTTCTTCTGAAGGAGTCGCGTAAGAGATGGAATTTTTGAAATCTAAAGAAAGATAAAGGTTATGATTTCTCGCGCCCATTTGTTTGAAAAAAGAAAGTGTATAAGAGCCGTTCCTTAATGCTTGCGCGACTGTGTCTGCTAAAACATATTCAAAAACCAAGGTTTGTGTTTCCCCAGGTTCCACCGAAGTAAAGGTGCCAAAATACGTAAGCCCGAGATCGGTACCTATATCAGCGGCGCCTTCTGCCCCGGAAGGATTCAAAAGATGATCATTGGCAAGAGATCCTTCTATGTCAATAAGTTCGGTTCCCAACGGAACATAGAGTCGTGTATAGGTACGGTAACGTGTGGTCTTCCAATCAAAGGAACCTCGATGAATGTACGTGATGGTGGTACGTCCGATCCAATCCCTTTTGGTGTTTTGAAAAATCTCGTATGCCACTTTATGATCTACGACAGGATCGGATTTGAGGCTCGCAAGATTTGCGTCCACAACCATTTGAACATCTGAAGAGGAAGGTACTACGCGCCCAGCCCATCCTGCTTGCACCAACGCGTCCTCCACTTCCTGATCTGCGCTATACAAAGCGATCTGTTTTTGCAAAAAATTCTTGGAAAGAATATCCAAAAACGCTGGCCACTCACTTGCGGGAAGTTCATAAAGACGATGGAGTAAAGACTCTACAACATCTGCAAGAATCTCTTTGCGTTGTGAAGGAGGAATCCCCTGCCCAACATATCCCACTTCAACTTGATATTCCATGACATCAGCAAAATTCTCGGCAGTAAATGTTTGGCCGGAAACTGTGAGAGGACCCGTCAAGGTCAGGACATCTGAAACAAATGTTGGGGTCAGCCCTACTACTCCATGAACACTCATCGCTGTGGGTACACTTATTTTTTGTTCTTCAGATAGTTGTTGACCTTCGGCTATAAAACGCTCAATGCTTTGCAGCGCGCTTACGGCAAAGTCAGGAGACCAATTGGCGTCCCGCAGGTACCAAGTCGATAGTGCATTGTATGTTTGCAAAGGCGTTGGAGCGGCCAACGAAGAAATCGCAAGCTGATCAAGGGCATAGACATCCTTTGTTTGTACGGACACAAAATCTCCGTTTCGCACACGCGCAAGACCATAGGTGCCGATAAATCCACCTCCTGGACGCAGCTCGGTATTATTCAAAAAAAGAAGAAGAAAAGTTTTTTGTTCTTCAAGCCCTCCAAATTCCGGAAGAATCGTCGCAAAGGTTTGGAGAGTTTTGAGAGACCGAGAAGCTTCTTCTAATTGATCTACTAAGGTCACGAACGGGGAAAGTGAGGAAACAAACCATAGCTGGGTTCCCCAAACTTGAATTTCCTCGCGCGTCACGGAAAATTGTGTGGAAGCCTGCGCAAAATCAGATGAAGCTTCACTCAAACGCATTAGGACTGCGCGCTTGGTTTCCGAAGATACCTCGGCAAAGGTTCCTTGAAAATCTGCGGTGTCAAGATCAGCGGACAACCCGGAAAGTCGTACTAAATCTTCTCCCACCTCACCGAGATCTTGAAGAGTGATGAGAAGATAACCTCCAGCCTCCAAAGTGTGAGTGAGACTTGTCACTTGATTCCCTATCCATGGAAGAGGGGTAAGAAATCCGAAAAAATCTACAAAACGTTTTGTCTGATCAACGGTTTCTTGCATTTCATCCAAAGAAGCAGACGCTGCGACAAAATCCCATCGCATCACGGCTGCTTTGGCTTGTTCTGCTTTATGCAGCATGTCCTGCGCCGTCGTAAAAACAAATCCTCCCAATCCCACGCACACCAAAAAAATAAACAGAAAAAAACTCGCGCACACAATCGTGATTCGTCGTTTGTGTTGATCGCGCTTATGACGACGTCTTAAAAAAGACGGCTCTATTTTTTCCAAAAAATTATAAGAATGCGTCACACATTAGGAAACAGGTGCGGGAGGTTTGATCCCGTGTTTCCGATAATAGTATAGCGCACTTTTCATTTGAATGGAGGTGAGAGGATGTAGAAGTTGTTTTAAAAAATTCCCCTCGGCTGTTTCCCGACGATAGTAATGGATCATCTGCGAGGCAGGATGATACACCACGCGTTTTCCTGCTTGCCAACAACGGCGACAAAGATCTTGCTCTTCAAAATACATAAAAAAAGCTGGATCAAATCCCCCTAAGGTCTTCATAAAATCCTGACGAAGACACATGCTTGCTCCAAGCACATAATCTACATCACGCACACTTGCATGATCCCAGTCTTCCATAAGATAAGCGCTTACCTCGCGTTTGGCCCAAGGCAAGAAACGCATAAAAGGAAGCCTACGATAAAAAATAACCTGCGGAGTGGCAAAACGAAAACAACTCATCTGAATGCTTCCGTCAGGATGTCGCAACTGCGGAGCGACAATCCCCACATCAGGATGTTCTTTGAGATAATGCACTAAGGTTTCCAATGATCCCGGAAGCACCATGGCATCTGGATTGAAAATAAGAAGGTGATCCCCTGTTGCCTGTGCGATCGCCTGATTCATTCCATTACCAAATCCGGTATTTTTTTCCTGCACAAGAAGACGAACTGTGGGGAATTCTTTTGCCACCCATGGGGCAATGCGCGCACACGGATTATTATCGACAACAATCACTTCATACGAAATCTTTGGGGCTGCACGATAAATCCCTTTGAGGGTTTGTCTCAAAAGTCCGGGTGTATTGTAGTGCACAATGAGAAGAGAGAGTTCGGGAGACATAGGATCTTAAGAAAACCACTTGAGCAGGGCACGACGAGGAATACGACGTGATTGTTGGATCAGACGACGTTTACGCCAGAGACGCGGAAGAAGAATCCATGGATCAATAAATGCTTTCACATGACGCGGTTCAAACAAAAGCACGTAAAAAAATCGAGTGAATTCTCGCATGATCACCCAAGGACTCATCGCAAAAAATTCCAACCACCCCAAATTTTTTACTAAAAGAAAACAATGATTACGTAAAGACCAATACCGGCGAACGGAAGATTGCTCTTTACGTTGTAAGAGACGTTTCCACCAAGAAAGCTGTTCTTTGCTGTACATCCCTCGATGATGATAGGCCACGGCGTTTGGAACAAACCGTGCTCCCCATCCCGCACGCTCAAGACGCCAAGACAGATCAATATCTTCTTTATACGAAAAAAAATCTGTATCAAAAAATTCTTGTTCATAGGAAATATCTGCAAGTGCCTGTGCGCGATAAAGTGCTATAGCTCCAGAGATCCCAAAAACGTCACGCTTCTCATCATGCTGCCCTTGGTCAATCTCTCCTGCTCCACGATCCCAAAAAGAACATCCGCGCGAAGCGCATAATCCTGTCGAATCAATGACATCAGAAAAAATCGTTTCTTTCCATCCTTCTTCTCCCACGGGTTCACGAAACGCACGCAATAATTTTCCTCCCCACACCCCTGCGGCGGAATGGGTCTCCACATCTTTAAATAGTTCTTCCACAAACGTGGAAGAAAAAATGGTGTCTTGATTGACGACAAGAATAAAACAAGAGGTAAGATCTTTCTCTTGCCAATGTTCGATCGCGTAACGGATGCCTTGATTATGTGCAGATGCAAAACCAAGATTTTTTGGATTGCGTAAAAAAACGGCTTGCGGCATCTCTTTGCGCACAAAAGCTTCTACTCCGTCACTCGAACCATTGTCAATAATAAGAAGACGGAAATCTTGCACGGTCTGCTCACACAAAGACCTGCACAGCTCTGGAAAAACATCCATGCCATTCCATGTCACGACATGAAGAGAAATCGAGGGGGAAGAAAACATATCAACGTTTCTTATGCGTCACTTGAAACCCGAGATATTTTCCAAGCATAAACCTGGTCTGTGCATCAATCGCGGGAAAGGCGCCAAAAAGAATAAAGGTGACAGGAAGCAAAGCCCATTGTAATAACATGAATGGCCAATGTGTCCAATGTGTTTGCTGTGGCCGTCTGGGAAGAAGCACAAGCGAGAGAAGCGCGGAAACAAAAAGACCTACCATAGCCCCTTGCATAAGCATCTCGAGCGTATAAGGCGCGGCTTGTACCAAGGCGGCAGTTTGACCCTCTGCCGTCTGAAGTGGTAACCATCCTAACAAAAAAATAAGCAAAGGAGCTGTGGCCCAGGTATACATTCCCTCGATGTGGTTAAAAAGATATTTCACTCGCTTACGAAGAGAAATGGTGTGATCCTTTTGGAACGCTTCTACAATATAAGGAAGATGTTCTACTCCCCAAGCCCAACGACGTTGCTGTATGTACAGAGCTTTAAGCGCTTGCCAATAATTATCTCCCACAACCGTATCCATAGACACAGGGAGAAACAAAGGAGTGACACGATACTCTCCGTGATAATGTACAAAAGCCTGCATAAAAATACGCGAGTCTTCACTCACAATATCCTTTTGCCAAAATCCAACATCCTTAAGCATGGTCCAAGGCATGGAATGGGAAGAAAAAGTCCATAACCGTTCAGGGCGCACGAGTTCACTCATGAGCCAAAACGTAGTCCCGAAAGCGGCAATGCGCACAGGGGCAGGAGCGTGCCAAATATTATTAGCAAGTAAAGTGATCGGCTGGTAGGAAGAATGCGTTGGATTTGGAATCGTACAATACAGATACGTGAGATAAGAAAAATACTGTGGGTGAGCAATGGTATCAACATCAAATGCCGTCACAATCACATCTTCATCGTGCAGATCAGGAAAACGCAGGGAAAGTTCTTTAGCGATTTGTGATCCTGACCAATGAAGGTTAGAACCTTTCCCGGGGATTTCTCCTTGGAGATCTTTGGGGTGGATCGTGGAAAAGATAGCGCCAAAAACACCAGCAAATTCTTTTTCCAATAAGCGAACATTTTCTTCAAAATGCACTCGGTCACGTTCCTCGCCTGCCAAAACAATAAAACATTGTTTCGAAGGGTAATTATTCTCTGCTAGTGATTGAAGTGTTGTGCGTAAAATCTCCACACCTTCTTTATACGTAGGAAGAAAAATGAGATGACGGATGGAGGCTGCTTTGGGAAGAGAGGAAAGACGAGAAGCCCAGTCAACCCGTGTCGTGCGACGCACTTCTATCCAAGCTGCCAAAATATGAATCACATAGTAGACCACGCGATAGAGCCAAAGCACATCAAACAAGATAATGAGTACAATGGCCCAAAGAGGAGCAAAAAAAGAGAGAAAAATTGCAAGACTAAATGTTCCCCAAATCAAAAGACCTGGGACCATTTCCCACACACGCATCTTCCCGTAATGATACGTGAGCTCGGACATGAAGATTAACGATCAGAAGAAATATCTCTGCGCAAACGATCAAGAACACGTGAAGCATGTTCCTTCCCACCAAGACCAAAGGCAAGTCCTCCTGCTAAAGCGAACATGGCCACAAGCCCGGTAAAAAGAACACGAATAAGATCCGGAGCAATTTGTAATTGAACAAGCGCGGCCATGAAGGTAAAAATCAAGATAGCCCACTTGGCTGTGCCAGAAAGAAAATCAGCGGATTCTAGTTGGGCAGCTGCCACGGCCGACTTCACCACGCGCTTTACAAAATTTGCAAGCAAAATACCTGCCAATAAAATAATCACGGCGATCATGACATTAGGGAGATAACGTACGACTTCCTGCAAATACCCTGTGACTTGATCCCATCCTAAAATATCTGTAGTTGCAATAAGGGTAACGATGATACAAAACCATTTCACAATCCATGCAAGCAAACGGCCAATATGAAGATGGATGCCGATTTTTTCAAAAAAAGATTTGATCTCAAAATGAGTGGCAAGCTGATCAATCCCTAAAACCTGAATAACTTGCTGGATGACCTTGTTTAATACAAGAGCCAACAAAATGCCCACCAAAAAAACAACAACCGCCCCAAGTACTTGTGGAAGATACGCGATCAAACTTTCCCAAAGTTCTAAAAAGGGTTCTTGAAACATGAGAGGTGAAAAGGTCATACAAAGAAATTAAGAATGAGAAGATGTAATATGAGGTTTTTCTGTATAGGTCGGAGAGGCCGATGTTTGTGTCTTTTCTGCAAACGATCGTGTCCATACCTGAAAAAAAGACTCTTGAGGATTTGCCTCTATAGCGGTCAAAGGCAGATGATGGGCATACGCAAAAGTATTGGCAATCGTGACGCTCACGCGACTGGCTGTACAGGATCCCGGACCTGTCACGATCACGATATGATTCAATTGTTTTTGAGATACCTGCCATTGTTCCAAGGCTTGGACGATTCCGGACAAAAGATGTTCTGGAGAAAGCTCTTCTCGCTTTTGTTGTAAGAGAAAATTTCCTTGTCCCAAACCAATTTCAAAAAAATGAATGTCTTGCGCGCGAATCAACAAGGTAAACATATCTAAGAAAGACGATTGACCATGATAATCTTCTCTGCATCCAGAATAGAAGAAAGAAAGCGATCCGTCACCTGACGACGGTACACAAATTCTTCTTTTGGCATCAGGGTAAAATTGATTTCATGTCCCATTTCTTTTTCAAATGTCTCGATCATCTTTTCCACTGCCTTTTGTTTAATGTCTCCTACGATCAATAAATCAGTCCGCACATCCTCCTGATTAAGAAAGCGTCCGGTGAAAGCTAAAAAATCGATCTTCCCTTTTGTGTCCATCTCCTGAACAAAATTGTTCTTCAAGAGGACTTGAATTTTTTGAAACAGCGCACGGAGATCTTCGAATAACAACGAGGAGATATCTGCTTGATAATATTTTTTCTTTTCGGAAAGAGGAAGAACACGTCCGGAAACTTGCTTTGTTTTTTTCTCACAAACAATACCCAAATCCATTAAATTTTGAAGTTCTCGGCGAACAGAGTTGAGTTGTGCATCCACCTTGCGTGTCATCTCACGCACAAAGAAGGCTTCCTCCGGATATTGGAGAAATAAAGCAATAAGACGCGCGCGTGTCTTTGAACCAAACAACTGTTCAAGTTTAAAATTCTGTTTCGCCATAGATCTTCTTAAAAAATCCTTGTATTCATGAATGAAAAACCCTGTTCTTATCTCCCATTGCTCCTGTGTTTTTCTTAGGTATAATGTACACAACCTCCCTTAAACGAGCAACTATGTCCATCCTCCTCAAAGCGGACTTTCTTCAAGAAGAACGCCTTTCTCCTACTCATCGAAGTTTCTGTTTTTTTGCACCATTAACCTTGCGTCAAGGGTATGTGTTCTTCTTAGCGCATGTGGAAAAAACTGTGGAACAAAGCGCGCTCTTTTTTGAAACAGTCCAAGAACATTTAGAACGTCTTGCAGAGTCTTTTGGAAAAGAAACAAATGCGCAACATCGCTTTGAACAATTTTTGAGTGCGCTCAATGAAACCTGTGCTTTCCGTGTACGAGAAAATGTGTGGTCTTTTCCTATTCATCGACTCTCTGCTGTTGTGGGAATGGCGTCTGGAGAAGTGATGTATCTTTCCGGAACAGGAGATCCTACCGCTCTATTCCTCCATAAGAAACCTTCTTTGCAATATCAAATCTACGATCTTTCTCGTAGTATTCGTACCGAACAAGCGCTTCCTACCTGGGAAAAAGTTTTTGCGGTTGTCCTCGATGGAGAACTATGTTCGGGAGATGCGTTTTGTCTTTCTAACCAAGACCTTCGACGCACGATGAAAGCAGATGACCTTCATACTATCCTTGCAACCCTTCCTCCAACAGGAGCTGTCGAAGCGATTCGACAACACTTCCCTCTTGAAGCTCCCTTATGCCTTTTTGTTTTACAAGCCGTGGAAACCAATGCTCCTCAAAGAAGCTCTCGCTCCCCCTCTGCGAAACCTCGTTCCGAGCTTTCTATGCAGCAATTAGGGCATACGCGTCAACAAACCGATGCCTACCTACAAGATCAAACCCCTCACACCCTGTCTTATCTCTGGCGTCTCTTTCGTCAATGGCTCTTTCCTTCAAAAACAAAGTTTTCTCAACGACTCACACGCTTTGATCCTCTTATTCGTTTTCTTTGGCGTTTGTTCCTTTGTATCATTCGCGTGGGTATTCGTATGTGTATCGGCTGTTCCAAAGATCTTACTTGCCACAGTTATCGGCTCACAAAAAAAGATGTCCGCGCTTCCACCTGGCGCTCACTGCGAGAACAAAGTCTTGATCAGTGGTTTTGTGTAAAACGCCTCTCTCATCGTCTTCCACGCTCTACAAAATATCTTCTTCTTGCCATCGTGCTCACCTGTCTTGCCTTTGGTGTAGGCATCTTCTGGCGTCAACACTCTCAAGCATTATCCGAAGCAGAGATGGCTTATCTTGCAAACATCACTTCTATCCAAGCTGTTTTAGATCGTGCGGAAAGCGCTCTCATTTATAAAGATGAAGAGCAAGCGAGAACACTTTATGCGCAAGCGACCGAGGTCTTGGCTACTCTCCCTGTGGAAACCGAGGATGAGCAACAAAACTATGCGCATCTTCAAGAGCAAATTCAAGCGGCTATGGATACCTTGCGCCACATTGTCTATGTTTCAGATCCTCCTCTCTTGGGAGACCTCGCTGTCTTGGAAGGAACCCCTCAAGCTTCCCTCCTTCTTTCAACAGATGATACTCTTTTTGTTTTAGGGTCAGATCAAAAGCTCTACACACTACAAAAAACGCAAAAAATCTTTACTATCGCACAAGAAGAATCTCTCCCTCTTTCACCTACTCCTGCAGGAGCCTATATCAATACAATCCTTGCATTCCTTGACTCTCGTCCTGGTCTTTCACTTTTTTCTGAAGATAGCACTACCCCTTCAGCGATCACATTTTCTTCAGATCAAACCGTGCGTGCATTTCATGGATATGGAGATCGCTTGTATCTTCTCGTCAAAGAAAAAGGCGATGCCGTGATTCTTCGATCTTCCATCAGTGGCACCACCGCGAGTACCCCTTCTTCTTGGATCAAAACAAAAACAACCAATTTGGGCATGGCTGTGGATTTTGCGATTGATGGTACTTTGTATGTTTTGCTCCAGGATGGATCCGTGGTTCAATTTGTGGGCGGCAATGAAGCAGCCTGGCATCTTGGACTCGTAGAACCTGCTATCCAAAATGCTCAAGCGATTTGGACTGATCTTCATAGCTCTTATCTCTATGTTCTTGAACCTTCTCAAAAACGTCTCATGATTTTTGAAAAAGAAACCGGAGCTTTTGTCGTGCAATATGTTTCCGATCTCCTCTTGGAATCCACAGGATTTGCCGTTTCCGAAGACACACGCAGCATTTACTTCCTTTCCGGATCACGTATGTACACCATGGCTGCAAGCCATCTCTAGAGAAAACAAAAATCGAGCTTCAGAAAGGAGCTCGATTTTTTGATACTTATTTGACGACCGCACTACCACCAGCTGTTTCAATTTTCTTCTTGATCTCTTCTGCTTCTTCCTTGGAAACATTTTCCTTGAGCATCTTAGGAGCGCTATCCACAATATCCTTTGCTTCCTTGAGTCCAAGGCTTGTGAGCTCACGAACAGCCTTGATCACATTGATTTTGTTTTCACCAACTCCGGTCAACTCCACATTGAATGAAGTTTTTTCTTCCACAGGAGCTGCGGCTGCACTACCCGCTGCCATCATCATA
>Ga0209514_10005135_pt1 | contig 17016 bp, 17 predicted proteins | sample Subgrocontami58m_FD_187452 | JGI IMG/M metagenome (GOLD analysis project Ga0209514, IMG submission 187452) | Subsurface groundwater microbial communities from S. Glens Falls, New York, USA - GMW37 contaminated, 5.8 m (SPAdes) (version 3) | ecosystem: Environmental > Aquatic > Deep subsurface >...
AGGCCAATTCCTGGGCAACATTCACCACTTCGAGGTCAAAGAATTGCGCTTCGTCAATGCCGACAACGGTTGTGTCTTTATCAAGTTTCAAACGGATGTCTGCGGCTTTTTCAACCGGAATGGCTTCAAAAGTGGAGCCGGTGTGAGAAGCCACTTTTTCAATCGTGTAACGCACGTCAATGGCGGGCTTGAACACCTGAACTTTTTGTTTTGCAATGGTTGCTCTGACAAGCCTGCGGATCAATTCATCCGTTTTGCCGCTGAACATTGAACCGCAGATAACTTCAATCAAACCATGGGTATGCTTCATTCAAATTCTCCCAAACTCCCTCACCCTATCCCTCTCCCAAAGGGAGAGGGGCTGGGGATGAGGGCGAATTATGAAAACAGGCAGACGCTTTGCGCATCTGCCTGTCTAGTTTACCTGAGAAACCTATCCCTGACAAAGTTCCTGCAAGGGAAAAAGCCTACTTGCCTGCTTCAGGTTCAACGGCCTTTTCGGCTTTGCGAGACTTGAGCACTTCCGGAATTTCAAAGCCCAGGGCGCGCAGTTTCTTCTTGGCCGCAGTCAATGAAGATTGGCCAAAGCCGGAGATCTCCAACAAGGAGGCATCCCCTTCGGCAAGTTTTGCTGTGATCTGCCCAAAGGTCAAAACGCCGGCTTTCTTGAGTGCATCCAATGCGCGCGGTGCGAGGCCGAGGTCGTCAATCGAGCGGTCTGGAGAAGTCAATGACTCTTCCTTGGTTTTTTGCTGTTCCACGTAGGTCTGGCGGGCGGAAAGTTTCTTGTAGAAGCGGTCCACCTGGCCTTCAACATCGAGAAGCCTGGAGGACTCGCCCGTAAAGAACGGGTGGCAATTCGAACATACGTCAATGCGCAATTCCTTTTTCGTGGAAGTGGTTACCCAGGTTTTGCCACAGGAAGCGCAGGAGACGTTCGCTTCATAAACTGTAGGATGGATTTCTGCTTTCATCTTATTCGACCTCAGCGGGGACGATATTGACACGCTTGCGGCCATGCACAACATCGAACATCACGATCCCATCCGCAATCGCGAACAAGGTATCATCTTTTCCAACCAATACATTAATGCCCGGCTTGATCCTGGTGCCGCGTTGGCGCACAAGAATATTGCCGGAAAGAACGAATTGACCGGCGTAACGCTTTACACCCAGGCGCTGGGCATTACTGTCACGGCCGTTGCGGGTTGATCCGCCACCTGTTTTATGTGCCATTTCTACCTCACTTACTTCTTTACAGTCTTCTTGGTTGTAGACGACTTGGAAGGCGATTTTTTTGCTGCCGCAGGCTTCTTCGCCGGGGCTTTTTCAGACTTCTTCACGGGCGCTTTTTCAGACTTCTTCCCCTTCGGGGACGGTGCAGCCGCTTCTTTCGGCGCCTTGGCCTGCTTCTCGACCTTGGCAGCTTCCTTCACCTCGGCCGCTTCGGCTTTTTCAAGTGCGGCTGCGATTTCCTTCCTGGCAACTTTGCGTTCTTCACCAGGCTTGCCAATGAAATCGATCATCAAACGCGTATATTGATGACGATGCCCACCCTTAACGCGGATGCGCTTCTTGGGGCGATATTTGAAAGAGGTAACCTTGGGGCCTTTGACGTGTTCCACAACTGTGGCAGAGACCTTGATCTCACCTACTGTGGGAGTTCCAACCATGACCAGGTCTTCGTCAATCATCAGGAAGACACGTTCAAAATCGAACTTTTTGCCTGCTTCAGAGGCAAGGCGATCCACATCAATCGTGGAGCCTTCGACGACACGGTATTGTTTGCCGCCACTTTCAACAACAGCTGTTCTCATTACTTATGATCTCCAGTCATTCACTTCGCCGCGCGTTCCGCGGATCCTTACACCCATTCAATGAACTCAGGGCAGGTCTACGCCGAACTGTGGGGAAGCTGGGTTATTTACAAGCAACTGCCCCGGTTCTAACCTCCGGGGCTGAAGCGAACGATATTATACATGTGAGGGGGTACGCCTGTCAAACGATTCGGGGGAGCAAAAATCTCCCTCATCCCCGACCCTTCCCCCTTTGGGGGAAGGGAGTTCCCTCTCCCCGCTTTGCGGGGAGAGGGTTAGGGTGAGGGCGCACTGCCGCCTACTTCGGAAGCATGGATGTCAGAGTCCGCGTCACAGCCTGGAGCTGGCCGGCATGTCCCTGGATCTTGTTCACATCGCCTGTGCGCAAACCCGATTGAACATCTGTAATTGTTTTGGAGGTGGAGACCTCATTATCAATGATCTTCTGTGTAGTGACTTCAAGATTGACAAGCATCTGCATCACGTTTTTAGGGATGAGAGGCAAATTCTTGAGGATTGGCAGAAGCACATCCAAAATGGCATTGGCGGTTCTTGCATATTTCACCGTAAGTGTATGAAGTGTTCCAATGGAAGTGGTCAGTTCGAGCGCGATATCCTGAATCGAATCGATCATTCCTTTATGCTGTTCAATGATCTTTGCCACATCGGTTACCGAACGGGTTAATTGATCTGAGAATTTGACGACGGAACCTGCGTTGGTCTTGGCGGATACAACTCCGCCTCTGGCTATGGCTTTAATGGGTGTGGGCATGGAAAACCTCCTGAGGAAAGTTTGGGTTTAATTTACTCGCTTCACAAAGTAAATTTTCCCAACTATACAATACTTCATTTCTAAAAACAACCTTATTGACAAACATCTTCATCTCGTATATCCTGCATAATCATCATTATTAAAAAGGAGAAGGTGCCATGAGTGAATTGATTCAACTCGGTTCCGTAAAGGGTTATCTTGCAAGACCAACCGGCAAAGGCCCCTGGCCGGCCATGATCGTCATTCAGGAATGGTGGGGATTGGACGCGCAGACCAAATCCATCGCAGATCGTTTTGCAAAGGAAGGTTATCTTGCTTTCGCGCCCGACCTTTATCATGGTGAAATCGCCCAACTTGGCGATGCGGATACTGCCACGAATCTTGTGCAGAAGTATGCTCCCAACGCGCCCAAAGATTTAGAGTCGCTTTTTGATGCATTGAAATCCCACCCCGATTGCAACGGCAGGATCGGAAGTGTCGGGTTTTGCTTTGGCGGGCGCATGTCGCTTCTCTTAAGCACTACGCGGCCCCTCCATGCGGTTTGCACTTTTTACGGAGGCGGAATGCAAACCGTCTTCGATCAACTGCGCACGAATCTCAAAGCGCCGGTGCTTGGATTTTTCGGCGACGCAGATGTTTCCATTCCCGTCGGAACTGTAGGGCAATTTGATAGATTGCTTGATGAAATCGGCGTGCAACATGAGATCATCATGTATCCAAATTCAGGCCACGCCTTCTTCCGCGACAGCGACCCGCAGGTTTACAAACCCGAGGCCTCAAAGGATGCATGGGAACGCACGAAAAAATTCTTTGCAAAGCATTTGAATTAAAGTTTTGACGATGGACAATTGACCACGGACCATGGATGACGGATCGTATGCGGTCTATCCTCCATTGTCAGTGGTCTTCCAATTGACAAAACCCCTCGCATCCTTTACCCTCGCTTCATGTTTAACCCCAACCTGCTTCAGCGTCAGATCATTGAATCTCCCCTTGACCTTAAACTCTTCGTCTCTGGTGCCGCAGGGACGGGGAAAACTACAGCAGGAGTTGAGCGGATGCGATACTTGCTGGCCCAGGGTATCCCGGCCGATTCCATTCTTCTGCTCACACCCCAGCGGACTTTGCAGGAGCCATATCTGGACCTGCTCTACAGCCCCGAGCGGCGCGCAGGCGGAGAGGTCACAGCCGCTACGATTGGCGGCCTTGCCAAACGCATGTGTGACTTATTCTGGCCCATCGCGGCGGAAGCAGCTGGGTTTAAAATTCCAGAACTTCCCCCGATATTTCTCACACTTGAAACCGCGCAATATTACATGGCACATCTTGTGCGCCCATTGCTCGAAGAAAAGGGGTACTTTCAATCCCTGACCATCAATCGCAACCGTCTATATTCCCAGATCCTGGATAATTTAAACAAAGCCGCAGTGGTTGGCTTTCCATATAAAGAGATCGGCTCACGGCTGGACTCAGCCTGGTTTGGCGACCCAGCTCAACGCCGCATTTACGCGGACGCTCAGGAATGCGCAACTCTCTTCCGTGAATACTGCCTGAATCACAACCTGCTGGATTTTTCACTTCAACTTGAAATCTTTACAAATATTTTGTGGCCACGGGAACAAGTCCGCGCATATCTCGTCAATACGTATCGTCACCTGATTTTTGACAACGTGGAGGAAGATCCCCCGTGCACACATGACATCATCGGCGCTTGGCTCCCGGATTTTGACTCGGCGCTATTGATCTACGACAACAATGCGGGCCACCGAAGTTTCCTCGGAGGCGATGCAGTTACAGGCGCGGCATTAAGCGAAGAGTGTAATCAAGTCATTGAGTTGAACGAATCATTCGTCTCATCTAAAAATGTCAGTCAATTATCCAACTCGCTCGTCTCAGCGCTAAAAAGTGACCCCTTTGCAACCATCGATACCAACCATACTATGGAATTTATCCTTGCGCATTTTTACCCGGAAATGCTGGATGAGATCACAAGCAGGGTTAAATCATTGATTGAAGAGCATGGTATTTCACCTTCAGAGATCGTAATTCTGGCGCCCTATCTATCAGACGCGTTACGATTTTCAATTACGAACCGCCTCGAACAGGCAAATATACCCTGGCATACACATCGGCCGTCGCGATCTTTGCGTGATGAAGCCGCGAGCAAAACTTTACTCACATTTTCTGCGCTCGCGCATCCGCACTGGAACATCCCCCCCGCAAAATTTGACGTGTCCCACGCGCTCATGTTCGCCTTGAAAACAGATTTAATCCGCGCACAACTCCTGACGGAGATCGTTCATCGCACAAAAGATTTTCGGATGTCAACCTTCGACGAAATCAAAACCGAAACACAGGAACGCATCACCTATTCCCTCGGCTCCCGCTATACTAATTTACGAAACTGGCTGGAAGAATATCGTTCAAGCAAGCCCCTGCCCCTGGATTTCTTCCTGCGGAAATTCTTCGGCGAAGTGATTTCACAACCTGGCTATGGCTTCCATTTAAATTTGGATGCAGTGCGTGTGGCCGCGAGTCTGATCGAATCCATTAAGAAGTTTCGCAATGGAATGGAACCTTCAATGACAAACCTGAGAGGTCTCACCAAAACGGCTTCGATCAGTAATTCCTCACCCGAAGACCTGTCAGGTTTCGACCTGGGCAGGGAATACCTCGCCATGCTTGCAGAAGGTGTGATCGCTGCTCAATATTTGGAATCATGGCGGAACGAAGATCAAGAGGCAGTTTTGATTGCACCTGCGCATACTTTTTTAATGATGAACCGGCCAGTGAAAATTCAATTCTGGCTGGATCCCGGTTCAAACGGATGGGTGCAACGCCTGGCACAGCCGCTGACACAACCTTATGTCCTCTCCCGTCACTGGCAGCCGGGACGGCTATGGCTTGATTCAGATGAAGTGAATGCAGAAACAGAATCACTGGCAAAATTGGCAGGCGGGTTACTCTCCCGCTGCCGCGAAAAAATTTATCTGGCCATATCAGACCTCGGCGAAACGGGATTTGAACAACGCGGGACTTTGTTAAAGGCTTTTCAGAAGGTGATAAATTACGGGGAAGGGAATTAGGTAAAAAAACGCCCCGCGAGTCTGGCTCGCGGGGCGCATTCGGGTTTTATTAACAACCAGATATAAATGGGAAGAAGACACACCAACGGTAGGTCACATCCACCCACCAGAAGAAGGAGGCGCAGAGGCAGATGACAAGGAAAACTCCACTAACAATAAAGATCGGGGTCATGTTGGCCTTCTTGCCAGCAGTCGGAGGCGGGGTATAAGCGGCGGGCGCAGGAGATGAAGCGTATGCCGGGGCAGAAGCTTGAACAGGAGTCGGTTCTGCAGAAGCAGACTTGCGGGACACCACCACTGTCGCGCCGGGATCCATATTGACGGCATCATACATCAGGACGATTTGCTCGCCAAGCGAAACCACATCACCGGGTTTTAGTACAATCGGGCCGGCCAGGCGCTTTCCATTTACAAAGGTGCCATTGGTGGAGCCCAGGTCTTCGATCACATATTTCCCGCCCTGGAAGCTAAGGCGCGAATTCTTGCGGGAAACTTCAGAATCATTGATCGCGACAGCGTTGGATGAATCGCGCCCGATCGTGAGTTGATCCCCCACAAGAGGGAACGTCACGCCCGGGGTGGGTCCTGATCTCATAACAAATTGGAATTGTGCCATCTTCTTCCTCCATCTGCATGATCAAAATAATAATTTTGCCTAGTGTACAATCCTCGGGCTAAAAAGTCAAATCATTATTTTTATCCGGGTTTTTTCACATTCTTTTTCTTTTTCGCCGGATTGGGATTTTCTTGATCTGGGAAGATGGACGGGATAAACCCGAGGCGTACTCAATACTGATCTGCGTCTGGGACGGGGATGGGGACGGGGATCATCGCGCTTTTTTGCGCTCAATGATCGTATCTGCTATTTTAAGGAACTGAAGTGAAACCATATTTGATGGTTCCGTAAACACAACCGGGGCTTGCATTCGTGCGGCTTGCAGGAATAATTCCGGTGCCGGAGTAAGTGCAGTAGAAATCAGATGGCCCAGTTTTTCCTGTACTTGATTTAATGACATGAGGGCATCAGATCGCTGGCGGTTATTCAACACCACACTGATATTCTTGCGGTTAATATTCAAAGAAGCCAGCTCATCAATCAGATATTTAGTATGTTCAATGGAACTCGGTGTGCCTTCCACAACAATGATGCATTCAGTACACATTGGGAGAACTTTCTGCACAAAGTCGGGCAAACCATCACCAAGGTCCAAAACAATGAAGCCGGCAAGTGTTTCAAGGTGGTTTACCAGTGTTTCATAATGCTTGGTATTGGAAATCAAATTCACATCGCGGGGGTTCTCAGAAGCAAGGAAAAGTTTTATTCCGGAATTGTGTGGCACCAGTGAACTCATGACTTTCTCAACGGTCACCTCAGCGATACTGCCCCGTAAAATTTCAGTCAAACCTTTCTGGTTGGGAGCGCCCAAATCTATACCGAGCGATCCCTTTCCAGAACTAAGCTCAGCAAGGATAACATCCGACCGCGACTTGGCATGTAGACTTACCGCCAAATTGGAAGCCACAGAAGATACCCCTGCACCGCCGCGCGCGGAAAGTACACCGATCATATAACCATGCTGATCTTGCAAAGCAGGGGGGGTATGACCATTATTCTTTAAGGCAGTGCGGGTAAGCAAAGCTTTTACATGAGCTTGTAGTTCCGTGGGATGTGTCGGCTTCGTTAAATAATCATCTGCTCCCATCTCGAAACCCGTAACCTTGTCGTCCAATTGTGTCTTGGCTGTAAACATTAAAATAGGAAGGGAAGCTGTTGCAGGGTTTTTTCGCAGGCGCCGCGTAACCTCATACCCATCCATATCCGGCATCATGACATCCAGCAAAATCAGATCCGGGCGCTCGTCCAGTGCTTTTTTCAACCCCTGTGTACCGTTGGACGCTGCAATGATCTGATAGCCTTGTTTATGCAGCATCAAGCCAACCAGTCTCAGGGTATCCACATCATCATCAACAATCAGGATTTTTTCAGCCATTTTTTCCTCTGCTTTTTTCTCTACCGCACAAATCTCAGACGAGATGCATAAGTTACAAAACGCTGATTCCGCTGATCTCTATCTGCGTTTTCCATGTAATCAGTGTTCCGCTTTCCTAAAAGTATCATAGAGAAGCGCTATTAACTACCTATACGCAGCCCATCTACCGGAACCACAAGACTTCTGCCGAGTTTTCGGACGTGCGTTAGCAGGTCTATATAATATTACCTAAGAAATAAAACCACAAGTGGCATAAATGACCATTTTCATCAGGTTTTTTTGAAGGGAGCAATGCTATTTATTGTTGTTGCGCATCGTCTTGGAGGTTCTTGTAATTCAACAGTGTTTGCCATTCAAATTTTGGGGGCGTTCCAAATGTTAGGGAATTATTAAAATGAGTTTAACACAAACAATAGTAATGGACAAGTTCTTGCAGTTTTCTCGCGTTTTTTCTGACATTGCTTATTGTCCTTTGCCTATGCTAAAATGACCGATATTGTTCAGCCTGTTTTAACCTATTGCAGCCTATGCAGCGGACGGTGGGGACGCTTCGCGTGCCGCATGCTACGCAGTCAAGCATTTCGCGTACGCGCGGCTTTGAGTTTTTTCTGTGGCGCCAAGGCGCCATCCACGCCCGCCCACACGCCACTGCCCCGGCAAAGTGCGCCGAGGCTTACGCAAACCGTTGAGCGGCTCAGTCGACTAGCGCCTCGGGCCTTCCTACACATACCAACAACCATCTTCGGAGAACCTGAAGCATGAGCGATAGCACATATGCAATTAAACCATTTTCCTTCTCGCGGCAAGTCGCCGCTGACGGATTGGCAGAGTCCAGCAAAAAGCATTGGATCCATGCCTTGATTGAAGTCGACGTTACCAAACCGCGTGGCCGCCTTCGGGAACTCAAACAGGAAACGGGTCAGTCTCTCTCTTTTACGGGCTTCATTATCTACTGCTGTGCAAGAGCAGTAGAAGAGAATAAGAATATTCACGCATATCGAGATTGGCGTAATCGACTCATCCTGTTTGACGAAGTCGACATCTTCACACCAGTTGAGCGAATTGCAGAAGGGCGCAATGAAGTTCATCGCACAATTATCCGGGCAGCAAATCGGAAATCCGTCCAGGAGATTCACCAAGAGATCAGGCAGGCTCAATCGGAACAGGCGGCAGAAACAGTAGTGGTTCCAAACAGCAAACTGTATGTGGCGATGCCGGCTTTCGTCCGCCGATTCTTCTATCGAGTCATTACCGGATCGCCACACCTGTTGAAGAAGAATGCTGGCACAGTCTTAGTGACTTCTGTTGGAATGTTCGGCAGTGGAGTCGGCTGGGGCATCCCACTTCCAGCCCACACTCTAACGATAACTGTCGGCGGAATTGCCTCCAGACCAGCCGTACGAGACGCCCAAATCGAGAACAGAGAGCATCTTTGCCTAACGCTCACCTTCGACCACGATATTGTCGATGGGGCACCCGCCGCCAGGTTCGTTCAGCGGTTCAAGGAATTGGTGGAAAGCGGCTCTGGGCTATTCGAAGAATAGGCGGTTCGCGTAATAATAGCCGCCCAACCCTGGCTATGCAGTGGGCGGTGGGGACGCTTCGCGTGCCGCACGCTACGCAGTCAAGCAGTTCGCGTACGCGTGGCTTCGAGTTTTTTCTACATCTCAAACAGAATCCACGCCCACCCCAGCGCCATGCTTCGCGAACGCAAACCGTTAGGCAGAGCCTTCAGTAGAGTCGTAACTCTATCCAGAAAGTGTAGGGAAACAACTGATGAACAATCACATCGCCATTCAGGTGCAGGACTTGCGTAAGAGCTATGGGGAGGTTCAGGCCGTGCAGGGCATGAGCTTTGATGTCCCCAAAGGTGAAATTTTTGGCTTGCTAGGTCCGAACGGCGCGGGGAAAAGCACAACCATCTCTATGCTCTCCGGGCTGGTGAAACCGACCACGGGGGATGTGCTGGTGATGGGACATTCCATCTTGCGCGAGCCGCTTCAGGCCAAGTCCGCGCTGGGCATAGTCCCGCAGGATATTGCGCTTTACGAAGACCTTTCGGCGCGTGAGAACCTGATGTTCTGGGGCACGATGTACAACCTGTTTGGGAAAGCGCTCAGCAAGCGGGTGGATGAAGTATTGCAAATCATCGGCCTGACTGAGCGGCAGAAGCACAAGGTCGGGACGTTTTCGGGGGGGATGAAACGGCGGGTCAATATTGGGGTGGCGTTGCTGCATAAGCCGGACATTCTCATCATGGATGAGCCGACAGTGGGTATTGACCCCCAGAGCCGCCGCCACATTTTGGATAGCGTCAAGGAACTCAACCATGCTGGGATGACGGTGCTTTACACCACCCATTACATGGAAGAAGTCGAGGAAATTGCTCACCACATTGTGATTGTGGATCAGGGCAAGATGGTGGCCTCAGGTACGCGCGCTGAACTGGTGAAGTTGGTCGGCGGGCAAGACCGGGTTGATTTGAGAGTGGTCGGGGATGCAGAACGACTGGCGCAATCCTATAAGGCACTGGGCGGCGTGGCGACGGTTCAGGTGAAAGACGATTTGCTCAGTTTGATGGTGGAGGATAGTAATGCCGTACTGCCGCACATGTTTGAAATGGCGGGACGGACCAGCACACGCATCACTTCTGTGGAAATCCAGGAACCCAACTTGGAAGCAGTCTTCCTGCATCTGACCGGTCGCACTTTACGGGAATAACTCGCGCCACGCCCCGAGGATATACTTATGAAAGTTCTCAAGATTATCATCAAAGACATGGTGCGGACATTCAACAGTATGTTTGTCCTGGCCTTTATGCTGGTCTTGCCGTTGTTGCAGGCCGGCATTCCCTATCTGGCGTTTGGCGGCCTGTCCACCGGGCTGGATATTCAAAAAACGCGTGTCCAGGTGGTTAACCTGGATCAACCAGTAGCGCAATACGGGGATTTTACGACTGGGCAACTGCTGGTGGAATTCCTACAAGATGAACGACTGGCGAACCTATTGGATGTGACCGATGCGCCGGATGAAGCCAGCGCCCGGGCGGCAGTGGAAGCGCGCACGGCGGGTGTGGCGGTGATCGTCCCCGCCGAGTTGACGGCCTCTGTGTTTGACCCTGAAAAGACTGCGGCGCTGGTGCTTTTCAAAGACCCGGCGCTGACCCTCGGGCCGGCAGTGGTGGAGGGCATTATTATCGGTTTCACCGATGGATTGGCTGGTTCTTTGACTGCCGCCGACATTGTGTCTGCTCAATTGACCGAGCAAGGTATGACGCTGGATGAGACTGCGCGGCAGGATATCATGCGTAGGTATGGCGAGTGGGCCAATACAGTGGGAGAAAGTCTCAGCAGTGGAAAGCATCCGGCTATCGAATATCTGCCTCCCGCCGACGAAACCGAGGCCAACCCGGGGCTGGCTCTGATTGGGCCGCTGATGCTGGGGATGATGGTGTTCTTCACCTTTTTCATTGGCGCAATCCAGGCATTGACCATTCTGCATGAGTATGAGCAGGGAACTCTGATGCGGCTATTCTCAACACCAACTCGTCCTATGACCATTTTGGCTGGAAAATACCTGGGTGTAGTGATTGCACTGGAAATCCAAGTGATTGTCCTGATAGTAGTTGGGGCGCTGGTGTTCGGCATCTACTGGGGTAGCCTGGCCCAGATTATTCTGGCCAGTATAGCTCTGATAGTGATTGCATCTGGTTTTGGCATATTGGTGATCGCCTTTCTCAAGAGCACGCGCCAGGCTTTTCTGGTGATTGGCGGTATTGTGATCCTGACCAGCACAGCGGGTGGAACAATGACGACCACCTTCTCCAACCTACCGCCGATTTTCACAACCATTAACCTGCTGACGCCACAAGGTTGGGCGCTGCGAACCTGGGAAGTTGCCATGCGTGGCGGTAGTCTTGGCGAGTTGATTATTCCCTTTCTAGTTACCCTGGCGATTGCGCAAATCCTTTATCTCATCGGCGGCATTCAGATGCGCCGACGGTTTGAGCAATAGGAATCTGCCATGCGAATTCTAAGTCTGGCCATCAAAGACCTGCTCCAAATTGGGCGCGACAAAAAGTCAGCGCTGTTCCTTCTGCTCATGCCCATCCTGTTTACCTGGATTTTTGGCCTGGTATTTAGCACAGACGCCAAGCGCGACCCGCGCTTGCCCGTTGGACTCCTCAACCTCGACGTGCAGGGAGTATTGAGTGTATCGTTCACGTCCTTGTTGGAGCAGTCCGCTACTGTCCGCCCGGTAATTTTGCAGGAAAATCAGTTGGGAGATACGCTGGTGATAGAGCTTCAAAAGCGGGTACGCACTGAAGCCTTAGCGGCGGCGGTCATTATTCCGGCAGGCTTTAGCGAGCAAACCATGCGGGGAGAGCAACCGTTATTGACGGTCATCGTTGATAAAAACTTGCCTGTCGGCCAGGCGGCGGATCAGTCTGTGCAGTGGGCGACCACGCGCTTATTAGGCGCGGTGGAAATCGCACAACTCAGCGTGGTCTCCCGCGAGAAAAACCGGAGCTTTACCGATGAGGCCGAACGGCAGGCATACATCATCAGTGCGATGGAACGGACAATTGCAGCCTGGGACAACCCGCGTCTGACGGTTGTGCTTGAGGCAGCCGGAGATGCCTCAGCCGCCGCCACGCCCGGATTGCCTGGCGGTTATGCCCAGTCTTCGGCTGGCATGCTGGTGTTGTTTGCCATCTTTGGCCTGGTACTGTCAGGCTATGTGCTTCTGGCTGAACGTCGCGCGGGTGTGCTTCAGCGAATGTTGACCACCACCATGACGCGCGTAGAGATAATCGCCGGACATACACTGGCGATGTTCGTGGTCGCTTGGACACAGATTTTGCTGCTGATGGCCAGTGGTCAGGTGTTTTTTGGGGTCAACTATTGGCGCGACCCGGTTGCGGTTCTAATGATGAGCGCAGCGCTGGCGCTGTGGATCGCCAGTCTCGGATTGTTCATCAGCGCTATCTCCCGGCAGGAGAATCACGTTGTTTTGTATGCATTGGGCAGTATGTTGGTCCTGGGGCTCATGGGTGGCGCAATTTTTCCGCTGGACATCACCGGAAAAACCTTCGCGGCGATTGGGCATCTTTTGCCATCAGCCTGGGCGATAGATGGTTTCCAAAGCATCATATTGCGCGGCGCTGGGATTGAGTCAACTCTGCTTCCGGCCGGGATACTTATTTTCTATGCAATAGCGTTTTTCGGGCTGGCGGTGTGGCGTTTTCGATTCGAATAAAGAGGGCAGAGGCACATATGGTTGAATGCAGAAGAATATTTGGCTCTGCCTAACAACCGCTTGCACCTGACCGCCTTCGGCGCGGGTATGCATGCGCCTTGAGCCAGCGTAAGCTATGATTGAAATAGTTTCCGTGCCAGAGTCGGCGGCAGGTGAAGCGGGGCGTTGGGCGGTTAAACCGCAAATACTTACTCAGAGAGAGCAAATTCAAAATGATTGAATGCGTCACTCATTACGGCAAAAAGAAATTAATTCCAAAGGAGAAGTTGTCTTTTCGTCCATCTGTTTATGGAATCATTGTGAATAATGGAAAGGTTCTACTGCTGAACACAATTCACACAGGAACTTATTCATTGCCTGGTGGTGGAATAGAAATCGGCGAGTCGGTTGAAGACGCTCTTAAGAGAGAAATTAGGGAAGAAACAGGTATCGAGATTGAGTCAGCCAGTTTCTTTCAATTCAAAGAGCAATTTTATTACTACGACCCAGCAGATGTTGCCGTCCATAGTTTCTTGTTTTTCTATGTCTGTCATCCTAAAACTCTTGCGGTATGCGAAGATACTCAAGTAGATGATAATGCAGTAGAAAAACCACGTTGGATTGAAATTGATGGATTAGAGAACCAACATTTTCACAATCACGGTCAATTAATTCTTGAGGCATTACGCTCTTTATAAATTTAGGTTTATTTCCAATAAATAATTTAATAAGTGGTAAAGTTAAGAGAAAGTTGGTGTCGTTGCAAAACCTGCCCAACAAAGCGTGGTGTGCCCTAAAAAGTCATCGTCTGCTCACTGGTGACACCTGCACTGCACCAAACGCAGCGCGGTGCAAGTGAAGTCCAGTTCTGGTAAGTATCAGGACGCCGGATAGCAGGCAACCGATGCAGTCGGGTGACTGATTGTGTTGAAGCGTTGTAACTCCCTGAGAAAGGGAAGCAAAGCAGCAGCCCGTAACATAAAGTGAAACCCTTCGACAAGCTCAGGACAGGCTTGCAGCACCGACATGTTGACCCGTAAGGGAACAAGAGAGAGCCGAGTGGCGCCAAGGCGCCACGAAGGCAACAGAAGCGGCATAGAACCTGAAACAGCCGTCAAGAACTCACCGGTGTAGGGAGTACGGGATGTTGTGACAGTAGACGATGGAACCAGGAGAGGTCTCATCCAATGAACGGCACAGAACCGTTCTAACAGAAGGTATAAACCGAAGAGGCGAAGTCCGGATGGATGTTGGATGAGAAGTCGGAGGAGCCCATACCGCACCTGCGGTGGATGCAGGTGTAGTACTGATGAGGCGCAAGCCTAAGGATGGGTGAGACAACAGAACTCACTCGGAGGGAAGGGTCTCTACTTCAACCAAGTACAGCGAGGAAGTAAGTGACAGTGCATGTCGAAAGACCAATTCCACCACAAGACAAATCACAAGAACTCCAGCGCAAACTATACTTGAGAGCCAAGAGGCAGATATGGAACAGCTTGACCTGATATGGCAGGTTATTGAAAAGCCGGGACAATGAATGTCTTGAATACCCCAAGACGAAGGTTGTCGGAGAGCTCCGCTACGCGTGAGGGCAAACCTCATGTCCGGTTCGATGTGGCAGGGGATGAAAACCAGAATAAGGCGATGGCGTCTACCATTGCCAATATTCCAGGCATCATCCCTTGACCCTACCAGCGGACGGCTGGGACTCTGCGCGGTTTTCAAGTAGTTTTCTGGCTTCGATATTTCTCTACTCCCAAACATTGTCCACGCCCGCCCCAGCACCGTTGAACTAAACCGTATCCCAAAATCCCTGCTCCTCACCATAGGCGCGACCTTTGTTCCTTGTAATTCAAATATCCATATTATCTTTACCTGGACACGTCGAAATCAATTGGGGATTGCAGATAATCAAATGACCAATCATAGACCCAACACCGTTATCCTGCGCAATGTAACCGAAGCCGACCTGCCAATATTCTTTGAACAGCAACTTGACCCGGAAGCAACTCAGATGGCCGCCTTCCCATCCAGAGATCGGGATGCGTTCATGGCGCATTGGAAAAAGATTATGAGCAATGAGAATGTTACATTAAAAACCATTCTCTTTGATGGCCATGTAGCTGGCAATGTTGTAAGCTGGGAACAGTCTGGTGAACGGGAAGTTGGCTACTGGATTGGAAAGGAATATTGGGGCAAAGGGATTGGGACAAAGGCGCTTGCAGAGTTTCTGAGTTATGTGAAGACACGTCCGCTGTGGGCGCATGTTGCCATGCATAATGTCGCATCTTTGCGTGTGTTACAAAAATGCGGGTTCGTGATTTCAAGCGAAGATAAGTTTACGGAAGAAAATGGGGAGGAGATTGAAGAGATTATTTTAAAACTGGAATAAAAAAGTAGGCGAGCTTACTGTAAGAAATATGCAAGTCTCTGGAGATGCAAGGGGGTATCGTGGGAAGAAAGGGATGCATCTTTAAAAAACTCGTACGGAACAGGTATAATTTGTGTATAGTTAGTTCTACTGATTTATAATCTGGAGCAAGCCATGAACACACAAACAGATTTGGTAAAAGAAATTAGCGAAATCGCCGCCGCGATACCATTGACGAGAAGGATCCAACTCTACGAGTTTGCGCTTTTCCTTGAGTCTCATCCCCTGCCCACAGAAGAGACACTCGAAGCAATCGAGGCAGATGAGGCACAATGGGATGCGCAATTCGCAGCAACCGACGATAATAAACTGGCTAAACTAATAAAGTCAGTCGAAGCCGAAATCAGCGAAAACAAAACACAGCCAATGTTCAATGAACACGGCGAATTCATTGAATATAAATAAAAGCGCGAACAACCAAATCCTTTTGGAAGCATTATTGGGCTTTGCCTCCAGAAATTCGACAGAGAGCTCAGCAAGCCTACAAGATATGGCGGGACAACCCATCACATCCAAGCCTTTTCTTCAAGCGGGTGAAAGATAGTCAGCCGCTTTACTCGGTTCGCATTGGATTAACATACAGAGCTCTTGGTCTATTCAAAGAGGATACGGTTACATGGTTTTGGATCGGCGCGCACAATGAGTATGACCAGCTCATCAAGTAAACCATTTAAGATTCACTTTGCTCTACCCAAACAACTTCCCTAAACCCTTTCCCCCGGTTTTTTGAAACATCTTCATCATTTTCTGTGCTTCGCGGAATTGCTTGATCAGGCGGTTCACATCCTGCACCTCTGTACCGCAACCAGCGGCGATTCGTCTTCGACGTGATGCATTTAATAAATCGGGGTCGCGGCGTTCTTTGACTGTCATCGAATTAATAATCGCTTCCGATTGCTTGAATGATTTTTCCACAGCAGTTGGGTCAATACCGCGCGCGGCTTGTCCCATTTGGCCGGGGAGCATATCCATGATCTGCGCAAGCGGACCCATCTTCTTCATTTGTTTCATTTGCTCAAGCCAATCCTCCAAAGAGAAATGACCCTTCATCATCTTCTGGGCCTGCCGAGCCTGCTCGTCCAAATTCTGCCCGGCATAGGCGGCTTCGGCTTTTTCGATCAAGCCGATCATGTCGCCCATACCCAAAATGCGGGATGACAAACGTGAGGGGTCGTATGTTTCAAGCGCGTCGAGTTTTTCACCTGTACCAATAAATTTAATTGGAATGCCCGTCACCGAGCGGATGGAGATCGCCGCGCCGCCTCGTGAGTCTCCGTCCATTTTGGTAAGGATCAGACCCGTGAGATTAATCACATCTTTGAATCCCTGCGCGATATTCAATGCTTCCTGGCCGATCATGGAATCGACCACGAGCAGGATATCCACCGGGATGACGTTTGCGGCGATGGCTTTTAACTCATCCATCAGAGACGCATCCAACTGCGACCGACCCGCTGTATCCACGATCACCAGGCTGAATCCACCTTTTTCAGCTTTGTCCACTGCGCGCTTGGCGAGTTGTGGCGGGCTGAGTGACAGGTCGGTTTCGACTTCAACATCCAAACGCTCGCCAAGTTGCTGCAATTGTTTGACAGCGGCGGGACGATACGGGTCGCCTGCGACCAGCAGAACTCGCTCTCCTTTTGATTTCATCAGCCGCGCAAGTTTGCCTGAGGCTGTC
>Ga0209514_10005139_pt1 | contig 17005 bp, 12 predicted proteins | sample Subgrocontami58m_FD_187452 | JGI IMG/M metagenome (GOLD analysis project Ga0209514, IMG submission 187452) | Subsurface groundwater microbial communities from S. Glens Falls, New York, USA - GMW37 contaminated, 5.8 m (SPAdes) (version 3) | ecosystem: Environmental > Aquatic > Deep subsurface >...
TGTCTCACGACGTTCTGAACCCAGCTCACGTACCGCTTTAATTGGCGAACAGCCAAACCCTTGGGACCTTCTCCAGCCCCAGGATGCGATGAGCCGACATCGTACTTTAATCCATAGTTTCGTATGGCGTAGACTATATCTTTTTCCTGCAACCCGCCGTAGCTCTTCGATAAACTCAGAGCATAGCGTGGTGTTTTTGTGCAGGATTCGGCGTATTACCCTGTTCTCCCAGGTGGGAGGCACAGAGTCTCATCTTTCGAATCAGTCGTTACGGGGTTACACCTACGCTGAAGCTTCGGTGTACAAGCACCATCATTTCTGATGGCTTGTCAGTCGTAGCCTTTGGCGAAGGGTGAACTTCCCACGGTATTGCCCGCCTGCTCTCAGTTTCCACTGAGCAGGGTAGGGGTTCACCGTTATAAGCCGATTTTATTTTGGAATGGGATCGCTCCCATTGCACCCCAATGTATTAAGGTGCCAAACCTCCTCGTCGATGTGGACTCTTGGAGGAGATCAGCCTGTTATCCCCGGAGTAACTTTTGTCCGTTGAGCTTCGACGCGCCTATGTGCGATCGTCGGATCACTAACTTCTACTTTCGTATCTGCTCGACTTGTTGGTCTTGCAGTTAAGCCGGCATGTGGGTTTGCCCTATCGACTGGGTTTCCATTCCAGCCTAGCCGACCTTTGTAAACGCCTCCGTTACATTTTAGGAGGCAACCGCCCCAGTTAAACTACCCACCAGACACTGTCCCACGCACCGGTCTTTGGGCTCCGCCATTGTAGTTCATTAGCTCGTTAGCTAATTAGCAATGCGAAGAACAAAGAGCGGTGCACGGTGAGCCTACACAATTCGCGAGGGTGGTATTTCATATTGCGACTCAGCCTCAACCAGAGTCGAGGCTTCAAAGTCTCCCACCTATACTGAGCACGTAAATCGTGAAAGCAATGCCAAGTTATAGTAAAGCTTCACGGGGTCTTTTCGTCTAACTGTGGGTAACGAGCATCTTTACTCGTCTTGTAATTTCGCCGAGTCCCTCGTTGAGAGAGTCGTCAACTCGTTATGCCATTCGTGCAGGTCGGAACTTACCCGACAAGGAATTTCGCTACCTTAGGACGGTTCATTGTATTTGTTAGCTTCATGTCGCCATGCCCCATCAAATCGTTTTCAGCAATTCAATGAGATCCCGCTAAGTTGGCGGGAAAGATCGGACTATATCATCGTCATGTTCCGCTTTCACGGAGCGACGTCTGGCGTATAGTCTCTGAGGATTCCAGAGCTCGGAGTGATACGATGATCGCTTGATCAGTAATCTTACGATTACCGCCTCGATTCATTTGATTTCTCAATCGGAGAATAATCTTCAACCCGTTGATCGTAAGATGATTTCCGGTGCTCATCAGTCGAATGATTCTGGTAAAAACCAGAAAGTCATGCCGTTTCCATGAGCGGAGTGGAAAACATTCAAAGAAGGGGATGACCTTCTTTTCTAGGTCTGCGATTGAACGAACTTCGTAATAGCAGACACCATCTTTTCGATATCGGATTGTTCCCACCTCGAAGGTCCTGAGAAAGAGCTTGCAGATAGAGTCATCGCGTTGCGAGACGTTGAAACTTGGAGCGGGTTTCCACCCTAGTCGCACATCCGGCTGTCGCTTAAAGGAAATGTTGAAACTTCCTTCTCCATCAGCAAACCCCACCAAGTACCAGGCAAGGTCATGGGGGATTGAATCGAACGAGTTCTGGTCTTTCCTGCTGATTGACCGCATCATTGACATTGTTACTGCGGGTAGTACTACCGTCAGGATAATACCGCCATCGCGAGTAGTCAAGAATACTACGGTGTTTCCAGCATATGGCCAGATTTATTTTAGTAACTACAATCGTCCATGTTTATAGTTACCGCCGGCGTTCATCAGCGCTTCAGATCAGGGCTTGCACCCCTCCCCTTAACGTTCTGACACTGGCCAGGCATCAGCCCCTATACATCAGCTTGCGCTTTAGCAGGGACCTGTGTTTTTGGTAAACAGTCGGTTGACGTCATTTATTGCAACCCACTCTTGCGAGCGGGTAGGCCATGTACCGAAGGTACGGCCACTGTTTTGCCGAGTTCCTAAACGAGGGTTCTCTCGTACGCCTTGGCAGATTTGCTGCCCACCCACCTGTGTCGGTTTACGGTACGGGGATGCCGTGACGTAACCCAGTGACTTTTCTCGGCCGATTCTTTTCCTGCATTGGCCAGTCCTCGCGGACCAGTCTGCGCCTTGCGGCAGGCACATAACCAAAGAACCTGCAGAATCCGAACCTGCGTCATCACTGGGATAATCACGTCACCGTGCAGGAATATTAACCTGCTGTCCATCACCTACGCCTTTCGGCCTCGGCTTAGGCCCGACTCACCCTGGGACGATTTGCGTTGCCCAGGAAACCTTGGGTTTACGGCGAGCGGGGTTTTCACCCGCTGTTATGCTACTTATACCTACATTCTCACTTCTGTCCGCTCCACGGTTGCTCGCGCGACCCGCTTCAGCGCAGACAGAACGCTCCGCTACCACTGCAGAATCATCACTGATTCTACAATCCTCAACTGCGGTACGATGCTTAAGTCCCGGTACATTTTCGGCGCCCCGGGGCTCGACCAGTGAGCTATTACGCTTTCTTTAAAGGATGGCTGCTTCTAAGCCAACCTCCTGGTTGTTTGAGCCCCAAGACTACCTTTACACACTGAGCATCGATTTAGGGACCTTGGTTGGAGATCTGGGTTCTTCCCCTCACGTCCGGTGGAGCTTAGCCCCCACGGACTGACTGCTAGACTTTGCCATCACGGCATTCGGAGTTTGGTTGGAATCACTAGGCTTGCGCCACGTAATCCCATTCAGTGCTCTACCACCATGATGAAACATCTAACGCTAGTCCAAAAACTATTTCGCGGAGAACCAGCTATCGCCGAGTTCGATTGGAATTTCTCCTCTACCCACAACTCATCCCAGAGCGTTGCACGACTCACGGGTTCGGACCTCCACGACATGTTACTGTCGCTTCATCCTGGTCATGGGTAGCTCACACGGCTTCGGGTCTGTTTCGGACGACTAGTTCATCATGAGTCAACCACCGAGAGATCCTTCGATATGATCTTAGGACTTTGGCTCGGTAGCAGACTCAATCAGAACAACGCCATTGAAGGCTCGCTTTCACTGCGACTTCGGTCTACTCGACCTTAATCTTCGTCGGACGAAACAACTCGTAGGTTCATTCTTCAATAGGCACGCTGTTACCCGCCTACGCTCCTCGCTGCGCTCGTTTGCTACGGCGGGCAAGCCCCTGCGTTGCTCAATTGATTGAGCGAGGCTTGCCTGCCGAAGTTCCGAATGCAATGAGGAACGTAGGCCAGGCTACAACTGCTTGTAAGCGTATGGTTTCAGATACTATTTCATTCCCCTCACCGGGGTGCTTTTCACCTTTCCCTCACGGTACTCGTTCACTATCGATCAGTCATGATATTTAGCCTTGGGAGTCTAGTCCTCCCAGCTTCGCACAGGATTTCACGGGTCCCATGCTACTTGAGTCGAATAACCAGAAAAGCTTTTGAGGGCTCATTTCGCCTACCGGGCTATCACCGTCTTTGGCGGGCCTTTCCAGGCCGCTTCGGCTATGAGCTGGTCTACCCTGCCCCCCACCCCCTCCCCACAATGTGGGGAGGAGAGTAAGGGGTGGGGTTAACATGCGCTCTTCTCCTAAAGTCATCCTTTGGCTCGGTCTTGCGACCTCGCTCAGGATCCAGCTATGCGCTGGACAAGCTTCAGACGTTACTCTCTCGCAACCCCCCTAATGCATGCGGTCTTGTGAACCTTTCTCCCTTGCGGAAGAAGCTCTAGAGGTTTGGGCTGTTCCCGTTTCGCTCGCCACTACTCAGGGAATATGTGTCCACGAATTCTGCGCGGCCCTTGCGAGCCGCCCAGAAATCAAGAACACGCATTTTTTTCTCTTCCTCAAGCTACTAAGATGTTTCAGTTCGCTTGGTCTTCTCCACATACCCTATATATTCAGGCATGGGTGATGATGACTTACGTCACCACCGGGTTTCCCCATTCGGACATCCCCGGATCACAGGTTGGTTGCCACCTTCCCGAGGCTTATCGCAGGCTCCTACGTCCTTCATCGTTCATAACTGTCGAGGCATCCACCATACGCCCTTTGTGTTCTGACATATTGTCGAGACACGATCCATGTGTAGCTTACACAAACATGGATCATTCTTGCCCCGTACTTGCACCTAGTTGAGCTAGGGGCATAGTGCGGGGTCTGTAATCTTCGAATCACTATTCGTGACTCGCGAGACTACCACGTAAAGCTGAAATAAATTTCAGCCACGTGGCTAAGACGAGAGCATGACACCGGAACCACGAGTGTGGTTACGATTCAGCACTCTATTTTAAGATGCTTGTTTCCATTTATCACGTCTCTGAAAATTCAGAGTTTACGTGATTTCTTTCTTATCATTGTTTTCATCAAACAATGATTCTCGTGTTACCCATATTCAGTTGTCAAACTGCAGGATTAACGTCACTGGAAGATGCACGAGATACAGGTCGTGCGCCGTGACAGTGAAGTCAAGGAAACTGGTGCCCCATGGAGCTATACTTATCACCCTAGTCCGAGTTGGCTCAGACACCCGCATTTCAGCGAGTAGCCAGTAGGCCTGTTAGCGTGGGGCAAAGAACGGGATCAACAACACTGGGAAAACCAGAACCGAAGTTCTGGGGAAATCAGTTGTGTCGAATGCAAGGTGCGAAGGTTGGTGCTCCAGGGGGAGCGTCCTGTATGTCCGTCAAGTGTAGGTGACGAGCAGACGCAATCGGCATGTATCCGATTACTTGGACGCTCCCACCTGGAACGACGGTGGAATGGGAGCAGACGGACCCGCGCCGTATGGGCTGGAGCTCATCGAGCGGGAGGCACCGCCGATGACTGTCGGCTAAGGCCTCACCAAGCGGGATGTACCGCGAGTGTCTGCCCCCACGTCGGGTCGAGGTGCTCCAGGCGGAGCGTCGTAAACCGGTGTCAAATCCCCAGCAGAGGAGGATGTGGCCGGCCCAGGAGGCCGACTTCTACGAGCGCTCCAACCTGGAACCAGGGATCGAGGGGGTTGAGCTGGAGATCATGGAGACTCATCCATTGGGCCCGTGGGGGGTCAGTATCCACTTTTTGGGCTTATCACTCAGTGATCACCCCTCGAAAGTTGGCGGGCGCTGCGCATCCCACGATGTCCGAACCCATCTTTGGCGAGACAGTGCACGGAGTGCGATGTGAGATTGCACCAGCGCCCACAAATGTTTTGAAGAACGAAGTGGATTGTCATCCTGAGCTTGTCGGGGGATGACGGACCGCTTCGGGATTCAAGGTGTTGGAATGTATATGTTGTGTGGAGGGGAGTTCCCGCATCCTTCGCTTCGCTCAGGTGCGGGATGGTGCACTGTTTTATCTTTAGGGTTTTGAGCACCAAAAACCGCCTGGTCGGCGGCTCGTAAACGCAAGGGCAAGAATAAACGATGGCCCTATAAGCCGGCGACAATCTCCTTTCCTTCGTTAGACCGCATAGTTGATGTTTGAATGGTGAAATAGTGGATTTCCGTGTTCAAAATCATACAGGATTGGGCGAATTGCGTCAAGGTTGAGGATGGCAGTGATTATGCATAACCTGTGAATTTGACATTTTCTTAAGAAATCAGGGTAATAAATCCAGCACCACTTTCAGAAACGCTTTTGAGTTTACTTAGAGTTGCGTAGTGAAAGTGGTGCTGGATAAAAAAGCGCCCATGAAATTTCAAGGGCGCACCATTATTTTCGAAAGATCGTACTACATGAAGCAGAACATTCTGGTCGACTTATCGACCGTACTCGAGCCGTGCTCGGGGATCGACCGCAGTTCCTGGCGGGACAGCTTGCCCAGCATGATCGACCAGTTGTGAAAGTCGCTGAGGCTGTGGAGGAAGAAGGCGTAGTGCCGGTGGGGAAGGGTACCGTCGGTCGGGTCGGGCGGATGAACCTCGACTTCGGACGATTCCGGGTGGAAGACGATCGCTGTCTTCGGGGTGAACATTGTCGCCGGCCAATTGCTGAGCCTGACCACCGGTCCGAAGCCGTTGATCGCCTCGATCTCCATCGGGGCGCCGGCGACCTCGCCAAAGAATCTGGTCATATGCAGGAAGTCGTCATCATGACGTAAAAATGGTGCATAGTACCAGCTGTCACCGTTCCAGCGCCAGAGTTCGTGGCGAAAATTGGTGATTTGGAGACGATGATTCTGGCGGTCAAACAATATCTGAATGTTTGGTCCCAGGCTTAGGGTCGAGGTGGATAGCGTTCGACTGATCATGATAGAAGTTCTCCGGGGTGAGTTGTGAAGGTCAGGCTTGGTAAGTGACAGGGGGTGGGAAAGGAACTGCAGACGATAACAAAAAAGTCCTCACCCGTCAAGAGGCAGGTTTTTTAGGAGAGGATAATTTTTTTGTATTCGTAGGCGCTGGGGCGGATTGTCCGGGCCATTGTTTGATAATCGACGGTGATTAACCCGAATCGCGGCGCAAACCCTTCGCGCCATTCGAAATTGTCGATCAACGACCAGTGCAGATACCCGCGAATGTCGATGCCGTCGGCGATGGCTGTTGCGAGGACAGCCACGTGGTCTTGGATAAACTTTGAACGTAATTTGTCGTCGGCGTCGGCCAGACCGTTTTCAGTAATAATGATCGGCCGCTTGTATTCAGCTAACCATTTTAGAACTCGCACCATTCCAATTGGGTGAATTTCCCAACCCAGATCTGTTTTTTGTGCTTGCGGGTCGCTTTCAGGTGTTAGGAAGGTAGCCAGATTGAATGTTGGCTTGAAACGAAAGGGGTGGCGGAAATAGTAATTCAGGCCGATAAAATCTTGGGTATCATGGATCTCATCTAACCACCAACGATTATGCCAATAATCGGCGAAACGCGCTAAGCCTTTATCGAGGAGGTTGGCCGGCCGACTCGGAACAAAATCGTTGAGATTATTTGCCACGCCCACTTTGGCATACGGGAAATGACGATGAATTATTCGGTAGGCGAGTTTGTGCGCTTTCGCCAGGTGGCGAATTGCGGTCCAGGCGGCCAACACATTATTGCGTTGCGGTGGCCAAACATCTGAGAGATACCCGAGGCTGGTGTAGACCGTTGGTTCATTGATGGTAATCCAATAGGTGACGAGATGCCCAAGTTCTTTGACAATCGCCTGAACATAATGGCCAAAGTCATCAATACTGCGCGACGCGCCCCAAGCCCCATACTCGGACACCCACAGGGGATTTGTAAAGTGATGGAGGGTAACAATCGGCTCAATCCCCAATCGGCGAAGTTCTTCCAAGACTTGTCGATAATGATCGATCGCCGCTACATCAAAAAATCCCGGCCGTGGTTGAATCCGGCTCCACTCAATCGAAAATCGGTGGGCGTTGTGTCCAAGCTCTTTCGCCAGGGCGAAATCTTCCTTGAAACGATGATAGTGATCAGCCGCCCGGCCGGACTGTTCTTGATTTTTTACCAACCCAAGTTTTTCCCACTCCGACCAGTCATTATGGTTGCCGCCCTCGACTTGGTGGGCGCTCGTCGCCGCACCCCAGAGGAATGATGATGGAAAACCTTTGGTCATAGAATGCTACGGTCGGTTTTATTGGACCTGTCCGAAAGAATAGCCGATAAAAAACCCAAGCATAACGAGGATGATACCGCTAACAAGAATGATTGTTTCAGTCCGTGGGCTGGACATAATCTATAGTTAAACGGCCGTGGCGCATTTGTTCTTGAAGCTTACTTGAAACTGTCGAACTACTTGCCAAGCGTTCCAAAAGTGTATCACGCCTCGCCCCGTCGAGTCGCGTGACCTGGCCGTTGACGGTGACGAGGGGGATGAGTTCAATCCCCACAACATTGTTGTCAAACGTCAGGCGGAGCAGTAGTCCTTCCAAGGTGTCGGACGAAAAATACTGGTCGAACAGGAAATTGCCGAGTGAATAGGCGATGAATTTTTCCCGATAGATCTCGAAGGGTTGGACGACATGCGGATGTGCGCCGATGATGAGATCGGCACCGGCATCGACCAAAGCATGAGCGTCGGCGATTTGTTTTGCTGATGGCGTCAGTTGGTATTCTACGCCCCAGTGGCTCATGACGATGACAAAAAGTCCATTGACCTTCGCCTCACGAATGTCATCAAGGATATTGTCGCGACCGGTAACCAGTCCGTGGTATCCAATGAAGGCGATGCGGCGGCCGTTTATTTCTTGGGTTACTCCAAACCCATGTTTATTTCCCGGATCACCAAATGATTCAAGCTTGGCGTTGGTGAGAATTTGCCTGGTTGTCGTCAGCCCGGTTTGACCGAAGTTGAGGGCGTGATTATTCGCGAGCGACAAAGTTGTGAACCCAACGTCGTACAAGCTTGGCGCGAGCGCCGGATCAAACGTAAAAATGAGATGATCGTTAGTGGCGACGCTGGCCTGATCGGTGAACGGCCCTTCAAGGTTACCAAGCACGATGTCGCCATTGAGTTCCGACTGAATTTTTCCAAATGGAAAAGATGGTCCATTCTTTCTCACGGTTTCGCGGACATAGCGATCGAGCATAATGTCGCCGACGGCGGTGATGGTTAGTGCGTGGTCAACTGCTGACGTTTTTGGTGGTATGACAACGGCGGTGATTTTTTTGGCAACATGTTGGGGGGCGGCGATAGCCCGGGTCGGGCGCGGTGTTGGGCTCAACACCAGCCAGGCCATCACCGTGACGGTGATGATGCTGACCAGACCAATGACGGCGTACCAAAACCTCATAGTCATGAGTGTATCATAGGCCGGTGTAACGGGGCGGTGGTTACAGGCTTTCAGCCGTTCAGTATTTCTGATATGCTCGCAAGCGAAGAGCAATGTCCATACCCGAATTACGCGTTACCGCCACCGACCTTCACGGCTTGTATACCGTCGACCTCATCGTCCATGATGATTCTCGCGGATCATTTCGCGAGGCCTACCAAGCCGCAAAACTGGAAGCGCTCGGTCTGCCGCCACTTGGGCCGGTCCAGTGGAATATTTCCGAAAATCTCCGGCCGGGTATCATCCGCGGCATTCACGCCGAGCCGTGGGATAAATACATCCATGTACCGACGGGGGAAGTTTTTGCTGCCGTCGTCGATCTTCGTCCTGATTCGAAAACTTTCGGTCAGCACCAGACATTCATCCTGCACCATGCGAATGCCCTGTTCATTTCCAAAGGGTTCGGGAATTCCTTCCAGGCGCTCAAAGCTCCGGCCGTGTACTGCTACTTGGTCAACGCCCATTGGCAAGCGGGCCTGAAGTATCCGTCGATTCATTACGCCGATCCGGATTTGGCGATTGCATGGCCGTTGAAACCGGGATCGGATGATGTCTCGGGTAAAGATCGACAGAATCCGACTCTCCGCGAAGCCTTCCCTGAAAAATTCTCGGGTGAGGCGTGATATCAGATCAAGAAAAAAAATCAGGAGGCTATCTCCTGATTTAGGGAACAAATGAAACGGGTCGCAATAAAGCGCGAATAACTTTCTTTGCCGCTGATTTCAAGGCGGCGTGCTCAGTTAGGCCGTGCCCTCGAAATATTGACGGACCTAATGTTAGCGTACACGTAACATGCTTGTGGCCTGGCCTAAAGACCTGCTCTGGGTATCTGCCTGTTTGCAGTCTGGCCATAGTTATGGCTTGGCGAATCGGATCGTCAATTTCACGCTTAATCAACTTGACCAGGGGTTGTAGGAAAAAGGGTTTCAAGAAATCCTTCACCGCCCCCAGACCTCGGTCAAAGTAATAAGCGCCGATCACAGCCTCAAAGCATGTGCCGTGTTTCAGGACTTGTGCAGGAGACATGATTGCCCCCGATGTACAGTTAGGAACTAGGCCAAGATTAACGGCCTGTCGGGCTAGAAAATCATTGGACAGGAGCAGGTCACTTTTATCTAGTTCGATAGAGTGGATTACGATTTCAGCCCGAACGAGGGTTAGCAGGACAGCGTCACCAACGTAGGCTAATCTTTGGCGTCCCACCGTTGAGAGGCCCTGCGAGCCTGATGTTGGGAGACCAAGGGCTCGAGAAAGCAGATTGATGTCATTGAAGGGCGGTTCGAATTTTTTATTAACGCTGTCGACGAAATCCGAGGTAGCCATTGTGCCTCCGCTTTGTTGTTAAGGGACGATCTTTAATTGCTGCCATACTACAAGAAGAAATTGGTAGCGTCAAACAAAAGGGCAATATGTTATACTAGATCAAGAATATTGAATATTTCTGACATACAGCCAATATAACAATGAAAATTCTCGTAACAGGCGGTGCCGGCTTCATAGGTTCGAATTACATCCACCACGCTCTGAAAACCCACCCCGACTGGGAGATTTGGAATTTCGATAAATTGACGTATGCTGGGAATCTGGCGAATCTGAAAGAGATTGAAAACGACCCGCGGTATCATTTTGTGAAAGGGGATATTGCTGATGAGAATGCAGTCAATGGGGTGATGGGCGTGGGAATAGATACCATCATTAACTTTGCGGCTGAATCACACGTTGATCGCTCAATTAAGGGGAGCCAGGAATTTTTGACGACGGGCGTACTCGGCGTGCAAACACTCCTTGATGCGGCCCGCGAGTCCGATGTCAAAAAGTTTTATCAGATTTCGACAGATGAAGTGTACGGCGACCTACCGGCTGGTGAATTTGCAAAAGAAACTGACAAACTCGAACCATCAAGTCCATATTCAGCGGCCAAGGCGGCTGGCGATTTACTTGTGCTGGCCTACGCCCGGACGCACAAATTGCCGGTAGTCATCTCCCGGTGTACCAACAACTATGGTCCGTACCAATACCCAGAAAAAATGTTGCCGCTGTTTGTGACGAACCTGCTCCAAGGTAAAAAAGTTCCGGTCTACGGCGATGGAATGCAAATTCGGGATTGGCTCCACGTTGATGATCATTGCCGCGGCATCGATGTTGTGTTGGACAAAGGCAATGATGGAGGAGTCTATAACATTGGCGCGAATCATGTGCCGGAGCACCCGAACCTTGAAGTGACAAAAATCATTCTCGATGAGCTTGGCGCTGATGAATCAATGATTGAACACGTTCCTGATCGCCCCGGCCATGACCGGCGCTATGCGGTGGACACAATGAAGCTCGAAGCGCTTGGCTGGAAATCAACCGTACCGTTTGAACAAGGAATTCGAGAGACCGTGCAGTGGTACAAAGCCCATCCCGAATGGTGGCAACCGATTGTCAGCGGGGAGTTCAAGAAATATTACAAAAGTCAGTATACGCAATGAAGGTTTTAATCACTGGCGCAGCGGGAATGCTCGGGCAGGCAATGCTCGACGTTTTTGCTGATAGTGATCCGGTTGGTGTCGACCTACCCGAGGTTGATATTACAAAGCCGCAGGACATTGCCCGCGTCCTGGATGTCTATCGCCCAACGACCGTCATTAACTGCGCCGCATTTACAGCGGTCGATGCGTGTGAAACGAAAGAGGAGTTGGCGAATCGGGTGAATGGAGTCGGCGTCGGGTATCTTGCAAAAGCGACCGAAGTGCAAAAAATCCCCCTGGTCCATATCAGCACTGATTATGTTTTTAGCGGGACAAATCCAGATGGGTACAATGAAGACTATCCGCCCGGCCCGCCGAGCAACGCCTACGGCCGGACGAAACTTCACGGCGAACAGCAACTGATCAAAAACGCCCGACGGCATTACCTGGTGCGTACGTCCTGGTTGTACGGCGCCCATGGGCAAAACTTCGTTCAAACTATGTTGGAGCTGGGGAAATCGAAGTCAGAACTGAAAGTCGTGAATGACCAGCATGGCAAACCGACCTATACGCGTGATCTGGCGGGGTTTATTAAATCATTACTGGTTACCCGCGCACCGTATGGCATCTACCATGGCGTCAACGAAGAAGCGACGACCTGGTTTGATTTTACCAAGGAGATTTTTCGCCAGGCGGGCATTACTACCCCAGTGACGCCCTGCCCAAGCTCTGAATATCCGCGGCCAGCCAAGCGACCCGAATGGTCAATATTACTGAACACCAAGCGGCCAGCATTACGGCCTTGGTCCGAGGCACTACGTGACTATCTCGCGGAAATCGGGTATGGTGTTCAAGTCGCTTGAAATTAGGAGATGAATCCCGTTAGAAGCCTCTTCTTTCGGGGAGTCAAATTGAATGATCTCATTACTTATTCAGATAAGCTTCTAACGGGATGAAAGGCATAATTTTAGCGGGCGGATCGGGAACGCGGTTGCGGCCAATGACGCTGGTGACGAGCAAGCAGCTGTTGCCGATCTACGACCGGCCGATGATTTTTTATCCGCTCCAGACGCTTCTCGATGCGGGCATTAAAGAAATCCTCATTATCGTCGCGCCCGACCGCGCTGGTGATTTTCTTCGGGTGCTTGGCTCGGGTAAGGAATTTGGCGCGAAGTTTACCTATGAAATTCAGGATAAGCCCGGCGGGTTGGCCGAAGCATTCATTATCGGCGATGATTTTATCGATGAGGGCGACGTGACCTTAATTCTCGGTGACAATCTTTTCGTCGGCCAGGAAAAAGAAATTAATGATGCGGTTTCATCGTTTACCAAGGGAGGAATTATTTTTGCTAAAGAGGTGCCCGATCCGGAACGTTTCGGAGTTATTGAATTCGATTCATCCGGAAAAGTGATATCAATCGAGGAAAAGCCGAAGCAGCCGAAAAGTAATTATGCCTCGGCTGGACTTTATATTTTCGACAATCGCGTCAAAGAAATAGCGAAAAATCTCCAACCTTCCGTCCGGGGAGAATTGGAAATAACCCACATTCACAAAGCCTACCTTGATCTAGGTGAGCTTGATGTTCGTATTTATTCCGGTGAATGGCTCGATACTGGCACGCCGGACTCGCTCCTCGCGGCCGGGAACATGATTGCCAAGAGAAAACGGTCCCGCCTACCGTGAAGATTCGGTCTTCGACTCCGACCTCTCGGCCATGAGCTTGCCTCGGCGTCGAGGGCCCACTCGGCCTTGAGCTCGTGGCCGAAAGGTCGGCATCGAGACGAGGCTGAATGGGGCTCAGACTCGAGGAGCGGGCAGGCTACTCGATAATCTGGTAGGTGCCGCGGCGATAGACCCATGACCCGCCCGGGCCGGTGGTGAAGTTCACGTTGGCCAGCCCGGACTCGTAGGTGACAGAGGTGTTTTCTCGCAGAATGAGTTTTTGGGCGGTGACTTCTTTCAGGGCGGCGTTGTTCGAAATCTCAACGATCCCGTAGGGCGAGTAAATAACGGCGGCCGAGAGGTTGTTTAAGACGTTGACTGTCGCGGCGGCAAATATTAGGTCACGGTGCATCGAGATGGCCATGATATATGTGTTCGGCGTAGCGTTGCCGAGAATATTGCCGTTATTTTGGAGCAGAATTTTCCCTTTCAAAGATTGGTCAGCGACGTAATCAGCAATAATTGTGCCACTATCCGCTCCATAGGCGTCAGAAAGCTTGAGGACGCTATTATTGTCGATCAGCAGATCCCCGTTCACCCAAACGGTCCCGGTCAAGGTGACGTTCGCGCCATTGTCGAGCGTGACATTACCATTGTATTTCCGCGGGCCAATCGAGGCCCCATTCAGGATGATGCAGGTTGGTGAACACGTCGTCGTTCCGCCGGTCGCGGCCTGGGCTTCCATCTGGGCGATTTCGGCGTCGGAAATCGGGAAGTTCGCCGGCGGCTGATTGGCGGCATTATCAAAGCACCATGGGCCGTTGTCGTTTTCGGCGCAGGTGACGGTTCCATTATTCGCTTTAACCGTTCCGGTCAGGGATTGGTAGTGGGCCTGACCGTTAATGGTTGTGCTCTCAATCGTTTGAGAATAGGCGTTGCCTTTGACGCTAGGAATTTTGAGTAAGGGCGGGACGCCGCCGACATTCACCTGCATCGCAATATCGCATCCGCCAACGCAGACGTCGGTCATGCCGGCCGTGCCGCCGCTGATCTTGGCGGTGCCGTTGGCATAGGTTGCGCCATTTGTATCGCGGACGACCAGCCAGTACTTTGAGGAATTCGTCTGGGCGATCTGGACGACCAGCCAGTACTTCGTCCCGGCCTGAAGGACGGGGTTGGTGTTTGGGCTGAAGACCTGGGTCGTGAAGCCATTTTCCCAGCCGCCGGACGCGTCGGTCGGGAAATTGACCGTCAATTGTTGACCAGAGCCGGACAGGTTGGAGTTGGGATTATTGCCGCTGTCATCATAAATAAACAATGTGACGTTCAGCGAGGGGTCGCTGTGGCGGGCCATCTTTAGTCCAAAACTAAAAACCCGATCGGTAATACTCGGGACAAAACTTTGGGCCAGGTATTTTGTATCGTTGCCAGTGCCGTATTGAACCGTGTTCAGCGGCGAAACGCTGGGGTTGGAATTGATGTCGAGGGTCGGGTTGTTTGGGGTGAGAATCGCGTCACCGTTTATGTAGGAGCCATTCGTACCGATCACATCGCCACCGGCATAGACGTTGCCAGCGACAAAAGCGTTGTTACCTAACTCGATCCCGCCAACCCCGGCCTGGACGCCGTATTGAAATGAAACCGCGGTTGTGGTCGTCGTCAGCTTTACTTGTAAATGTTGGGTGCTGGTCCCACCGGTACCGGCGAGGGTGCCAATTGAATCAATGGTCCGATTGTTTCCAGTTCCGTTCACGGTGACCGTAAAGGTGCCGCGGCCAAAGATTCTGTTGGTTTCGCCGGTGAAGTTTGGGTTATTGGGGCAGTCAGTTGTGTTATTCGGATTATTGAGGCACCACACGGCCTTTTCAATGCCGGCCTCGGCAATGCGGATAGCATCTTGGTCGTTCACGCGGCGGCTGGTCGAACTAATTCCACCTTGGGTCCGTTGGAAAATGACAATACTGGTCGCTGAAATAGCGGCCAGAAAGACCAGGACCATGACCAGGACAAAACCGCGGGATTTAGGGATGGTTGCGAAGGACGGCATAGAGAATGTTGGTGCGGGTAAAAGCGCGACCGCGGACGGTTTTAGTAATCTGCACGGTCGCGCTGATTGTCGTCGAAGCGGTCGGAGCATCGGTAGTATAGCGGATATAGAAATCTTTCACATGCTCAACGATGGTGGCGTCCAGGCTGGGTCGAAAAGTGGCAACGGCCGGGGCAATCAACAGCCGCAAGCGCGTGTTGCCAACCACCGAGGTATCAAGGGTAATAGCGGCCGTGTCGCTCGTGCCGGCAATGGTCGCGCCAGCCCCGTCAAGGCTCGGCATGGTAAAAACAACCGTGTCCGTGTCGGTGGTATAGGTCGTTCCGCTGATAATGGCGCTGGTTTGTATCTGTTCGCCTTCCCGGAGAGCCTGGTCAAGCGGCCCTAAGACGCGACTCGCGTCTTCGCCAACGTCGATGCGGACCTGTTCATCAATATTAAACTGGCCGGTGCTAATAAAGAGGGTGCCGATGACTATCACAATAATACCCATTATGGAAATGGTGATTAACAGTTCGAACAGGGTGAACCCAGCTCCACTTTTCCGGCGGTCCCATGGAGTCAATCGATGAAACAACGAAAAATAAAAGCGGGGCCGGGTCTTCATCCCGTTTGTCCCGTTAGAAATGAACTAAAATAAATTTTTGACATGGGAGAAAGTCCGCGTTCGATTGGCGCTCTTTCCCAAAAAAGAGAGGGTCTCATTTCTAACGGGATGAGAAGTCTCCTTGAACCACAAAGGATCATAGCCCAACTCCTCCCCGCCCGATCAACCCAGTGGCGGTATAACTTTGCAGGCTTCCGGAGGCGAGCCATTTCACCACCACGGTCGCCAATTTTAAGCTGGTGGTGCTACTGCCGGGCGGATAGGTGGCCAAGGTGAGGAGGCCATTATCGTCAAAGAGGGTAGTGTTGTCCGGGAGATCATTTAGCCCGAGGCGGACCCAAGCCGCGGGCAGGTTCGTATCAGCATCAAAGTTCCAGGTTAGGGCGCTCGTAGTAATCGTCTGGACATCATCGATATAGGCATGGGCCCCGCCCCAGCCCAGGAGGGCGGCCGATCCGCTGGTGTACGTCGCATCAACAAACGGCCCGCTGCCAAGTTGCGTGCCGTCGAGGTAGAGAGAAATATTTGACCCGCTCATGATAACTTTGAGCGTGTACCAGACGTCAACCGCGATGGTCGCGGCGCGAGAATCAATTTTCGTGGCAGTGTTGTTCACTAGTTTTTCGAGGATGACGTTTTGGGTGCCGTTGGTGGAGCCATCAAGGTCAGTGGCAGTCCGGGCAAAACGCAGGCGATACCCGTTCGCGCTATCAGCGCTCCGAAACAGATACCCAAACGCCGCGGCAGCCGGGCTATCACTGATTAAGCGCCATTTGGCTTCGAGGGTGCCATCGACGTAGACGCCGGCCGGCCAGAGGAGTCGGCCGGAGACCGCGCCAGTGATGGAACTACCCGCCAAGGTCAGGACATTCGGGGCGGTATGGCCGGCCGTTCCGTTCGCGACGACGCTCCAACTTCCGGCGTTGTAGAGAATGCTTTTGAAGGGGACGTTTGTTTCATTCGTTAACCCGGCCACATCAAGCCGACGCAGAGCATTTAACTGCTCATCGGCCAGGGCGGCGGCCTGGGCCCGAAATAAGGTTCGCCGGTTTGTTTCTCGGGAACTAATCAGCGTTCCGACGAGGAGAATCATAAACGACAGCACGAACATGCTCAGGACCATGTCGAGCAGGGTCGAGCCGGAATGTGCGCGGCGGAGAAATTGAAAACGTTTCGGTGTCATTTTGCTTGAGTGTAGCAAAAAAATGGACCCTTTGTCGACTTGGATGGATTGACGAAAACGAGGCTTTTCCGTAGCATCAGTTTGTTGCCGGGGTGGCGCCTGCCTGCGCGCACCGACGCTTCGGCAGGCAGGGAAATGGCAGACCTGCCTGCCGGTAGGC
>Ga0209514_10005144_pt1 | contig 16984 bp, 15 predicted proteins | sample Subgrocontami58m_FD_187452 | JGI IMG/M metagenome (GOLD analysis project Ga0209514, IMG submission 187452) | Subsurface groundwater microbial communities from S. Glens Falls, New York, USA - GMW37 contaminated, 5.8 m (SPAdes) (version 3) | ecosystem: Environmental > Aquatic > Deep subsurface >...
AACTTCTCAAATAAAGGAGGCTACAGGACTTACTTATTCTACACTTTGGCATCATCTTGAGATATTAAAAAGCACTACGCTAAGCCGTAAAATATCAAGGGGTAAAATAGATGTGTACTATCCTCTTGGAAATCTAAATCATTTAAGTGACTACAATAAAGATAATGTAGTCTATACATTTACTACAGTCGGAAATTCAGATGGCAACTTTGTTTGCATCCATGAAAAAAGGGAGAACAGCTTAGGCTCTTATACAATTGTAAGAGGCATAGCTTTGCCAGTTGAGCTAATAGACGACATTATAAATACCCTTAATAAAGCTAAAGAGCAATCAAAGAAGCGCGCTAAATAATAGCATATTTACATTTGGATGTATATGCGGATAGTCTCTCTTATTAATCACCCGCCTAATCGTTTGAATGATTAAAATGACATCGATTGTTTTGCCGCCTATGTTGGAAAAGGACAAGTATTCGTCATTGTCCGCTTCAGAGAAAGGAGAGTATGCGCACAACTTGCTAAAGGAAATCCTAAAGCTTAACCCTGAAGGCTTGACTGTTTCGCAGATAGATGCTGCCATATACCTGGAACACACTTCAATTTGGCACCACCTTGAAATATTGGCATCCAGGGCAGATTGCTTGAAGATAAAGCGAGGCAATGTGGAAGTGTATTTTCCAAACAAGGTTATAGGGTCTTTAAAAGAATTTGACATGGAAGGGGAATATTATCATTATTCTTTTGAGTTGGTTGAGGATATATACGGAAAATTTGTAAGGCTCCAAACAAGAGAGAAAGGCGAATCTTCTTCAGCTGTTGATTCTGGCGTGATTATGCGAGCTGATATTATTGGTGATATAATAAAATCTCTTACAAAGATAAAAAAACAATATCTAAAAAAATAAATTTGCTACAAAAGAAATCAGGCATTACAATGTTATTTTTTTTGATGTTTTTAGCCTATCTTCAATTCTCTTTTTCTCTTTTTGATAACTTTCTTCCGATATGAAACCTGCTTTGCGGGCTTCTTCCAAAGCATTTAGCTCCTTTTGCAATTTCTCCATTTTTTCTAAAGGCATCTTCTCTTTCAGCTCAGCAATTCGTTTCTTTTTCTTCAATTTACCATAGCTATACACTATCAATATAGATATAATCAGCATTCCAACCACAGCTGCTACGCCGGCTATGTAATATCTCAATTGCTGGTATGAGGGCGCTTCAGCCTTGCCCATAACTTCAAATGTGTCAGAGCCGCTTCCCGCAATAACATCTGTAAATATCTCAACAAAAGCTATGTAAGTTCCCGGCTTTATATCAAGAGGTATGACAAGCTTTCTTACGAATTTTGCCTGTGTTTCAACAAAAACTTTTTCTTCCTCAACTGCAATTATATTCTCTTTGCTGTCTTTAATTGAATATTTTACATTAACGTTGCCTGCGCCAAAGCCCCTTAAGTTGAATAACCTCAACTCCAGAAGCACTTCATCTCCCTGAAATACTTTTTTGTATTCGGGAAGAACATTTATGTCGATATCAAACAACTGCTTTTTGCTGTCAAATATAAGCTGCCTGGTGCCATTGTTCTCAATATAAACTCTGGCAGTTCCATTGGCGCTTACAGCACCGCTTGCCTTAAGCGACTTGATGTTGCCAGGATTTTTTACCTGCCATTCATAAGCGCCGCTTTCATTCACCTGCAGATTTAAGTTTTCACTAAAAATAGCTTCGTTGCTTTGAACAACTTTGCCTGTAACAACCGGTTTTTTGAATATGGCAATTCCTAATATAATCATGATTATTATCAAGCTGAGCAATATCCTGTCAATTTTCCTATCCTTCACTTCCCTTTTTTCCTGCATCAACCTCACACCTATCCCCAACACTTAATAAAATTTTGTATTTTGTCACCTATTTTTATATATTAAATATTTTTTGCCATCTTTTTCTATATAAATCTTAACAGTGCCGTTGCCGATAACACCTCCTGTTGTTTTAATCGAGCTTATCTTTCCTTGCTTGTCTAGTGTCCATGTGTAATTGCCGCTTTCATTTAACTTTAAGTTTAAACTTTCATTGTAAGCTGTTTCCTTGCTAAAAACCGCATAACCTGTAGTGGATGGCTTTAATAAGAACAAGCTGGTGATGATTAGCAATAAAATAATAAGCGGCGCTATATGTTTAACTAGCGGTTTTTGAATGAAATCTTGCGCAATTCCTCTTTCACTTCTTTGTTCAAATTCGTTTAATTTATTTTTGCACTCTTTAATTGATTTCAAATAAGCATTAATCCATTCATCTAAATAAGAAATCTCTTCTTGTAATTGCTTGGTATATGCTAGCCCATTTTTGTTTGACTCTATTTTTATTCTTCTGTTTAACTCAATAAGTATATTAGTCAATATAATCTTTTGATTATTAAGCTGTTTTATTCCTTCTTCTAATTTAACCAGTTTTCTCTTCCAGGTTTCCATTGCTTTATTCATTTTTTCTTCCTGTAGCGATTATAAACTGTCCAGATGTTCCTTTCATCCCGATTTAATAAAATTGAAATTTCAGAATAACGTAAATTGAAATTGTCTTTAATGTAGCTAACAATGGCTTCGAGAACGCTCAATTTTCTATCAGTTAAAATTGAAATAGGAATGAAGAATTTAGATTCGTTTACAGGTAACTTTTCTTTCCTCTTTTTTATTGCATTATTGTAAGTTGTCCATATTGTTCTGTCATCTCTATTAAGCAGCAAAGCAATTTCATTAAACCTAAGCTTGAATTCTTCTCTTAAATACTTTACAATAGTTTCTAAGCAGCTTAATTCATTGTTATCAAAGATAGAAATAGGCAACGAATCTTTTCGAGGTATCCTTTTGCCAAATAACTCTGCAATTTGTTCAGAAGTGAGCTTATGATCATATTTTAAGTGACTAATAAATGTTTTAAGAAACTCTTTTAATTCAACGCCGGAAAGAGTTTTAATTAATTCTTTGTCGTCAGAAAAATCATCTTTTCCTATAATCTTCCCAATATTCAGTTTTTCTACCATGTACTTATTATGTATGTATTTAATAGCAAAATTAAATAATTAGACTATTTTTAAACTTATTATGTATGTATTTTTTATTTAATTTTTATAATTTATACTTATTATATATGTAATAATATATAAACGTTTCGTTTTTTTATAGAGAAAAAATACTTATTATTTATGTATTTTAATGGCTAAAAACTCACAATAATACTTAATATGTATGTTTAATGCTAGAACTATGGCTTATTGCTAATGACTGCTCTCTAATTTTTCAGTATATCTGCACTTTGGGAACCTGTTGCAATTTACAGAATGCTCTGATTAAATTCCGAAAAAGCACTGGACATCCTCGTGTGAAGTTTATAAATGGCTGGTTCTATCTTAATTTAGAAAAATTAAAACTTGTACAGAGAAATTCAAATAGGAATTTAGGAAAATGTGGCTCTTTTAGCTGGAAGATTCGGCACTCTCATTAGAATTTTTATCATTATTTGTTAATTTCTCTGTATAACGGCATTTCGGAAACCGATTGCAAGCGAAAAATTTCCCATATATGCTGCTCCTTAGCACAATGTCTCCGTCGTTGCACTTCGGGCACTTTCTTTTTACTTCGCCTTTTGCAATTGCTTTTGCTTGAATGCCGGCTTCCCCTTCAACATGCTTGCTTGGGCATTTTGGATTTAAGCAGAATTCCATCGGCTGCCTTGCTTTTTTTATAGCTAAAACTTTAGGAAAGCTGCAAATCTCGCAAGTTTTTTTTGCAGGCTTAATCAACGCATTTTTTGGCAATGAAAAAATTGTCTTGCAATTTGGATATTTATTACATGATGCAAAACTCCCAAATTTTCCTCTCCTTATTGTTAAATTGCCTTCTTTGCATACTGGGCAAACGCCAAGAAAAGTCATCTCATCTTGAGTTGCTCTGTTTGCTTTTGAAAGCTCGCTTCCAATTTCTTTTTCGTGCTTCTTGAAATCTGTAATGATTTTCGTTATTGCGTCCTTTGCATCCTCCAAAATCTTTTCTTTTTTTTGATTCCTTTCCCTTATCTTATCCATTTCTATTTCAAAATGCCTTGTCAATTCCTCGTCAATTATTTTTGGCGAGTATTTTTCCAAGGTTTCAATAGTGGAAATTCCCAAATCAGTTGCTTCTATCGCCTTTCCTTTTACATAGCCGCGCTGGAACAATGTTTCTATGATTTCAGACCTGGTAGCTTTTGTGCCAAGGTTCCTTTTCTCAAGCTCTTTTATTATTGAAGCAGGCGTGTATCTTCTGGGCGGCTGTGTTTCTTTGCTTAGAAGCTCTATTTTCCTGACTTTTATTTTGTCGTCCTGCTTTAAGTTAGGCAGCTCAACCTCCTCAAGTTGAACATAAGGGGCATAAAATTTGTGCCATCCTTTTTCTATTGTTCTTGTTCCTTTTGCAATAAAAATCTCGTCATTGCAATTAATGAAAATAATCATTGTTTCTCTGACAGCATGCTCTGCAAATGTAGCAAAAAATCTCTTTGCAATCAAATCATAAATCTTGACTTCTCTTTCTTCAAGGCCCTTTGGGGCAATCCCAGTTGGATATACTGCAGGATGCGCTGGATCAGTTTTCTTGCCGTTGTTCGGCATCAATTTTTCTTTTTTCAGCAAAGCTTCTGCTAAATCACTATACTGCTTTTGCTTTCCCAGTTCACTCAAAATTCCCTCGTAGCCAATTGCAAAAGGCAACTGCTGGCTTGATGTCCTTGGATAAGAAATTAACCCAGAAGTGTAAAGCTCTTGAGCAATGTCGAGAGTTTCTTTTGGCGAGATATTGAAGCATCTATAAGCCTCAACTTGCAAAGTTGTCAAGTCAAATGGAAAAGGAGCAAATTGGTTGAATTGTTTTCTTTCAACATTCTCAGCTCTCGCCCCTTTTTGGTCCTTGGTTTTTTCAATGACAGCATCAGCTTTTTCTTTTTCCCAGAATTTGTCAGTATCCAATGTTCTATTTATCTCTTCAATTATTTTATTTAATTCTTCACATTTATTTTTTTCTATATCTTTTAGAATATCATCCTTTTTTTTAATCAAAATTTTTGCTCGTATTATGCCATCACCTAATAATTCTATTTCTTCTATTAATTTTTGATTGGATTCTGTAATATATTTTTTAATTTCTTTAATTATGACTTTTATTTGTTCTTTTAACTTTTCTCTATCTATTTCGTGTTGATGTCCAGCTATAATTATTTGTCCATTATGTTCTCCTGTTAATACAATCTGCCAGAAAGGAGTTGGCTTAAATGCCTTTATTTCCAGCTCTCTTGCGACAATTATCTTTAATGCAGGCCCTTGCACCCTGCCTGTTGACATTATCTTGAATGCGCCTGTCGACTTAATGGCGGAAGTTAATGCTCTTGAGTAGTTTATCCCATTGATCCAATCCAAAAAGTGTCTTGTTTCTCCAGCCTCTGCCTGCCCCCAGTCAATATGCGGGCTTTTGCTTTCATAAGCCTTGACTAAATCAGGCTTTGTGAGAGTGGAGAATTTCATTCTGTTGGCATCTTTTTGTTTGCAAATATATCTTATAACATTTAATCCAATCACTTCTCCTTCTTGGTCATAGTCAGTGGCGATGGTGAAAGAATCTGCATTCTTGCAAAGTTTTTTTATTGCGTCAAGGTATTTTTTTGTGAATTTTGATGCTTTTGATGTTTCAGAAACAGGCTTCCATTCTATGTCGAAAACAGGAAATCTCCATCCTTTTTTCTCCTTTTCAGCAAGACCATACAAGTGGCCGACAGCGCAGACAACAACAATATCTTTATCTTTATGAGTAATTTTATAGTATGGCGCACCTTGATGACTTTCTTTTATTGCTTTTCCATCTGCTAAAGCTTCTGCTATTTTCTTGGCAGCTGCAGGCTTTTCAGTGACGAGCAATTCATACATAAACTGCTAGAATTTAGTTAGTCCTATAAAAAATTTGTGAAAATCATATCTTTTTGTCTGTTTTTTCTTGAATTTTGCCGACGATAAAATGCCAAAGGTTTATCGCAAATAATTTGAAGCATTACTATAGCAAAGAACAGAAATAATTGAACAATGAATAATTCTCTTTGCTTATTACGAACGAGCATGTATTGCTCAATTAATTATGCGAGTGAGTATAAAACCAATAACATTAAAAATAAAAATAGAATACTATTGTTATGTACGACGAAGTTGTAGAGAAAATTCTGCAGTCATTGGATGAAAAATCAAGTTTTTCAGATGTTTATCCTCAATTTTCCAGTGAGGGACATAAAGCTCACAAAATTGATTTGAAAAATTTTCATCCAATTGCTAAGATAAGCTCTAGCAAAAAAATCGCTTTTATTGATGGCGGCAATGCCGAAGTCATAGGCTCTGCTAATTTTTCATTAAATTTGATAAGGGTTTGTCATGTCATTTACCAGAATAATAGAAAAACATTGGCTAAGGAATTTGAAATTCTTGCTTTTATCCAATCAATAAATCAAAATAATGAAGTCTATTACAAAGCATCATTTTTTAAGACAAACAATCCTATTGACCTGGAAGAAATTTCTTTCAGTTCATTCGACCATACTTTGATGTTAGGCATCAATAGGGCAGATATAAGCGGCGTTGCAAATGCTTTGCGAAGATTTGCAGAATTAAAAATAGCAAAATTAATTGCTGATGATAAAATTGCTGATATTATTGTTTTGGACGGCAACTTGCAAAGCACTTTGACAAATGAAAGTAAATATTTGGCAGAACTTTACGGGTCATGCAGTAAAAATAATATTACTTTGACAGCTTTGAGCAAAACAAGTTCCTTGTTTACAGATAATGGAAATCTACTAAGCGTTGTTTTAGGCAATATAATCAATATTCCAATATGGTTTTATCATCCGATTGTTGAAATAAACAATGCAAACCATAAAGCAGAAATGTTTTTTGTCAAATTGCACTCAAAATCAAAGCATGCCTTCAGATTTGAAATATTTAACAAACAAAAATCAGATGCAGAAGAAATAATTAATCTATTAGCCAGCAACTGTGTTGATCCAATTTTCATAGGCTATCCTTACGGCTTAGTTGAAGCGGACAGAATTGCAAGAATAACCAATAGCGAAAAAGATTCATTGAAAACAATGTTTTTGGTGAAATTAAAAAACAAAAATATCGAGAAATATTTTAGTTCTGTTAATGCGCATGAAATTCTGGATAGGATAAGTTTTTGATATATGCAGTTTTTGCATTAAAATCTCAATCCGCCTTCGGCAAATATTAGTGCTCGGCTTCGGTTTTTTTGCCATTAACCTCAGCCTCGTCAATTTATTCACTGTAAATATATTCGAGGCGAAAATTAGTGGCAGAACAATTTTCGCCGAGTGTAACTTATGTCGCGAAGCGACGGATTGCACTTATTAATTTATACATTCTTCTTCCCTAAAACAAAAAACTATATAAACTTACAAATTCAAAAATTAAATTATGTACGATGTAATAACAGTCGGAAGCGCTACTATTGATGTTTTTGCAAAAACAAGATTTTCTGAACTGATAAAGATTATAGACCCAAAAGGCGAAACTGATTTGCTGGCTTTTCCAAGCGGAGCAAAGATATTGATAGATGAGCTTGAATTTACTACAGGTGGTGGTGGTACAAACACGGCTGTTGCATTGTCAAGGCTCGGGCACAAAGTTGGGTTTATTGGCAAACTAGGCACAGGCACTAATTCTGATTTTATTCATAAAAATCTTGTACAAGAGAAAATTGATTTGCTCTGCTCCCATGGAAAGGGGCATGCAGGCTACTCTATCATTTTAGACACTTTAGAGCATGATAGGACTATCCTGACTTACAAGGGAATTAATGACGAGCTAATCAATGAAGACATACCCTACAAAAAGCTGAAGACAAAATGGTTTTATTTCTGCGCAATGCTTGGGCAGTCCTTCCGTACAATGGAAAGGTTAGCAGAGTTTGCGCAGCAAAACAAAATAAAAATCGCTTTCAACCCAAGCACCTATATTGCTGAGAAGGGAAGCAGATACTTAAGCCACATAATAAGCAGAACAGAATTGCTTGTGCTGAACAAAGAAGAAGCTTGCCTGCTTGCAGGCCACGATTCAATGGAAGGGTTGTTGCTGAAGCTTAAAAGCTTAGGGCCGAAAATTGTCGCGATTACAGACGGGAAAAACGATTTGTATGTAATTGACAGCAAATTCATTTACTCTGCAAAGCCGCCTTTTGTCAAGGTTGTTGACACTACAGGAGCAGGCGATGCTTTTGCTTCCTCGTTTTTGAGTGGAATTTTAAGGAAAAACGACATGGAATTTGCAATTAGATTAGGCATCACAAATGCAATGTCGGTAATAACCCATTATGGAGCTAAAAATATTTTATTGACTTATAGCGAAGCTATGAAATACATGAAAAAACTGAGAATAAAGATACATAAGAAAAAGATTTAGCTAATCAACGGCAACAAAAACATCATTGCCTTCTACCTTGACTTTATAAGTATCCACTTTTGCAGTCGGCACAACTGGGCTCACTCCAGTCTTCACATTAAAACGCCATCCATGCCATGGGCACGTGACAACATCTGCTTCAAGAAATCCCTCTCCCAAAGGGCCGCCTCTGTGAGGGCACGTATTTGTCGTGGCGAAAAATTCTCCATCGACGTTAAATAAAGCAACCTCTGTGCCATTGACATTGACAGCCTTGTTTTCTCCTGGCTTTAAATCAGATATGCTTGCTACTTTTATAAAATTTGGCATTTGAAACACCCCTAAAAATTGAGATGTTTAACAATATTTAAATGTTTTTGTTGATGATTGAATGATTCGAGTAATTATTGCAAACTTAATCCCCCTAATAGATTAATAGAAAGTTATAAAAAAGAATTCCATCCACTTCTAATTATGAATGAGGGTGTAAAGGATTTAGTCACAATTTTAATCCCAAATTTTAATTATGGAAGATTTATTGATGCTACTCTTCAAAGCGTTCTACAGCAAACTTATAGACCTCTTGAACTAATTGTTGTGGATGACGGAAGTACTGATAATTCAAGGCAAATAATTGACAGCTTTATTGAAAGAGTTAAGAAGGAAGGGATACATTTACGAGACCCTCTTTATTTGGCTAAAAATATTGGAACAAATGGTGCTTTGAACAGAGTAATACCTCTAATAAATGGTGATGTGACAATAATTTTAGATTCTGATGATAGTATTTTCCCACAATATGTTGAAAGAACTATTTCTGCATTGTTAAAGAATAAATCTAATGGTGTTGGCTTTGTTTATACAGATGACATATTGATAAATGAAAGTGGAGGGGTATTGAGAAATAAGGATGGAAGAGAAGTTAGACTACCCTTCCGAGATTTTGATGCAGAACTCTTGCAAACTAAGAGTTATATACCTGGATGTGCCGCAATATTGACAGATGCATTAAAAGTAGTATTGCCATTAGAGGAATCAATAAGAAAACATACAAAACATCTAAGATGGAAAAAAATTGTAGAAAGAGGTTATAAAGGGGTTCATATCTCTGAGCAATTATTTTTTTATAGAATGCATGATAACAATAATTCAGGAATTGGTGTGGATGTAAAAGATAAAATTGCTTCTGGACAACCTGTTGGTGAGATTTCAGACTATTGGAAAACCACCTAAAGTAATAGATTATTTTGGGATATGCGATTTAACAAAGTAAATCCAAAACTTTATATGTATAAATTAAAACTATAGTAATAATGAGGTGATTTTGTTTTGATTAAATCAAAAAAATTCATTCTTTGGTTTGATGAGCTTGGAATAGAAGATGTCCCTCTCGTAGGTGGCAAAAATGCCTCTCTTGGCGAGATGTACAGCAATTTGGCAAAAAAGGGCGTCAAAATTCCGAATGGTTTTGCAGTTACAGCTCACGCTTACAATTATTTTCTTGAAAAGGCAAAAATAAAGTACGAGATAAAAAATGTCCTTCAGGGCTTGGACACGTCAAACATAAGAAACCTTACAGAAAAAGGAAGAAAGGCAAGGGAGACCATTTTGAAGGCAGAACTTCCGAAAGACCTTAAAGAAGAAATCGTTAAGGCATACAAAAAGCTTTGCAGCCAGTATGGCGCCAACACCGATGTTGCGGTTCGCAGCAGTGCAACGGCAGAGGACTTGCCAGATGCGAGCTTTGCAGGGCAGCAGGAAACTTATCTCAACATAAGGGGGGAGCATTCATTGCTTGAAGCAACAAAAAAATGCTTTGCATCTTTGTTTACAAACCGAGCAATTTCTTACAGAGCCGATAAAGGCTTTGACAATTTCAAGGTTTCTCTGTCAGTCGGAGTGCAGAAAATGGTGAGAAGCGACAAGGCATGCTCTGGAGTTATGTTCTCCATCGACACTGAAACAGGATTTAAGGATGCTGTCCTGATCAACGGCTCCTATGGCTTGGGGGAAAATGTTGTGCAGGGCTCAGTCAATCCCGACCAATTCTATGTTTTCAAGCCAACTTTAAAAAAAGGCTACAAGCCAATAATAAGCAAGAAGCTTGGCAGCAAGAGAGTCATGATGGTTTACAGCGAGCATGGAACAAAGTACACGACAGAAAATGTTGAAGTCCCTTACGAAAAGCGCTTTAAGTTTATTTTAAATGACGAAGAAATCTTGAAAATTGCAGGATGGGCTTGCATTATCGAGGATTATTATTCAAAAAAAGCCAATAAGTTCAAGCCGATGGACTTGGAATGGGCAAAAGACGGCATATCAAATGAACTGTTTATTGTTCAGGCTCGTCCAGAAACAGTGCAGAGCCAGAGAAATGTAAACATTCTCGAGGAATATGCCCTGAAGGAAAAAAGCCAGGTGATTCTGACTGGATTGAGCGTAGGCACGAAAATCGGCTCAGGCAAAGCGCATGTGATAAAAAGCGCAAATGACATCGGCAGCTTCAAATCAGGAGAGGTACTGATAACTGAAAAAACAGATCCTGATTGGGAGCCAATAATGAAAATCGCTTCTGCAATTGTTACAAATAAAGGGGGCCGCACAGCTCATGCCGCAATTGTTGCCAGAGAACTAGGAATTCCGGCAATTGTCGGCACAGAGCATGGAACTGAAGTTATTAAAACAGGAACTGATGTTACAGTAAGCTGCGCAGAAGGTGAGATAGGCAAGATTTACAAAGGCAGGCTCAAATTTGAAATTCACAAGATAGACTTGAAAAAGCTGAAAAGGCCAAGAACGAAGATAATGATGAATGTCGGCAATCCTGATCAAGCTTTTGACTTCTCTTTCATTCCAAACGACGGCATCGGGCTTGCGAGGGAAGAGTTCATTATCAGTTCTTACATAAAAATCCATCCATTGGCATTGCTCCATTACAACAAGCTGAAGGACAAAAAAGTCAGGCAGGTTATCGACGAGTTGGCTTACCCCTACAAAAGCAAGGTTGATTTTTTTGTTGAGAAACTTGCACAAGGCGTTGCAATGATTGCAGCAGCTTTCTATCCAAAAGATGTAATTGTGAGGATGTCTGATTTTAAGTCAAACGAATATGCAAACTTAATTGGCGGAGCAGAATTTGAGCCAAAAGAAGAAAATCCGATGCTTGGCTGGCGCGGCGCGTCTCGTTACTATGCCGGCAACTACAAAGAAGCATTTGGCTTGGAGTGCCTTGCAATGAAAAAAGCTCGCGATGAAATGGGCTTGGCAAACATAAAGCTTATGATTCCCTTTTGCAGGACTGTTGAGGAAGGCAAATTAGTTGTTGCTGAAATGAAAAAATATGGATTAGTTCAAGGCAAAAATGAACTTGAAATTTACGTAATGTGTGAGATTCCAAGCAATGTTATTCTTGCAGATGAATTTGCAAAGATTTTTGATGGATTTAGCATTGGAAGCAATGACTTAACACAGTTAACCCTTGGATTGGATAGGGATTCTGAATTGGTCAGCAGGTTGTATGACGAGAGAAATCCTGCTGTTAAGAAGCTTATTTATGAAGTGATACAAAAGGCAAAGAAAAACAAGGTAAAGATTGGAATTTGCGGCGAGGCTCCTAGTACATTCCCAGAGTTTGCTCAATTCCTTGTTAAATGTGGTATAGATTCTATTTCTTTAAATCCCGATACAGTACTAAAAACAAGTATTAAAATAGCACAGATGGAAAAAAGATTAAGAAAAAAATAAATTATTTTCTCTACAAGAAAATTTAAAAATTTTCTGTTCCGAAAATAAATAAAACATATTTTCTCTATTGAAAATAATTAAATTAAGCTATTTATAAATTTATTTCCATATTGAAAATTTTAGAAATATCATTTAACGCTGTTAATTAAAGAATTATCCTATCTCCTTCTCCTCTTAACTTCTTTACTTTCTTCTTTTCTTCCAAACCCAAACATAGAAAATCCTTTATAGCCAAGATAAATCAAAACAATCAAAGCAATTCCCAAAATAATAAATCTCGCCCAGTCTGCCAACTCACTCCAATAATTCGTTGTGCCGTAAATAATTGTCAAGACTCCGCCGCCAAACAAGCCAGCGCTTACACTCATTATCTCCAAAACAGCTCCAATTACAATAGCAATGATGCCGACAATTCCGCTTATAATAAACACATTTCTAAAGTAAATGTTCCTTGCTTTATCGAAATCTTGCTGGCAGAACGTGCATTTTTTTGCAATTTGACAATTATTTTCGTCATACTCAAACTCAACATCCGCCTTTTTTGCAATGCAATCCTTTCTGAATTTTTCATATTCAATATTTGCTTTCGCGCAAGCATTTTCAGCGGGTTCTTTAAATCTTGCAGGATATGGAACTTCATAATATCCTTTTGAATATACCACATCTATCAAAGTGCCTCTGCTGCAGAAATCCTCGTACTTTGGCTCTTTGTAAAATGCCTTGATGCCGAAAACAACAAAGAACACGAATATTATGGCAATGCTAAACCCAAGTATCGTTTCCTTGATTTTGAATGGCATTTGAAAGATGAATAAGTCTTAGTATAAATATGTTGCTAGCGAGCACGCAAATTTGCGCGCACCTTAATATTTATTTTCTATATTGAAACAAAAAGTATATAAATAAGTTGTTCTTTATAGCTTGTATGAAGAAAGGCAGGCCAGTCAGATCTGAAATAAGGCAGAATGTTGTTGAGATATTGCATTTTGTGAAGAAAGCCTATGGCTATGAGATCTACAAGATTTACACGGCAATCTTCCCAAAAGTCACATTAAGAAGTATTTACTATCATTTAAAAAAAGGAACTGACTTAGGCGAATTTGTAGTTAATAAAGTAGAGAAAGAAAAAGGAGATTATTCTTGGGGTGGAGAAGCAGAAAAAATTTATTATGCTCTTGGCCCGAATGCAAAGCCAACCGGCAATGACAGGGTCAAAGAGTATATCGAGAGCAAGCAGAAGCAATAACTTGTCTTCTTCAACAAAAACTATTTAAAAGATACTTAATAGGCTTATTTATAGGGTTTGGTTATTTTTGTTTTTGAAAATATTTTTTATTGAGTTGCTCTATTGTGAACAGCATGAAGCACAAAATGAAATAACTAAAGGATACTTAAAGAGAATTTTGAAATATTATCAATTTGTCAAAATTCTCTAAGAGAACTTTGAATGAAATTACAAAAATCATGAATTATTCAAAGTTCTCTAAACAAAAAATTTTAATCACTAAAAATGGAAATAAAAGTTGCAAAGCATGCCGGCTTCTGTTTTGGAGTAAAAAAAGCGATTGAAATCGCAGAAGAGGTTGCGCAAAACAATAAAAATACTTATGTTTACGGGCAGCTTGTGCACAATGAAAAAGTAATAAAAGATTTGGAAAGCAAAGGCATTATTTTTGTTGAAAATATTAATGAAATTCCGCAAGGTGCGGTTACTGTCTTAAGAGCGCATGGGGAGCCAGGCACAACCTATCAAATTCTTGAAGAGAAATCTATCACAAAAGAAAATAATTTGAATGATGCAACATGCCCATTAGTCACTTTAGTCCATAATACAGCAATTAAGCTGAAAAATGATGGCTATGAGGTAATTATTTTCGGCAAGAGAAATCATCCTGAAGCAATAGGCACAAGCTACCATCTGAAAGGAAAAGATACATTTATTGTTGAAGACCCGGAAGATTATAGTTCCGTTATTGATTACATTAATAGCAATAATTTTGGAAAAGTTGCAGTTATATCGCAAACAACAATGTCAGTTTATGGCTACAAAAGACTTGTTGATAACATCAATTCAAAATTGACAGATGGAAAATTTGAGGAAATTCCATTGAGCTTGAAAGATTTAAATAAAAAATATGGCTATGTTGACACAATCTGCAACCCGACAAAACAACGGCAGTCGGACACCGAAGAGCTGGCAAAAGAATGTGATGTTGTTATTGTAATAGGCGGAAAAAACTCAAGCAACTCGAAAGAGCTTTATGAAAAGGCAAAGGAATTCGGGATTGACAGCTATTTTATACAATCTGGAGAACAGATTGAGAAGGAATGGTTTGATGGGAAGGAAAAGATTGGAGTGACAGCAGGCGCATCCACTCCTGATTATTTGATAAATGAAGTTGTTGGGAAAATAAAGGAAATGACAAACTGATTATTCCGCAGCAAAAAACTCCGCCCTTTCAGCATTGAACTTCCAAGCTTCTGGAATCCTGCCGCTTCTTTTATAATATTTCACCAGTCTGCCGATTTTTGATGCGGTAAGATGCAAGCCGCGCTTTGCTGTTTCGTCATGCTTGTTGGCTTCTATGTGCTTTTTAACGCCTGCATACCTCTTGAGCAATGCAGCAAGGTCTTCAGGCACATCCTGCAATAATTTTTTTTCTTTGAGAATTGTGCTGATAGACTTGTTGCATAAAGCCAAGACGCTTGGGATTCCATATGCGTCCCTGAGCAAAATACCAATCTGCGAGCCTGTTTTGCCTTCCTTTGCGAGTTTGGCAATTAGCAGCTCAAGCTCTTTTGCGCTGTACCTTATCCACGATGGCGCTGTCTTCTTTGCAGGCTTTTTTGAGCCGTGCTTTCCCCTCTTCCTTGAATGCATTCGTGCCATTTTAAATTGATATTTTATTGTGTTATTCTTATTTATTAAATCCGCCTTCGGCAAATTCTTGTGCTCGGCAAAATTTTTCTAACATTAAATTTTGCCTCGCCATACATTACATTAAATTCTGGAGAAAATAGTTTTTCATCCAGCATAGCGGAGCTTTCACCACGCTATCTTTCAATGAATAGAAATTAACAGCACTTTATAAATCTTATTAAAATAGCCCCGGGCAGATTCGAACTGCCGTCAGAGCCTTTCTATGTAAAATAATTACACCAAAGGGCCCTATGCAAAGTCTACTTTAGCTTTGCTATAAGTATTTGACCGCTACATTCCGCAGAACAACTTTCGTTGATTCTTCCACGGGGCTATATAACGAATCTGCCGAGACTAATGAATAGATTAATTATTTCTTTATAAAATTATCCACATCAAGAATACAATTTCAACCCCTCTTCCTCCATGAAATGCAGTTTGCCGGGCACAATCAAGCAATGAACTGGCTTGCCAAAATTATGTTTTAGCAAATCCTTTGCATTTCCAGCTTTAATCATTTGGCTTTCGCTTCCAAGCCTTGCACAGCCAATACACCAAGTTTTTTCAGAAAATACTTTTTCGTTTTTCTTCAATTCAACTTTAAGCAAATACCTTATTGAGTCATTTATACTCATAAATTTTTCTTCGTCTGGATTTAAATCCAGTAAAAACAAAGTGTGCAAGCCCAAGCTTAAATTTTCTTTCAAGACATTGTAAGGGGTTTCAATATCCTCGTTGTCCAAAGGAATTGAGGTTATCTTGCCGAATTTATAAACCTGCAGTCCTGTAATGCCAACAACGCTAATTACAGAAGCATTATGTATGACATGGCATTTTATCCCTTCCTTTTTTGCCCTTAAAAACAAGTCAACGTGGGTTGTTGCAGCAAATGGGTCGCCAGCAACAAGAAAAGCGACATTCTTTGCTTTTGCATTCTCAATAATTTCATTGTTGTCAGCCTCAACTAAACTTCTTCTTGCCAAGATTATTTTTTTGTTATAGAATTTTTCCAATTGCTCTTTTGTGCAGTTCAATATTGAAGTGTAGTTTTCCAGATAAACAATGTTGCATTTTTTTATGGCTTCAAGCCCATTGACTGAAATATCCTTTTCATTGTTTAACCCTAAACCGATGAAGTAGAGTGGCATAATTTGTTAGAAATCCTTTGACTTTTAAATTAGTATTGCTATTACATTTAAAAATCCTTTATAAACCTATACACACTAACCTATATTTTCAATCCCAGAAATCTTTATAAATCACTTTAATCAATATAATAAAATTAAGAAAAGATTAATTATGAGTTTTTTTGGCGAAAAACTCACCTAAAGTAGCTTTTTTGGCGAAAAGCGACTTGAAATAGTCTTGTTTTGGAAATTCTAGTTTTTTAGTACGAAAAAAACTATAAAACGGTATCAAATCAGCTTGTTGGCACAAACTAATTCTAAACGGGTAACTAAAGAAGAGCAATATAAACATTTCGGTATTCGAAGCTTTATATTGTAAAATACAGATGAAAACCACAAGGCTGGGAAAAGGGGGAGATAAAAATGGATTTTTTAGATGAAGGTGCAAGACAAGACACAAGTCTTGGCTTCGAAGTCGGACAGGCAAACATAAAGGTTATTGGAGTTGGAGGGGCTGGCAACAACATGGTTGGCTGGCTTTACAAAAAGGGCATTAAAGGCGCTGAAATTATCGCTTGCAATACAGACAAGCAGCATCTGGGCATTATAGATTCTGATAGAAAATTCTTGATTGGAAAAAGTGTTACAAGAGGCTTGGGTTGCGGAGGCTTTCCAGAAAAAGGAGCTGAAGCCGCAAAAGAATCAATGAACGAGCTAAAAGAGAGCCTT
>Ga0209514_10005146_pt1 | contig 16979 bp, 13 predicted proteins | sample Subgrocontami58m_FD_187452 | JGI IMG/M metagenome (GOLD analysis project Ga0209514, IMG submission 187452) | Subsurface groundwater microbial communities from S. Glens Falls, New York, USA - GMW37 contaminated, 5.8 m (SPAdes) (version 3) | ecosystem: Environmental > Aquatic > Deep subsurface >...
TTGCCGACATTACGTACGATTTTGCCGGTGTTGCAGTAGGATTGGGTGATATTGGTAACTTGTACGCGAGCGTTACATCACTGAACTCCGGGGAGATTGATGTACGTACCGTCGAGCAACCGCTGGGGACCGGCGAGCGTTATACGGTTTCAGATCTGTCGTTTGGCGTTGGTTACGGCAGACAGATCTCAGATCGCTTTTCTGTTGGAGTTCAGATCTCCTACATCAGAGAAACAATCTGGCACAGCTCGTTGAGCGCGTTTGCATTAAATGTCGGAACGCTCTATCGTATCTCGGCGAATGGATTGCATATCGGCGCGAGCATCTCTAACTTTGGTACACGAGCGAAGTACGACGGTCGCGACTTGCGAATTCAGTATGACCAAAACGTACAAAAGAACGGCGACAATGGCTCGCTGCCCGGAGAACTCTTCACGGATGATTTCCCATTACCAATCATGTTCAGAGTCGGAATCGGAATGCCGGTAAATCTTGGCGATGAGAACAAAATCACCCTTGCCATTGATGCGTTTCATCCGAGTGACAACACAGAGAGTGTGAGCTTCGGAGCAGAGTGGATGTTTCAAAATACATTGATGTTGCGCGGTGGTTACCAGAATCTTTTCCAACAGGATTCGGAAGTTGGCTTAACACTCGGCGCGGGCTTGCAATATCAAATGGACGATTACAGACTCAATTTCGATTATGGCTGGGCAGACCACGGACGGTTGGAGAAGACCCACAGGTTGACGCTCGGCGTAACGTTCTGATTTTCTTGAACCACAGATTTCACAGACTATCACAGATTAAGAATGATGTTTGTAGAAACTCGACAAAAGAAATCAACAAAAACAAATCTGTGTCTATCTGTGAAATCTGTGGTTATGTTTTATCGCTCGGCGTAACGTTCTGATTTTTCTTGAACCACAGATTTCACAGATTACCACAGATTAAGAATGATGTTTGTAGAAACTCTACAAAAGAAATCAACAAAAACAAATCTGTGTCTATCTGTGAAATCTGTGGTTATATTTTATCGCTCGGCGTAACGTTCTGATTTTTCTTGAACCACAGATTTCACAGATGAAGAATGATGTTTGTAGAAACTCTACAAAAGAAATCAACAAAAATAAATCTGTGTCTATCTGTGAAATCTGTGGTTATGTTTTACTGTTGTTGTTAACCACAAGGAAAATTGGTTGAAGAATTTCAAAACAAAATACGGTCACTTCTCCACCGACGGAAAGGAATACGTCATCACGACGCCGCGCACGCCGAGGCCTTGGATAAACGTCATCAGCAACAGCGATTATGGTATGACTGTATCGCAAACGGGCAGCGGCTACAGTTGGCGAACGCATGCCCAGCTCAACCGCCTTACGCGTTGGGAACAAGACCTCATCAAGGACGAATGGGGAAAGTACATTTACCTTCGGGATGAGAAGGGAAATATCTGGTCGGCGGGATGGAAGCCGGTCTGTAACGAACCGGAAGCGTATCGCTGCCGCCATGGAGCTGGGTACACCATCATCGAGTCGAAGAACTTCGGCATCGAGACTGAGTTATTGATGTTCGTGCCGAACGATGAGCCGCTTGAGATATGGCAGCTGAAGATTACGAATCGCACACGCAAATCTCGCACGCTGAATCTCTACACCTTTTTTGAGTGGGGACTTGGGCAGGCTCCCGACTGGCATCGCGAGTTTCACAAATCATTTGTCGAAACAGAATTCGATGCAAAGGCGCACGCTCTCTTCGCGACGAAGCGTTTGTGGGAAGTGCCGACCGAGCGCGGGCATTGGAATACAAACTGGCCATACGTTGCTTTTCATTCTTCAAGTCTGAAACCCATATCGTACGATGCGGACAAGGAATCTTTCCTTGGAATGTATGGTGATGTGAGAAAGCCTGCGTCGGTGAGCGAGAAAAGATTGCAGAAGCGCACGGGCAACTGGCTCGATGCTACTGCAAGTTTGCACAACGAAGTCACGCTGAAGCCCAATCAAGAGAACACGATTTGCTTCACACTTGGTTGTGCTGATTCAAGAGCCCACGCGCTTGAGATGATTGTTCGCTACCGTTCCGCGAACGAAGTGAACGCGGCGCTTGAGGAAGTCCAGGGGCGATGGAACAAAATGCTGGATACCGTTGAAGTCTCCACACCCGACGATGCAATGAACATCATGGAGAACATTTGGCTAAAGTATCAGGCGATTTCAGGCAGAATGTGGGGAAGATCGGCGTACTATCAGACGGGCGGAGCGTTTGGCTTCCGCGACCAGTTACAGGACAGCCAACTCTGGCTTCCGATTGAGCCTGATCGAACGAAGCAACAACTACTGCTGCATGCACGGCATCAATTCAAAGACGGAACGGTGTATCACTGGTGGCATCCGATTTCGGAAATAGGTTTACGCAACCAAATCTCCGACAACTTGTTGTGGATGCCGTTCGTCTTGAGTGCCTATCTCCAGGAGACAAACGACTTCTCGGTTCTCAATCTCAACGAGCCATTTGTCGATGATGCTTCAGGTACAACACTGTATGACCATTGTGTCCGTGCAATCGATAATTCATTAGAGCGATTCAGTGAACGCGGCTTGCCGCTCATCGGCGGCGGAGATTGGAATGACGGCTTGAGTGCTGTCGGTCTCGACATGAAGGGCGAGTCCATTTGGCTTGGACATTTCATACATCGCATCCTTCTCGACTTTGCTGAAATTGCGAAGCGCATTGATGACCACGAGCAAGGGGATAGATACATTGCACGTGCCAATGAGCTGAGGGAGAAGCTCAATTCACTTGCGTGGGATGGCGAGTATTACTACGGTGCAACAAAGGACTCCGGCGACAAAATCGGCAGCAGTGAAAATACAGAAGGGAGAGTTTGGCTCAATCCACAGACGTGGGCTGTCATTGCGGATGTTGCCGACGGCGAACGCGCTCAGCAAGTGATGGATGTCGTTGAGAAGAAGTTGGAATACGAAATCGGTCCGTTGCTGTTGTATCCCGCCTATAAGACGCCAGACAAATTTATTGGATACTTGACACGTTACAGTCCGGGCGTGAGAGAAAATGGCGGCGTGTACACACACGCCGCGACGTGGACGGTACTTGCTGAAGCAATGCTCGGTCGCGGCGAAAGCGCGTATCGCATATTTTCTAAACTCAATCCAATCTACCGCGGAAAGAAGCCGGACGAGTATTGTGCGGAACCCTACGTCACACCCGGCAATATTGAAGGTCCAGACTCAGCGTTCTTCGGTCGCGGCGGATGGACGTGGTATACAGGCTCTGCCGCGTGGCTGTTCAAAGTTGGACTCGAATGGATTCTCGGTGTGCGCCCGACGTTCGACGGATTGGTCCTCGACCCATGCATTCCCCCAGCATGGAACGGATTCAAAGTCCGTCGAACGTTCCGCGGCGCATCGTACCACATCGAAGTGAAAAATCCTGAGCATGTCCAGTGTGGCGTGAAGGAGTTGTGGGTTGACGGTCAGCGGCATTGCATGACCAAAGGTCCACGCAACAAAGTTGTTCCGCCGTTTGCTCCGGGGACGACACATGAAGTGGTTGTGGTGCTGGGCTCTCAGTCCTGAACGAAGCGAAGGACCTCACTGTTGATAATGAGTGATTAGTGCTTAGAGTGGCGTTGTGATCCCATCGAATCGGAAGATTGTTGTGCGGACTGAAATTCTTTAGAACTATTGGACTCCTACGGAGCTCAGCTCTTGTGTCAATCTTTGTCTGCAAAGATGGAACTTCTGCCGGAGTTCATCGGCGTGAATCCCGTAGGGATTCTCCGAAGGAGTCCTTCGGACAATATTTGTACCAATGTAATAAGAAAACGGTTTGAAACTCCGTAGGAGTTTAATCCTCCCGGAACGCCCAAACAAAATTGAAAAAGAAAGAAGTGAAACATCATGCGACAAAAATATTTTACAATTCTTCTCTCCACACTCATCATCTCGCACGCCTCGGCGCAGATTTCTACTGAAGCGCTGATGGATACGGTGCAACATGCCGCCTTCAAGTTTTTCTGGCAAGAAGCGAATCCTTCCAACGGTCTCATCAAAGATAGAAGCACGAGCGGCTCACCGTGCAGTATCGCTTCGGTGGGGTTTGGGTTAAGCGCGATTGCGATTGGCGTTGACCACGGCTGGGTGTCGCGTGCCGCTGCGCGTGACCGTGTGCTGACGACGCTGAACACGTTTTGGACTGGACCGCAGGGCATCGGCGCAAACGGCTTCATCGGCAATTGGGGATTGTTCTATCACTTCCTGACCATGGATGGAGCGGTGCGAACATGGACCTCAGAGCTTTCGACCATTGATACAGGACTATTGCTTGCAGGCATTATAGATGCAAAACAGTATTTCAATGGAACCGATTCGACTGAAACGAGAATCCGTGCACTGGCTGATTCCATTTACTATCGAATGAATTGGGATCAGATGCGTAACTTCAATCCCGGAATTTTGATGGAATGGACTCCCGAGCGAGGCTTCAGTCGTGCACAGTGGATCGGCTACAATGAAGCGACCATCATGTACATTCTCGCACTCGGATCACCGACATATCCGGTCGATTATTATGCATGGCAAACCTGGACACAGGGTTACCAACCGGGCTCGTACTACGGTTACTCGTACATCATCTTTCCACCTCTCTTCGGTCACCAATACTCTCATTGTTGGATCGACTTCCGCAACATCAACGAGACATACATGGCGAACCATGGCCTCACGTATTTTGAAAACTCGCGCCGCGCAACACTTGCCCAGCGGGCATATAGCATTGCCAATCCTCGCGGCCACACAGGATACAGCGATTCATTGTGGGGAATAACAGCAAGCGATACTCCCACCGGTTACGCTGCACGTGGAGCGCCGCCTGCTCAGAACGATGACGGAACCATTACGCCGACTGCACCAATCAGCTCGATTCCGTTTGCGCCTGCGGAGTGCATTCGAGTGATGCGCAATATGTGGGAGAATTATCGTCCGCAGTTGTGGACGCAGTATGGTTTCCGCGATGCGTTCAATCTGAATGTGAACTGGTGGGACACGGACATCATCGGCATTGACCAGGGTCCGATGATCATCATGATTGAGAATTACCGGAACCAAAAAGTGTGGAATCGGTTTATGCAGAATGCTGATGTGCAGCGCGGGTTGCAGCGTGCGCTGTTTACGCCCGTTACGAGTGTGAAAGAAAATGATGCGACGCCGAAAGAATTTTCGCTCGAACAGAGTTATCCGAATCCCTTCAATCCGTCCACGACTTTGTCATTTGTCATTGGTCATTCGTCATTCGCATCTTTGAAGGTTTATGATGTGTTAGGAAGAGAAGTTGCAACGCTTGTGAATGAAACGAAGCCCGCTGGAACGTACGCGGTGGATTTCAATGCAAGCAATCTCTCGAGCGGAGTCTATTATTACAGACTGAGTGCAGGCTCCTTTACTCAAACGAGAAAGATGATTCTCGCAAAGTGACCTTCCATGAAAACTTCTTTTCTTCTACTTGTTCTTGTCTCCCTCTCTCTCACCTCATTTGCACAAGGCAGGACGAAGCAATCGGATCCATTTCTCGACACACTGCAGCAGCGAACCATTCAATGGTTCCTCGACGTTACTCCAGAAAACACCGGGCTGACTCCTGACCGATGGCCTGCCGAATGGTCGCCCTCCAGCATTGGCGCAGTTGGCTTTGCCCTCACGACATATCCGATTGCTGTCGAGCGAAAAATGATCACGCGTGCAAAGGCTGCGGAACGGACACTCACAACGCTTCGTTTCCTCTGGCGATTACCGCAAGGGGAAGGAAGCGCAGGAACCGCGGGATACAATGGGTTCTTCTACCACTTCTTAAAGAAGGATAGCGGACTAAGGGATTGGAATTGCGAACTCTCGACTATTGATACAGGCCTGTTGCTTGCCGGTGTGCTCTTCTGTCAATCGTACTTTGATAAGAAGAATCCTGACGAAGCGGAGATTCGCGCTTTGTCGGATTCTCTCTACCGAAGAGTTGATTGGCACTGGGCGATGGGAAAAACCAAAGGCATCGTCATGGGTTGGAAGCCCGAAGAAGGATTCCACAATTGGATCTGGCATGGGTACAATGAAGCGATGATTGTGTACGTGCTCGCGCTTGGCTCACCGACGCACCCGGTTCCTCCATCGGTGTGGGATGCGTGGACATCAACATATTTGTGGAAGGAACATTACGGACAAACACTTCTCAACTTCATGCCGTTGTTTGGCCATCAGTTCTCTCACGCGTGGATTGATTTTCGGGGAATCAAGGATGCGTACATGCAGAAGAAGCGGATTGATTATTTTGAGAACTCCCGGCGTGCGACCTACGTTCATCGCACGTACGCAACAGAAAACCCTCACCAATGGATTGATTATTCAGATTCGATTTGGGGATTGTCAGCGTGTGACGGTCCAAAGGATACGACATTTGAGGTGAAGGGCATCAAGCGTGTCTTCCGGTCTTATTCAGCGCGAGGAACGGGCGCGGAAGAAGAAGTCGATGATGGCACAATCGCACCAATGGGCGCTGCCGGTTGCGTCCCGTTCGCGCCGGAGATTGTCATTCCCGCCCTCAGAGCGATGAAGAACAAGTACGGCGACAAGCTCTGGACGAAATACGGATTTGTTGATGCATTCAATTCAACATACCTCACTCCATCAACGCCGCAGGGCTGGTTCGACAAGGATTACCTCGGCATTGACCAAGGTCCGATTGTGTTGATGATTGAAAACCATCGCAACGGATTTGTGTGGGAAGTGATGAAGAAGAACAAGTACATCGTTGATGGATTGAGGAAGGCGGGGTTTACTGGTGGATGGCTGGGTGAGAAGAAGTGATAACCGTAACGTTCAATGGTCAACGGTCAATTTTCAATTGTCAATTGAACGTTGATCGTTGACCATTGACCGTTAACTTGTGCAACAAGACGATGCAAACCTCAATCACCTACTCGCTGACAATCGAAGACACTCTCGACACAGCAACCGCCGAACATCTTCGAACCTCGCTTTCAGAATTCAACCGCGCCTACGCTGGACATGACCATCACAGAGATTTGCTGATCGTTCTTCGCGATGCAAGCAACACCATCGTCGGCGGACTCGTTGGCGGGACGTACTACGGTTATCTGCATGTCGACATCTTGTGGGTGGACGAAGAGCACCGACGGGAAGGTCTTGGAGAACGATTGCTGCTGAGCGCCGAGCAAGAAGCGATACGACGAGGTTGCCGCTACGCGCATCTTGACACGCACGGATTTCAAGCACTCGGATTTTATCAGAAGCGCGGCTACGAAATTGTTGGCGAGCTGAAAGAGTTGCCACCGGGCGATAGCAGGTATTTGTTGAGGAAGGTGTTGCGTTCAGAATAGCTTTACGTAGTCGCGAGCGCCATGAAGAATGCGGTGGACATGAATTGTGTCGCCTTCAATTTTGTAGAACGCAAGGTAACTTCCAATAACGAGATAACGATAGCCTTGCGCCGCAAGCTCTTTTTCTCTTGCTACTGGTCCAAGCCGCGGATTGTTTCTAAGTAGAGCCAGCGTTGAATCTATTCTCGAAATCATTTTCTGTGCGGCGCGAACGTTATCTTCTGCGATGTAGCGAACGATTTCAGTGTAATCCAACTCGGCTGGCAGTGTGAGTTTGAGTTTATACTTTGCCTGTGGCACGAAGGCGCTTCCGCAGTTCTCTTGTCACTTGAGAGAGAGGTTTTCCTTTGTCACCGTTCGCACGACTCTTTTCAGCGACTTCAAGCTTGCTGAACAAATCAAACTTGCGTTGAAGTCTGCTGTAGTGAGCCATTGACATAACAACTAAGTCGCCTTCGCCATTGCGTGTCAGAAAAATCGGCTCATCCGATTCGTGAGCAAGTCGCGATATTTGATTCGCTCTGGTTCGTAGGTCTGAAATAGGTTTGATAACAGGCATCTGATGCTCCTTCTTGTTGTATCAAGATTATGTCATTTAGTTGAGAAAATCAATCCTCTCATGTTGAAGTTGTTGCCAAGTATCATCTTGCTTCTTACTTCTTGCTTCTGTGCAACTGCTCTCGCTCAACCTCAACTCCTCGACGACTTCGACACGCTCTCCGGCTGGAACGACATTCACTCGCACGGCGGCATTACGCCGTGCGACGAGCTTGGCTACATTCCCGAGCTGGCGTTGACCTCACGTTCGATGAATCGTACAAGCAATTCCTTGACCGGAAGAACAACACGATGAAACGCGATGCGTACTTGCCCTACGATTGGCGGTTCGTTGGAGCGTATGTTCATATGGACCAGAAAGAACGGGCGTTGGATATTTTTGAATACCTAATGAACGACTGTCGTCCGCTGAATTGGAATCATCGGGCTGAGGTTGTGTGGAAAGAGTATGAGCTTCTGAAATCCATGGGCGATATGCTGCACTCGTGGGCTGCGTCGGATTTTATTCGGTCGGTGCGAAGCATGTTGGTGAATGACCCGCCCGGCGCTGAAGTGAAAAACTTGCCGACGCACTACGGCAAGCTCAGTTATTCGATGAAGAAGAGAGGGAGCCGAGTTGTTATTGACGCTTCTAAACCCTGAGCGGAGCGAAGGGTCTCACTGCTTTTTGATTCGCGATGTCTGGAGTGATGGAGGAGTGGAGTAATGTCCGAAGGACTCCTTCGGAGGAGTGTTGGAAAAGCGCGGGACACCCCTGTCATCCCACAAGCAGGATGGATGTCGTGCGCAGATGGATTGAAGAAGGCGGGGTTCACGGGTGGATGGCTGGGTGAGGAGAAGTGAAAACAGTAACGGTCAATTGTCAACGACCAATTGTCAATTGTCAATTGAACGTTGATCGTTGACCATTGACCGTTAACTGTTCGCTGGCAATCGAGGAAACACCCGATGCAGGTATTGTCGAGCATTTCCGGAACGTGCTTTCTGAATTCAATCGTGCTCACGCCGGACACGATCATCACCAGGGCTGCGACGCTGTTGAATCAATGACGTGCAGGTTGATTGACAGCCCAAAAAGTTATGTGCAATTTGTTTGAGACTACCATGAACTATCGAAGCCAAAATTCTTATGCAACAATCATCTTCACCATCTCACTCCTCGCGTCTCACATCTCACTCTCACAACCAAAAGTGCTTGATGATTTTGAAACGCTTGACGGTTGGCGCGCAATTCCGTCGCAAGGTGCGAAGCTGACCATCACGAGCGGTGAAGGGAAAACCGGCAAGGCAATGGTGATGGAGTTTGAATTTCTCGGCGGCTCGGGCTACACAATTGCGCAGAAAGATTTTCCTCTCACACTTCGGAAGAACTATCAATTCACGTTCGACATTCGTGCCGAAGCCCCGGTCAACAACTTTGAGTTCAAGCTGCTTGATGACAAGGAGAATGTGTTCTGGATAAAACAGCTCGACGTTGAGTATCCAAAGGTATGGACGAGGAAGCGAATCAAGAAGCGGCACATTACGTTTGCATGGGGACCATCCGGCGGTGGCGAGATTCGTAACGTAGAGAAGATTGAATTTGTTGTTTCAGTGGGAACCGGAGGGAAAGGCAAAGTCTTCATTGATAATCTTAAGTTTGAGCCGATTGATGATGACGCCGCAAAACAAACTCGTGCGGACTTCGATGCCTCAACGATACAAAAGGGCGGCGAGCCAACAATGGATGAGAAGGGAACGCTTCTCACAAACTGGAAGGGGAACGGTGAACAAGAGTGGGTCTCTATCAATTTCAATTACCTGAAAGAAATTGGCGGACTTATCATTGATTGGGACAAAGACAACTACGCGACGTCATACGATGTTTTGCTTTCGGATGATGGCAAAGATTGGGCAACTGCGTACACAGTCAGCAACGGCAACGGCGGACGGGATTACATCTATCTTCCGGGAAAAGATGCCCGCGTCCTGAAAATCAATTTCAAGAAAAGCGACAACGGCAAAGGATACGGCATTGCGCGGATGGAGGTGAAGGGTCCGGAGTTTTCTCAAAGCCCAAATGATTTCTTCATGTCTCTTGCGAAGGAATCTCCCAAAGGATTTTACCCAAAGTATTTCCTGGACCAACAAAGCTATTGGACGATTGTTGGAACCAGCGGGGACACGAAAGAAGCGCTTATCAACGAGCAAGGAACGATTGAAGTCGACCAACTGCGCTTTTCGCTCGAACCATTTCTGTATATCGACAACAAACTCGTAACGTGGAACGATGTGTCGCTGAAGCAATCTCTTGAGAATGATTATCTGCCCATTCCCTCAGTCGTATGGAAGTATGGCGGATTGGAGTTGACGGTGCGCGCATTCTCCGCCGGTGTTGCAGGCAAATCGATGCTGATTGCAACGTACTCAATTCAAAACAAAGGAGGCGCTAATCCCAAAGGAAAACTCTTCATCGCACTCCGTCCTTTTCAGGTCAACCCGCCGTGGCAGTGGCTCAACAAAGTTGGCGGCGCTTCGCGCATCGACAGCATCCGATTTCAAAATGGTCATCTGCTTGTTCAAGACAAGGACGTGATTCCGGTTTCCACGCCGAGTGCATGTGGAGCTACCAGCTTCGACAGCGGCGATATTATGGAATACCTGCAAAGCGGCGCCCTTCCTGGTTCGCAGAATGTTCTCGATGCACGAGGCTTCGCTTCTGCTGCGATTCAATATGACTACGATGTTCCATCCGGCGTCACAACAGAGTTTCATGTCGTCGTTCCGTTCCATACGTGGAGCGGAAGCCCCACACCGAATATGGGAGAGAGTGCCGATGTATATGTGACTCTTGCGCTCGAAGCCACGAAGCAATTTTGGGAGTCGAAACTCGACAACGTGCAGATACAACTTCCGGTATTTGCTCAGCCTATCATCAACACCATCAAATCCCAACTTGCGTATATCTTTATCAACCGTGATGGACCCGGCATTCAACCCGGCTCGCGGAGTTATGAACGTTCGTGGATTCGTGACGGCTCGCTGACATCTACAGCACTGCTGCAAATGGGAGTGAAGGATGAAGTCCGCGAGTTTATCGATTGGTATGCAAAGCACCAATACCCCAACGGAAAGATTCCGTGCGTCGTTGACACACGCGGCGCCGACCCCGTGCCTGAGCACGACAGTCACGGACAATTCATTTACGCAGTGATGACGTATTTCAGCTACACGCACGATACAACCTGGTTGCGCGGCAAGTTTGAGAACGTGGTGAGAACGGTGCGTTACATTCAATCATTGCGTGCAGAACGGAAGCCCGAGGCGTATCGCTCTGGCAATCCTGAACAGCGCGCGTGCTTCGGTCTCGTTCCCGAATCGATCAGTCACGAAGGCTATTCCGACAAGCCGCGCCATTCGTATTGGGATGATTTTTTTGTGCTGAAGGGATTGAAAGATGCGACGGCAATTGCAGCCATTCTCGGCGAGAAGAAGTACGAGCAGGAATTTGCAGACGAGCGTAACGACTTCAAGAAAGATTTTTATTCTTCGATTCGGCTTGTGATGAAGAATAAGAATATCGATTACATCCCTGGCTGTGTTGAGCTTGGCGACTTCGACGCGACGTCAACGACGATTGCAGTAAATCCATGCGGCGAGGTTGGCAACATTCCTGAGCCGCAGTTGCACAACACGTTCGACAAGTACTACAAGTTTTTCACCGACCGAAAGAAGAACAAGAGCAAATGGGTAAACTACACACCGTATGAAAATCGCATCATCGGGACATTTGTGTATCTCGACCAGAAAGACCGGGCAATTGATGCGCTGAATTACTTTATGAAAGACAGACGACCTGCGGGCTGGAACCACTGGGCGGAAGTTGTCTGGCGCGACCCATCAACGCCGAAGTTCATCGGCGATATGCCGCACACGTGGGTTGGGTCGGATTTTATTCGGTCGGTGCGTGCAATGTTTGTTTATGAGCGCGAACGCGATCCGGCGCTCGTTATTGGTGCAGGACTTTCGGATGTGTGGGTGAATGACCCTGCCGGAGTTCAAGTGAGTAGCCTGCCGACGTATTACGGTAACATCAGCTACTCAATGAAGAAAGAGGGGAAGAAAGTTGTTGTCATTGTGGGCGGCAATGTGCAAGTTCCTTCAGGAAAGATTGTGCTCAAGTCTCCTCTCTCGACAAAAATAAAGTCAGCGACGATTGACGGTCGGAAGGTGACGAAGTTGAATGGAAAGGAAGTTGTGATTGGTAAACTTCCGGCACGGGTGGAGTTGGCTTACTAATGTTGCATGGTTCTTTCGCTCTTACCGGAGCTTCCGGTTTCCCGTTTTCTTTTTCTCAGGGCGTGCGCCCTGAGTTAAAATCTATCGCCACTCCGTGGCTGCTCGTTGAGCTAGTGCCGCTCTAACTTTTACCTGCTAATAATTTTTCAGGATTGTCGATGTTGGAGCGAGTCCCGCCACAGCGGGATGTCCCTTCGTTCATAGCAAATATTAGTTGGTGGGGCGCTAGTGCCGTAGGCACGGAAGACTTTAGCCACAGGCGTCAGCCTGTGGGATGAATAAGAAGAGAATAAAACAAGTCCCGAAGGGACGACAGATAATAGCTTGTGGCGCGACTTCCAGCGAAAGTTGAGATTGAGTATTAACGCAACAACAATCTCTCAAATAAGAGCTTCGATATTTCTTGAACCGTGAAGTACACGATGAATTTCGATTCTTGTTCCTTTAATTTTGTAGAAGGCGAGATGGGATTCGACTATGAGGACTCGGAATCCTCGTTTGGCTACGCGTGATTGTCGGGGAACGCGTCCAAAATAAGGAAAGCGTTTGAGCACAGTAATTTTTCTGTCGAGTTTCTCAATGAAAGAAAGAGCTCGTCGGGGGCTGTCCTTTGCGATGAAGTCGTAGGCTTCGAGGAGGTCTCGTTGTGCCGCAGGAAGGTAGTGTAATGTGAACTCACCGGGCATGTGCTCGTTGCCGGAGCTTCTTCATCATTTGCGCATGAGTGATTCCGCGTTTGCCGGCAGCTGATTCTTCCTCGGCGACACGCAGTTTATCTAATAGCTCATTCTCGGCTTTAAGTCGTTCGTAATGGTTAGTGCTCATAATAACAAGGTCGCCCTCGCCGTTTGTCGTCAGGTAAACGGGTTCGTCCTGTTCATGGCAAATTGTTGCAATTTCCCTTGTTCGATTGCGCAAACTGGAGATTGATTTGATAATGGGCATAAGACTTTTCCTTTGTTTTGTTTGTGTACATAATATGGTCCAATTATGATAGAATCAAGTACGAATTTGTTTCGATTCAGTATTGCATGAATTCAGAACAACAACATGCTCAAGTAAAAATCTCCCTCAACGGCGAATGGCAACTTCAACCAAGTAACGACGAGAAGTTGCCGATGCAGTGGAATCATTCCGTTCCCGTCCCCGCGCTTGTTGATATTGCAACTCCGAAGCACGATTGGAAATCGTTCAAGCACCATTGGTATCGAACAACATTCGATATTTTGCATCCACCTCAGCTCGCGTTCATCGTCATTGAGCAGGCGATGTTTGGAACAGAGGTGTGGCTGAACGGCAAACGTCTTGGCTGCGACATTGCGTGTTACACTTCGCAGGAGTATGACGCCCGTTCCGCGTTGCAGACTGGTGTAAACGAACTCATCGTTCGAGTTGGACAGCGAGAGAATCTTCCGCCGCACAGCGCGGTGGGTAAAGACCAAGAGCGGACGGAATGGATTCCGGGCATTTGGGGAGATGTCTATTTACTTCAATGCGGCAACCCTCGCGTGAAGCGTGTGCAAGTTATCCCGCACATTGAAACTTCGGGCGCTGAAGTGCGAGTGACAATCGAGAACCTAACTCCAATCAAAATGATGGCAGTAATCAGTGCCGGAATTTTTGAGAAGAACAGTGGAACGCCACGCTCACCGGTTGCAACCTTGCGACGGGTATGTGAGCCATACAAAGAGGAAATTATCACCTACAAATTTCGAGTTAATAACGTCCAGTTATGGTCTCCCGAGAATCCATTTCTCTACATTGCGGAAGTGCAAACCGGTGTCGGTGGGCAAACTGTTGATGGGGTGCAAACAACGTTCGGCATGCGCGAGTTCAAGATTGTTGGCAAGGATTTCTTCTTCAACGGCAAAAAGATTTTCCTCAAAGGCGGCAACATTGCGTTTCACAGATTTCTCTCTGATGCAGACCGGGGAACGCTTCCGTGGAATCTCGATTGGGTGAAGAAACTTCTCATCGACATCCCCAAAGAGAGCAACTTCAACTTCTTCCGCAATCATATCGGACAGATGTACAATCGCTGGTACGATATTGCAGATGAACATGGCATGCTTCTGCAAAACGAGTGGATGTTCTGGACAACGACGGGAACAAAAGAACAAATCACCAAAGAGTTCACTCGCTGGCTTCAGGACAATTGGAATCATCCGAGCATTGTTATTTGGGATGCGCTGAATGAATGCTCGGATGACGTTGTGCAAAACGAAATCGTGCCGGAGATGAAAAAGCTCGACCCGACTCGCTCGTGGGAGTCGGTGGATTTTGTTGAAGAGCATCCGTACATCTACTCGCTTGGTCCGGTGTTGAATGATAGGAAGTTTGGCTTTACCCGTTCGCTTGATGAAATCGAACATTCATCGAAGCCAACAATGCTCAACGAGTTTAATTGGTGGTGGATTGATAAAGGACTCAATCCATCGTTGCTAATGAAAGATGTTGTTGAGCGATGGCTCGGTCCGCATTGGACGAAGGAACAGTTGCTCGCTCATCAGTCTTTTCTCGTGACTGAACTTGTTGAGCTATTTAGAAGAATGCGGGTTGACGCAATTCAGCCGTTCGTCTATCTCAGCAACAACGCGGGACCGACGCCGAATTGGTTTCTTGGCAACATCAAGGAGTTACAACCGAAACCGATTCTTTCAGCGTTGAAGAATGCGTTTGCGCCGTTCGGCATTAGTATAGAGTTGTGGGACAGGCATTTTTTCCTGAGCGAGAATCGCATCGTGCGAGTGTTTGTGTTCAATGACGAGCCTGTGCAAAAGCGTGGAGCCATTCGTTGTGGAGTTGTGAATGCGAAAGGGGAATGGGTGTTTGAAACAAGGCAGAGTATTGCGGTGGAGGCGTCGAGTTGCGCAATCATTCCGTTGGCAGTTCTCCTCCCTTCACGTTCTGGTGAGTACAAGATCCGCGCTGAGCTGCACGACAACACACATCTGCGGTCTTCCTCTGAAAAGATTGCCCACATCGTCAACCACGTCAAAGTTCCGGCGGAGCTGTTACAAAAGCGTGTTGCGGTGCTGACATTGAACGATGAAATAATCCAGTTCTTGACCCAAAAAGGAATTCAAACAACAAGTCTGCTCGAAACAAATCTCAAAGAATGCGATGTCCTCGTCGTTGATCAAGAAAAGGCGCGAAGTTCTGACTATCAATCACGCCTCGGTGCGATTACGAAGTTTCTCGAATCTGGAAAGACAGTTGTGTTGTTGGAACCGGAGTTTGAAATAGAAGGGAAAGAATGTATCAGCGTTGCGCTTGGCGTGGAGCTGAATATCGAGAAACGAATCGATGCCGATAAAGGGGGCTATGATTCATACGTGTTTGCCGATGACATCACGCATCCACTCTGGCAAGGAATGTCACAGGAACAATTGAAGATGTTTAATGGCGGCTACGGCGGTGAGATCGTGTCGCAACACAATGTTACGCCGAACGTGAAGCATACTGTTCTTGCGCGTTGTGGATTGAAGCTTGGTGTGATTGCGGCGTGCGAGATTCCGGTTGGGCAGGGGAAAATCATTGTGTCGCGGTTGCAGGTTCGAGGAAGGTTAGTGGGGAGTAACGAGCCGGATTCGCTGTATGCGCGGCGGGTTGACACGGTGTTGCAAAAGTATTTGCTGAATTTGATTTTGTATTCAACAAAAAAGGAAACCGCGGATGACGCGGAAACATACGCGAATGAACGCGGCTAAGAATCATCCGCGGTGAATCAACTATGATTGAACGTGACTTCCTCATGCGGCAGATTAACTTGCTGGTGCAGGCGCTTGCGAAGGTGCTGCTCCACAAGAAGATGTATGAGTATCCGCAGGCGAAGCGGGAGATTGATGGCGCGTATAAAAGTTTGCTTGGCGTCAGTTCGGATTTTATTCATCAGTTCTCCGATGTGCAGTTGATTGAGCAGATGGGAAAAGACCCGGAGACTTCGGGCGTGAAGTGCTACATTCTCGGCGCGCTGTTAAAGGAGGAAGCGGAGATCTTGATGGTTGAGAAAAAGGAAGATGAAAGTCTTGTCGCGTATCTGAAGTCGGTGAGTTTATTGTTGACTGCTTTTGTTGGTGCGGGAACGGTGGTTGAGCCAGAGCATCCGAAGAAGATTGATGAGGTGATTGAAGCGTTGCGTACCGTAGAACTGCCGACGCATGCAAAGGAAAAGTTGTTCAGCTTCTATGAATTATCGGGAAGGTTTGACAAGGCGGAAAACGTTTTGTTTGAGCTTGTTGAAATCGATTCCGACTACACACCGATTGGGATTTCATTCTACGAAGGCTTACTGAAGAAGTCCAGCGAAGAATTGGCAAATGGCGGTTTGCCCCGGAACGAAGTGTTGGATGGCTTGCAGAGCCTCAAGCAAGGAGAGCATATTTCATGATGCGTCGAACACGAAAAGCGTTTGTGCAGGTTATTCTCGGTGTTGTGTTCGTGGGTTCGTGTGCTTTTGCCCAAACCTTTCGCTCGGTGGATGTTGGTATCGAACACAGAATAGATTCATTGTTGCGATTGATGACGCTGGAAGAAAAACTCGGACAGTTGAATCAGGTGACGCCGAAGTGGAGTCCGAACACGAAGGAGACGACGAGCGCGGAGCAGCGGGAGATGATTCGGCGCGGGCGGATTGGCTCATTTCTCGGTTTGGTTGGCGCGGAGGAGACGAGGAAGGCGCAACGTGTTGCCGTTGAAGAGTCGCGGCTGAAGATACCGCTTATCTTCGGGTTCG
>Ga0209514_10005148_pt1 | contig 16973 bp, 12 predicted proteins | sample Subgrocontami58m_FD_187452 | JGI IMG/M metagenome (GOLD analysis project Ga0209514, IMG submission 187452) | Subsurface groundwater microbial communities from S. Glens Falls, New York, USA - GMW37 contaminated, 5.8 m (SPAdes) (version 3) | ecosystem: Environmental > Aquatic > Deep subsurface >...
TCAGCCGGAGGGCGTTCTCCAGGGCGGCCCGGCGTTCTGCCGGCGGGAGGGCGAGCGGTGCCTCCCCCTGTCCGTAAGGATAAAAGAGCTGCACCGTAGTCCCGCGCAGGTTGGGCAATTCCGCCAGCAGCTCCAGCAGGGGTTCCAACTCCCGCCAGTTTTCGCTGTGCATCGTAAAATGGATATAAAGCCGGGGATGCGTCGCCGCTTTCAGATTGCGCCAGACCGTGTCGAAGGTGCCGCTGCGCAGCCGGTCCTGGGTCGCCTGCAAACCGTCCAGGCTCACCCACAGGATGTCGGCCGGTACGGCGAGCGGCAAAGTGCCGTTGGTGGTAACAGCCACCGTCGGGAAAATCTTTTTGGCATAACGGACCAGATCGCGCAGGTTCCGTTCGCCGTCGCGCCAGAGCAAAGGTTCGCCGCCTTCGAAGACGACGATGCGTGTGCCGCTCCGCTTCAGGAGTTTGAGGGCCTGGACCGCCTGCTCCCAGGTCATGTGGGCGTCCTCGCCCTGGGCCCGCAGGTGGAAAGGACAGCCCCGGCAACGGATGTTGCACCGATAGGTCAGCTTGAAACTGGCCAAAAGCGGCGGCTTTTGCCGGAAGACCTTTCTTTGGCAAAAGAAATGAAGGAGATCGAGCGAGCGAACGATTCTTCTGCTCATCACATTTGCTCTTCCTTTTTCAGCAGAAATTCCAGCGGCCGGAAAAATTCCGCCGGGGGATGGTCAAAATCAGGGATTCTGCCGATTACGCCGGCCACCCTGATGCCGGAATAACGCTCCACGGCCGCCATATTTTCGGCAATCAGGTCCGGCGCCGTTCCGGCCGCATCGAGGAAAACGATGCCGGCCGGCTCTAAGTACCGCGCGCGCAGGGCTTCCACGGAAAGAAGTGTGTGGTTGATGGTTCCCAGGCCCGCCCGGGCCGCGAGCACCACCCGGGCGCCGATCCGGCCGATGGTATCCACCATCAGCGCCTCCGGCCCGACGGGCACCAGGAGACCGCCGGCCGCTTCCAGGATCAACGGGTCATGAAACCGGCTTTTTTCCGCGGCCACGGCCGGCACGCGAGCGAGGTCGATTTCCCGGCCTTCGTCGCGGGCGGCAAAAAAGGGGGCCTTGGGATTCCGGAAACAGTAGACCACCGCTTCCGCCGGGTCCCGTCCTCTCAGCGACGCGACATGGCGGTAGACGAAGGCCGCGTCGCTGGCTTCGTCGCGGGCGTCCCGGCAACCCGTCTGCAGGGGCTTCAGGTAAAAGGGACGGCGCCCCTGCGCCAGAAAAAACTGCACCAAAAGGAGGGAAAGCACCGTTTTCCCCACGCCCGTATCTGTACCGACGACGTAGATGCTGCCTATTTTCTCCGGCATATTTTCTGGCGCCTCCTCAGACATCCGGCCCGGCCTCCCGCCGCCGGATATCCCTGACTGCCGCGATAAATTCCTGCACATCCTCGGGCCGGTGCAGGGCGGTCAGGCCCAGGCGCAGCATCGCCCGGCCCGGAGGGACGGTGGGATAACGGGCCGCAAAGACGAAGATATCCCGGGCCAGGAGTTCCTGCGCCATGCGAACGGCGCGGCTTTCCTCCCCAATCTCCCAGGCGATGATATGGGCATCGCCGCGGACCGTGAGCCCCTCGGCCGCGAGCGTCTCCTTCATCAGGCGGCTGATATCCTCCAGGCAGGCCCTCTCCCGATCGGCGGCGGCCACAATCTCCAGGATATCCAGCGCCGAGGCCGCATGGGCCTCGGGCAGGGTGGTGCTGTAAATGAAAGGCGAAGAAAAATTGAACAGGAATTCCTTGAGGACCGCAGGCAGCAGCACAAAGGCGCCGAAGAGCCCCAGGGCCTTGCCGAAGGTTCCCACCGCGACGTCGGCCACCGGCCGGGCGATGCCCCGCCCCCCCTCGCCCAGGGCCCCGAAGGCATGGGCCTCGTCGATGATGCTGAAAAAACCATATTCCTGCTTGAGTTTCCCGAATCCCGCCAGATCGAGCAAATCGCCGTCCATACTGTAAAGCGATTCCGCCAGGACGGCGGACGGCGCCGGCTCGGCCCCCTGGAGGCGCCGGCGCAAGTGGGCCAGGTCGTTGTGGTTGTACCCCTGGAACGAAGCGCCGCTCAAGGTGACGCCCTTGATGCTGCTGGCGTGCAGACGCTTGTCAAGCATGAGCAGGTCGCCCTTGCCGAAGAGGGTGGAGAGGAGGCCGATATTGGCCTGGTAGCCGCTGGGGAAAAAAAGTGCCGCCTCATAGCCGAAGTGGCGGGCATAGGCCTCTTCGGCCCGGGCAATGGCGGTAAAGTTGCCGGAAACCAGCCGCGAGGCGGAGGCGGAGGTACCGTATTTCTGAAAATTACGGGCCACCTTTTGCCGGAGCGCGGCGGAAACTCCCAGCCCCAGGTAATCATTGGCAGAAAAGTTCAACAGCCGCCGCGAACCGCTGAAAATATATCGCCCCTCCCGCCCGTCGATTAAGGGCGGGGTGCGGAGCAGACCGGCCGCTCTGCGGCGCTGCAACATTTCCCGGTAACGCTCCATCACAGCGATCTCATCAATTCGTTGTCACTCCCGCGCAGGCGGGAGTCCAGACCGGGCAAAGCACTGGATTCCCGCTTCCGCGGGAATGACATTGTACCCATGCTTTTATTGAGGAGTGACTTCATCTGAGGTACCTTAATTGATTATTGTCCTTCGAGTTTCCACTCCACGTAACTCACCAGATCCTTTACCTTGATTACCGGACCAGCCGCCAGATCGGCGGCGATTTCCGCCAGACGCGCGCCCGTGAGGAAGGGGGCTTCTGCCGGCAGCAGGTTGGTCCGGGCGCCCTGGAGAAAAAGATCCGCGGCATTGACCTCAATCCGGAACGCCGTCTGCAGGGCCGCGGCTAATTCCAGGAGGTCGATCGATTCGGCGCCCAGCTCCCGGACGAGGTAGCTCTCCGCTGTTACGTCCTGCTCCTCAAGATCCAGGATTTCACCGATGATTTGCTTAATTTTGTTAAGAATATTCATTTCACAATCAAATAACCATTTTTGACGACGGCGCAAAAGTCGTCACCCCGGTGCAAACCGGGGTCCAGACTCCGTCCCGGCGATAGCCGGGAACCAGGACTATAAAAAAACTGGATTCCGGCTTCCGCCGGAATGACGTCACGAGGTGCGTGTGACTCTTCACTGTTCCGTCACTTCCCGGATCGCCTCATGGGTGATCGCACACAGCCGGTCGATTTCGGCCGGCGTAATGCTGAGCGGGGGCATAAGGACGATGATGTTGCCCAGCGGTCTGATGATGAGGCCCCGTTTTCTCGCCGCCAGGATTACCCGGTGGCCGATCTTCAGTTCCGGGGGAAACTCCGCTTTCGTCTCCCTGTCGGCCACCAACTCGATCCCCACCATGAAGCCCCGTTGCCTGATCTCTCCCACATGTTTCAGTAAACCGATCTGCCGCAAATTATCCTGCAGCCCCTCGACCTTGGCGGCCATTTTATCCAGCGTTCCTTCGGCGGCAAAGATTTCCATGTTCGCGATCGCCGCCGCGCAGGCCAGGGGATTGCCGGTATAGGTATGGCCGTGAAAGAGGGTTTTGAATTCCTCGTACTTCCCCAGGAATCCCCGGTAGATCCTCTCGGTGGCCAGAGTAGCCGCCAGGGGCAGATAACCGCCGGTGATCCCTTTGGCCACCGCCATAATATCGGGGTGTACTCCTTCGTGTTCCGAGGCGAACATCCGGCCCGTCCGGCCGAAACCCACCGCCACTTCGTCGGCGATCATGATGATGTTATGCTGCGTGCAGAGCTCGCGCACCCCTTGCAGGTAGCCGGGGGGCTGCATGATCATCCCCGCCGCTCCCTGCACCAGCGGTTCGATCACCAGGGCCGCCACCTCGCTGCCCCGGGTCTCCATCAGCTTTGCCAGCTCCGCGAGGCATGCCAGCCCGCACTCCGGGCAGGTCTTCCCCAAAGGGCAACGGTAACAGTAAGGCGCTGGGGCCTTCAGGGAAGTAAAGAGGAGGGCCCGGTAGGTGGCGTGAAAGAGGTCGATGCCGCCCAGGCTGACGGCGCCGATCGTGTCGCCGTGGTAGGCGTTGGTAAGCGAAATGAATTTTGTCCGGGCCGGGTTCCCGCCCCGGGCCTGCTGCTGGTACTGGAAGGCCATCTTGAGCGCCACTTCCACGGCCGTGGAGCCGCTGTCGGAATAAAAGACCCGCGATAAACCCGGCGGGGCGATTTCCACCAGCATCTTCGCGCACCCGATCGCGGGCACGTTGGAAAGCCCCAGGAGGGTGGAATGGGCCACCTGATCCAGCTGCTCCCGGATAGCCCGGTCTATTTCCGGCCGTCGGTGGCCGTGGACATTGGTCCAGAGGGAAGAGACGCCGTCCAGATACTCCTTGCCCCAGATGTCTTTCAAGGTGCAGCCCTGGCCGGACTCGATAATGACCGGTTCTTCCTGCACATAATCCTGCATCTGGGTGAAGGGATGCCAGATGTATTGATGATCGTCGCGGGCCAGCGTCCGGTTGCGTGTCGCCTTGTCCGTAATTACACTCCTTTTTCAGCCACCAGACCCTGATCGCTGATCATCTCCATGTCCACCCGGCAGTCCCGGCCCTGCGTGGTCAGGTAATTGCCGATGAGCAGCCCGTTGGCGCCCGCCAGGAAGATCCAGGATTGCTGGTCCCGCAGGGTCACTTCCCGGCCGCCGCAGACGGTGATGTCCTTGCGGGGATTGAGGAAACGGAAAAGGGCAATGCATTTGAGAGCTTCCAGGGGTGTAAGGAGAGGACGCGACGCCATCCGGGTGCCGGGGATGGGGTTCAGAAAATTGATGGGGATGGAATCGACATCGAGGTCCCGCAGGGTGACGGCCAGCTCCACCCGCTGTTCCCAGGTTTCGCCCAAGCCCAGGATGCCGCCGCTGCATGCCTTGAGCCCGGCCGCCTTGGCGACCTGCACCGTCGCCACATCGTCATCGTAATCGTGGGTCGTACAGATCTGATCAAAGAAACTCCGCGCCGTCTCCAGGTTGTGATGGTAGGCCGTGACGCCGTTTTCCTTAAGCTGCCGGGCCCGCTCCGCCGTCAAAACCCCCAGGGAGGAGCAGAGCATCAGCCCGGTTTTTTCCCTGATCGCCCCGGCCGCCCGGCCGATCCTGGCCATTTCCTCATCCGTGAGCATGAAGCCGCTCGTCACCAGGGAAAATTCCGTGGCGCCGTGGGCGTAAAGCTGAAGCGCGTCGCCCACGAGCCGCTCCTCGCTGAGCAGGGGATGGGTCTCGACGCCGGTCTCATGGTGGGCGGATTGGGCGCAGAAGGCGCAGTCCTCCGAACAGAAGCCGGACTTGGCATTGGTGATGGAGCAGGTAACGATCTTATTTTGCTTGAATTTACTGCGGATCTTACCGGCGCATATGATCAGGTCGAGCGTTTCGTCTTCCGGCAGGGCCGCCAGACGGCAGGCCTCCGCGCCGGAAAGACGAAAACTTTCATCTTCCAGAATCCTTTCCGCCAGCTTGACTACCTCTTTATTAAACATGGGCCGATGCCTTCTTTCATTCGTCAGTTAGAAATATTTTCGCCAGCGCTGATCCCGTTTACCGGGGTCGGGAAATACCCCCGCTCCCCTTGAGGGGACGGGAGATTGCGGTATGGTTCAATCTGCCTTTTGCTGATTCAGGCTTGCCGATTGAACCGGCAACGCAGCGTACAGCCCTCCCCTTGGGCAAAGAGGGCGGGAGGTCGAGACTTATAAGGAGGGGGCGGCCCTCTGCAAGTCAATCAGGTTGCTATCAAAGAGGCCCCTTCTTGTCAACTCCTGTTTCATCCGGTTGACCAGGCCGCCGTTTTTTCACAACTAAAAGGAGGGCGCCACCGTACATGATCCAGGCCAGCAGGGAAATCCACTTGCCCACCCGGTAACTAAGCGGCCGATATTCGATTACCAAATGGTGCCGGCCCGCGGCGAGCGGCACGGCCATCAGGGTATAATCGGCGGGCAGGAGTTCATAGTGCCTTTGGCTGCTGTCCGGCAGCCCGCGGGCGCGCCAGCCGCGGCTGTAATTGTCCGTAATCAGCAAAAGAGCGGCCCGGGGAGCATCTACCCTAATCTCGGTCCGGTCCGTGGTTGAGGCGATAATCCGGCATTCCCCCGGTTCTGCCGCGGGAACCGGTTGAATCGCCGGCATCGTTTCCAGGATCGCCGTTTTCCGTGGATCGAAGGAATCTTTCTCCATCTCCCTCAGCATGGCCGGTCCCAGCGGCAGAATCTTAAATTCCTGCAGCAATTGCAGCCGCGGCAGGAAGTCCGGGTATTCCCGGATAATCAGATTGTTCCGCTGGTCCCGCAGGATTATGTAGCGCAGCCGCAGCAGGCGGAAAAACTTGTGGTATCTCGTGAAGGTGACATAATTGGTGGCCGCCGATGCCGGCAAACCCTGGGTGAAGCCCATAAACCTGGCGTAGCGAAGCGTGACGCCGGGGTCATACCCCCAGATATCCTGCGTCCCGAGGGAGAGCGCGCTGTTGGGCTGCACCAGGTTCAGCACCCGGTAATCACCCGGGTGTTTCCGGAAGAAAGCGGCGAGTTCCGGGGAAACGGCCTCTGTCCGGTCAAAATCGACGCGCAGCAGGCCGGCAAAAACAAAGACCTCCAGGAAAGCCAGGAAAGCGATGCCATAACAAAAAGACCGGGAATATTGCCGGAGGTAAAAGAGCAGGGCGATCAACAGCAGGAGCACGGAGGCAACAGCCAGCGTCAGGGCGGAAAAGTGCCCCGCCGGCCCGATAAAGGCCGGATCGGCCAGGAGTTCCCTCGGTAAATAGGAGCCCGAAGAGGCGGCAAATTCCATGAACTGCCGCCACCAGGCCGCCGGTACCGGTGACTGGGCGGCGCGGTAAATCCCGAGCGACAGGCCGCCGGCCAGGAGAGCTGCCCCTCCGGCAACAAGGGCGGCCTTCCGGGAAGAATGCCGGCCGCCGATTAATTCATGCCAGCCGATGCCGGCCAGCATGGTCAGGAAGATGGTGGCGGGGAAAATGAATTTGGATGCGCCGCGAAATTTATCAAAGCCCGGCAAGAAGTTGTAGAGCAGACGAAAAAGAGGGGTATTGGCGCCGAGGGCCAGAACCGTCAGGACCAGGACCAGGGCGGCGGAAAATCTCCGCTGCCCTTTTTCTCCATAAATGCCCCCGTAAAGGGCCAGGGCCAGACCGGTGAGCCCGATGAAAAAGGTCACGGCCCAGAAGTAAGCCTTCCCCCAATAGGGCTGGTGGGCGGGATCGCCGAAAAAAAAGGGGGCGGCGAGCGTCAGGAGGTTCTCGGGCGGCAGGGAAAACTGCGCGGCAAAGTCATAAGGGACGCCGGCCTGCCGGACGCCTTCGCTGGCCGCTTCCAGGCCGGGCAAAAGCTGCGCCGCCGCCAGGGCGGCCGCCCCGGCATAAAGACCGGCAACACTGAATAAGGCGGACCAGCGGTAGCCGGCGTGGACAAAGCAGAGTCCGGAATAGATCAGCACGGTAAGCGCCGTATAGTACATATACTGGGGGTGGCCGGCGAGGATTTGCATGGTTACGGCAAACATGCCCAAAAGCGCCGCCCCGAGCGAGGGGCGGGCAAAGAGTTTGTCCACGGCTAAAAACAAGAGGGGGGCCCAGGCCATGGTGCAGATGTCCGTCAGCTGGCCGGCATAGACGTTCATCATGCTGGGACCGGAAAACATGAGCAATACCGCGGCCAGCAGGCAGGCCTGCTGATGCAGGCCCCGCGAAAAGGCCCAGAGATACATGAACCAGCCCAGGAGAAACACATGGATCACGATCGTCAGATCGATCGCTAGCGGAAGTGGCACCAGGAGGTAAAACCAATTCAGGGGATAGAGGAGCGCGGATTGCATGCCGCCCAGGAGGGGGAGGCCGGAAAAGAGGCCCGGATTCCACAGGGGCAAAAGGCCCTGCCGGAGCTGGCCTACGCTGAAGTCGCGCAGATGCAGGAACAGGCTCCAGATATCGGTTCCCGCCCGGGAAAGGATGCGCTCCTCGGAAGAAAAGAGGATATCACCGTAGAGCGCCAGGGTGAGCAGCGCCAGGATGATAAAGGCAGAGCCATGAGCGAGTCTTCTTTCCCCCGAATCCATCTATCCCCTGCGTTTGGACATGGTATTACCCCGACAGTTATCTACGGCCAGTTACCCCTTCCCCAGTCGTCACCCCGGCGTCAGCCGGGGTCCGGGGCAATTCCGGCTGCCGGGGCGAGTCGACCCAAAGGGCCTAAACGGCAGGACGGCGATTGAGGATTTACTTCCCGGAGCAATAACGCGGACGGGACAAAAAAAGAACCGCAATCCGGGGATTGCGGTTCTTATCGGCTCCAGCTATCGGCGTACAGCTGACGAACTTAAACCGTCAGGGTCTTATTCTCTTCGCCACGGCTCTCTTCGCCGTAATAGCCGCTGCGTTCCCGCTTTTTACGCCGGATTTTCTTCTTTTTCTCGCCGTCCTCGCCGTAATAGTAATAGTAATACTGGTAATAATAATAGCTGTCACGCCCCATGTTCACGCCGTTCAGGACGGCGCCCAGGATGCGGCCCTGGGCGCTCTGCAGAAGCTGCAGGCCGTTTTTGACGATTTCTCCATGGGTCTCCGCCGCCCGCACCACGAGGATGGTGCCATCGACCATCCGGGACAGAATGACGGCGTCCGTTACGGCCGTTACCGGCGGCGAATCAATGATGATCCGGTCGTATAGGCCCCGCACGGACTCCAGGAGCTGCGTCATCTGCTTGGATCCCAACATTTCCGAAGGATTAGGCGGCACCGGACCCGACGGGATGACATCGATGCCCGGGATGGAAGTTTTAAGTATGACCTCATCGAGCTGGCAGTTGCCGGCCAGGACGTTGGAGACCCCCCGATCGCGGGCCACATTGAAGATCCGGTGCATCTTCGGGCGCCGGAGATCGCAGTCGATAACCAGGACCTTGTTGCCGGCCTGCGCCATCGTCACGGCAATATTGGCGGAAGTGATCGTTTTACCCTCCGAGGGGGCGGCACTGGTAACCATGATCATATGCGGGGAAGCTTCCGCCGCCGTGAAGAGCAGGCTCGTCCGAATGCCGCGGTAAGACTCGCTGGCCGTGGATTTGGGCGCGGAGATGGTGACCAGGTCCGCCTCTGGATTCCAGGCCAGATTGACTTGGTTGCCACTTTCCACGGGGGCGGCAAAAACCGGCACCGGTCCGAGATAGGGAATTTTCAAGCGGTCCTTGATATCCTGCGGGATCTTGATGGTGTTGTCCAGGTATTCGAGGAAGAAAGCGAGCCCAATGCCGAGCGAGAGCCCGACAATGAGGCCGAGCAGCATGTTCTGCGTCTTCTTCGGTTTCACCGGAATCCTGGGAACCTCGGCCGCATCGACGATGCGGATGTTCCCCGTCCGGATGTTTTCCGTCATGGCCGTTTCTTTGAACCGCTTAATGACCAGATCATACATCTGCTGGGTGCTCTCGGCCTCCCTTTTCAGCACGGTGTAGTCAATGGCTTTCTGGTTAAGCTGCAGACTTTCGCCTTTCTGCCGGTTGAGGGATTGTTTCAGTGAAAATTCGCGGGCCTGGGCCACAGCGAAGTTGTTATAGAGCGAGTTGACGACCCGCACCACTTCCTCGGCCTTGCGCTTCTCCAGGGTGGCCATCTCGTTTTGAATGGCCACGATCTGCGGATGATTGGCGCCGTACTTTTTGGACAATTCCGACTGGCGCTTATGGAGTTCCACCTCCATCGCCTTGATCTGCCGGACCAGATCATTTTGCAGCACTTCGGGGATCGAGTCCAAGAGCTCCGGGGTCTTTTGCAGGGTGACCGCCTGCTGGTAGCGGGTCTCCGCCTCCACCCGCCGCGTCTCCGCCTCGACTACCTGGGTATTCAGGGCCGCCAGCTTTTGACCGGTGATGCTCTCCTGGTCTTTGGAGAAGTCTGTAATGATATTATGCTGTTCTTTATAGCGCAGGAGGGCCTGTTCGGCCTGTTCCACCTTCTTGCGCTCTTCACCGATCCGGGTGTCCAGCCAGTTCATGGCATCCTGGGTAGCCATCAGCTTGGTTTCCAGATTGAGATCGATATAGGATTTGGCCAGCGTATTCGAGATCTGCGCCGCCAATTGGGGATTCTTGGCCTCGAAGCCGATGTCCACCAGGCGGCTGTTCCGGATGGGGCTCACCTGGATGCGGCTGATGAAGGCGGAGACCAGCGGTGAATCGACTTCTTCCCCGCCGACGGCGGCCGGTTTTTTTTCCGTGGTGAAGAGCGAGGTGAAATAGTCGACGCCTTCGGCGACGGAGCGTTTGATATCGTTGATAAAGGATTCCTTCGGTTTCGGCGCAAACTCCTCATTCGTACCGAGGTTCAGCCTTTTAATGACCTCCCGGGCCACGGCGCGGCTCTCGATGATCTTGTACTGGGTCTGGTAATAGTCCAGTCCCGAGGAATCGACGGACATGACTTCCTGGATGGAGACCACCTTCGGGTCGTCCTTTTCGATGATGAGCCGGGTGGTCGCCCGGTAGATCGGCGTCGCCGTATAGGTAAAAATGACGACGCTCACCAGGATCACGGTAAAGACCGCCAAAATCGTCCGGTGGTATTTCCTAAGTACGCGCAGATAGTCATGAATGTTGATTTGTTTGTCCAAAATTTCCATCAGAAAAAACTCTCCGGTACGACGATTAAGTCGTTTGGTTTTATTGGTACTGCCTGGATCATTTTGCCGGCGCTGGTAATAGCGTCGACGTTAATATCGTAGATCTTTTCGGCGCCATTTTCGACCCGGACAATGCGCGTCTTGTTGCGGGCGGCGATGCGGGTAAAGCCGCCCGCCATGCTGATCGCCTCGACAATGGTAATATCCTTTTTGTTGAAGGCGTAGGAACCGGGGTTCTTTACCTCGCCGATAATGTAGAAATAATCCGCTTTGGGGATGTAAACGACATCCTTATCGGCCAGATAGATGTTCGAGATCTGGTCCCTCCCCTTGAACAGGGCATTGAGATCCATATTGATGACGATTTTTGTCTGATTCGGCAGGCCGGGATTCAAGGTCCGGATGATCATGGCCAGCTGATTTTCGCCCTTCTCGCTGCCGCCGGCCAGGCCGCCGGCCTTCGACAGGCCGTCCAGGATCTTCTCCTGGGCCTGCAACGGATAGTTGCCCGGGTTGGTCACCGACCCGAGAACGGAATATTTTCTGCCCTCATACTTGGCCACCATCACCGAGACGTGGGCGTCCAGGAGGAAATCCCCCTCCGCCAGCTTCCGGGCAATCAGCTGCTCCACTTCGGAAGTATTGAGATCGGCTACCGCGATCCGGCCGATGAGCGGGAAGGAGATGGAGCCGTCGGCGGAAACGCGAATGGATTCGAGCGTCAAATCCTTCTCGCCGTAAACCGTGATCGCCAGCACATCGTAGCCGCCGATCTTGTAATCTTCCCCGATATTCTTGCTGTCCGGATACTTCTGCAGGTATTGGGAAACGGTATAGGAGGGCGTGGTTCCGAGGATCTCCTTGACCGGATCGCCCTTTTCCTGCGTGGTCAGCGTTTTCTTCAGTTCTTCCAGCTTGGCCACGTCGTCGCTCTTCAGGCCCTTGTAAAGATCCTCGCCGGATTTGTTGACCTCCGTGATCCGGACCACATTTTTGTTTCGCTCGGCGGCGCCGCAGGACAAGAACAGCAGGCAGCAGGCCGCCGCAACTAAGATCAATCGACGTTCTAAACGACTTTTTCCCTTCAATATTGCAACCTTCATCATTATTGGACTATATGTTTCTTTAAAAAAACGCTCCCCATTCCCAAGACGGCAACGCCCTTACTTTGATCGTTCTGGAGTGGAGTCAGGGAAGCTTAAAGGAGGTCATCGCGAGGGCTTTGTAGTAAAAACGGTAAGCCACTTCAGCATCATGAAGTGGCTTAACCGTTTTCGCGTTTCTAAACAGCGCCTATTGCCTGACGCTAATAAACTACCTTAACGTACGCCATAAACTGGTTATTCTTGTATTCATTGGCCACCACATTGGAGACCTTTTTATCGTAGCTGTAGGCCAGCCCCACGTCGAGCCATTCCCGGAGGAGATAATCCACGCCGAGGTTGCCGCGGTAATTGGTGTCCGAACGGGCCTCGCCGGCCGGATTGGTAATGTCGATGTTATAGTCATTCTTCCCGTAGGTCAAACCGGCCTTCAAGGTAACTTTGGGCATAATGATCTGCGCGACGGTCACGCCCATCGAGGTATCCTCAAAATTTTCGTTGGTATTGGAGGCCGTGTTGCGGAGCGCCCGGTTGAGACTGAGCCCCAGGGTCGTCGTCGCCGTGGGCAGATAGTTGACGGACGTTTCCGCCGCCCAGGAATTCTTATCACTGCGCGCCGTCCCGGTGGGGGTCAAGGCATTGTTATATTTTATCCACTCATAACCGAGGCTCACTTCGCCGGTGATTTTCGCGTCCGCATCCCAGTTCAAACCAAGGCTGACGGCGTTGCGGTTAAAATCGGAATTGTTGCTGCTCGTGGTCGTGCCGATATTGCTGTCATAGCGCTGTTGACCGTAAAGATAGCGGACAAAGCCCCAGGTTTTCGGCAGGAAGCGCGACTCCAGGCCGATGCCGCCTTCATTGACCGTATAATCCTGCGAGGCGTCCAAATCGCTGTCATACTTCTGCTTATAGTTGTTATACCGGACCACGGTGCGGAAGCTGGGCGTGAGCCCGTAGCCCAGTTTGGTTTTCAGGTCGTTCGACCAGCGCTTCGTGACCCGGCCGATGTTGTATTGATCATTGCTGCCGAAGGGGTCCTCTTTCCTGCCGTAAGACTCATTGACGGCAAAGAGGAAGCCGCTCGGGGCCTTGTAATCCACATTAAGCAGCCCCTGATGGTTCTTCCAGTTGTTGCCGCTGTTATCCTTGTAGCGCGCAAAGTCGCCCATATAGCCGAAACTGACCAGGCCGCGTTCCTGCAGGGAATAATTGAAAAGGAGACTGGGTTTGATATGGGTTATCCAGTCGGAGACGATGTCCTCCACATTCGGCGCCACGACGACGGTGGGATTGCCGCTGCCCTTAAAGATATTGTCGTCATATGTTTCCGTCAACTCCAGGCCCGGAATAATGGATAAGTTACCGTAATGGATTCTCCCCCCTTGCTGGGCGTGAATCTGAGATGGAAGCGCGATTGCCATCGCTAATGAAATGCATACACCGAGACCCTTAAATTTCATCCCTCACTCCTTTCGCTAAGTGACCAATAAAAACTGCTTTGGGGATTATGAGTTTACTCTTTCTAATTCCTGCCTGCCGCTCTCCTCGAGGAGCCGTCGTCTGCCCGCTGCTGCCTGCCTGTTCGCGGTTTTTTTACCCGCTCGGCGGCTTGACCGATGTCGTTGTCGAGGTCGTCGACGACGATGATGACGTTGTTGTTGATATTGACGTCGTAGTCGTAGGTGCTATCGACGTCGTGGTTGCAACTGTTGTTGTAGGTGCCGCCGTCGTCGTTGTGGGGGCCGCCGTCGTCGTCGTGGGTGCCACTGATGTAGTTGCCACGGTGCTCGCCACCGAGGTGGTCGCCACGGAGGTCGCCACGGAGGTCGTCGCAATGGTCGTGGCAATGGTGGTGGCCACGGTGGTCGTGGCCGGCGGCACGGTGGTGGCTACCGTCGTTGCTACCACGGTCGTGGGGGCCACGGTTACATTTTGCATCTGCGTGACGGCAGCGGTAGTTGCCGTCTGGGAAAGAACGGTGGCATTCAGCCCCGATTCCTGGGCGCCCTGAGTTGCACCCTGCGTCGTTCCGGAGGTGGCCGCCTGGGTCGCCATCGTTACACTCTGGCCGGAGGTCACCGCACCCTGGGCCGCCCCCTGCGTATTGCCGGCGGCCACCGATTGCACGATGGCGTCGACACCTGTTTTGGTGGCCACAGCCGCTACCACCGCCCCTTCCGTGGAACCGGACGAAGTCGCCTGGGTTACCTGGCTGACATTCTGCTTGGTCTCGGCCGCCGCCTGGACGGCGCCCTGGGCCGAGCCCGAGGAAGCGGACTGCGCAACGGCAGCCACATCCTGTTTATTATCCACGGCCGCCTGCGTTGCCCCCTGGGTAGAGCCGGAGGCCGAAGCCTTGGCAACGTCGGCCACATTCTGCTTGTTCTCCACGGCGCTCTCCACCGCCCCCTGGGCGCTGCCCTGCGAGGCCGCCTGGGTGACCGTGCTGAGATTCTGTTTCGAGTCCAGGGCTCCCCGGACCGCGCCTTCCGTGGCGCCCGCTGAGGACGCCGAAATGACGTTATTGACATTTTGACCCGTCGTCACGGCCCCCTTGACGGCGCCATCGGCGCTGCCGTTGGCGGCAGACTTGCTGACCGCCGCCACATCCTGTTTGTTGTCCACCGCCGCCTGTACCGCCGCCTCGGAAGAGCCGCTGGAAGCGGCCTTGGTTACCTGGGAGACATCCTGACCTTTGTTCACGGCCCCCTGGATGGCGCCGTCGGCGTTTCCGGAGGCGGCCGCCTGGGTGACCGCACCCACGTCCTGTTTGGCCGCCACGGCGCCGGCTACGGCACCGCTTGTATTACCTGCGGCAGAGGCCTTGGCCGCCTCGGCAGCCGGCACCCCTTTATCCACGGAGGCGTTGACTGCGGCCTGTGCCCCGGCGGAGGAAACCTGCTGGACCATGGCATTGACGTCCTTATTCTGGTTGGCGGCTGCCTGTACCGCCCCCTGCATCAGTCCTTTGGCCGCCTGCTCGATGGCCTGCGGAACGTCGGCCGAACGAGTCTTACTCACCACGGCGTTCGTTACCTCCCGCGCAACCGTAGCAGGGTCTTTGCCCAATTTTTCGATACTGTGCTGGGCCACCATCATGACAGCCTGATCTACGGGCAGGCCTTGATTCAAGAGAACATTGAGCACGTCCTCCGCCGTCGCCGTTCCCTTGGTAAGTCGATCCAACTGCGCGCTCTGGGCAGCCGTCTCGGCCTCCAATTGAGTATACAGGACGACAAAACTGATACTCAAAACGAATAAAATTAATGCTCTTCCCCATTTTGCTTTCATGTTCACTCTCCCTTCGTATCAAACTCGCTACCGCCCAGGCGGCAATTTAATCTCATGTTTTTGGTCTTGAAATAAGGCGACCCCTTAAAAAGCCTGACTCCCGAATGTTCGTCATTCCCGCGCCCCAGGGGTACAAATTCGGCGGGAATCCAGTAAAAAGAATAAACAGTCACCCTTTTAAGGGTGCCACCAGGTTTATGGCAATTCATCCCGAAAGTCAAGATTATTTACGGCATTTTATCCAATTAGTGAAGTATTTCACACCCACCAACTATTCCTAATTAAATAATGTACTTATGGAAGATATTTTCACGAGGCGTGTATATATCATAAAAAGTTAATGTCATCACGATTTATTTTATGATACTGAGCAGCCCAACAAGATTTTGCCTTGCCCCCCGGGGACAAGAAAAAGGTAGGTTTAATAATCAATGGCAGCTTCACCTTCCACCAGAGACATGGTTACCGTCGTCATCCCGACGCTCAACGAAGCGGAAACAATTGTCGACGTCGTCGAGCGCGTGCGCAACTATACGAGCGACATCCTGGTCGTTGACGGACACTCCCCGGACGGCACGGCCGAGATCGCCCGTTCGCTGGGCGCCCGCATTGTTCTCGATCACGGCAGGGGCAAAGGAGAGGCGATCCGGACCGTCATCCCTCATCTCGACCGGGAAATAACGGTCTTCATCGATGCCGACGGCTCCCATGATCCCGAGGACATCCCCGCGCTGGTGCAGCCCATTGTCGCAGGAACGGCGGACCACGTCTCGGGATCGCGCCTCATGGGGGGCTCCAGCGAACTCCATGGCGGTTTCGACGAGTGCTTTCGCCTCATGGGCAGCTCCCTGATTACCGCCTGCATCAACAATCGCTTCCAGGTGCGCCTGTCGGAAAGCCAGAACGGTTTCCGGGCCATTCGGACATCGGTGCTCCGGGATCTGGGCCTGGAGGAAAACATCACCACCATTGAACAGGAAATGATCATCAAAACCCTGAAAAAAGGATACCGCATGGGTGAAGTCCCTTCTCATGAACACCAGCGGAAGGCCGGTTATTCCAAAATCAGCGTCCGCAAGGTCGCCTTCCGTTACGTCTGGAGCATGGTCAAGTACCTTTATTTAAAATAGGGACAGAAACCTATTTTCTTGGTTTAAATAGGGACAGAAACCTATTTTTTGGATTAGTAATCAGTGATTTGTGATTTGAATGGCGGATATCCTTCTTTTTAACCCCCCCGCGCCGGACGGCAGCGGTTTTACCCGGGAGGGGCGGTGCACCCAGGAATCAGGCGCCTGGGGCACGCAGTGGCCACCCCTTTCCCTGGCCACGGCGGCGGCCCTGCTCCGGCAGGATGGGCATAGCGTCACTGTCCGCGATTACCCGGCCATAGCCCTCGATGTCCCCGCCCTCCGCGCCGACCTGCGCCGGCTTAAACCCGCTTTTGCCATCTGGAGTACGGGAACGCCCACCATTGTCCATGACCTGTCGCTGGCCGGGGTTATCCGGGAAGAAGCGCCGGCCGCCATAACCGCCGTCATGGGCACGCATGTCACGGCCCTTCCGGAAGAGGCACTCCGGGAGGCGGCGCTCGACGCGGTTGTCCGCGGCGAACCGGAAGGGATCATCAGGGCGCTTTGCCGGGCCGGCCGTCCCTCGCCGGAGGTGGCCGGCCTCACCTGGCGCGAGCCCCAAAGTGGCGCTATCATTCACAACCGGGAGGCAACGCCCTTGAAACCGGAAGAGATTCCGGCGCCGGCGTGGGACGGGCTCGACCTCGATCCTTACCGCCTCCCCCTCAAGGGCCGGCGTTTTCTCATGGTCGCACCGGTGCGCGGCTGCCCTTACAGCTGCACTTTCTGCACCGCCGCCCTCTATTACGGAC
>Ga0209514_10005155_pt1 | contig 16962 bp, 10 predicted proteins | sample Subgrocontami58m_FD_187452 | JGI IMG/M metagenome (GOLD analysis project Ga0209514, IMG submission 187452) | Subsurface groundwater microbial communities from S. Glens Falls, New York, USA - GMW37 contaminated, 5.8 m (SPAdes) (version 3) | ecosystem: Environmental > Aquatic > Deep subsurface >...
GGGTCATCGCTCCGCACTGCTCCGGCGGAGCGGCCAAGGACAAGGGCATCCCGTTTCTTTGGCTCACAAAATTGACCAAACCGGTTCAGGTTGGCGCTCAGGGCGGCAACGTGCTTCTTCTTGCCGGCTCGGTCCATTGGAAAACCCTCCGATCGATGACGAATTACTGGGCGGCCGAGGCGGGCGGCTACTGGAACATGTGGTGAGTTGTAGAACTTCCTTCGGATCTCCTGGCCGATGAAAAGCGGCCCGACTCGCCGGCGCGGTCCTCGTGCTGCTACTCGGTAGCGATCGCTGCCCCGTGCGAGCTCAAGCGGCTGCGAGCGGGGAGGTTTGATGCATCTGGAGATGCTGGCAGGGAGAAATGCCTCGACAGGCCTTTCGATCGACCTATACGCTCGCGCTAATACCTCAGAATAAACCTAGTGATGTGACCTTTGCTTCGTATGGCGGCTCACCACATCGGCTGGGGCGTGGTCGAACACGCTCTGGCGTCCGGGAAGACTGATCCGACAAGGTCTGGCCGAGCCAGATGCGTTCGGTTGGGACTGGCGTTGGCCTGTCTGCTGGTGGGCGCGCACGCCTACGCCCAGCGGTCGCCGGGTGTGCCCGCAGGCTCGCGCAAGGTCGGCCCCATCGCCGGCGGTTGGGTGCTGTCGAACGGACGGCTGCTGCGGCCGTGGGGCGACCAAATCGAATTGCCGGGCCAGCCGTTTTCCGTGGTCGTCAGCCCCGACGGCAAGACCGGTTTTTTGCTCGTGGCGGCTAATCGCTTCAAAGACCCGTGGGTGACGGACGCGACGCTGCTCGCCAGCATTGACCTCGACCGCCGGACGATCACCAAGACGATCCGGTTCGACAAGCAGCTCTCGGTCGGCATCGGCATGGCGTTCGCCGCGCAAGCGAAACGGCTGTTCCTCTCCGATCCTGTGGGCGACCGGGTGATTGCAGTGCGCGTGCCCACCCTGGAGATCGAACGCGAGATGGTTTTGGCGAAGGGTTCGTTTCCTGTTGGCATGGCGGCGACGGCTGACGGCGCGCGCGTCTATGCCGTGGCGAACCTCACTGGCAAACTCATCGAGCTGGACGGCGCGACGGGCAACGTCACCGCGGAAATTTCCGTCGGAGCTTTCCCCGGTCGCGTGGTCAAGACGGTGAAGGTCGGCCATCATCCCGAAGGCATCGTCGAGTTGCCCGGGGGCGGCGCGATTCTGGTGGTCGTGAATGGCCAGGATGAACTCGCGGAAGTGGACTTGGAAACCGGTTTGGTGCGCCGGCGCATCTCCGTCGCGCCGCGTCCCGGCCTGCCGCCGGGTTCCTCGCCCACCTCGGCGGTGCTGCATTCTGACGGCGACCGTCTGTTCGTCTGCCTGGCGGGCGACGATGCGCTGGCGACAGTTTCTCTGCGTGAAGGGCGCGTGATCGGCCTCACGCCGGTCGGCTGGTATCCGGTGGACGTGGCGCTCGCACCGGACAGCCGCACCGTCTATGTCGCGAACATGAAATCGCCGATGAACCTCATCCCGGAACGCCATCCGGAGCTGTGGCACGCGCGCTACGGCAAGCAGGGCATGGTGTCCGTGATTGCCACCGCCAGCCTGCCCGACACGGCGGCGACACAGGCGACCCTTGAGAACCTCGGCTTGAATCTGACCGGCAAACCACCGTCGCTCCCCAAGGGTCTCAAGCGCGTGGTTTTCATCCTCAAAGAGAACCACACTTACGACGACTACTTCGGCGACCTGGGCCGCGGCGACAGCGATCCGGCGCTTTGTTTCTGGGGCCGTGCCCACACGCCGAACCAGCACGCGCTCGCTGACCGCTTCGCGCTCTGCGACAACTTTTACGCCGAGGCGGAGATGAGCGTCGAAGGCCATTCGTGGGTCGAGGGGGCGAACTTCGCCGATGTCCTCGAACGGTTCTGGCGCCTGGCGCGTCCGCGCTACGACGTGAACGACCCGACTTACTGGCCGGTGCGCGGCTCCATCCTCGACGAATGCGAGCGGCGCCGAGTGAGCTATCGCATCTACGGCGGCTCGCTGCTCTTCGAGCACTTGAAGGACGCGGTGCTGGTCCGGGGCTGGGTGAAGGACGAGAGCGGCAAGGCGCCCTACAAAGCGGCCTATCCGACGGACGTCGCGCTCGCGCAGCGCTTCGCGGACGACCTCGCCAAAGGAATCTCCGCGCGCTTCACCTATCTCACGCTGGGCCGCGACCATCCCGAGGAGGGCGGTCCGACGGTGAACGTTCCCCTCGTCCACGACAATGACGAAGCCACGGGCGTCGTGGTCGAAGCAGTGAGCCGCAGTGCGCACTGGGCCGAAACAGCCATCTTCATCGTGCAGGACGATCCGGCGGGAAACTTCATTGATCACGTCTCCACCCACCGGATTCCCTGTCTCGTGGTTGGCCCCTTCGCGAAACGGGGGCATATCGACCATCATCATTACTCGTTCCCCAGCATTCTGCGTACGATCGAGATGATCCTGGGCCTCGAACCTCTGAGCCGATACGATTGGGGCGCGGCGCCCATGTCCGACTGTTTTGAGGCGCGTCCGAAGAACCGCGAGCCGTGGGTGACTACGAGATTTCCAGATGCAAAATGACATGAATAGATGTGGACCCAACCGCTGGCGACGGTCTGGCTTGAAGTTCCTGCGTGAAGCGTTGCATTTCGCCGAGTGCTGGCTGAAGACCGCGTCATGCAAACAGCCAAGTGCGCCTGAGGAGCCCCGCCCGATGCAGCCCTTGCCTCGTCTCCTTTGCGCTGCCCTCGTCCTGCTCACTGCGTGCGCAACCCTGCCGCGAGAGCGGTCGATTCCGCTCCGCGCGATCGGAATCAACATGCACCCCGATCGCGAGCTTAGTCCGGCAGGTGCCGCGCGACAATTCGCCGACTGCCGGGGGATCGGCCTCAGGCAGGCACGCGTCGCCGTCGAGTGGGCAACTATCGAGCCGCGGCGCGGGCAGTTCGACTTCAGCACGATGGATCGCACGCTCAAGCTCGCAGAGGCGAACGGCGTCGAACTGCTGGAGGTCCTCTGCTACAACGCCCCCTGGAACTCGCCGATCCCGGGCAGCACCAAGACCATGCCCGCCGACCTCGCCGCTTTCGGGGACTTCGTCGAGCACATGGCCGAGCGCTACATCGGTCGCATCCGCGCCTGGGAGGTGTGGAACGAGCCCAATGCCGACACCTTCCTCACCGGTCCCTACGCCGAGCACCCCGAGCAGCGCTGGCGCGACTACGCCGCGATCCTCGAAACGGCCTATCGCGCGCTGAAGCGGGTCGATCCCATGAACACCGTCGTCTTTGGCGGTCTCGCGCACACGAGTGACCACTGGTGGACCGACCTCGAGGCCTGCTACGATGCGGGCGCGCTGCGCTGGTGCGACGTCCTCGCGATCCATCCCTATGCTGGCGGCCATCCTGAGCGCGATCCCTGGTACGCGCGCTACATTGACGAGATCCTGCGCGTGATGGCGGCGCGTGGCGACGGAGCGCGGCCCGTATGGATCACCGAGGTCGGTCTCCCGACCGCGGGCCACGAGCTCGCGGTGAGCGAGGCGCAGCAGGCCGAGAACATCGAGCCGACCTTCCGCGTGGCCTTGCGCCGCCCACAGGTGCAACGGGTGTACTACTTTGCGCTCCGCGACAACGGCGACAGCTTCGGGCTCTTCCGCTCGGACGGCACGCCCAAGCCTGCGGCGGCACGCCTGCGCGACCTGTGCCGCCGCGCGCGCTGAAACCGCCGCAGCTCGGGACGTGAGCGCATTGCGCCGAATGCTTGAACGTAGCGATGTGAGTCTGCGCGTCGCGGCGGCGGGGCTTTTTCTCGCCGGCGCTGTGTTGGTCGGCGCTTCGTCCGCTGCTGCCGCCGAGTCGCAACGCGCCTTGCCCGCCGCACGCGCAATTTCGCCCCCGGTCATCGACGGCGATTTGTCGGACGTCTGCTGGCAAAGCGCGCCAAGAGCGGATGGGTTCACTGATCCCTATCTGGGCACGCCGACGGTTGATCCGACGGAAGCCTGGATCTGTTACGATGCGACGAACATCTATGTCGCGTTTCGCGCTTACGATTCGCAGCCGGACAAGATCGTGGCGCAGGAGGCCAAGGAAGAAGCCAGTCTGCGCGGCGATGATTCCGTCTGTTTCAACTTCGATCCGTTTCATTCGCATCAGGAGACCGACCGCTGGTTGTTCATCGTCAGCGCCAAGGGGGTTCACTCGGTCGATATCGGTGCCGGGCGCGCGATTAAGACGGAATGGAAAGGCGAATGGAAATCGGCCGCCCGCGTCGGCACTAACGGCTGGACGGCGGAGATGGCCATCCCGTGGGCCATGCTCAGCTATCCGACCGGCAAGAAGCCGGTCACAATGGGTCTGAACTTTGCCCGCTGGCAGCAACGAACCCAGGTGGCCTCGTTCTGGTCGCACCTCGGCATGCACACCAACTACAAACTGGACGGCCACTGGGACGGTGTGGAGCCTCCGCCGTTCAAACCGCAATTCAGTTTTCTCCCCTATGTCCTCGGGCAAGCCGGCTCCCACCCGCGGGCTACGGCGGGCATGGATGTGCGGGCCGCGCTGACGCCCTCGGTCACCGGCGTGCTGACGGTGAATCCCGACTTCGGCACTGTGGAGCGCGCGGTGGAAGGGATTGATGTTTCCTATAGCGAACGCTACGTGTCGGATCGGCGCCCGTTCTTCATGGAGGCCGAACGATTCTACGCGGAAAACACGTTGATCGGCCGCTTCTTCTATTCGCAGCGCATTCCGGATTTTGACACGGGGCTGAACCTCTATGGGAAGGTGGCGCCGCAGACCAGCCTGGGTCTGCTGGGGGCGTTCGACGTGGCTAATCGCAACGACTACGTGGTGCGTGGACGGCAGGAATTCAACGAGACCGACAGCCTGGCCTTCAGCGCCATCGGACGCGACGATGCGGGGGACCAGAACCAGGTGCTGGTGGCGCATCCGGTCTGGCGCGGCGGCAACTGGGTGTGCCTGACGCACTGGGCGCCCAGCTTCGAAAACGGCCAGTATGTAGGCGACGCGCTCAACCTGGACTTCAGTTACGAGGGCCGGCGGTTGTCTTTTGGCAACAACTTTCACTACGTCAGCCCCGAATTTCGCGACGACAACGGCTACATTCCCTTCACCGACTTGTATGGAAACTACACCTGGATGACGCACAGCACCGAGTGGCGCGAGGGACCGCTGCGGTCGGTTCGGCTGGCTGGCATGATGCGCGAAGAGCAGCATTTCGACGGCCGATGGTTCCGCCTCCAACCCGCCTTTTACGTGTTCTCGGAGACGCGCGCGGATTGGGGCGTGGACCTGCACTGGGAAGGTGGCCGATTCGAGCGATACACCGACAACCTCTTCGAAGTGCGGTTCAAAGGGGGAGTTTCCGACAAATTCAAGAACTACAGCCTGGGTTTGCAATTCGGCCGACAGGCGGGGGAGGACCTGGTCTTCCTCACCCCCGCGTTCAACTGGCGGTTTGGAGAACGGTTCAGCGTAGGCGTCGCCTCCTCCATTCTCTCTCACGGCGGGCAGAGCCAGCAGCATATCTTCAGCGCAAACTACGACTTCACCAGGGCCTGGAGCCTCGGCGGGCGGTTGGTGGCGCAGACAGGACAGACCAGCGGGTTCATCGGTTTGCGGCGGACCGGTTACGCGGGAACAGATTTGTACTTCATCTTCGGCAATCCGGACCCAGCGCGGAAATTCGAGCCGATGCTGACGGTGAAAGTGGTGAAGCCGTTTTGACGCCGATGACGCGGCCACCTGCCGGGCCGGTTGTTCGCCGGCAAAGAGCCTGCAAGGTGATCCGCGAAGACTTCTCGCACCTCGGTCGCGTGCGGCTCATACTCCCGTTCAAGTCAACGCACAAGAAACTACCATGAGCGATCAGTCTCGCCGTCGTCTTGTGACGACGCATTTCATCCAACGCGCACTTGGCGGCGTTGGCAGATCGCGACACAGATCGCGATTGGTATTGATGGTCCCCCTGGATTTGGTAAGATGTTTGGGCATGGAACCGAAACTGCGCATCAGGGCGGTCAAGAGACTGACATCCCGCCCCGGCTTGCAGAGCGATTGAAACATAAAGTCGGAGATTCCATATTGTGCCAATCGAGTCCTTTACTGTTAAGAATTTCAGGTCTTTCGTTGATGCAACCGAGATCCAGTTGCGGCCATTGACGTTGCTGTTCGGCTACAATTCTGCGGGAAAGAGCGCCCTACTCCGAACTCTGCCCTTGCTCGCCGCTTCGCTTCGATCTCCTGAGAGGGCGCCCATAGCCCTGGCCTGCGCGGCAGCGCGGCAGGCGAGCTTCGCCGATTTGCTTCCGCACCCGGCTCTAAGCGCGAGTAGGCAGCTCAGCTTCAGTCTGGCGTTTCGGCTTGGTCCATCTGGGACCTTGGGACCGGAGCGTGTCACCTGGCGCATCAGGGACCTGCCGGAGCTGAGGCAACAGGTAGTTGAGGAGTTCGACTATGCTGCCGCAGACGGTTCTCGGTTGCACGCATTGTGGCAGCTCACACCCTCAGGCCCCACTCGTCCTGGCAGCCAATACGAGGTCCACATTAACGGGTTCCTCGCCGGAGAGATGTTCATCTCCTTTCAAGGCCTGGTCCCGGAATTTCATGAGCCAACGGGGACCTGGAGGGCGCCTCTTGACCGACTGATAGACCTGTTCAAGGTCCTGCGTGCTGAGCGCGCCAATGTTCAGTGGCTGAGTTCGGTACGCCGCACCCCGGACCGGCATCTCCGCTGGCGAAACGCGGCGCCCTCAATGCTGGAGCCCGATGGTTTGGGAGCGTCCGACATGCTGGCCTATGATGACTTGGCCAAGGGGCCGCTCCTGGGCTCTGTGTCCGCCTGGTACGAAAAGCACCTTGGCTGGCGCCTTAAAGTGTCCCACCCTGCCGACCAATATCGGCTCCTCATGGGACCATCCAGCAACTCACTAGTCGAGGTTGACGTGGCCGACGTCGGCGAAGGATTGACGCAGGTTCTGCCCGTGTTGGTGGCCGCCGCACGTTTGCGGGATTCATCGGGAAACGCGCCGCGAATCTTGGCGGTGGAGGAACCCGAGTCTCATCTCCACCCTCGGCTGCATGCGGCGCTTACGGGTAGCTTCTGCGAACTGGCGGCACTGCCAGACCCGCCTCAAATCATCTTGGAGACGCACTCCGAGAATATCTTGCTCCGGGTGCAACTGGCTGTAGCGGAAGGCCAGTTGTCGCCCGAAAAAGTGATCGTTTACTGGGTGCGCCAGTCATCGGACGGCCGGAGTCGGATCGATCCGGTGGAATTTGACTCCTTGGGCCAGCCCAAAGGAAATAACTGGCCCCCGGGTGTGTTTTCGGAGGATCTCGACCAGGCGCGAAAACTTCTCGAAGCGCAACGCTGCCAGTCCCGGTCATGAAGGTGATCCTTGAGGCAGCCCTATTCGATGTGGAATGAGCCGGTCCGATGGACCTGCTGGGCCTTCTCCAGCTCGGTTACCAAGGCCGACATCTGATGATGCCCGAACCTTCGGACGCCCCCCAGCTGAGCGCTTGGCTCTCCGCTCGTGGCGATTTTGAATCCCGGGCTTGTCGCCTAGCCTTTGAGACAGGGTTGAGGGAACAAGCAAGAGTCAGATCAGCATTGTCCGTACGAGTTCAACCCGGCAACCTTCCACCGCGCTTCGAAAACCAAGAGCTGGTTCTTGGCCTGGCCGCCGCTTTGGTATTCCTGAGCTCGGCATTTCGGATCTTGCTGGAGGACAACGCGCGCGACAGGGAATTTGTTCTTGCCGTCGCGAGACCGGAGTGGAGAAACCGCTTGCTCGAGATGGAAGATAAGGGGTGGTTACAGTTCGAGCACGGTGGCGGTGTGACGAGAATGGAGGAAACCCTCAATGCAATCAGGCGCGACCCTCCCGAAAGACATGGTGCCTGGGTACTGTTTGACAGCGATGCCCTCGCGCCGGGCCGGCCTAGCGACAAGGCCTTGCGTTTGAGAAGGCGGTGCGGCGGAGACATAGCCTTTCACTGTTTGGAACGGCGATCGATCGAGAATTACCTTCCCTTGCTGGCATTGGATCACTGGGCTGCTTACCTGGCGGGCGATCGTGACGGACGGACGCGAGCAGTTCGTGCCTTCCGGTCAATGACCCCGTCCTGCCGGTTCTACTACAACCTAAAGCACGGCTTCCACGGGGATGCAGACCGGACCGATCGAGACAATGTGGGATCGCTCTACGACGACCTGGACGAGGCGGCTCGACAGGCACTGGAGCACGGCTTCGGCCATAAGATTGCCGATCTATTCGCCTGGCATACATCGAGCAACTGGGAATGGTGGATGGACGCCGGCCAGGAAAGGGAGGAAGGAGACCGCATGACTCAGGAGCTTTTTTCCCGACTATGACCGCTTCGAAAACTCTGCTCCCCGGCGGTACGCCCCCGAGTTACCTAAGTGAGCCACAGGTTCAGTACCTTTCCAGACTCGTCGAGGAGGTCCGTCAGGGAAACCTCTTGATCCCAAAATTCCAGCGCGAGTTTGTCTGGAAGCCTGAACAGAGGTTAGAATTGCTTCGAAGCGTGAAGGAAGGAATTCCAATCGGCAGCTTGCTAGTGTGGCGGACCAGCCAGGTGGGATTGAAGACCTTTACGAAGCTGGGTGGCTACATCCTGCCTCCCCCGCCACAGCCAACTCCTGGTGTGCCGAGACAGTACCTACTTGACGGGCATCAACGCCTTTCCACGCTTTTTGGCGCTCTGAATCCTAATGGGCGGCACGCGACGGCGGATCCGGCAGACGGTGTTCAGGAGGAAGGACGGCCTTGCTACTTCTACGACCTGGGGCAGGAGGATTTTAGGCTGCCGGATTCGGCGTCGGAACGCCGCACAGCGGATCTGCTCTCGCGTTATTTACGCAACTGGCTTCCCACCAACCTACTTTTGGACAGCATCGCTCTTCTCAAGTTCCAGCGTGAGTTGGACGACGACGCCCTGGTCGAACGGGTAGATGCCCTGGCCAATGTGTTCCGGAATTACAAGATCCCGATAGTGCCGTTAGTTACCGACAACCTTGAAGACGCGACTAAGGCCTTTCAGAGGATCAACAGCAGTGGAACGCCCATGAGTGATTTCCACATGGTTGCCGCGCTGACCTACCGGGGTGAGCAGTTTGACCTAGCCGCTTTGATGGAGGAAGCCCAACAACGTCTGGCCGAAGTTGGCTGGGAGTCCCTGGACGAAAAGTATATCCTGGCCACCATCCGCGCCCACAAGGGTCTCCCCATCGCCAGTCCGAGCGCTGACGCCACGAGCAAGGCGCTGAGAGAGAAGCCCCAACTCGTTGAGGAAGCCGGTTCTAGCCTGCGAAAGGCGGCCGACTTCCTGAAGGAGTGTTGCGGCGTCTATTCTCCGCAAATGCTGCCTTACAGCTACCAGGCAGTCGTGCTGGCAGAAGCACTTCGAGAGACGCCCAAGCCCTCCGCGTCCGCAAGGACTGAGCTGGCGAATTGGTTCTGGAAGACTACCTATACGGCCTATTTCCTGGGCGCTCGTGACAAGGAGGTAAGCGAGGCCTTGCGCGACACACGTTCGCTCGCCGAAGGGAAGCGCCCTGCCGAGACGAGCGAGTCCCGGCCGATGATAGATCCGCTGCCACGCCATCACGACTTCCGAAATGCTCGGAGCAAGGCGTTCCTATTGCGCTTGGCGGAGTTGGCACCCCAGACGCCCGATGGCCAGTCGTTCGATGCAAAAGCCTGTCTCGCCTCCCACGGCGCGCGCGCAGCCATGCAACTCCTGGCACCAAGGGAAAGTGACTTGCCCGGCTTTTCCGGTCCGGAGAACCGCTTTCTCGTTCAGCCCGAACAAGCCCACGCCTTCCGCGACTATCTGGTGATAGGGCACGAAGTCCCCAGCCAGAGCTTCCTGGCCAGTCACGCGCTCGATGAAGACATGCTTTTGGTTCTGAGGCTGCAAGCGTTCCAGCGGTTCCTCGAAATGCGGCGGCAACGATTGCTGCGCATCGAGGCGGCTTTTGTCGATGGCCTAGGCTTGGCCGTGAGGCGCGAGGACGTGGGGGAGAAGAATCTCCCAGGCCCCTCGTGATCGCTGGGAGCGCACGGCAAGCCACACAGGCGGGGCCGGCCAAGCGTTGAACAGCCGCCGAAAACATCTCGCTCTTCCGCACCCCGTGGGCCATACTCCCACCCGAGGCAATTGACAGAAGACGATCATGAGCATCGATCTCCCCGGAAGCGGGCTGCGCCGATCTGACGGGGGCGGGGTTCCCGCCCATCCGATTTCGTGTCTGGTAGAAGTGCCGACCGAGGCGCCGTTGGCGCTAAAGACGGTTACCAGGCCTGCTTTCTCGGGCAATAGCCGGGCAGCCCGCCACTCACCATGATCCGGGGCAACCTCATCCAACGTGCCTTTGTCGTCGGCGAGGAGGCCTTGAGGCGATGGTGCAAGCCTGGTGCGAAGCCCCGCGGTTTCTGCTTACTCGGGGCGGCCTGCCTGCTTCTCCATGCCGTGCCCAGCGGCGTTGCCAGCGCGTCAGACGCCCTGGCAGTCAACCCCATGGTGAACACGCGTATCGTGCCGCTCTACGACGTGTTCGAAATCGGCTTTCAGCACGAAGGACAGTACGCGAATCCGTTTTTCGATGTGACCGTGGCCGTAACCTTCATTGCTCCCAGCGGCAAGGAAATCCGTGTCGGCGGATTCCATTACGGATCGGCCACCGGGCCGGAAATCCGGGTTCGCACAGTCCAGGATGGCCACAGCGGACGCCGCGAGGTGGATTACCATTTCGAAAAACAGGATTTGTGGAAGGCGCGGTTTGCGCCGGGCGAGCCCGGGCGTTGGACCTACAAGTTCGTCTTTACCAGCCAGAGCGGGGGCCGTGCGGAAGGCTCGGGGGCTTTCGATTGCGTAAAGGGGCGCGTGGCACGGCATGGCTTCGTGCGCTCCCATCCGGGCAATCCTTTTCGTTGGATTTTCGACGACGGAACGGCGTATTGGCCCATCGGCCTGCAAGAGTGCATCAACGACACCGCCGGAGTCGGCTCGGTGCTGGCGGCGCTATCGCTCGAAGGTCCGTTTCGCCTTGATCGGAAAGGACGCCCCGCCCCGCCGCCGGGCGCGATGTTCCAACCGGGCCCGGCGGGCAACCCGGTGAACGGCGATGTTTACTTTCGCCAGTACGCGCGCGCCGGTTTCAACCTTTTCCGGTTTTCACAACAAAACTGCTCCCTGCCGCTGTACACCGACTTGGATCACTACCTCGTTCAGCAGGGCGCGATGGTGGACGAGCTGTTAAAGCACGCGCGCAAGTATGGCTTCCGGATGATGTACGGACTGTTCGGCTACCAGCCCGTGTTCAATGACCACCCCGAAAACGCCGAGGGCATGGCCAAGCTGCGTCGCTTCGTTAAATACAGCGTGGACCGCTGGGGCGCTTACGTCGATGTCTGGGAGTTCCTGAACGAGCAGGAAGCCGATGCGCGTTGGTACGAAATCATGGCACCTTACCTTCGCTCGATTGACCCTTACCGGCATCCCATCACTACGAGTTGGGAACGCCCGGAGTTGCCCCTCATCGAAGTCAATGCGCCGCATTGGTACTCGGGCATCCGGACCGACCTGTCCTGCGACCGGGACACTGCCGAGCAGGCACGGAACTGGAAGCGATTCGGCAAGCCCGTCATCGTCGGTGAGCAGGGGAACTCCGCCAGCAAAGAGGAGCTGCAGATCCCTGGGATCGGCGGCGTGTGGGACATAGGCTCCGCCACCCGCATGCGCATCCGCAATTGGGTCGCGTTGTTCAACGAAATCAGCTTCGTTTTTTGGAACACCAGCTACGCCAAGGACGGCCACTCGATGAATATCTGGCTCGGCCCACAGGAACGGCAATACGTCCACGCCATGCAGGATTTCGCGTACCGCCTCGACAACGAGGTGCGGATGACGCCGGTCACGCTCTCCGACCCCGGGGCCGTCCGTGCCTGGGCACTGGCGTCGCAGGAGCGCGCCGCCGTTTATCTCCATCATTTCGCCGACCACACCAGCGCGGTCACCAACCTGACCGTCACATTCGACGTGCCAAAGGCGACGAAGGGTTACTGGTATTCGCCCGAAAACGCCGCCATTCTGCGGCGCATCGACGCGCCCCGAGGACGCCAAGCGTTCACCGTGCCTTTATTCACGGTGGATCTCGCCCTGCTCCTCACGCCCGACGGCGCACCTGACATCGATCATGACGGCCAACCGAACGATCTGGATCCCGATGATGACAACGATCGCGTTCCGGACACTGTCGACGCCTTTCCGCTCGATCCCGAGGAATGGGCCGACAAGGATCGCGACCTCATCGGCGACAACTTCGATGCTGACATCGATGCTGATGGTCGCGGCGATGACAAGAACAGGAACGGCATCCCGGACCATGAGGAGATGGACTTCGATGGCGACGGTATTCCAAAGGCGAACGCAGTGCCCTGGGATGCGTTCCCTCTCGATCCCAAGGAGTGGCGCGACACCGACGGGGATGGCATAGGAGACAACGCCGACACTGACAAGGACGGCGATGGTTGGTCCGACGAGGATGAACGGCGCGCGGGAACCGATCCGCTCAACCCCTTCAGCTTTCCGGCGAAATGAGCGACGTCACCCAGCTCGTCAGCTACATCGCTCCCGGCGCTCCGGCAACACGGCGACCGGCCGACGGGAACGAACTATTCCTGCGACCGGAGATCGGCTTCACGCCGGCCTGGTACCGACAGCACCTCGAGATCAACTTCGGCGAGCGCTTCCACACCGATCCGGCCTACCGCCGCGACTGCGTCGCGAAAATGCGCCATGAATTAAACCGCCGCTTTCCTGGACAAGCCATTGGTGGCGCAGACCGGCCAGACGCACCGCTCGATCGGTTGACCGGCACCTACGGCGCTTGCACGGTTGCCGGGATCTACGGCGTGCCACTCATCTACGCGGACATCGAGGCTGGAACAGCGGACGCGCGTGTCGCGGAGCTGGTTGAACTGTGCAAGAAGCTCTCCCTTCCAACCTGGGCTTTTCGTTCAGTCATTGCCGGGACAATTCCGCGAGACGATCCCGGGTTAGCTTGAGAATCATTAGCGACTCGCGCTCGCGTTCTTCCAGCGAGCCCATGATGTAAGCGATCGTTTCCCGATAGTCCGGGATAAAGATTTTCGACAGCGCGTTGCAGCGACGCTGGGTCTTGCGGACTTCGCGCGCCAACCTCAGCACGGCGTTCTCCAATTCCGCCAACTCGGCCAGGAGCGGAAGCACTTCGACAAACCGGCGCATGGCCAGGTCAGAGCTGGCCGAGGTTCCGCCCACACCGAACTGGACGCCCGGCGGCTCGGTTCGCACCGTCACGCGAGGCAGGCGCATTCCCATGAGATGCTGGTCCGCCAAGGTGATTGAATGGTCCATACGCACACCCAGGGCAGCCCGGTCGAGTGCCGCGGAGCCCATGTCCAGGGTCGCCTCACGGAGGGCTGCGAAGGCGTGTTTGAAAGCCTCGCCGATCTTGGTCTCGGCTTCTTGGGCGCGGCCCAATCGGCTCATGAGTTCAAAGATGAGGATCTGGCGCTTTTGTTCGAGCAGGTCGTAGCCTTCTTCGGCGAAAGCCAGTTGCCGCTTCAAACTGAGGAAGTTCGACTTCGTGGGCGCGACATTCAGGTTTGCCATATCGCTAATCCTGGCTCTTTACGTCACTGCGCCGGGAGGCGCAACCGCGCCGGATGCCTGGTTTTTGCGGTAGTGCCGATCAAGAAGCGCATCGCTCAGCCGATGCAATTCATCGCGCGGCAGCAGAGAAAGCATGTCCCAGCCGAGCTCGAGCGTGGTTTCGATGGAACGATTCTCACATTCACCCTGGTTTAGGAAGCGCGTTTCAAACGCTTCGCCGAATTTCAGGTATTGCTTGTCGAGCGGGCTAAGTTCCTCCTCACCGATGACGTCGGCGAGCCCGCGCACGCGCTTGACGTAGGCGTAGCCGGCAAAGAGTTGGCTCGCGAGCGCCGGATGATCGTCCCGCGTATAGCCCTTGCCCACGCCGTCCTTCATCAGGCGCGAGAGGCTCGGCAGACCGGCGATCGGCGGATAGACGCCTCGCTGGAACAGATCCCGATCCAACACGATCTGCCCTTCTGTGATGTAACCGGTCAGATCGGGGACGGGATGGCTGATGTCATCGGCCGGCATAGTCAAGATGGGGATTTGAGTGATGGATCCGGTCGAACCTTCGATGCGGCCGGCACGCTCATACAGACTGGCCAGGTCTGAATAGAGATAACCCGGATAACCTTTGCGACCGGGAATCTCGCCGCGGGCGGTGCCGACTTCGCGCAGGCTCTCGCAATAGTTCGTCATATCCGTCAGCAGAACGAGCACGTGCTGGCCGCAGTCGAAGGCCAGATGCTCGGCCAGCGTCAGCGCCACGCGCGGAGTGAGCAACCGCTCCACGCTGGGCGCGTCGGCCAGGGAGAAGAACATGACCGCGCGGGCCAGAGCTCCGGAGTCTCGAAAATTGCGGACAAAGAACTCAGCCACGTCGTGCTTCACGCCCATGGCGGCGAACACAATCGAGAACTCCACCCGCTCTTCCAGCAGGCGCGCTTGCCGGACAATTTGGGCGGAGACGCGGTCGTGCGGCAAGCCGTTGCCGGAAAAGACAGGCAGCTTCTGGCCGCGCACCAGGGCGTTCATTCCATCGATGGCCGACAACCCCGTCTGAATGAATTCACGCGGATAGCGACGCGCGTACGGATTGATCGGCAGGCCGTTGACATCACGGCGATCCCCGGAAAGCGCGGGCGGTCCACCGTCGGCGGCCCGGCCCAAACCATCGAACACGCGACCCAGCATTTGTCGCGAAACCGGCAGGCGGAAGCTCTCACCCAGGAAACGCGCGCGCAGGGTCTGGTTCGAGAGTCCCGTCGTTCCTTCCAGCACCTGCACCACCGCCTGCATCTCTGAAATGTCGAGTACACGGCCAAGGCGCGGACGGCCGGTCGGATCGAGGATCTCGACCATTTCGTCGTAACCCACGTCGCGGATACGTTCCACCACGACCAGCGGCCCTTCGATGCGCGCGGCGCCGACGTATTGTAGTCCGCGATCCTGGATGTCGAAGTTGAAGTTGGCCATATCAGGAAGCGGTTCGGGCCAAGTCCTTCGCCAGCGCCTCAAGCTCGTCTTGGACGCGCCGTTCGAGTTCCGCCAGTTTGTCTCGTTCGGTGTTGCCGAAAGCGGACTTGGCTCGCAGCACTTGCGGCACGCAGGACATGGCACGCACCCGTGCCAGCGGAACACCCGCTTGAATCAAGTCGCGACCTTTGCGGTAAATCGTCAGGATGATTCGAAGCAGAGCGATCTGCCGTTCCGGGGTGGAATACATGTCGTTTTCATCAAAAGCGCTCTGAGCCAGGAAACCGTCCTTCATGATTTCGGCAATGAAGAGGATCAGGCGTTGTGTGTCAGGCAACACATCCGGTCCGACCAGTTTGACGATCTGCTGGAGCCGCTCTTCGCGTTGGAGCAGAGTCAGGGCCTCTGTACGTAGTTCGCTCCAGTCAGGAGCCTGCTTTTCCCACCAGGCGCTCACATCCTCCACATACTCGGAATAGGAGCGCAGCCAATGAATCGAAGGATAATGGCGGGCGTTGGCGAGTTCGGTATCGAGCGCCCAGAAGCAGCGGATGAAACGGCGCGTGTGCTGGGTGACCGGTTCGGAAAAGTCGCCGCCGGGCGGACTGACCGCGCCCACGATGCTGACCGAGCCGCGTTCGCCGGCCAGGGTCGTGACCGCGCCGCCGCGCTCATAGAACTGCGCCAACCGAGTGGGCAGGGTGGCGGGAAAGCCTTCTTCGGCGGGCATTTCTTCCAGCCGCGCGGCCAGTTCGCGCAGAGCTTCGGCCCAACGGCTGGTTGAATCAGCGAAGACTGCGACGTGCAAGCCCATGTCCCGGTAATACTCGGCCAGAGTGATGCCCGTGTAGATGGAGACCTCGCGCGCTGCCACCGGCATGTTCGAGGTGTTGGCGATGAGGATCGTCCGCTCCATCAGCGGCCGGCCGGAGCGCGGGTCTTTCAATTCAGGAAACTCGCGCAACACCTCCGTCATTTCGTTGCCGCGCTCGCCGCAGCCGATGAAGACAATGATCTGGGCATCCGACCACTTGGCGAGCTGATGCTGTGTAATCGTCTTGCCAGTGCCGAATCCGCCGGGAATGGCCGCCGCGCCCCCCTTGCCGATCGGGAAGAAGGTGTCAATGATCCGTTGGCCGGTGATGAGCGGCTCCGCGATGCGCAACCGCTCGCGGATGGGACGCGGCAGGCGCACGGGCCAGCGCTGAAGCATCGTGACTTCGCGCGGGCTATTCGCGGTTTCTACGACCGCCACCGGATCGCGCAGCGTGTAGTCCCCTTTGTCCGCAATCGACCGTACCGTGCCTGAAAGGTCAGGCGGAATCAGAATCCGATGCCTCACCAGCGGCGTCTCTGCCACCTGGCCAATGGCCTGACCGGCAACGACGACTTCGCCACGCCGAACCAGGGGTTCGAACGTCCATCGCTTGGTCGTGTCGAGCGGGTCCACCTTCTCGCCACGCCGAATCCACGCGCCGCTACGAGCCTGAATCCCCGGCAAAGGACGTTGAATGCCATCGTAGATGTTGCCAACCAGTCCCGGTCCGAGCCACACAGACAATGGCGCGCCCGTGCGCAGGATCGGGGCGCCCGGCTTCAGCATCGTCGTGTCCTCATAAACCTGGATGGTCGCACGGTCGCCGATCAGCCGCACCACTTCGCCCACCAGGCCCAGCTCGCCGACTTGCACCACTTCATACATCTGCGCCCCGAACAAGCCGGTGGCGGTCACCGTGGGACCGCTGATGCGAGTCACGATCGGCTTG
>Ga0209514_10005156_pt1 | contig 16962 bp, 15 predicted proteins | sample Subgrocontami58m_FD_187452 | JGI IMG/M metagenome (GOLD analysis project Ga0209514, IMG submission 187452) | Subsurface groundwater microbial communities from S. Glens Falls, New York, USA - GMW37 contaminated, 5.8 m (SPAdes) (version 3) | ecosystem: Environmental > Aquatic > Deep subsurface >...
CCCATGTTTCTTAATATCCCCGGCGAGAACCTGGGCGGCATCTTCTCCGCCAACGAATTCCTGGTGCGGACAAACCTTATGAAATCCTATCTTTTCCCCGCCTATGACACACCCCTTACTGTAGGCAAAAAGGTGGCGGTAGTTGGTGGGGGCAATGTGGCTATGGACGCAGCCCGCTGCGCCCTGCGCCTTGGCGCCGAGGTAACAATTATCTACCGCCGCTCCGAGGTAGAATTGCCAGCCCGCCGTGAAGAGGTGGAGAATGCCAAAGAAGAGGGCATCATCTTCAAACTATTAACCAACCCGGTTGCTTTCCATGGTACCAGCCAGGGCAGGGTAGAGTCCGTAGAGTGCATAGAGATGGATCTGGGAGAGCCGGATGCCAGCGGCCGCCGCCGTCCACTGGAGAAAAAGGGAAGCAATTTCCATATTCCAGTAGATACAGTAGTCGTGGCCCTGGGCACAGTGCCCAATCCTCTAATTCCTCAATCAACCCCCGACCTCAAAATCAGCTCCCATGGCACCATAACTGCCGACGATAGAACCGGCCGGACCAGTAAAGCCGGTGTATGGGCAGGTGGGGATGTGGTGAGCGGCGCAGCCACCGTTATATCGGCTATGGGCGCTGGAAAACTGGCCGCGGCGGATATGGATGAGTATTTGAAGGGATAAGATTCCCCATCGGTAGCACTCTTGACCATCCACCTCTTCAGCGTTACGTTAATCTTGTAAATTATCCCTCATCGTAACAATATTTTTTCATTCCAACTTGTGATAAACATGCAGAGCCAATAACTTAAGACTGTAACGTCTGCGTAAGAACAGGAGCATTATGGGGCAGGTAACAGCAAATGGCGCCACTCTTTATTACGAAGAAAAAGGAAAAGGCTTTCCCATTTTGTTTATCCACGGTATGTGCGGCGATGCCCGCGTTTGGGCCGACCAGATGGAGCGCCTTTCTGACCGTTTCCGGTGCATAGCCTATGATAGACGGGGGCATACGCGCAGCCCTCTTGGCGAAATTAAGGAAAGGACAGTCCAATTACATGCCGATGACGCTGCCAGTCTGATCAATGCTCTTGACATCGCCCCCTGCCTTTTAGTTGGTTCCAGTGGAGGGGCTCGTATTGCCTTCGATGTCCTGCGCCGTTACCCGAAACAGGTAACCGGCGCTATTCTATCCGAACCACCGCTCTTCACCCTCGATATGGCCGGCGGGAGGGCGTTTTTCAATCAGATAAAACCAGCTTTAGATAAAGCTATGTTTTCCGGCGGCCCACGGGCTGCCGTGGATGCCTTTTTCAATATTGTTTGTCCCGGGTTGTGGAACAGCTTATCCGGAGAGATACGCGACCGGTACAGAAATAACCATGTAGAGTTGTTCGGGGACTTACAAATGCCAAAGTACGAAGTGTCGCTTGAAGACCTTTCCCGAATCAATCGCCCCTGTTTGATAATTAGGGGTTCCGAAAGCCACCCGGCCTTGCGGAATGTAGCTCAAATTCTGGCTAATAACATCCCCGGCGCCAGGTTCCGCGAGATTGCTGGTTCAGGACACGTAACCTATTACGAAAAACCAGCCGAATTTGCCTCTGCTGTTGCATCCTTCGCCGCGGGTTTGAAAGCTCCTTAAGTTCAGGCAGATTCTTCAAAAAGGATAGACCATCCATGATATATTACTGGTGAGAAACTACTTTTATCCCGTCACCCTCAACAATAAGGAGTACTTTTGCTCCCTTTGAGTCCTGGATACGCCGGGCCAAAACTTCGAGCTGTTCCCCGGTTAAGTTGGGTATATTGTTTTCGGGTTCTAATGTGTTAATAATTTTTAGTTTGTAACCCAGTTTTTCTTCAAGTTGAGGTATCAGTTTTTTATTTTCCTCCCCGGCAATTAATGTTACGGAGGCTTTGCGGGCGATTTTCTCGGCGCCAACCGCCAGGTCCTCCCGGAGCGCCAACCAGTAATAATAGGCAATCACAGAGGCAGTTACAAATACACCAATACCCCATTTAGCTCTCCGGAATACCTCGGATGACAGGGTACCGCCGAAAGTCGGCTGAAGAAACGAAAAGATGGTAAAAACCAGGCTGCCTAACACGCTGAGCATACTCAGCACGAGAACGATGTATATATGAAGACGGCGGGTTAACGCCGCTCTTTCCTCGGGGCCGCCTTTTATTGCCTGACGCTGCACATTTAGCCAGAAATAGCTCCACCAGGGTATTCCGATAATAAGTAATGTAAGAATCCATCCTGTCCGGCCCCGCCACCAGTCGGCGCCCACCAGAACACCGCGTGCATTGGGTACCACGATATCTATGAGCGTTGGAATCAGAATAATTAATCCGGCCGCAATAGTCGCCAATCCCAGGGCCGCCATGAAGTAAGTGTAAGCCCGGCGGGCAGACAGCAACCGAAAAGCCAGTCCACCGGACTCCTTCTGAACCGTATTCCAGTGATACACCCACAAAGCCAGTCCGACAATTAAGGGGGCGATAAATGCAGGAAAGGCACGGAAATGGTCGGCTGCATTTGTAGCTTTGGATGCTCCAAGAATCCAGCTAAGGACAAGGTAAATACTTAAGGCCAGGGAAGTAAGGATAGTCAGTGCGCCGAGTAGGATGGCATACAGGTAAAGGTAGACCTGCCTGAGAGTAGATTCTGTATTAAGACGGGCGGTTTTGTACCAGTGATATATCCAGACTGGCGCCCCGGCTACCGCGATGGACAACGCTAGCCGTGTACCCCTGGTCCATAAAGTGGTTTGCTCTCCAGCCAGTATTGAAACCGGAAACACGCCATTGTAAAGGGAGCGTAATATTGAAAATAAAACGAACCCAAGTCCGGTCGCAACCATAGCCAGACTATAGAACGAAGTCAAATAAGTATACCAGTGACGGAGTATCCTGGCCTCCGGTGAAGGTTGCCCCTCTTTACTCTCCAATCGCCAGTGATAAAGCCACAGGGGAATCCATACTATAAGGCCGGACACCATGCTGGAACTAAAATTATCATTTCTTAATACCCAGCCCAGCAACTGCACCAAGGTAATAACCGTGAGGACAAGAGATACAAATAAAAAGGCATAAATATACAGTTTTCTCAGTGAAGACTCTGTCTCCGCCGGATATTTTATTACCTGTCGTTGTATATATGCCCAATGAGGTACCCACAGGGCGCTGCCAACCAGAAGAAGCGCCAGACTTAATCCCAATTGCTCAGATATAGCGTTACTTACAATAACCTGGCGGGACAGCCGGTCCAGAATGAAATTCAATAATAAGATAAGCCCATTGGCAGCTACCAGTAGAGCTGCAAAGGAAAGCAGATAAAAATAGAGCCGTTTGGTAGTGCTCACATTAGTCTTCCCCTCCTTATAGGCTGTTACTACAAAGACAACAATAATACCGATGAGGAGTAATACCAGAAATGCCATCGGTACCGTAATGCTCCTTTTATAAATTTTATGTCAGTATTCCTGACCGGGCAGCGCTTTATGGGATTGATTGAGGTGGAGGTGGCAGCTTAATAGGTACCGGGAAATAAACTGGCCAGGATGCGTCGGAGATAAACCATTTCCCATCCTGTTTCTGAAGCGAAAAGTTTGACTGAAAAGAGTTTTCGGATGGCTGAAATGTAAGCGGACCCGAAGGCCGGAATTCACTTATTGTCACCTGCACTTCAGCGGTATTACCGAAGACCCGCGACTTCTCAAGAGTAACCTGTCTCTGTTGTACCTCTTTTGACCTGAAGCTTAATTCCCGGCTGAACTCCTGAAACGGTTTTCTTTCCCTGGCGGATGTAGACAGGTAGCTATAGGCTAAAGTGAGGTCGTCTCTCTCCAGGGCTTGCAAATAACGCTGCACAGTGCCCTCGGGCGTATCCTCGCTTAATATTGGTAAATTGTTCTGGGTGGAAATAGCCACGATTACGCTTACAACTATCAAAATAGCTACAATACTTCCGATAATGATAAGCCAGCGATTGGACATAGATTCGTTTCTCCACTTATGGTTTGTAAAGGTATTATACTTCCATAGGGGAAAAAGGACAATATTTTGAAAGGCCAGTCCCGAAATACAGGGACTGGCCTTCTAATCTACACTCGAGTTAACTTGCCTGCTTGTGGCAGGCTATACAGGTGGCGTCGGTCCTGCCTGAATGGCTGGCTGGGGTTTTAGGGGCGCCCATTACGCCAGCTTCGTGGCATACCGTGCATGTGGTCCTGCCACGATGATTGACAGGGGTATTAGGAGGACCGGCTTTGGATAGAGTTGGAGCAGGTGACGGAGTGGAAACAGCCGGGCCTGGTGATGCGCTAACCTGTTTGTGACATGCAGCGCAGGTAGAATCGGTTCTGCCTGCATGGTCTGCCGGATTTTTAGGCGCTCCAGCTATACCTGCTTCGTGACACATTGTGCAGGTAGCCCTCCCCTGATGGTTGATGGGAATACCCGGAGGCCCCGTTTTTTTGGCCTGGCTTTGGTCGTCTTTAGTTGCTGGAGCTGGTGTTTTCGTTGCTGTTGCTGTCGAATCTGAAGGTAAAGGTTGGCTACTGGATGGCTTATGACATGCAGCACAGGTGGCATCATTCCGTCCGGCATGGTCCGATGGTAATTTTGTAGCGCCGCCGGCGCCTGTTGTGTGGCAGGCAGTGCAGATTGTCCTTCCGGCGTGGTCTGAGGGAAGTACCTCCATCCCATCTTTTTTCTCGCGCGGAGCTTTTGCCGGGACAGGTTGAACGCCAAGCTGTTTATGACAGGCAGCACAGGCGGCATCATTTCGTCCGGTGTGATCGGAGGGTAATTTGGGAATATCAGAGACGCCCGAGGCATGGCAGGCTATACACGCTGTTCTCCCCACGTGGTTAGCCGGAATATCGGGTAATCCTTCCCGTTTGGGTTTACTAACTTCTGTTTTAAGGTCTTCTTTTTTATCCGTTTCTTTAATTGAATCGGCCTTAACCTGGGAAGCGGGACCTGTCACAGGTTCCTTTGCTGCCGGACCGGGTAACGGAGCCGTTTTGGGGATTACGGTGGCGGTGGGTTGTGCGGGAGTATCGGTCGGTACTGCACAAGAGACCATAAACAAACCGATAACTATCAGAAAACCGATTAAATAGGGAATATGCAAAGACGCACGTTTAATCAAGAAAGGCAACCCTCCTCTAAATATTTATCGAATATATTGTTACTATTTTCACTATACCACAGTATTCATCAGCATTCATCGTTATAATGGCGTAGGTGATGAGGTTGGTAGTCAGTATTTATTGTTAACTGGAATTATGTGTTTAGGGTTTTTGTAGTATTATATATATGTATATTGAAGGGAGTAAATTACTACCACACAACCTGATGAAGACACTAAAAACTAAAGGATATAGAAAGCTCTTTCTATCTCGTATGGGATTGCAGGCCAGAATCGGATTATTAGTTGCATTACCTCTGGTTATCGTCTTTATCGCTTTCGCCTATATTGGATTGCGGACGTTGGAGCAAAGCCGGCAACTGAGTTTAAACGAACGGCTATTGGTTACCCAGGTTTTGGCCAAAAAGATGGATGAGGAGCTGGGAAGAACCCTAAATAGTTTAGGGGAAATAGCTAAAATTAGCGAAGTGCGCAGGGGTGATTGGACGCCGGCTAAGAACGCTTTACAGAACATGGCCATTTACTCCGGCTTAAAAATGGATAGCGTGTTCATTTTAGACGTTAAATCAAAAACGTTATGGAATTATCCGACTGCCAACTTACTCTCTTCCGCTGTTCTGGCCGGTTACCCTTCCATACAAAAAACCTTCAATAATCAGACACCTCAGGTTTCAAATTTGATGTTTCAATCCGTCGCCGGAGAACCACGCATTTTCCTCACAGTGCCGGTCATTTCCCCGCAAGGTGAAGTCATAGGGATAGTCGGCGGGGCTGTTAATCCTACTTCAGGCAGCCTGGCTAATTTGGTTGCGCCTTTACGGTTAGGCCGGAGTGGCTATGCTGAACTGGTGGACGAAAACGGGATTGTCCTGGCTTCGGCCCGTCCAGAGCGTTTGTTCCTAAAAGACGACCACGCCGATCGTTTCCAAAACCTCATACAGAAAGGTGAAAGCCGTGTGGCAGCCTGCCATCGTTGCCATGAGGGGGAAGACCCACAAAGGTTGCCCGATGTACTTGCCTTCACCCCGATATCTTTAGCGCCCTGGGGTGTTGCCGTCCGCCAATTGGAGGAAGAGGCATTCGCCGCTACGGATACCATGCGGAATAACATGTTCCTTTTTGGAGGTCCGCTTGTCCTCGTTGCTGTGTACATATCCTGGATAGCTACCAGACAGGTTGTACGCCCTATTAAAGAGCTTACCGTTGCTTCAAAACGTATTGCTCAAGGGGATCTGGATTTTGCAGTGGCTTCTAAAAGTCAGGATGAAATTGGAACACTGGCTTTAACTTTCGATGCTATGCGTTCACAGCTAAAGTATTCGTACCAGGAAATTGAAGAGTGGAACAGGAGTCTTGAAGAAAGGGTAGCCAGAAGGACTAAAGAGTTAACTACCGTGCTGGATGCCTCCAAACTGGTAACCCTTACGGTTAGCCTGGATAACCTGTTACAAACAGTTGTAGAAAATCTCAGCCGTATCGTAAGCCCGGGAGATGCTGGCATATTGTATTTTTACGACGATGACGAGGATATTTTAACCGTGCGTTCCTCTTACCGTTTTCATTCCACAGATCTGGCAAATCTAAAGCTTAGACCCGGAGAAGGCCTGGCGGGAAAAGCATTTGTAACCCGGCAACCAATATTAGCCACGTCGGCTGAAGACATGGAAGAAGTTAAGAATGCGATGTCTTCCGCCAACCGCGATAACTGGCAAAAAGCTATCTCAAACATGGGTACCATATATAGCGCTGTAGCAGCGCCTTTATTCTCGAGGGGTAAAGGTATCGGCTGCTTAGAGCTTATCAACTTGAGACCAGAAGAAAAATTCACAAACTCGGATTTGCCTGTGGTTGGAGCTATAGCTGACCAGATTGCTGTGGCAATTGAGAATGCCCGTCTTTACGAATCATTACATGAAAAGGAAATTCTGAGGGGACAGTTGTTGGAACGGGCTATAAGCGTTCAAGAGGATGAAAGAAAACGTATTGCCAGAGAATTGCACGATGAAGCCGGCCAATCACTCACCGCCCTTAAATTAAGCCTGGCACAGCTAGATGACTCCTTGCCTGTAGACAACGAGCGAGCCAGGGACATGCTTCAGCAATCGAAGGGGTTAGCTGAGGGGCTTTTGGCCGAGATCCGGCGACTGATATCCGATCTGCGCCCCACTATTCTGGATGAACTGGGGCTTATTCCAGCGCTACGGAGATACGCCAAACAATACTCCGAGATGGTACCCCTGGAAATACAGGTCAAGGTTGGTGGCTCTGGTAAAAGGCTCATGCCTCAACTTGAAACTGCCCTCTACAGGATAACTCAGGAAGCGCTGAATAACGCATCCAAACATGCCCGCGCCAGCGCCGCAACGGTATATTTGAATTTTAATGGGTCCAAGGTTACACTGATGGTTGAAGACAATGGTCTTGGTTTTGAATTACAAGAGGTTTTGAAATCCAAGGACCACAACCGTGGTCTTGGACTTTTAGGAATGCAAGAGAGAGCGGTACTATGCGGGGGTGTGTTCCATATTGATTCCCAACCGGGGAAAGGCACTAGGGTAACAGTAGAAGTACCGATAGCTTAGAGGTAATATGTCAAAGATCAGAGTATTGTTAGCCGATGACCATACCATAGTCAGAGCAGGGATAAAAGCCCTGCTAGAAAAGCAGTCAGATATTGAAGTTATCGGGGAGACAGCTGACGGCAGGGAGACTCTACGTCAGGTGGAATTCCTTCAACCCGATGTTGTGGTAATGGATATTGCCATGCCAAATATGAACGGGCTGGAAGCAACAGCAGCTATAAATAAGAAATTTCCCCAGGTAAAAGTGTTGGCCCTTACTATGCATGAGGAAGAAGAGTATTTTTTCGAGGTTCTGCGCGCCGGGGCACAGGGCTATGTGCTTAAGGATGCAGCGCCAGCGGAATTAGTATCAGCTATCCGGTCTGTAAACGAAGGCAGACCTTTCCTCACTCCCAGGGTAACAAGATTGCTGGTAGATGATTATCTAAAACGAGTTGAATCCGGAGACAGGTCTACTGCGCATAACGGTCTGACGGAAAGGGAACTCGAGGTACTGAAGCTAATTGCTGCCGGCCACACAAATCAGGAAATAGCTGAAATGCTCCATCTCAGCATAAATACCGTCCAGGTACACCGTTCCCATATAATGGATAAATTAGATTTACATAACCGGACTGAGCTTATCAAATATGCATTACGCAGGGGTTTAATAGAGCTAGAGTAATCATAACCCATTATCACGTAATAAGAAGACGCTATAAAAAAATAGCGTCTTCTTTTTTTTTAATACATACCATTCCTGATGTCTAATTGAAATTGAAAGGCTAGACTAGGGATGAAAGGATTGATAAGGCGAAATGTTGGACAATATGGAGAAGATCAGGGTGCTGGTGGCCGAAAGCCATTCACCACTGCGTCACACTCTTCGGAAACTCCTCGAGAACCACCCCCGCATTGAAGTGGTAGCAGAGGCCGATACTGAGAAAGATGCCATCTCCTGGGCTGTGTTTTATCAACCCGATGTCATGCTGGTTGACGGTGATAGTCATAATCTGGATTGCTTCCGGACAACCTTGTCGGTTAAGTCAAGACTTCCCAAAATAAAGATAGTACTGATTGCCGATGAAGATAACGACGAATACAGGGACGCTGCACAAAATAGCGGGGCAAGCGCCTGTATAGCCAAAAGTCGCATGGACAAGGACCTGGTTGGAGTTATTAAATCTATTTTGAAATAGGAGAGGGACGAATTATGAAAAGGAAAATGATACTTGTTATTGCGATAGTATCCCTCGTTGCTTTCAGTGGTTTGATTACCGCATGTCAGGGACAGGCGATTGCAGGTCCCAACAGCCCTGTTATCAGTGATGTACCGGTTAAAGGAGAAGTTGTTTGGGCTGGCAGTTACAAAAGAGATATACAACCTATCTTCGACGAATATTGTGTAGCTTGCCACAATTCGGAGAAAGCAGCCAATGGCCTGCGATTAGACACGTATCAGGGGACTATAAAAGGCACTCAATATGGTAGAGTAGTTATCCCAGGAGAACCGGGAGGAAGCACTCTGTTACGTATTCTCTATCTCACCCCGAAACCCCAGGTTCATATGCCCAACGGGGATATCAAGATTAGCAAAAATAGGATAGAGAACATATCTCTCTGGATTCAAGCCGGCGCTCCTAATAACTAGATATTTAACCTCAGAATTGTACTTAAAGGGGGAAACCGATGAACACGTTTCTATGGGCTATTGTCGGGATAGTGGTGGTGGTGCTCTTTTTTCTGGCTATCAAGATCGTCCGACAGTGGGAAAGGGGCGTCCTACTTCGCTTCGGCAGGATGGTGGGTGTGCGCAACCCGGGTTTCAATTTTATTGTCCCAATTGTTGATAGATTAGTCAAAGTTGACCTGCGTATCGTAACTATGGTGCTGGAACCCCAGGAAATAATCACCAAGGACAACGTGACCATAAAAGTAACCGCCGTGGTCTATTTCCAAGTAGTAGACCCGGTTAAGGCAGTTATTAATATTGAGGCATATGACCAGGCTACCATTCAAATAGCTTTGACCTCCCTGCGTAGTGTACTGGGCCAGTCTGAGCTAGACGAGCTCTTAGCGCATCGCGAGCGTATAAACGATAGGTTGCGCACTATTATCGAAGAACAGACCGAGAAACCGTGGGGAGTTCGGGTCACAATTGCTGAAGTCAAAGATGTCCTCCTGCCGGATTCCATGCAGCGGGCTATGGCACGCCAGGCTGAAGCGGAAAGGGAGCGGAGGGCCAAGGTCATACATGCGCAAGGTGAATTTGCTGCTGCTCAGACCCTGGCTGATGCTGCCAAGATAATACAATCGGAGCCAGCCGCATTGCAACTACGCTATCTCCAGACCCTTACCGAGATTGCAGGGGAAAAGAGCAATACTATAATCCCATTACCACTGGATATACTTGGCTTAAAAGACGTATTACTTGGTAAGAAAGAAAAACTCAACCAATAGGATGGTATGAAATGGTACGGATAGCCAGATTCTTCAAAAACATATTTTTATGGGTATGGCGTTTACCCAGAATGGTAACTATTCCAGCGTTTGTGATACTTATTGGTTTGGGGGGAGTTGGGGTTTATAAAGGCGTCTCAGCCTTTGACTATATGGAGAATAACCCCAACTTCTGTAAAGCCTGTCACACGATGGAGGATGCCTGGAATAAATGGTACACCAGCGAACACAAGAGTCAAACTTGCCATGACTGCCACAAAACTACCATTATCGAGGGCGCAGAGCAGCTAATAAAATTCTCCCTTAACCAGCCTGAAAAGGTATCCAAGCACGCTATAGTTACCGATGAACAATGCAAAAATTGCCATGAGAGCGGCAACCCCCGGTGGCGTCAGGTGGCGAATACTGCAGGCCATAACATTCACGCTGAAGAGCAGAATATCTCCTGTGTTAAATGCCATGCGGTTTCCGTACATCGTTTCGCTCCTTCCAAACAGATGTGTAGTGTCTGTCATGAAGAACAAAAGATAGCCGTAGCTGGAATGGCAAACAACCACTGCTCTTCGTGCCACAATTTCCTTGCAAAAAAAGGTGATTTGGACCCCGGACGCGACACATGCCTGGCCTGCCATAAGGCACAAAAAGTACAAAAAGTAACCTGGCCGGAAGATGCCCCGATGAAACAAAATTGTCAGACTTGTCATAAACCCCATGAAAAAGCAGAGCCTATTATGGACTGCCAGTCTTGCCACAAAGATATAAAAACTGTTGGCTTGCATAATTTAAAAACCCACTCCGGAGTCACCTGCCAGACATGCCACCAGCCGCACGAGTGGGTAGTCAAGAAAAGGGAAAACTGTCTGGCTTGCCATGCCGACAAGGTGCAACATAATCCGGGTGTAACCTGCAACACCTGCCACAATTTTAATAAAAAGGGAGGCAAATAGTGGCCAGGTGGGCGATGGTTATAGATATGCGGCGTTGCATAGGTTGTTTTGCCTGTGCAGTGGCCTGCAAAGCTGAGAATGACGTTCCTCTCGGGGTATGGCGCTCCTGGGTAAAGGTGATTGAAAAAGGGCGGTACCCCTTCGTAGGCCAATCCTTTTTACCTTCAATGTGCAATAACTGCGCCAACCCAATATGTGTACGCAACTGCCCTACTCAAGCTACCTATCAACGAGAAGACGGAATTGTGATGGTAGACCCTCACCGGTGTATCGCTTGTAAATACTGCATGGCGTCGTGTCCCTACAACGTCCGGTATGTACATCCTACCAAAAAAATAGTGCAAAAGTGCCAGTGGTGCCATCACCGCGTCGATGTCGGCCTGGAACCCGCCTGTGTAAATGCCTGCCCAACCAGCGCTTTAATTTTTGGCGATATTACCGACCCTGGCAGCGAAGTCAGCAGAATAATTGCCAGCAACCCGGTCCAGGTGCTCAAACCCGATAGGGATACCCAACCCCAGGTCTATTATATTCAAGCAGATATGGCAGCTATGAGAACTATGGGACTTGCGGAGCTTGACAAGATAGAAAAACATGAAGGTAACAGGAACAAGAGGAGTTAAAGCGCAATGGAACCGGATGTAACCATTCTTTACAACGTATTCCACGAAGAAGCTATAGGTCTCCCCATTGCTATTTATTTCTATATGACCGGCCTCAGCGCTGGCTCATTCCTCCTATCCACCATGGCATATGGTTTTGGCCTGCAAAAATTCAAACCCCTGGGTAAAACAGGTGTCGTATTAGCTACGCTGCTATTAGCTTTAGCCCCGGTTAATCTAATTATCGACCTGGGACAACCCCTCCGTTTCTGGCATCTTTTCCCCTATTTGAATTTCCGTTCTCCCATAACCTGGGGGAGTTTTCTACTACTGGCTTATCCCATTAACTGCTTGATTTACGGTTTCTTTATGTTTAAGGGAAACCTCAAGCTGACAAAGACATTCGGACTCGTGGGAATACCGCTAGCCATTTCGGTGCATGGTTATACCGGTTTTATATTGGCGCTCGGTAAAGCGTATGCACTGTGGAACACGGCCCTTATGCCCCTTTACTTCCTTATGTCGGCAATGGTCTCCGGTATCGCATTGATGGTAATAGTTGTGCAGATAAGGTCCTGGGTAACCAGGGAAAAGATGAACCATGAGCTGGCGATCACCCTGGGTAAGATGTTAGCTTATACCATTCTTATTGACCTTTTCTTTGTTCTTTCGGATGTTCTTGTCCTGTTAACCGCAGATACCGAGGCCAGGGAGTCGGCATTACTTCTCCTTCAGGGGGAATTCAGACCATATTTTGTGGGTGTCGAGCTTATTTTAGGCGCGTTCATACCGGCGATACTATTACTTGTCCCGCGGACAGGCAGGCATACGCCGACAGTAATTATCGCCTCTGTACTGGCAATGATAGGTGTCTTTGCAATGAGATACGTTATGGTTATAGGTGGACAGGGTATTCATCTTAGTTAGAGGGTATTATCGAGTCGTAGGGGCACGATGCTTCGTGCCCGTATCCGGGAGAATGGGATGTCTGATATAAGTCGAAGGAAATTCTTACAAATAGCCGGTGGGGCAGCGCTGGGTACACTGACAGCCCAAATGTGGCTCGGGCAACTGAAACCAGCGCAGGCAGTAGGGAAAAGCGTATCCCGTACAACAGGTAGTTTCCGTAGAGCCATCCCCAGCGTTTGCCTTCAGTGCCCGGCTAATTGCAGTATCCTGGGTTTTCTGGAAGACGGGATTCTAAGGAAAATAGAGGGAAATCCATTAGATCCAAACTCACATGGAAAGCTATGCGCCAAGGGCCTGGCGGGAATTAATCATGCTTATAGCCCGGACCGGCTTCTTTTTCCGATAAAGAGGGTAGGCGCCAGGGGTGAAGGAAAATGGAAACGTATCACGTGGCCGGAGGCAATAAATGAGCTTGAAAACCGGCTGCATGCAATACGTAACCAGGGAAAACCCGAGGAATTTCATTTTATAGCAGGTTTACTGGAAGGTGTATCGGGACTCACAGGGAGGTTCTTACAGGCTTACGGTACGTCATCTGTTACAGCGGAGATAGACCTTTATCAAAGCAACAAAAAGACAGCGCAACAGGTAACCTGGGGGGTGGATACCGAAGTTCCGAACGTGGCAAACTCCCGCTTCATTCTCAACTTCGGGGCAAATCCCTACGAATTTCACCCCATGTTCATACCTCTTGCCCAACGATTGAAACAGGCCCAGCTTAAAGGGGCTAAATTAGTAACTTTTGACCCGCGCCTGTCCTTTACCGCTGCACAGAGTAATATTTGGCTCCAGCCCAATCCCGGTACAGATGCAGTCGTGGCGCTGGCTATGGCTAATGTAATTATGAAACAGGGTTTAGCTAATTCGGAATTCCTGGACCGCTGGACGAATTACTCATCAGAAAAACTGGCCCGCCATCTGGAACAATACACTCCGCAGTCGGCGGAAAAAATCAGCGGAATTCCTGCGATTGAAATTGTTGACCTGGCAGTAGAACTGGCATCTTCCAATTCATCCATAGTCATCGCTGGAGATGGTGTAAGCCAGCATAGCAACGGGGTTCAGAATGAACGAGCGATTGCCCTCCTTAATGCCATTATTGGTAATATAGATTCTCCGGGTGGTGTCTGTTTACCCCGGCGCTATGAAATATTGCAGCCGGAACCGCAGCCACCCAAATTGACGTTTAAAGACAGCTTCCTCAATTTGACTGGCAGTATCAACCCGGACCCCAAAGTCAGCATGTTATTTACCTTCATGGCTAATCCTGTATATTCCAGCCCTGTCCCGAACGAGATAACCCAATCCCTCAAAGATGAAAGACGGGTTCCATATTTTGTGGCCATGGATACCTATTTAACTGAGACTGCCATGTTAGCTGATATGGTTTTACCCGCCGCCACATATCTTGAATCTTATAATCTGCAATCGCCGCCTGCTTATGATCTGGTTCCTTTCATTAATTTAATGCAACCCATCATCCCGCTTCAAGGAGAGTCGCTCAGCGGCGGTGAACTGTTTCTGGAGTTGGGGAAGCGTATGGGAGGCGATGTCGCGAAATACTTTGCATTCAGTTCTGTAGAGGACTATTGGAAAACGATAGCCGGCACCTTTCCCGGCCTGATAAAAGACGGCGGGTGGGACGCCCTTAAAGCCAAAGGGGTATGGTCGGATTGGGGTGCAACTCCAGTCTTTTATAGTTATAAAAAGCAAGGCTTCAATACCCCTTCCGGCAAATATGAGATCTATTCACAAACCCTTGAGAAGCAGCAATTAGCAGCTTTACCGGCATACACTCCGTTGCCAAGCGCCCCGGGAAAGGAATTTCAGCTTATTACTTTCCAATTTAATACACATACTTACAGCAGGACTGCCCCGTGTATGTGGCTTTCTGAAATCACCCATACTAATCCGGTATGGATTAATAAGGTGACTGCCGGCTCTTTAGGAATTCATAATGGCGACCAGGTGCGGCTGACTTCGGCGGCTGGCGTCATTGTCGTAAAAGCCATGGTTACCGAGTCTGTAAAACCCGGCGTTTTAGCTATAGGTTCCTGTGTTGGTCACTGGGGCTCAGGCCGGATTGCCCAGGCTAAGGCTTATGAAAGCGAAAACCCAAATACTAAACTTCTTTGGTGGGAGGAACACGGAAATGGAGTCCACCCCCACCATGTTATCCCCTGGAGTAAAGACCCTATTGCGGGCGGCCAGGGCTGGAAAGATACGATGGTATCTATAAGCAAGGTATGAAAGAAATCCAATGAACATGAGAATGAGAAACACCAAACCAGGTTTATGGGAGAGGATTGCCGCTATACCTCGATGGATGTGGTTATTTATCGGGATGGGTGTATTTTTTATGGCCTTAGTACCCGCTGTAGGCCTCGCCAGAACGACAACCTCAAGCTCAACTTACTGTCTTACCTGCCACGCAACAGGGGATACGCCGGATAAATCAGTGTCTTCTCTGGTACATCCCGATTTGCAAAAGGTAAGCTGTGTTGATTGCCACGCTAAATCTCACCAGATTGTTTATGAGGGGTATGTAAAGGGGTTTATGGCTGAGCCGGAAAGAGTTGGACCTAACTGTGTTGGATGTCATCCAGCCACAGTTAAAACTAATGAACAAAAAGATTTTAATTATAATTTCCTGAATATAAAAATTAGCCACCAATCTCACCTTGAACGGGGGGCTACCTGTGTTACCTGCCATTCAAACATAGCCCACGACCTGAATCCAGTACCTACGAACCGCCCTGGCATGGACACCTGCTACTCCTGCCATGCTAAAACGGACTCCTGCGTTAAATGTCACGGCCAACAGATACCACAAAAACCATTGCCTCCTCCTGCCCCTCCGAGCGCCGATATGTTAGGTGACGGCCGCGTTTACTACCTCCGGATCTGCACAGCCTGCCACGGCGCTAAAGGTAATCAGGTGGAAGGGGTCACTCTTAATTCCAGGGAATATTTAGAGAAAAAGGGTGTGGAGAATCTGGCAAAAAGCATTATCAATGGCAAAGGGAACATGCATGCCTTCTCCCAAAAGAAGGGCGGACATCTCAATGAGGATCAGATACATGCCATCCTGGCCTATTTAGAGGAGGAGGCAGTCGGCAAAACCGCCCCCAATCCCGATACACTTTATAAAAGATATTGTGTTACCTGCCACGGCGCCGATGGCAATAAGGTCGCAGGTGTTTTGTTGACCTCGCCTCTATATTGGGAGCAACAGGAAATAGATAGGGCTTTTATTTCAGTCCAGGGTGGTAAAAGTGGCATGCCTCCTTTTGGTAGGGGGGAGGGTGGCAATCTTAGCAAGCAAGAGTTGATGGCGCTATTGCAATATTTGAGAGACAAAGCCGGGCCAATAGCCAAAAAGCCCACTGCAGTGGAAATACCGGTTTTACCTGATGGCAAGCCGCTTTTCGATAAAAATTGCGCCATGTGTCATGGAGCTAACGGCAGTCAATTGGCTATGGCTAATCTGGGGTCTCCGGACTATCTTAAGCAGAAGGGTACGGCTGCTTTAATAAAAGTCACTGGTGAAGGCAAAGGGGGTATGCCGGCATACAGTAAGGATAAAGGCGGTCAACTTACTGCTTTAGAAATTCAAGCTATTATAGCTTATCTGGAAAAGGAAGCAAAAATCGAGGGTACACCGGCAGTGCAGCCGCCGGTTGCGAGCAGCTTACCTGATGGCAAGCCTATTTATGATAAAAACTGCGCTATGTGCCACGGAGCCAATGGCAATCAATTACCCATGGCAAGTTTGGGGTCGGCGGATTATCTAAAACAAAAAGGGACAGATAGTTTAATAAAAGCCACCGGTGAAGGTAAAGGTGGTATGCCTGCGTACAGTAAGGATAAAGGCGGACAACTAACGGACCTGGAAATCCAGGCTATTATAGCTTATCTGGAAAAAGGAGCAAAGTAATGGGCACAGTAATTAGCGGTATTTTCGAGGTGAAAGATATAATTGAGACCATTCCCATTCAGGTAATGATGGTTGCAGTGCCTGCAGCAATCGCGGCGCTAGCTACAGTAGCCGCAATAGTCGCCCGGTTGGTCGAAAATTGGGTCTCCCACGGGAGTCACTGAAAGCAATACCACTCTGGAGATATATTGCAAAGAGGTTAAAAATTACGATATCTCACCCAAAAATATAAGGGATAATTGTTTTTCGACAATGCCTCCCCACGAAAAAGAGAGATACGGTGGGGAGGTTATTGTTTTTATAAAATAACCCTCCTCCTATGCCCGCACATATG
>Ga0209514_10005163_pt1 | contig 16927 bp, 11 predicted proteins | sample Subgrocontami58m_FD_187452 | JGI IMG/M metagenome (GOLD analysis project Ga0209514, IMG submission 187452) | Subsurface groundwater microbial communities from S. Glens Falls, New York, USA - GMW37 contaminated, 5.8 m (SPAdes) (version 3) | ecosystem: Environmental > Aquatic > Deep subsurface >...
GACGTATTCCAGGGATTGCGGGTCCGGCCGAACACCTCGTTGAACGTCGAGCCACCGGCGCCGAATTCCGGCGTGTTCGACTTGGCGATGACGATGCCGCCTTTGCGCTCGATGCGCTCCACCAGCGGGTGGGATTTCACCGGCACGTGGTCGCGGAAAATGGGCGAGCCGTAGGTGGTGCGGACGCCCGCCACGTCGGTCAGGTCCTTGATGGAGACGGGCAAGCCGGCGAGCCAACCGGCTTCGCCCTCGGCCTCGCGGCGGGCCCCGTTCATAAGTTGGCGCGCGTGGTCGCGGGCGCGGTCGAGGCAAAGCGTGGGCAGCGCGTTCACATCGGGCTCGATCAAGGCGATTCGAGCCGCGGCGGCGTCGATCAGGTCGAGGGGAGAGAGTTCGCGTCGCACCAGCCGGCCGACGGCTTCGGTGGCTGTCATCCGGATCAGGTCATCATGCATGGTCGGCTCCCCCTGGCTGACCCAAATTCCCGCCGAACGCGAAGATTGGCAATGACCGGGCGTCCGTGCCGTCCCCAGGAGCGCGCCGTTGGGAATGCCAGCCGATCGGCGCATGGAGCGGAACCCATACAGGTCCGATCCGCGTCAGGACGGCGGCGCCGCATGCGCCCCATGTTCCGGTTCCGAGGCCCGTCGGCCTTGGCGGGTCGCAAGGGGCCATGGGGGTTTGCAACCGGGCAGAGCCCAGGTCGGGGTCCCCAAGGGCCTTTGGCGCGAAACCCCGTCCTGCCTCCCAGTCATTGACCGAGCCGCCCTGACATCGGTATTGGCAACCCGCCACGCGGCGCCATCTTCTAGCCGCGGCGCGGCCGGCGCCGCCTGAAGGATATCGATCTCATGCTTCTGCGCCTGCCGCCCCGTGCGCTCGTGCTCTTGCCGTTGCTGATGCCGCTCGCGGCCCATGCGCAAGCCCCTGCCGGGCCGCCCTCGGTCGGCGTCGTCCGCGCGGAAATGCGTCCCGTGACCGAAAGCTCCGAATTCATCGGTCGCGTTCAGGCCATCGGCCGGGTCTCGCTGACCGCGCGCGTCACCGCCTTCCTGGAACAGCGCCTGTTTGTCGAGGGCACGGAAGTCAACGAAGGCGATCTACTGTTCAAGCTGGAACGCGGCCCCTTTGAGGCGGCCGCACAGCAGCAGGAAGCGGCGGTCGCCGATGCTTCGGCGCGTCTGGCCAATGCCAATATCCAACTCAACCGCGCCCAGCAGTTGCTGGGTGGGCCGGCGGGGCGGACTTCGTCGGTGGATGACGCGATCGCGGCGCAGCGATCCCAGGCCGCGCAGGTCAGCGCGGCGCAAGCGATGTCGCGGATGGCGCAACTCAATCTGTCCTATACCGAAATCCACGCCCCGATCAGCGGCAAGATCAGCCGCGCGGCGGTGACGGTAGGGAATGTCGTGTCGCCGAGCACAGGGGCGCTGGCGAGTATCGTCAGCCAGGACCCGATGCATGTGCTGTTTCCTGTCGCCGCGCGCGCTCGGTTGGAGATGGAAAAGCGGTATGCCGACAAGGGCGGGCTGAATGCCGTCCTGGTGCGGCTGCGGCTGTCCGATGGCAGCATGTATGGACACGTGGGAAAAATCGACTACGTGGACCCCTCGGTGGCGCCCAACACCGATACGATCATCCTGCGCGCCAGCATCCCCAACCCGCCGCTACGTCCGGCCGAACCTGGGCAGCCGGTGGAGCGGCCGTTGACAGACGGCGCATTCGTGACCGTCAGCGTCGAGGGGATCGAGCCGGTCACCGCCCTGTCCATCCCGCGCGCCGCCGTGCTGTCCGACCAGCAAGGCAATTTCGTCTATGTCGTCGGCCCGCAAAACAAAATCGAGCAACGCAAAATCCAGCTCGGCCAATCCACCCCCGCATCCGCCATCATTCTGAGCGGGTTGAAAGAGGGCGAGAGCGTCGTGCTGGAAGGCCTGCAACGCGTCCGGCCGGGGATCGAGGTCGCCCCGTCACCCGCTTCACCCAGCCCAGGCCGCTAGGCGAGCGACGGGACACACCGCATGATTTCCTCTGTCTTCGTCGACCGGCCGCGGCTTGCGATCGTCATTGCCATTCTGATGACCCTGGCCGGCGGGTTGTCGATGCTGCGCCTGCCGGTGTCGCAGTTTCCCGACATCGTGCCGCCGCAGGTGATCGTCAGCACCTCGTTCTCGGGCGCGTCCGCACAGGTGGTGGAGGCGACGGTCGCGCAGACCCTGGAGGCGGCGGTCATCGGCGTCGACAAGATGCTGTACATGAAGTCCACCAGTTCCAACGCCGGTAACTATTCGCTGACCGTCACGTTTGAGCTGGGCACCAATCCCGACATCAACACGGTCAACGTCAACAACCGCGTGCAGCAGGCGCTGGCCAAGCTGCCGGCGGAAGTGCAGCGCAGTGGCGTGACCGTCCGCAAGCGGTCCACCGCAGTGCTGGCGTTCCTGCAATTCTACGCCGAGGACGACAAATACGATCCGCTGTTCCTCAGCAACTACGTCACGATCAACGCGCTGGATCGGCTGGCGCGCACGCCCGGGATCGGCGACGCGCAGTTGTTCGGGCGCCTGGATTACTCGATGCGGGTCTGGTTCGACATGAACCGGCTGGTGGCGCTCAATCTGGCGCCGTCCGATGTGATTGCGGCCATCCAGGCGCAGAACATCCAGGCCGCGGTGGGCCGGATCGGTGCGCGGCCGACGGACGATACGACGCAGTTCCAGCTCAGTGTCCAGACGCAAGGGCGGCTGGTGACTCCCGAACAGTTCGGCGACATCCTGGTGCGCGCCCAGGGCGACGGGGCGATGCTGCGGCTGCGCGATATCGCGCGGGTGGAGCTGGGTGCCGCCAACATGGACAGCGAGAGCCGGCTGAACGGCAATCCGGCGGTGTCCATCGGGCTGTATCTGGCGCCCGGTGCCAACGCCGTGCAGACCTCGGGCCTGGTGCGTGCCACGTTGGCGGAGCTGTCACTGCGGTTTCCGGATGGCGTAAAGGCGCGGATTTTCTACGACAGCAGCACCTTCGTTGCCGCCACGATCGAGGAAGTGGTGCTGACCCTCGGGATCGCCTTCGTGCTGGTCGTCGGTGTGGTGTATCTGTTCCTGGGCAATTGGCGGGCCACGATCATTCCGATGGTGGCGATCCCGGTCAGCCTGATCGGCACCCTTGCGGTGTTGCTGGCGGCGGGGTTCTCGGCCAACACGATTTCTCTGCTGGCGATGGTGCTGGGCATCGGCGTGGTTGTCGACGATGCGATCGTGGTGGTCGAAAACGTCGAACGCGTGATGGCCGAGGAGCCGCATCTGACGCCGGCGCAGGCCACCAAGAAAGCGATGACGCAGATCACCGGGCCGGTCATCGCGATCTCTCTGGTGCTGTTGTCGGTGTTCGTGCCGGTGGCGTTCATTCCGGGCGTGTCGGGCACGCTGTTCCGCCAGTTCGCGGTGACGATCAGCGTCGCGATGCTGCTGTCGGCGATCAACGCGCTGACCCTTTCGCCGGCGCTGTGCGGGGTCTTCCTGCGCCATGGCGGACCGGCACGGGGTCCGATGGGTTATGTCCTACGCGGCATCGACCACATGCGCGATGGCTATGCCGCGGTGGTGGCGCGTCTGGTGCGCGTGTCCGTGCTGTCGATCATCGTGGTCGCCGCATCGGGGGCCGGCATCTGGTATCTGGGCAAGATGACGCCGACGGGCTTCCTGCCGGAGGAAGACCAGGGCGCATTCTTCGTCGCCGTGCAACTGCCCGATGGCGCGTCGGTGGCCCGCACACGCGCGGTGGTGGAGCAGGTGGAAGGCCTGATCCGTCCGATGCCGCAGGTGGAAGGCGTGCTGTCGATCGTCGGATTCTCGCTGCTGGACGGCGGCAACCAGCCGAATTCCGCCTTCGTCGTGGTGCGCCTGAAACCCTTCGCCGACCGCCCGGCCGCGACGGACAACGCCCAGGCGGTGATTGGGCGCATCTTTGGCGCGGTCGGCCAGGTCCGGACGGCCTCGGTGTTCCCGTTCAACCTGCCGCCCATCATCGGCCTGTCGACCGGCGGTGGCTTCGAATACCAGTTGGAGGACCTGGAAGGCCGTGATCCCGCCGAACTGGCCAGCGCCATGCGCGGGCTCGTCGCCGCCGCCAGCCAGGATCCCCGGATCGGACGGGTGTTTTCGACGTTCACCGCCTCCAACCCCTCGATCTGGCTGGATATCAATCGCGACAAGGCCCAGGCGCTCAGCCTGCGCATCGCCGATGTCTTCAATGCGTTGCAGACAACGTTGGGCGGATTCTACATCAACGACTTCAACCTGTTCGGCCGCACCTGGCAGGTGAACATCCAGGGCGACGCCGCCGACCGCACCGACCTGCCGGATATCTACAAGATCCATGTCCGCAACACCCGGGGCGAGATGGTGCCGTTGCGCGCCATCGTCGATGTGCGCGTCATCGTCGGGCCCCAGGTGATCACGCGCTACAACAACTATCGTTCCGTCACGGTGAATGGCTCGCCGCGACCTGGGGTGTCGTCGGGCGCCGCGCTGGTGGCGATGGATCAGATCTCCGCCCGGACCCTGCCCGCCGGCTATGCCTATGAATGGACCGGGACAGCGTTTCAGGAGCGGCAGGCGGCGGGTCAAACCGGGATCATCCTGTCTCTGGCCATCCTGTTTGCGTATCTGTTCCTGGTGGCACTCTATGAAAGCTGGATGATCCCGGTGCCGGTGCTGCTGTCGGTCTCGGTCGGCGTGGTGGGCGCGTTCGGCGGGCTGTTGCTGTTCGGGTTGTCACTCGATCTGTATGCACAAATCGGCATGGTGGTGCTGATCTCGTTGGCAGCAAAGAACGGCATCCTGATCGTGGAGTTCGCCAAGGAACAGCGAGAGGCCGGACTGTCGATCCGGGACGCCGCGGTGATCGGGGCACGGATGCGAATTCGGGCGGTGATGATGACCTCCATCGCGTTCATCGCCGGATTGGTGCCGCTGGTCTGGGCGCATGGCGCGGCGATGCTGAGCCGGCGCGCGGTGGGCACGGCGGTGTTCGCGGGGATGATCGTGGCATCCACGATCGGCGTGTTCCTGATCCCGATGCTGTACGTGGTGTTCCAGTCGATGCGGGAGAGGGCGAAGGCTCGCCGTGGCGGGAGGGCGGGGCACTGATCCCGGCATGAGCGCGACGGCGGCCGGTTCGGGCAATTGCGGGCGATAGAGCGCGCGTTCCTGGCTCAGGCCAAAGTTCCCCAGCCGCGCCAGACCGGCCCGAAAGGCGGGGTCCGCCAGCAGGGGGCGCGGCGGTGTAACGCCGGTCCCGGCCGGCGCTTTGGCGGATGCCGCGAAACCGGTCTTTGCCGGCTGCAATAGGGGCTTCCAGCACCGGGTCCACCTGGTCCCCTAGACAAAATCCGGTGTGGGCGACGATGCCGGCGCGGAGAGTTTCATCGGCGCCGCCGCACCCTCGCTCCTTCGTGATCTTCGTGCCTTCGTGGTGGAGAATCGCGGGCGTAACCAAAGACACCTTGCCTGTCCGGGAGAACCCCTTTGGATAGGCCACTACGAGCCGCGGTTCTGCGATTCTCCACCACGAAGGCACGAAGTTCACGAAGCTACGGGAGCGGGCGGGCGTCATTGCCACGTGTTTCCAGCGCTGACGGGCACCATGCATTCCCAACACATGATGCCATAGGAGCCTTGACGTCATGCCCAGCACGCAGGTCGTCAAGTAATTGCGGGGTGAGATAATACTCGGATGCGCACCATCACAGGTGGTGGTGCGCATCGATGATTGGTTAATCCGGGTCCCGCACAACTTCGCACAGTCTCTCCAGCAAGGCTTCGTTGACCTGCGGCTGGGCGAAAGTTTGCGGGATGGAGTTCACGGTGGGGTCTTTCAGGCGCGGCGGACGTTCCAGAAATAGGGGGCGGTGCCTTCCACCATGCCGACGAGGTCCTTGCGATAGGCCTTGCGGATCTGGAAACTGCCGATCGGCACATAGGGCACCTGGTCGAAGGCGCGCTTCTGGACATCCAGCACGATCGCGTCCTGCTCCTTCGGATCGGTGGTCTCGACGAGGCGACGGATCATCGCCTCCATCTCTTCATCCTTGTACCAGCCGAACCAGGAGGAGGCGCCGAAGCCGCGGATCTGGCTGTGTTCCATCGGCGTATAACCGATGGTCGACGGGCGCCAGGTATGCATGATGGACCAGCCGCCTTTTTCCACTGGCTCCTTGCTGGTGCGCCGCTGCACCACGGAGCCCCAGTCGGTTGCCACCAACTCCACATTCATGCCGATTTTTTTCAGCAGATCGTAGGTGACGTCACCGAACGGACCGACGGTGGTAAGGTCCGTGGGGCTGATCAGCACCGCTTTCTCGCCCTTGTAGCCGGAGGCGGCGAGCATCTCCTTCGCCTTGGCGATATTGCTTTGCATGGCGGCGCCGCCGACCTCCACGCCGTAGCGGGTGCCACACGGGAAAATCGACTTGCAGATAGTATAGGCGCTGGCATCCCCGGCGGTGACGGAAGCCATATAATCTTCCTGGCTCACCGCCATCATCACCGCTCGGCGTACGGCGACATTGTTGAACGGCGGCTGCAGATGGTTGAAGCGCAGCACGCCGTTGTAGCCGGTGGGATTGTGGAAGCCGAGTTCGATGGCCGGATTGCGCTTCAGCAGGGCGACCAGATCCGGCTGCACCTGTTCCCACCAATCCACCTCTCCATTTTGCAGTGCGGCGGCGGCGGTGGCGGAATCGGGGATGACGTGCCATTCGATTCGCTCGAAATGCGCGACCTTGCCGCCGGTCATCCATACGGCCGGTTCCTGGCGCGGCACGTAGCCATCGAAGCGGGCATAGGCGACACGGGCGCCGGAATTGTACTCGTCGGGCAGGAAGCGGTACGGGCCGGAGCCGATATGCTCGGAAATCTGCTTGAACGGATCGGTCTTGGCGATGTGCTCGGGCATGATGAAGGCGACGGACGCGCCGCCACGGGCGATCGCTTCCATGAAGACGGCAATGGGTCGCTTGAGGGTGATCTTGATGGTGCGGTCGTCCTGGGCGACGCATTCATCGACGTATTGCCAGATCGTCTGCCCGATAGCCTCCCTCCTGGCCCAGCGGATGAGGCTAGGGGCGCAATCCTGCGCGCGCACCTTTTCCCCATTATGGAATTTGAGGCCATCGCGCAGCTTGATGAGGTAGGTGCGCCCGTCGTCGGACAAGGTAAAACCCTCCGCCATCTGCGGCTTGACTTCCAATTTGGAGGTCACGGCGAAGAGCAGGTCATAGATCGCCCAGCCATGATGCACGCTGGGCTGGGCAGTGGTGAAGATCGGGTCCAGCAAGGTGAGGTTGGCCTGCGGGACGAAACGCAGGGTGCGCGCGGCGGCCGGCTGGGCGATGGCGAAGCGTGTGGGGACGTAGGCAGCGGCGGCTGCGCCGGCTTGCAAAAAATTCCTGCGTTTCAATGACTTGGCTCCCGGTCCTGACGCGCCCTCATGATTGGGGCGGGTTCTGGCGGCGGAGTATAGCAGGCCCCTGGTTTGTGCCTATCGTGCCGCGATATCTGGTTTGCATTTGGCGACCCAGCCATCACTGGCCCAGTTTATTCCAGCGGCCCCAATCATTGACCAAATGTGGTGGCTCTGGGTTGCCGTCACGGTCGGCTTGACCCGACCATCCCAACCTTCACAAACATTTGTTCTAGCGTGAGAAAATGAACGGCGGGACGGGCGGGGATGGTCGGGTCAAGCCCGACCGTGACGACCGGAAGTGGTGCGACAGAGAGGCAATGGTTATTGCGGCCGGCATGACGGTCCGCGCCGCGTGATCACGCTCCCAGTGTCCGTCCGGAAACATGATGCACACTTTCAGAGGGATACCGTGGCCGTCTGGTGCGTTGCTGCCCCTCATCGATGGCCCGCATCGCTTTCGGGGCCGCGCCTGCCGGCCGCCTCACGGTATCCCCCTGAAAAGGCGCATTATGTTCCCGGACGGACACCAACGGCCGGGATGGCGTGTCTCCCACCGGATCGGGGCCGGTCGCCGCGGGGGGCCTTGCACAGATCTGCCCCTGAACGAGGCTCCGGTCAGATTGGTACGGTCAGGGCGTCATACTCATACAGCCAGTCATAGCGCTGACTGATTTTCTCCTCGGTGAATTCCCGCGCCACATAGGCGGCCGCGCCCTCCGCCGTTCCAAACGCCGGGTTATGGAACCGTTTCGTATTGTCCGAAGACCCCCGCACGATGGCCGTCGTGCGGGCCAGGCGCGCCCGTTCGTAGTGTTGCAACGCCTCGGCCACGTCATACTGGTCCAGGCAGCGCGCGATCACAACCGCATCCTCCAAGGCCATGTTGGCGCCCTGCGCCAGGAACGGCAGGGTCGGATGCGCGGCGTCGCCCATCAGGCAGACCCGACCCTCCGCGTAATGATCCAGCGGGTCCCGCCCCGCCAGGCCCCATTTGAACGGCGTGTCGATGTTGCGGATGATCGTCTTCACATCCTCATGCCAATGGCGCAGGTCATGTAGGCATTCCTCGCGACTGCCCTCCTCGGTCCAGGATTCCACCTGCCAGTCGTCACGCTCCACCACGCCGACGAAATTCAGCAACTCGCCCCGGCGCAGCGGGTAAGTAACGACATGGCCGCCGACACCCATCCAGTTGGATCCGACCAGACGGCGCTGATGCGGCGGCAAACGCTCCATCGGCACCAGGCCGCGCCAGGCCATGATGCCGGTGAACTGGGCCCGTCCCTCCCCGAACATCTGCTGGCGAATGCGGGAGTGCACGCCATCCGCGCCGATCAGCACATCGCCGAACACATGTTCCCCGGTCGCCAGATGCAACGTCACCCCGTTGGAATCCTGGTCGAACCCGACACAGGACGACCCGGTGTGGATGGCATCGGGCGCCGCCTGGCGCACCGCGTTCAACAGCACCGTGTGAAAATCGCCGCGATGCACCATCCAATAGGGGGCACCGAACCGCTCGACCGAGATTTCGCCCAGATCGTGGATGCGCCAGCTTTGCCCGGTGTAGCCGGCGCGGATTTCCTTGGCGGTGGCGGCGCAGACCACCTGCTCCATTGCGTCCCGCAGGCCAAGCGCGATCAGCAGGCGGGTGCCGTTGGCGCCCAACTGTACGCCGGCACCAACTTCCCTCGGTTCGGCGACCTGCTCGAATACGCGCACCCGATAGCCGCGCTGGATCAGGGCCAGCGCCGCGGTCAGGCCGCCCAGGCCGGCGCCCGCGATCAGGGCGTCACGCATCGAAACGTTCTTCCCGCCACAGCGACAGCACGTCCTGCACCGGACGGTCGGAGAAGCTGAACAGCACGGCCTCCGACGAGGCCCGATGATGGTGCCGATGCCAGCTTGGCACCACGAACAGATCGCGTGGTTTCCAGCGGAACACGGTGTCACCGATCACCGTTTCGCCCTCGCCCTCCACCACCGAATAGACCGTGCCGTCCGTCGAACGATAGGGCAGGGTGGCGAAACCTGCCGGCAGCAGTGCCATGAAGGCGCCGATGGTGGGCATGGGGGCGCCACCGGTGCCCGGATTGATGTAGCGCAGCTTGTATCCATGGCAGCGATCCGGATCGCCGTTGCGCGCCATCGTCGCCAGCGCCTCGCGGGAGCGGGAATACGGGTAGTTGAACACCGGAGAGGACTTCACCGCGGGCTTCCAGTCCACCGGCACCATATTGGCACCGTAACGGGCCAGGCTGTCGCCGGAGGGGCGGGATAGGCTCTGGCTGTCCGCGTTCAGTTGTTCGGCGAAACTGGTGTCGAACAGCCGCACGATCGGCACATCCAGCCCGTCCAGCCACACCATCGGCTGGTCCGTTTCGTTGCCGTGGTCGTGCCAGGTCCAACTGGGGGTGATCACGAAATCGCCTGGCTGCATCAGGGCACGTTCCCCCTCGACCGCGGTATAGGCGCCATGCCCCTCCACGATGAAGCGCAGCGCGGATTGGGTGTGGCGGTGCGCCGGCGCGACCTCCCCCGGCATGATCAGTTGCAGCCCGGCAAAGAGTGAATGAGTGACCCGCGTTTCGCCCTTGCAGCCCGGATTCTCCAGGATCAGCACCCGCCGTTCCGCTTCCTTGGCGGTGATCAGTCCGCCGGCCTGCATCAGGTAGGGCCGCACGACAGTGTCATAGTCCCACTTGACCGGGACGGCGGGGGAGGTGGGGGTGCGGGTCACGATCCCATGCAACCGTTCCCACAACGGTGCCAGGCTATGTTCGGCAATCTGGTCGTAAAACACCTGCCTCTCGGCGGAGGCGGCGGGATTGTGCGCCGTGTCGTTCATGGACGTTGCCCCTCTCCCAGGATGGATTGGGGTTAGGCAGCGTGCCGGGGACTGTCAAGGAATGGTGGGGGGTTTTCCGGGCGGCGAACGATGGGGAAGGGGGCAAACCGGTGGCGATGGGCGGCCTTTAAATCGGGCCATGAATGATGGGCATTTCGAGCAAATGAGTGGCAAGCCGATCAGGCCGGAACCCGCGCCGACTGTCCCCCTTTACCCTTCCCCTTCGCGATCGCAATCGCGCTCGGCACCTCGACATCGATTTCCAGCATGGACACCTTGTCGCCCCGGTCCAGCTTGATCTGCACCGCGCTGCGATCCACCGTCACATGCTTGGCGATCACCGCCAGGATTTCTTCCTGCAAGGTCGCCAGCAGATCGGACTTGCCGATTACCGCGCGCTCATGCGCCAACAGCACCTGTAGCCGTTCCCGAGCAACCGGCGCCGTATCCCGCTTGATGCGGAAAAGGCTGAGCAGGTTCATGCGACCCTCCGCCCGAACAGCCGGCTCATGATGCCCTTGCGCTCCAGCGGCACGACAACCTCAACCTGTTCGCCCTTCAACCGGCGAGCCGCGTCGAAATAGGCGCGGGCAGGCGCGCTGTTCGGGTTGTTCAGGGTGACGGGCGCGCCGACATTCGAGGCTCGCAGCACTTCCTCGCTCTCCGGGATGATCCCAAGCAGCGGGATCGAGAGGATTTCCAGGATGTCCTCGGTCTTCAGCATCTCATTGCGGGCGGCGCGGGCGGTATCGTAGCGGGTCAGCAGCAGATGCTTCTCCATCCGCTCCCCTTTTTCCGCCCGCAGGGTCTTGGAGTCGAGCATCCCGATGATCCGGTCCGAATCGCGGACCGAGGAGACTTCCGGGTTGGTCACCACCACCGCGACATCCGCGTGGCGCATCGCCAGCAGCGCGCCACGTTCGATCCCGGCGGGGCTGTCGCAGATCACCCAGTCGAATTTTTCCCGAAGTTCGCCGATGACCCGTTCCACGCCTGCTTCGGTCAGCGCATCCTTGTCGCGGGTCTGCGAGGCCGGCAGCAGGGACAAGGTATCGATGCGCTTGTCGCGGATCAGCGCCTGGTTCAGCTTGGCATCGCCCTGCACGACGTTGATCAGGTCGAACACGACCCGGCGTTCGGCACCCATCACCAGGTCCAGGTTGCGCAGCCCGACATCGAAATCGACGACGACCACGTTTTCGCCGGTCTGCGCGAGGGCCGCACCCAGCGCCGCGGTGGATGTCGTCTTGCCGACGCCCCCCTTGCCGGATGTCACGACCAGAACCTTGGCCATCTGCGTCTCCCTCTTGGCGTTCACTCGAGCGCTGAAATCTTCATCCGCTCGCCATCCAGCCAGACCTGCACGGCCTTGCCGATGAAATTGGCGGGCATGTCGTCGGCGGTCTGATAGACACCGTCGATGGCAATCAGTTCGGCCTGCAGCTTGCGGCAGAAAATGCGGGCACCGCCATTGCCGGACAGTCCCGCGATCGCGCGCCCGCGCAGCGTACCATATATGTGGACGGACCCGCCTGCCATCACCTCCGCGCCCGAGGCAACGGAACCCAGGATGGTGACGTCGCCGCGTTCGAACACCACGGACTGGCCGGAGCGGATCGGGTGGTCGATGACGAGCGCGGTCGGTTCCCCGGACGCGGTATCCGGGGTTTCCGCCGGTTCCGGCGCCGGAGCGGCGGTCGCTTTCGGTTCGTCCGGCACCTCGATCGGGCGGCCGGGGCCATTGTTGCCACCTAGCGGGCGTCCCCAGGCCTCGACCCCCTGCCAGGACGGATGGGCACCCTCGGTGCCGATGATACGGATGCCGCGCTGTTCCAGCAGTTGCAGGAATTCGGCCACGCCGGTTTGCTGATGGGGCAGGGCGCCGAGGTCGACCACCACCGGTCGCCCGGCGAAGAAGGTCGGCGAACGCTCCACCTGCGCATCCAGCGCTTGCAGCCATTCCTGCAACGGCGCTTCCGGGGCCAGCACCAGCGCCATGATGGAGCGGCCGCGTAGGCGTATGAACGGGCGAGTTTCGGTGGTTGTCACGCCGAGTCAGGTATCCCCAGCCGACCCAACCGTCAACGAGAATCGCGTGAACGACCACAAAATGATGGGGATAACCGACCTCATGACCCCTAGGTGTTGATCCTGACCGGATATCCGCGAATCCCAGGCCCAGCTTTGGGGGCAAGCGATCATGGCCAAACCCGACCCGGCCGGCCCGCCCATGGACGATGGCGAACGCGCACATTCCCGCTTTGGCCGGGGCCGGTGTAGAATGAGCCAAACGTGCCAGCGGGAGGACGATATGACCGGCAGCAGCCCCTATGAGCAGGGCCTGGACAAGAACCAGGCGAACCATGCGCCGCTGACACCGCTGACCTTCATCGAGCGGGCGGCCGCGGTCTATCCCGACAAACCCTCCGTCGTGCATGGCGACCTGCGCTACACCTGGAAGGATACCTACACCCGCTGCCGGCGCCTGGCCTCCGCCCTGGCTCGTCGGGGCATCGGCAGGAACGACACGGTCGCGGTGATGGCGCCCAACACCCCGCCCATGTACGAGACGCATTTCGGCGTTCCCATGGCGGGCGCGGTGCTGAACACCTTGAACACCCGCCTGGATCCGGAAACCATCGCCTTCATGCTGCGGCATGGCGGGGCGCGCGTGCTGATCACCGACCGCGAATTTTCTCTCGTGATCGAACAGGCCCTGGCGTTGCTGGACGAGAAGCCGCTCGTCATCGACATTGACGACCCGCTCTGCCAGGACGGGAAGCTCCTGGGCGAAACCACCTATGAGGCGTTCCTGACCGAAGGCGATCCCGATTTCGCCTGGCGGAACCCGGACGATGAATGGGACGCGATCTCGCTGAGCTACACCTCCGGCACCACAGGGGACCCCAAGGGTGTGGTCTATCACCATCGCGGCGCGCATCTGAATGCGGTCAGCAACATCCTGAACTGGGGGATGCCGCACCATGCCGTGTATCTGTGGACCCTGCCGATGTTCCACTGCAACGGCTGGTGCTTTCCCTGGACGGTGGCCGAACGCGCCGGGGTGAATGTATGTTTGCGGCGGGTGGAGGCAAAGGCGGCGTTGGACGCCATACGCACGCATGGCGTGACCCATATGTGCGGCGCCCCCATCGTCTACTCGATGCTGATCAACGCGCCGCGGGACCTGCTGGCCGGGATCAATCACCGGATCGCCGGTCAGGTCGCCGGGGCCGCCCCGCCCGCCGCCATCATCGCCGGCGCCGAGGAGATCGGCATCGAACTGACGCATGTCTACGGTCTGACCGAGGTCTACGGCCCGGCCTCGGTCTGCTCCAAACACGCGGCCTGGAGCGACCTGCCGATCGACCAACGCGCCGAACGCAACGGCCGCCAGGGTGTCCGCACACCGTTGCAGGAGGCGCTGACCGTCCTGGACCCGGACACCATGCAGCCCGTGCCATGGGACGGCGAAACCATGGGCGAGATCATGTTCCGCGGCAACATCACCATGAAAGGCTACCTGAAGAACCCGGCCGCAACCGACAAGGCGTTTGAAGGCGGCTGGTTCCATACCGGCGACCTGGCCGTGATGTATCCCGACGGCTACGTGAAGATCCGCGATCGTTCGAAGGACATCATCATCTCGGGCGGAGAGAATATTTCGTCTATTGAGGTCGAGGAGGCGCTGTATCGGCACCCCGCGGTGCTGAGTGCCGCGGTGGTGGCCCAGCCGGATGAGAAATGGGGCGAAACCCCCTGCGCCTTCGTTGAATTGAAGCCGGGCGCCAGCGTCACGGCCGAGGCGTTGCGGGCGTTCTGCCGCCAGCATCTGGCGGGCTACAAGGTGCCCAAGACTTACGTGTTCCAGGAAATCCCGAAGACCTCGACCGGCAAGATCCAGAAATTCGCGCTGCGGGAAATCGCCAAGTCCGCCAGCGCAATCGAATAGGACAGCGCGATCGAGACGGATCGCGCATGTGGCCACCTGTCACGTCTATTCGCCGCCACCCACAACCAGAAGGAGACGTCCCCGTGCAAGAAGCCAGACGCCGCGGATTGCTGGTCGTTCCCGCCAACAACACCACGATGGAAGCCGAGATGAACGCGCTGTGCCCGGATTTTGCGCCCTTCATGGTCGCCCGGGTCAAGCGTCCGTCGCGCACCCTGATCCTGGCCGATCTGCCTGAATACCGCGCGAGCACCCTGGATGCGATTGAGCCGTTTCTGACCCAGAAACCCGAACTGGTGGTCTATGGCTGTACCGCCGCCGGTTTCCTTGGCGGGCCGGACGGCAACGCGCTGATGGTTGAGGCGTTGCGTGAACGTACCGGTGCCACCGTCGTCAGCACCGCTGGCGCGATGGAAGAAGTCCTGGCGCATGAAGGCGTGCGCGAGACGGCCGTCGTCACCCCCTACCTACCGGCGGTGAATGACGGGTTGCGGTCCTATCTGGATCACGCCGCAATCGAGATCGAGGTCCTGGACAGTTTCCTCTGCGAGACCACTGATGCGCTCGGCTGCATCACCGAGGACCAGGTGCGGGAGAAGGCACTGGCAACGGTGACGGACCGGAGCCAGTCGTTGTTCATCGCCTGCTCGCAGTTGCCGACATTGAATGTCGTGCCGGAACTCCGTGTGAAGCTCGGCATTCCGGTCTGGTCGTCGATCCGCGCCACGGCCTGGGCGGCGGATCGGGCGATGGCGAAACAGCCGGCCTGACCGGCATTGACCCGGGATCCTGCTTAGATGACCCCGGCGTCTCTGAGGACAGACCAGGCACCCAATGCATTGTTGGCATAGAGATTCATCATCGAGGAACCGTCATTCCACCCGACCAGCGTGCCATCGGCCGAGGTCACCAGCTTGTTCTCGTTGAAGGCTTGCAGCGCGTTCTTGAGTTCCTGGCCGCTGACCAGGAAGTCGCTTAGCCCGGTACCAAGGGACACCTCGGTGTTCCACGCCATTTTGTTGGAGGTCAGCGCCGTCGAGGTGAATGCCGCGCTCGTCGTGTTGTAGTCGATCGAGCCCCAGGTGCCAGCGTCGAGCACGCCGGTCGTGCCGACAACGTCGACCCTGCCGCTGCTGCCGTCGCTGTAGATGAACGGTCCCTGGCCCTTGAGCCAGGTCACCGCCTTGCTGATCAGGTCGGCACCAACCGTGAGGCCTCCGGCAGCGCGATCGCCATTATCGATATTGAGCTGCGCGGCGATCGCCTGGCGCGTCAGGATTTGCCGCGTGTCAGTGGCGGACGCACTTGAGTTGATTAATTGCCTGGCCGCTGTAAGCGAGACGAATAGTGTGTTTTCGCCCGAATCCGTGACACCGTTGGCATTGGAGTCGCCCAGCAGCACACCGACCGCGCCACCCGGACCGCTCTTGCCCTGATTGGGCAGCGAACGCAGCACGTCGACTGACTTCAGCACATCGCTGCAGACCAGGTTATCCCATGCCGTGTCGTAAGCCCCGTCCCAGGCTTCGGTGTGCGTCGACCAGAAACCAGCGCTCAAACCCTCGTAGCCGCTGGCGAATGTGCTGGTCCTGAACAGGCCGGCATCGATGGTGTCGTTGTTCTGGCCCGTCGCCAGGACGATCTGGCCGCTGAGGCGGGTCGATGTATTGGCATCGGAGTCAACGCTGGCGTTGCCGCCCGTATCAGCCGAGGTAAACTGATAGCCGGAAAGGGTGCCGAACTTGACCTGATAGGTGCCGGCGGCGAGGTTGGAGAACTGGTAGTTGCCGCTGGTGTTGGTGGTGGTCGTGCTCAGCACGGACGTGCCGGCCGCATTCATCAACTGCACGGTGACGCCGGAAAGACCAGTCTCGCCCGAGTCCTGGATGCCGTTCCGGTTGACGTCGGACCATACGCGGTTGCCGAGCGAGGCCGTTGCCGGCGGGCAATACTCCACCATGCCGGCATCGACGCTGCTATCGTTCTCTCCAGCGCTCAGGGCGATCGGGCCACTGAGGCGGGTGGTGGTGTTGGCATCGGAGTCGCTGGTGTCGCTGGTGCCCTGATTGGCGGCGGTCAGCTCATAGCCGGACTTGGTGCCGAAATAGACCTGGTAGGTGCCCGCAGTGAGGTTGGAGAACTGGTAGTAGCCCGACGAACTGGTCGTGGTGGTGGCCAGCACGGTGGTGCCGTCCGCTGCCATCAGCTTGACGGTCACACCGCTGATGCCGCTTTCGCCGCTGTCCTGCTTGCCGTCCTCGTCGCAGTCGTACCAAACGAAGTTACCGATCGAGCCGGTGGCCGGCGGGCAATACTCCACCATGCCGGCATCGACGCTGCTATCGTTCTCTCCAGCGCTCAGGGCGATCGGGCCACTGAGGCGGGTGCTGGTGTTGGCATCAGAGTCGCTGGTGTCGCTGGTGCCCTGATTGGCGGCGGTCAGCTCATAGCCGGACTTGGTGCCGAAATAGACCTGGTAGGTCCCGGCGGCGAGGTTGGAGAACTGGTAGTAGCCAGATGAACTCGTCGTGGTGGTGGCCAGCACGGTGGTGCCGTCGGCCGCCATCAGCTTGACGGTCACACCGCTGATGCCGCTTTCGCCGCTGTCCTGCTTGCCGTCCTCGTCGCAGTCGTACCAAACGAAGTTACCGATCGAGCCG
>Ga0209514_10005165_pt1 | contig 16923 bp, 16 predicted proteins | sample Subgrocontami58m_FD_187452 | JGI IMG/M metagenome (GOLD analysis project Ga0209514, IMG submission 187452) | Subsurface groundwater microbial communities from S. Glens Falls, New York, USA - GMW37 contaminated, 5.8 m (SPAdes) (version 3) | ecosystem: Environmental > Aquatic > Deep subsurface >...
GCACCTCGCTCAGTTGGAACCCCCGGCATAAGCACCAGGAGTTCTAACCCGGGGTGCCGGCTCACGTTAAGAGACTTCCACTAACCGGTCACAGATGCTACAGGCGGCCTGAGCGCCGGTCAACGGCGCCGTCGGCGAGTCTCGGTGGGTCCACCGGCACCCCACCGTCCTCGTCGCGGATCTGGCCCGGTTGCGTGCCGTTTGGTACCGTGGGCCCCTTCGCGTCCCGTGAGCGGGGCGCTACCAGGGGTCTCGCGTCCGTCGGGGGCACGCCATGCGTGCAATCTGCACGAGGCCGTCGGAAGTGTTGAACGCCGCACCCGCGCGCGACCGTCTGCAGGCTTCCACCCATGAACCTTCAAGAACTGATCGGGCTCAAGGCCAGGAAGCTCGAACTTGAATTCGGCCATCTTGCGGCCCAGATCGAGCACAACCTCAGCGCAGGAGAGGCCCGCGAAGGGGTGCTTCGGTCGCTGCTGACGGAGTACTTGCCGAAGCGGGCGGGCGTCGGTAGAGGCTTCGTCATCGACTCCGGCGGCCACGTCAGCAAGCAGATCGACGTGGTCATCTACGACGCCCAGTATGCGCCGATCCTCGATGTCGCCGGCACGCAGTTCTTCCCCGTTGAAACGGTCATCGCCGTTGGCGAGGTGAAGACAGACGTCGTCAGCGTAGAGACGCTGAAGAACGCCCTGGAGAAGATCGAGTCGGTGAAGGCGTTGGATCGAACAACCGGGGGCTTGGCCCTCCCGATCACGGGCCCAGGACTCAGCCACGCTGCGCTCGTCCCCTATGACCCCGCGAAGAACCACCGCGACCAAGTGTTCGGGTTCATCTTCACGCGCTTCGCGCTCTCCAAGGAGACCTTCATCGAGGCAATGCTTTCAAGGATGGCGGAAACGCCGCGACAGCAGTGGCCGAACCTGATCTGTGCGTTCGGCGACTACATCGTGTCCCACTGTACTGGCCAACATGACGAGCAGGGCGCGTTGTTCACGTCGGCGATGGACTCGGAGTGTATCTACGTCACGAAGGAAACGGAGAAGCCCAACCTCCTGCACCTATTCCTCGCTCTCCTTTCCCAGTTCGTGGACGAGGCGCACGTTGCCCGCGTGAACATGCTGGCGTACGGTGGGATCACCAAGACTCAGGCGGACCACTATGGATTAGGACCATCCGCGCCGCCGGTGTGACCGCTACGGGGCCGGTACCATTCCCTCTCTCCCTACGGGGGGCTTCACGGTAGGATCCCCACCCGTCGCATAGGGAGTCATCATCGCGGTGCAGCTTCACAGGCTCGGCGACGCCCTTTCCGAGGAAGCCTGAGAACGATCCTCCCCTTCTCCCCCTCTTTCGATCGCGGGGCATTCCCCCCTCCTTCGCGCTCGTTCCTCCTCTCGTTCGAGCTGCGGAGAGATCCGCATGACTCTTGTTTGCTGAGTCTCACTCCCGGACCCCCTCGGGAGCAGTATCCTCGGCGATCGAGTTCACGAGCGCCTCGTGCCGGCTTCCCTGACGGAGGAGACCTTCCGAACTTCTTCGGGGCTCGTCGGTCGACCCGCGCGTCGTCCGCCGGTCTCCGTACACCGGTCCGCGGTCGGTCACGATTAGGTCCGCGACGGACTGGGACTACCTCTGCTGTGCGTTTTGAACACCTCGCGTCCGGTGCCCGCTCACCGTGTCGTGCCGATGGGTGGCAAGACCCATCATGTCGCGCCCTGGACGGCTATCCCCCAGTTTTCGCCAGCGCAAGCGCTTGCGCGGAAGGGGGTCCGGCGACGGGGCGCACGGCGGCGATTGAGCGACCCGAGGGTAAGGAAAACGTTCCTGACCCTTCGCGGGAGAGGCTCGGGCCCTGGAGTCCGCGGACGTCTCGGGCCGCAGCAACAGAGGGAAGGGTAGGGAAAATTATCCCTACCCTTGGCTGTTTGGAGCGGCCACCCTGCCGCCCGCGGGGGCGCGGGAGTGAAATCCCGTTCCAGCCCGTATGGACAACGACGAGTGCACGTGCGATTCCATTACTTTCCCTATCTGGATCGCCGGAGAACAACTCGCCGTTCGAAACAACGCTGATCGAGGCCCCCATGATCGCTGGGTTACGCGCGGCCGCCGATCCGGCCCGACCTCTTTCCTGGAAGCGGACGTCGCTGCGCGGAACCTGGCGGACGGCCTCTTGCAGGCGATGCCCGCGACCGTAGCTGCAGTATCGCAGCGAAAGTGCCGCCTCGGCCCGCAGGACGCTGCGAGTGCCCACCCCGCTCCGCACCATTTTGCGCCTAGACTGGCACGATCGGCCGGGGAGTACAGGATGGCCGCCGACCCAGCCCTCTTGGCGGCGCCGCACAGACATGTCCCCGCCGCGACCCGTCGCCCGCAGCATCGGGGCGGCGACGATGACCAAATGGCGATTCAAGCCGCCGGTCGGCCCGGGCAACATTGCGATCGGCGGCGCCGACGGCGTAGGATTCGGGGCGCGCCCGGACGCGGGCCCACCGACGCGCTTGCGGGCCGACGCGCACTGCGGATGGCACTCGAGGTGTCAGGGAGGAGGCTGAGGTGGTAAGGCCAGTCCCCGCACCGTGGGCCGGATACAGGATCCCGGCGGGCGAGGGGCCCGTCTTCGTCGCGAACATGACGATCGTCCCTCCGCCATTTGAGGGGGCGTGGACGAGGGTCCCGGGCGGCTGGTACCGCGAGTCCCCCCCGCAACCCGCCGAACAGAAGTCAGAGTCGCAGGACAAGTCGCCTCGACAGGCCGATCAAGCGATTGAGGCGAGCGAGGGCAAGGTCCGGCCCATGCGGCCGCTGACCGAGGAGGAGCGCGTCCGCCAGCGCGAGCGCGATCGGCGGCGGCGGGGCACGGCGGCGCGGCGCGAGTACATGCGCCGGTACATGGGCGGCGGCTACCTGAAGAGGTGGCGCGAGAAGCACCCGAGACGGGGCGATCCCTACCGGGTCTCGTGCCGATGGGCGAGGGCGAAGGGCGACGTCACTTATCACCTCGCGCCCGTGGTCGGCGACCTGCGCAGGCGACCGACGGTTCCCGGGCACCGGCTCTGCCGCCTGCAGGAGCGGGTGGCCCGGTGGTCGTGCCCTCCCGCGGGCTGCAAGATTCCGGAGGCGTTGAAGTGCGGGGCGTGCCTCGCGGCGAAGGCGGGATGGCTGCTGCTCGTCTCCGACGGCGGCCGCGCCGAGCCCGCCCCGAGGACGGCGGAGGGGGCCGCGCCCCGCGAGACGTGGCCGACGGTGCGGGACCCCGAGGGCACGACTGAACTCTTCTGGTCGGAGGCGAACGGCCTTCGTCGGCGCCCCGCGAAGTAGGGCCGCATGCGGGGGTGCGTCGGCGGCGACCCCTCGACCGGGCTTATCTTGAGCGGTCAGAGCCTGTCGATCGTGGACATTGCCCCCACCCCCGCGCTATTACAGTGGGGTCGCCGATCTGGAGTGCCGTCGATGCCGCGCCCCGTCCGCGTCAGCACCGCCGAACGCCGAGAGAGGGTCTTCCGCCTCCTCGCGAGCGGTACTACGCACAAGGCCATCGCGCGGCACCTGCGGGTGTCCCGCACGAGCGTCGTCGGCGACGTCCAGGCCATCCGTGGAGACATCCGCGACCGCCTGCGGCGGGATCCCGGCGCCGCCGAAAGGATCGGATTCCTCCTGGCCAAGCTGGAGTTCGGCCTCGAGGACTCGTGGCGCAACTACGATTCTGCGGACTCCGATGACGCGAGGGCCGTCGCGCTCCGAGTAGTTCTCCTCGCCGCCCAGCAGCGAGTGGAGTTCCTGCTCGACGTCGGACTCGTGCCGCGCAGCCTGGGGCGCCCTGCTGCCGTCACCGTGCGCGTTCAGCGGGGGCACGCCTCGCCCTAGCCGCGCCGGGAGTCGGCGGACGGAGGGCACGCCGGTCCCATCCGCCCCGCCGTTCATGCGCCGAATCCGCACGACCCGTGTGGTTCACGCCCCGAGGCGAGGCGGCATCCCCCGGCGACATTCAACTCCGTCCCCCGCACCGCAAACGATTGCGCTGGCTCGATCCGGATCCCAAGCCGTCCCTCCGTCGAAGAGGAGCGTGAGAGATCGGAGGCGATGTCCGACCGTTGCCGACCCCGTGGCGCGGGTGGAAGGGCCGGGGGAGGTGGACCAGGCAGGGCGAGCACACCTCCGTCGATCGCGACCGATGCACGTGCTGACCGGAGGGCCCTCTCAGGAGTCGTCGGGGGCGGCGCCCGAACGACATCGAACCCGTGCGCGAGGTGCCGTGGGGATGCGGGCCTTTCCCGTGCAATCATCGCAGTCCGCCCTCGCTGCCTTCCTCAGGTGTTCGATTCGAACACCTGCCCCTCGTGCCGTCCTCATGCGACGCCCGCCCGCACACTGCGCGCAGACCTCTCACCTCGGGTGGGCACCGTCCACGCAGCGAGGGCTGACGGATCCTCCCTCCGCAAGCGCTTGCGCTCGGCCCTCCCGGAGGCCAGACTGTCACGGAGCGATTCGAGAGCGTGGGAATTCGCAATGCCGGACCGTGGGCGCCGTGGGCCAGGGACGGGGTGTGTGCGACGCGAGGCCGGTCGTCGACCGGATGACACGCCCCAATACGAGCGTTGGCTCCGCCTCCTGGGGCGGCTCGATGCCTCGGTCGCGTCCGCCCCCGATCGGCCGTTCGAGCGCGACGTCTGGCTCCGCTGGCTGGAAGGCATGCTCGGAGACCGTCGTGTCGGCGCCCGCAAGGAGGACAGGAGGAACGGCAAGATCGTCACGCGCGCCATCGGGCGGCTCGCGAAGCTGGGCCGCTGCTCGAAGCACGGCACCCAGATCCTGGCCAACAAGTACCGTCGGATGGGGGCCGAAGAGTGCGTCCGGCTGCTGAGCGAGAGGGAGATCCCGCTGAGGGTCGGCCATAAGAGGCCCGAGGACGCCGATGCCATCCACTCCCTCCTCGGGGATCCCCGCGTCGCCGCGCTCGTGAGGTCCGGGGGGCATGGTGACCCCCGGCTCCTCTCCGCGCTTCGCCTGAACGCCATGCTCGCCTGCGGCACCGGGGGGAAGAGGCGGGACGTCAGCGACGACTGGCTCAATGCGTGGTTCGATGCGCGGGCGGCCCTGGCCACTCTGCTGTTCACGGTGAAGCCGACCCGCAAGGAAGGCAGATCCGACCGCGACGACGACTCGCTGCGCGCCGTGCTGGAAAGGCTGATGTACGTGCACCGTCTTGATCGCAGGCGCGCGATCGCAGCAGTCGTCGAGCGCGGCTTCGCGCGAGGATGGTGGAAGAGCAGGGATCCCCGGTACGTCGACGAAACCCTCGGCCCCCTGATCGACGACGTGAGGAGGCTGTACCGGCGGCTTGACGCCAGGGTGAAACGGGGCCTGCCCGTCCCGCCGGTCGGACAGCGGTGGCTCTGGCACGCGGGCGATGGCGACGCCGCCAAAGTGCTCGCCACCTGGAAATAACTGGACACAGATCGGGCCTCCCGGCCGCCGCAAAACCCTCTGGGCTGATCCTCGCAGGGACTACGATCCCCCACGGTGCGAGCGGAGACAGGGCCGCGCTCGTGTGGGGTTGGTAGTCCGATCGATTCGTAGTCCGCGCTCGCCATCGCAGCACAATCCCACACGGGTCCCCGGGACCAGCCCTGCAACGAGAGGCTGCGCATGACGCTGGATCCTCACGACCGGGGCGACGGGCCGTCCCCCGATGACCCCGTCCAGCACGGTCACCCTGAGCCATCTCCCGACGCGCTCCCGACGGGGCCCGCATCCGGCGCAAACGGTTGCGGAGAGTGTGTGACCGATCACGCGGCACGGGCGCGCGCCGAGGCACGGGCCCTGGTGCAGCGGATCGAGCGGGACTACGGCAGGCTCGCGCCGGTCCTCAGCGAAATCCGCGCCAACGCCTACTTCGCGCTGTGGGGTTACGAATCCTACGCGGCGTACGTGGAGGAAGAGTTCCACTGGCGGGCGCGCAAGGGCGACTACATCGCCTCGATCGGTGGGCTGATCGGGTCGGGCTGCATCTCCCCGGAGTCCGTACAGCGCCTCGGCTGGTCGAAGGTCGCGGCCCTGTCGAGCCTGCCCGACGATCAGCTCCACGGCCCCCAACTGGGGTCGTGGCTGACTTCGGCCGAGGGGACGGGCATCCGCGCCCTGAAGGGGAGGATTCGCGACGCGAGGAATGGCGCGCGCGCGACCGGCGAGGCCGCGCCCAAGATCTTCACGCCCTTCACCGTCCGCTTGGCGCCCGGCCAGATGGAGCGGGTTCAGCTGGCGATGGGCATCGCAGGGAAGATGGACGGCTCCGACAAACGGTGCCACCTGCTCGACATCATCGCGGCGGATTTCATCGCCGGGCGCCACAAGGAGATCGGCCTCAAGCTCCAGACGATCTTGATGTCCCTGGAGGCGGCCTTCGAAGTGGAAATCCTCGCCATGCGGATCAAGGGCGCGCGTCGGGAGTGCATCTTCGCGTCGAATGGGCTCCGGGATTACCTCAGCGCGGACGGGCAGGGCGCATGATGTGGCCCACTGACATCACGAAGTTCCCCTATCTCTGCCGCACGTCGCGGATCCTCGGCTACGCCCGGCGCGCCGAGGTGGTGCAGGCGGCCTACCGCGCGGCGCGGAAGCGTAGGCGACACTCCGCCGGCGTCGACGGTCAGGACCGCGAGTCCTTCGATCTCGCATGGGCGGAGGAGCGGAGCCGGATCCCGGAGGAGCTTGAGGCGGGCGCCTACGCCTGGCAGCCCTTCCTCCGCTGCCGGATCGAGCCCGTCGGGGCGAAGGCCCGGGACGTGTACGTGCCGACGCGGCGCGACGCCACGGCGAGCGGGATGCTCATGCGCGCCCTGTACCACCTCCACGTCGAGAGGGTGCTCCACGACTCCGCCTCCGCCTACCGCCTGAAGCGCGGCCCCCGCCTCGCGGTTGAGCACGTCTTCCGCCGCGCCAGCGAGAGCCTGCCCTGGTTCCTCGGCCTGGACATCAAGTCGTACTTCCCCTCCATCGACCTGGAGATGGCCCTGCGGGACCTCGACGTACTCACCGGCGATCCCGCCGTCGTCCACTACGTCCGCGAGAGGTTCACCACCGGGGCCGTGTCCGACGGCGTCCTCGTCCCCTTCACCGGCGTCGCGCCCGGCGACCCCCTGGCCGGTCTGATGGCGAACCTTTTCCTCGCGGCCGAGGACCGGCAGATCGCCGCGCGAGTGCCGGTGTACGTCCGCTACTGCGACGATTTGTGCATGCTCCTCCGCTCGAAGGGCGAGGCAGAGGACGCGCTGACCCTCGCGACCGACCTGCTGGGCCGCCGGGGCCTGATGGTCAAGCCCGAGTCCGTGCGGATCGTCGACCTCCGTGAGGGCCGCGCCGAGATGCTGGGCCTGGAGTTCGACCTGGAGACGCCGTGGGTGTCGGTGTCCCGGGTGGCCCGCCTCCGACAGCGGCTTGAGGCGGTCGCCGAGCGGTACGACATGCGCCCGGACGTGGGGGCGCGGAAGGCGGCTGACCTTCTCCGCGGGACTCTTGAGTACGCCCGCGGGGCGAGGAACCTTGAAGTCGTGTACGACCTGGTGCGACGGGCCGGTCAGGTGTTCCCCGGAGGGAACTGGCGGGCCGTCCTGAGGAGGTCCCGGTGAGGGACAGGGCCTGCATGAGTTCGTCTGCCCTGGAACGGGCCCGGCGGGGAGACCTGCCGGACCGGCCTGGGGTGGGAGGGTCATGCGGCCCGGGGCAGGGCGCTATCGGGGTCCGCCCGGTGGGTTCCGGCCCGGCTGCTGGCCCCTATAGGGCGGCAGCGTCCACATGTGTCGCCTGCCTGGGTCGTAGGAAGGACGCAGTCGTGCCCGGCGGCGGTGGGCGGAGTACCCAACTGCCGCCGGGGCAGGCGCCTGCGAGGAGAGAGCGATGAACGCGCGAGGCGAGCGTCACTGGCTGACCGCGCATTTGACGCCCGCGGGCGAGCGGCTGGTTCGGGCCACGCTTCTGGCCAATGGCCCGGTGGGCCGTCGGTACCGCTCCCTCGTGGAGGGCCTGATCGTCTCCGTCGGAGTCTACGTCCAGCACTACGGGCCCTTCCCGCCGCTCTCGGAGCTCGTGCGCGGCGACGTCCAGGCCGCGCTGGTCGATGCGCTGGACGGCGAGATGGGCGAGCCCAAGAGGTCCTTCCTGACGCAGGACGATCTCCACCCGCAGGTACCCATCGGGGGACCGCGTACCCGCTCCCTGCCGTTGCCGCTCCGCGACCCCGCGGATCGCGGACGAGTCGTTGCGCTCCTAGCCGGCGCGGAGCAACCGACGCCCGACCTGCTCGGTCGCGCGTTGACCGCGATGTGCCTTGCGGTCGTCCTCGCCGACGAGCATCTCCTGCGCTGCTGGGCCGCCGACTACCTGGACGCGCTCTACGAGGAGACGTACGGGCCCGATCAGGAGTGGCCTGCCGCGATGCACGGGAATCGCGATGCGGTCAAGACGGCCGAGGCAGCCATCGCGCCGGGCACGTCGGCTGGCGGACCTCCGACATCGCGAGTGGGCGAGAGAGGCCCCGGGGGGGACCGCCGATGAGCACGGAGGGGGGCAGCGGGCGCCGCGAGTCCGAAATGGTAGAGTCCGAAGGACGAGCCACGGGGCGCGGCAGCGCAGGCGCCGGGGGCCGACGGCAGGATCGAGTGGAGCGCAGTCGTGCGCTGCCGTCGGACGCGCCGCTGCTCGACGTCGCGGACGTGGCCGCCTACTTGAGGTTGACCGTGGCCGCGGTGAGGAAGCTCCTGGACGGACGGCCGGACGCGTCCGACGGCAACCTCGGCGAACGGCTCCGTGGATGGATGGTGAGACTCAGCCCGCATCGCAGGTACATCAAGCGCGGGCCTTTCATGGCTTGGTTGAGGGAATTGGCCAGCGAGACGGAGGCAGACGGCGAGGCGATGCCGAGGCAGGGAGGAAGCGGACTCCCCTCCCCTTGGGGCAACACCGCGAAGTAGTGGGCCGAGACGAGGGCTGACGAACTTGGGCAGCGTGTATTGGGATCCGAGGGGCAAGAGCGCCTGCTGGACCATCAGGTTCACGGGCGCCGACGGGCAGGTCCACCGCGAGCGGACGGACGCGAGGACCAAGACTCTCGCGAGGCGGCTCCTGCATGAACGCGAGCGCGAGGTCGAAGGCGAGGTCAATGCCCGCCACCTCGGCATCCCGTCCCCCGTCCCGCCGACGCCGCCCGCACCGGCGGTGACGTTCGCCGCGTACGCCCAGACGCACGAGAGGCACTTCACGGTGCGGTGCGCCAAGGGAACGACTCGCCGGTACAAGGGGATGCTACGGAACTACCTGATCGCGGCCTTCGGGCCGATGCCCCTGCGGGACGTGACCCCCGGGCACGTGGAGCAGTACACGGACAAGCGGCTGGCCTCCGGTGCGACGCCGGCCACGGTGCGGCAGGAGCTGATGCTCCTCTCCGCCCTCTACCGCGAGGCCCGCAAGGCGGAGCTGGTCGAGCGGAACCCCGTCTCCCTCGTCGACAAGCCCAGGGTCGACAACGTCATCGTCCGCTACCTTGATCCCGAGGAGGAGACGCGGTTGCTTGCCTTCGCCCCGGAGCCCCTGCGGTCGGCCGTCATCGTCGCGATCCACTCCGGCCTGCGGGAGGGCGAACAGTGCAGGCTTCCCTGGGGCGACGTCAGGTTCGGCGAGCGGGCGATCGTCGTCCGGCAGACGAAGGCCAAGCGGGATCGTGTCGTCCCGATGAGCGACACCCTCTGCCGAACCCTCCAGTCCATCCCGAGGCGCCTGGACAGCCCCTTCGTCTTCGCGAGCCCGCGCACCGGGTCCCGCTACGACAGGTTCAACAACACCCTCTGGCGAGCGGTGCTCGAGCGGGCGGGCATCCAGGATTTCAGGTGGCACGATTTGAGGCACACATTCGGCAGCCGCCTGGCGCAAGCCGGCGTGCCCCTCCTGGCGATCAAGGAGCTCCTGGGGCACGCCAGCATCACGGTCACGATGCGGTACGCGCACCTGTCGCCGTCGAACTTGAGGGACGCAGTGGGGACGCTGGACGTGGTTCCGGACGCTGGGATTCCGTCAAAAAGTACTCAAAACAGTACTCATGGCGTGATTTCGACGGTGTTCAATCCGGAGCGGACGCTGTATACTGGCACGCGATAAGCCTTTGGGCCCATAGCTCAATGGTCAGAGCAGCGGACTCATAATCCGCGGGATGCAGGTTCGACCCCTGCTGGGCCCACGTGCCAATCGCCCATCCCAGACAAATCCCCGCGGACCGGAAATGAAATGTCGGATGCCCTCCCCGAAGTCTTCCGCCTCACCTGCGTCCACCCCTCCTGCGGCAACGTCGTCCTGGCGGAGTCGCTCCAGCGCGAGGGGTGCAGCGCGTGCGGCGCACCCGTCGCCGTCATGCCCGTCGCGGAGGATCGCCTCCTCCGCGCCTTCGCGGCCGTGCGGAGGCACTTCGGGCAGGTCGAGGTGACCGACACCGGAGCGGGCGTCGCCTTCCTCTACCGCAAGGCGGGCTCGCCGTTCGAGCGGGTCCGCGAGGAGTTCGAGGCGATCGGGTACCTCCCGTTCCTGCGGAAGCAAGGCGACCTCCGCCTCTTCCAGGCGGTGCCGCGCCCCCCGCGAAAGCCCATCCTGCTCACCCGCCACATCGTGCTCTTCGCGCTTACCCTCTTCACGACGATCTGGGTCGGGTACTTGAACGGCCTCGAGATGGTGGACGCGCACGCCGCGAGCAACCCGGTCCTCGTCGCGCTCGCGTACGCCGGGGCGCTCCTCGCGATCTTCGGCAGCCACGAGATGGGCCACTTCGCCGTGGCGAGGCTGACGGGAACCGAGGCAAGCCTGCCGTACTTCGTCCCGGGGCCGCCTCCGATCGGGACGTTCGGGGCGATGATCTCGCTCCGCACGCCGGCGCCGAACCGCGACGCCGCGGTGATGCTCGGGGCCGCCGGGCCGATCGTCGGGTTCCTCGTCTCGATCCCGTTCCTGTGGTACGGGCTGCGCCACTCCCCCGTCGTCCCGCTCCTCCCCGGGACCGTGGAGGCCGGGATGCTCGACCGCGTCGAGCCGATCCTCATCTGCCTCCTCGCGCCCAAGGGGCTCCTCGATCCGGGGAAGCACGTCCTCTTCCATCCCGTCGCGTATGCCGGGTGCGTCGGTCTCCTCGCCACGACGCTCAACCTCCTCCCGATGGGCCAGCTCGACGGCGGTCACGTCGCACGGAGCCTGCTGGGCGAGACGGCGCACCGCAAGTTCTCGCTCGTCGTCGTCGGAGCCCTGCTCATCCTGGGGCTGCGGTGGCCGCAGTGGTTCCTATGGGCCCTGATCGGCCTGCTCATCACCTCCCAGGGCCACCCGGGGGCCCTCGACGAGGTCCGCCCCATCCGCGCCCGGAGCTGGGCGATCGCGCTCGTCGCGCTCGCGATCCTCGTCCTCTCCGCGACCCCTTCGCCGCTTTCCACCACGAGGTAGGTTCCCATGCCGCTGAAAAAGTACGTCCCCATCAACCTCGACGTCGTCGGCCGCCGCTGCCTCGTCGTCGGCGGCCTCGACGAGGCCCTCATGAAGTCCCGGATGCTCGTCGACGCGGGAGGAGAGGTCGTCCTCGTCTCGCCACGCGTCCTCCCGGAGCTCGAGTCGCTCGCGGTGGAGGGGAAGCTGACGTGGCACAAGCGACGCTATCGCGAGAGCGACCTCGCCGGGGTCTGGGCGATCTGGAACACCGTCGAGGAGGACAAGGAGCTCTGCGAGTCGTTCCAGCGCGAGGCGATCGCGCGGAACCTGCTCCTCAACACGGTCGACCAGCCGGACAACTCCACGTTCGCGATGCCGGCGCTCCTCCTTCGGGGGCTCCTGCGGATCGGCGTGTCGACCTGCAACGCGAGCCCGGGCCTTGCCGTCCGGATCCGCGACGGTCTCGCGGAGGCGTTCGGCGAGGAGTTCGAGCAGTTCCTCGACTGGCTCGCGGAGGTGAAGACGACGATCGTCCCCGCGCTTGCGACCAAGAAGGAGCGGAAGGGACACATGCGGGAGCTGGTGAAGGAGTTCAAGCTCTCCGCGAAGGTGCGCCTGCCGAAGTCGTGGGACGAGGCGAAGTCGAAGCGGAAGTGATCAGTCCTTGAAGTCGCCGCGCAGCCCGCGGGCGTCCTTCTGGACCTGGCCGGCGAGCGTCGACTCCTCGCGAAGCGAACCAAGGTCGGGTAGCTCCTTCGCGCTCAGGTTCTCGTCTCCCGCCGCCTTCCTCGCCGCGTCGTCGAGCGTGGAGGCCCTTTCGACGAACTCGGAGAGGGTGGAGCAGATCTTCTCCATCTTCTGGTAGGTGGCCTTTTTCTTCTCCGGGTCGGCGAGCAGGGCGTCCTTGTCGGCCTTGATCGCGTCCAGCTCCTCCTTCGCCTTCTTCCATCGGTTGATGCCGAGGTTCATCGGGATGTAGAAGCCCGGCTCGGCGCCCTTCTGGTTCTCCGCGTCTATCACCTCGCAGACGTCGAAGACCCAGAGCTTGATCTGGTATTGGGCGAGGAGCATCTCCTTGAACTCCTTGTTGTCCTCGCCGACCTTTCCGCGGATGAACTCCATCGTCCCCATGAGGTCTTCCGCGCAGCCCTGGATCTTGGAGCCCTCGTCCTTCAGGGTGCGGTAGTCCGCGGCCGCGATCGTGTCGCCGGAGATCCAGGTCTTGGCTTCGATCTCCGTGATCTTCTGCTGGGCGTCCTTCGCCGTCTTCATGATCCCCTCGAGCTTCGCTGCGGGATCGAACTTCTCGCTCGGCTTGATGAAGTAGCGCATCGCGAACTTGATGCCGTTTGCGGCCGCGAGGGCGACGATCGCGACGATGATCCAGATGAGGAGCTTCTTGCGGAACTTGCGCTGCTCGTCCTCGGAGGGGCCCTGCTTGATGCCGCCGGTCGTGGAGAGTTTCTTCGAGGTGCGCCGGCCGGCGGGCCCCTTCGCGGTCGGCGGGGCGGTCCCTTCAGCGGCGTCGGGTGAGGTCTCGTCGCTCATCGTCGCGTCCACTCGTGGCGCGCTTACGCGCGCCAAGCCACGGCGCGCTTACGCGCGCCTCTCCATGGTGCCCTGCCGGGCGCCTCTCCATGGTGCCCTGCCGGGCGCCTCTCCGTGCGCTACTTCGGTTCCCCGCCGCCCCCGCCCAGCGCGTCCATCTCGCTCTTGGCCGTGTTCGCCCAGTCGGTGCCCTGGTACTGGCGCAGCACCTCCGCGTAGTACCCCTGGGCGCGGGCCGTCGCCGCGGCGAGGGCCTCGGGCTTCCCCGCCCCCTGCCCCGCGAGCATGACGGCCCGCGCGCTGTTGAGGAGGGCGTCGACGTAGTCGTCGGCCGGCTGCCCCTTCCCCGGCGGACCGATCGAGATGGCCTCCGCATAGCTGACGATCGCGTCGTGGAGGGCCGCCTTGTCCGACTTCGCCTTGTCCATGAGGGAGTCGCCCAGCCCCGCGCAGGCGGCCTGCATGAGCGACGGCGGCGTCGTCGACTTGTTCGGGAGGATCGCGCGGCAGAAGGTCTCGAGGGCCTGCCAGTTCTTCTGCCCGCGGAGGACGCGGATGTTGAGTGCCTTCGCGTCCGCCGCGTACGGCTGCGAGCTGTTGCCGAGGACGGCAGTGAGCGCCTTCGACGCGGCGGCGTAGTCCTTGTCGTCGCACGCCTTCCGCGCCGCCTCCACCTCGCCGTACCCCTTGATCGGCTCGGCCGCGGCGCGCATCTCGTTGAGGACGTCCCTTGCCTTCGCGTCGTCCCCCAACTTTTTCGCGATGTCGAGCGCCTCGCGGGCCCCCTCCACATAGGCGTACGCCTTCGGGCACTCCTTGCGCATCTTCGAGAGGGTCGCGAGGGCGCCGGCCAGGTCGTTCGTCGCGCGCTGCGCCCGGGCGAGGCCGAGGAGGATGAACTGCTTGTAGACGTCGCCCCGCCCGCCCCTCGAGGCGTCGGTGTACGCTGCGTTGTAGGCCGCGATCGCCGCCGGGAAGTCGCGGGCGTTGACCTTCGTCTCCGCCTCCTTCTGCTTGGAGGGGGGGTCGCCGAGCACGAAGCCGGCGATCTCGTCGGGGCGAACCGTCTTCGCCTGGCCCTGCACCTCGTAGGTGATGCCGTCGATCTCGAGGCGGGTGATCTTCCCCTTCACGTCGCCCGTCTTCAGCTTGATGGTGTCGTCGGCCGCGGAGGCGACGGAGGCCGCCAGCGCGAGCGTCAGGAGGAACCGGTTCATGGTCGTCACCTTCTCGTTTCCTACTTCGGCAGGTTCTTGAGGGCCGCCTCGACTTCCTTCGCCTGGGGGAACCCCTCGAGCTCCGCGAGCGCGTTCTGGAGCAGCGTCTTCGCCTCGGGGTCATTGCCCCGATCGTGGGCGTCCTTCGCCTTGTCCAGGAGGTCTTTCACGTACGGAACGATCTTCCGGTTCAACTTGTCTTGCGGTTTTCCCACCTCCGACTTGAAGACGGCATCGTCCTTGTCTTTCGGCCACTGATTGACGTACTCGGTGATCTTCATCTTGGCTGTCTTGAACTTCCCGTCCTCAAGAAGCCTGTCCACCGTGATCTGCATCCCCTTGATCGTGTCCTGCCACTTGGTCGTGCTGCTGTTGGCCTGGAGCCAGTCGTTCAGCTCATTCCGGATCTTCTGCAGTTGCTCGCCCCAGCTCGTGTTCACGTAGTCCCCCGCCAGCGGCACGACGCGGTCCATGAGCCCCTGTGCCGCCGGGACAGTCAGGCCCGCCGCCTTCTTCTGCCCATATTCGTCGACGAACGGCTTCGCCTTCTCATCCGCCTCGCGCTGCACCCCGGCCTTGGGGTGGACCTCCTCCTCGTACATCTTCTTGAGGTTGGCCGCCTCCTGCCCGCAGATATTCGAGCTGATGTAGTCAGGGTTCTTGAGCAGCTCCTCGAGCCTCTTGTCCTTCTCGAGGGTCTGGTCTTCGGGCAACGCCGCGATCTCGGCGAGCTTTCCATGCAGCTCCGCCTTGATCTTCGTGTTGTCCTTCTTCCCGGACGAGATCGCGAAAAGGATCCCGATGATGGCGACCAGTCCGCCGACCGCGCCGAGCGCGATCATCTTCGTCTTCGCGCTGTTCCCCCCGCCCGACCGCGCGGCCGTCGCGGGGGCGCGGCGGAGCTGCCCGGAGGAGCCGCTCGACCGATTGGGCTTCGAGGCCGGCTTCCCCGCGGGCGTCGGAGGCGGCGTGCCGGACTTCGCGGCGGGCGCGGGCTTCGACGACGCCTTCCCTGCCGACCCGCTCCCCTTCCCCGGCGTGCTCGCCGGCGGGCCGGCTGGGCCCTTCGAGCCGGAGCCGGGGCGTCTCGAGGGGTCTTTCCTCGGAGGCATCATCTGGCGTTCCCCTGTCTTCGTCGAACCGTTTTTTTACACGGAGCGGGGCCCGGAAACCAGCTATTCCCGGACCACCGCGACTCCGTACTCCGCGCACTTGCGGTAGAGCGTCTTCCGGTCGATCCCGAGAAGCTCCGCGGCCGCCTTCATGTTCCCCTTCGTCGTCGAGAGCACCTGCTCGATATGCTTCTTCTCCATCGCCGCCAGCGACATGACCCCCTCCCGCGCCGCGGGCGAGCGGACCTCCTCGGGGAGGTCCTCGACCTCGATCGTGGACTTCGTGTTGAGCGCCACCGCCTGCTCGATCGCGTGCGCCAGCTCCCGCACGTTCCCCATCCACGGGTGCTTCTGGAAGAACGCGTGCGCGGCTGCCGACATCCCCGTCACCGACTTGTGGTAGATGGCGGAGTACTTCGCGACGAAATAATCGACCAGCGACGGGATGTCCTCCTTCCGCTCCCGGAGCGGCGGGAGGTGGATCGTCACGACCTTCAGGCGGTAGTAGAGGTCGCCTCGGAACTTCCCGTCCCGCGACATCGCCGAGAGGTCCTTGTTCGTCGAGGCGAGGATCCGCACATCCGTCCGGATCGTCTTCATGTCCCCGAGGCGCCTCGTCTCGCTCTCCTCGATCACCCGCAGGAGCTTCGCCTGGAGCGGGAGGCTCGTGTCCCCCACCTCGTCGAGGAAGAGGGTCCCTCCCCCCGCCACCTCGAAGAGCCCCGGCTTGTCCGTCGTCGCCGTCGAGTGGGCACCCTTTGCGTAGCCGAACAGCTCGCTCTCGAGGAGCGTGTCGGGGAGCGCGGCGCAGTTGATCGCGACGAACGGCCGGTCGGCGCGCTCGCTGTGGCGGTGGATCGCCCGCGCGACCAGCTCCTTCCCGGTGCCGCTCTCCCCGGTGACGAGGACCGTGCTGCGCCCCTTCGCTGCCTGCGCGATCGTCTTGTAGATCTCCGCCATCTGGCGCGAATGGCCGATCAGCGTGACGAGCGGCTCGTCCTGCTCCGGGGCCGCGGGGGTGGCCTTCGTCTCCCTCTGCTCCAGGGCCCGCTCGATCGTCAGGCGGATCGCGTCGAACTTGAACGGCTTGGAGACATAGTCGAACGCCCCCGCGTTCATCGCCGAAACCGCCGTGTCGATCGACCCGAACCCCGTCATCACGATCACGGGCGACTCCGGCTGCATCCGCCGGAACGCCTTCAGGACCGCGAGGCCGTCGACCCGTCCCATCCGGATGTCCGTGAGGACCACGTCGAACGGCTCCTTCTCCCCGCGCGCGATCGCCTCCTCCCCGCTGCCGACCTCGGTCACGGCGTGGTTCCAGCGCGAGAGGACCTCCTTCAGCATGAGGCAGTTCTCCCGGTCGTCTTCTACGAGCAGGATTCGTCCCGTGCGCTTCATCAGCTATTCCACCGCGCTATTAACAGGCCATGCCACGAAGACAAGCCCCGAAGGGGCGATCCAAGAGAGCCCAGGGCGCAGCCCTTATCTTTACCCGGATCTTTTCAAATGACGACGGTTCCGACGAACGAGATTGGCACCCTGGACCAGCACCTCCAAGACGCGCCATCCGCGCCAGATGGTGATCCATC
>Ga0209514_10005167_pt1 | contig 16920 bp, 18 predicted proteins | sample Subgrocontami58m_FD_187452 | JGI IMG/M metagenome (GOLD analysis project Ga0209514, IMG submission 187452) | Subsurface groundwater microbial communities from S. Glens Falls, New York, USA - GMW37 contaminated, 5.8 m (SPAdes) (version 3) | ecosystem: Environmental > Aquatic > Deep subsurface >...
AAAGGAAGGGGAGAAGAAGAAGTCTGACCCCTGGAGGAGAGCCTGCCACCATGGCCCCCACACGGTTTCTTGCGTTCACGGTCACCGCAGGCCTGCGTGGTGCGAGCATCGTACCCTGGACGGCCTGCTAAAGAATGCGAGATGACTACGCGCCTTCCGTGCGCCAGCTCTTCCATTGAGGCAGCTTGGCGCTGACAAGGCGGCCGAAGCTGACGTCAGATTTCGCAGCACGTATCTGCGGCTTCGGCTTTCCCAAGGTCGCTCTGGATATCGGTTCTCGGGTCGCCTTGCCAGAGTATGCTGTGTATCCCATGGCTCCTCTACATGCGAGTCTCCCCGAAGTAACGGCCTCAGACTCTACAGAGTCTGCAGTTTTCAGGCCTTTGTCAGGTATCTGTTCTCACACTACCAGCTCTACTATTTCTCTCTTCCTCAAATCAAGTAGGCCATGTGTGCTAATTCTAAAGAAGGGCATGTAAGGGCTAGGCAGAGTCTGCAGTGCCAGACACGGGTCTGCGATGGTACAGCCAAGATTCCGCAGGTCTTCAGTTACATTGCGAAAGGCAGCGGCTACCTTTTCGGCCGGATCATCCGTCAAGAACCCTGCAATCGGCATGGGAAGTTCAGCTCTAACGTCCTGCCCCTCAGTCACCACGAAACCTCCCTGCAATTGGACGAGCCTGTTTACGGCTAGCGCCATATCTTTTCCGTCGGCACCAACCACAACGACACAACTATTCGGCCCCCAACCTGAGCTGCAACAAGCAAAGGCGCCAGCTTTCAATCCAAAACCTCGGACAAAGCCGTTCACGACCCTGCCGTTACCCGCCTTTCGGTCTATGACGGAACACTTGACCACGTCTCTGGTAGGATCTAGCATGACAAGTCCGTTCTTCACGTTCAGGCTGACACGTTGTTCGCGAGTGATAACATTGCTGATAAGCTCGACCACGCGCACTTGAACCCGACCTGTTGTCACCGGTGCTGGAACGTTGAAGTCTTGTTCACGCATCTCCCTGCCGATACGGACCGATTCGGTAATTGACTTCGGGTAGCGTGATTCCGCAGGTGGTACCCGCAGATTACCATCTTTGGATATTACATTACCCCGGCACACAACGTATTGCGGCTGCATTTCACTGATGCTGGGCAGAATCAACATGTCAGCGTACCTACCAGGTGCAATCCCACCGACGATACTGTCCAGGCCAAAATGCTCTGCTACATTGAGCGTCACCATTTGGATAGCCTCTATCGGCGGTAACCCCAAGTTGATAGCCTTCTGCACTACGTGGTTGAGACACCCAGAACCCGTAATATGCTCCGGGCTGAGACCGTCGGTCACCAGTATGAGTCGGCGAGAATCTATGCCTTTCTCCTTCAATTTGACAGCTATTTGCAGGTCTTGCCTGACGGAACCGTCGCGAATCATCACATACATACCAAGTCTGACTCTATCAATGGCCTCATTCACGTTGACCGATTCGTGACAGGAAGAGACGCCTGAAGCGGCAAATGCGACCAGTTTCGTGCCATGTGCACCGGACCCGTGGCCCTCCACCCGTTTACCGGCAGCTTGTGCCTGGGAGATGTATCCAATAGCATCATTATGATCTATGACATCCGTCCACAACGTCTCTCCGAGTGCGATCACATCCTGCCTCTTGAGGAGAGCCGTATTGTCTCGCTGCGATATCAGTGGTCTCCTTCCTAAGTATTTTGGAATGCACCGTGATGGGGCCAAGCCGAAGAGGTTTATCGGCTGATTGCGGAAATTTCGTAGTAGCGACAACGCCCCGTGATAGCCGGCGACTTCGGCAAGGTCCAGCTCCACAATCAGCGTAGTCGTTCCAGTAATGGCGGCATGCTTTATGAAACTGCGCGGACTCAGCGCTGTGAAATGAAAATGCCCGTCTATGAATCCGGGAGTGATGACCTTGCCTGATGCTTCGATAACTTCCGTTCGCTCTCCGACCGCATGGCTGGCATCCTTCCCAACATAGACAATCTTTTCTCCCTTGATGGCAACAGAGTAGCCATCAAGTATTTCACCACTATAGACGTTGACTAGGCTTCCGTTGCGAACTACCAGGTCGGCCTTGATTTTACCCAGTGCCCCCTTTATCAACGACCTGGTATTGCTCACGCTAGCTATCTGTGCTCGCGCAAAATACATCGAATTACTCTCTGGCCGGTGGTTTCCGTTACGGTGAACGGATCAATGCCCGCCCCCTCCAGAGCCGCCATGAGGCGCACACCCACGGGGTCGCCATAGGCTCTCGGAGCGGTCCCCTTGCTGCCGTGATATCAGTAACCATAGTAGTGATTATGCCCGCAGCAGCATACCATCGGACGGCATCGCTTGCAAACTTGATGGTTGGTCGCAACCAGCCCATGTTATCCTTGACAACCTTAGTACCCACAAGCCCAAGCATGACCGCTGGTTGGCCAAACATCCTCTGGTCCATTTTCACTACACGCCTACCCACGCATCCTGGCTCAACCAGGTGGAATGCTGGTTTAGCATCCTGTGGCGCCAAGCCCTCAGAGGGCTGGGCGTGACATCCTTCAGGAAGTTGCGCAAGGCCATTGACGACTTCATCGAGGCATACTCTCAGACTGCACATCCCTTTGAATGGACGAAGCATGTCGTCCACCCTGGCAACCTCAAACATACGTATACGCAATTATGCAAGTAGGTACTAGGTTGTTCCGAGATACGCCGAGTAGTGGCTCTCATTTCCATTTTGGACCTACGGTTGGCACCTAATCCCCACGAGGTGATCATAAGGGCGTGAGCGCCTGGAGTACGCTGAATGACCAAGACCCGTGGTTGTTCATGCACCCGTCTCCACACGCTAGAATCACTTGCGTTCGGAGGCTATAATACGAAAAAGCAATCAACAGGTTGGGAGGACTCATGAAGTACAAGGTCAACATGCAGAAGACGCCGGAAGGGTATGCCGTCTCAGTGCCAGGTCTACCCGGTTGTTGGTCGCAGGGTAAGACCGAGCAAGAGGCCTTGGAAAACATCAAGGACGCCATAGAGGGGTATCTGGAAACCGTCGATAAACTGAGCAAAGACAAAGAATCCCGGTTCGTGGAAGTCGGATAGGAACGTGCCAAGACTGCCGGGGATTGGTCACCAGCGTGCCGTGAACGCTTTTGAGAAAAGTGGCTATTGGATCACAAGGCAGGGCAAACACATCATCATGACCAATGGGAAAAGGATTATCACCGTACCGAGAGCAAACCCCATCGACGCTTTCACAATGGCCGGCATAATAGACGATGCCGGGCTGACCATTGAGGAATTCAAGCGGCTTCTGTAGCCACCGCAGTAAGAGCGAATTCGGATCGGAACGTTCTACCTACTGCCACCCCAGCTCCACCAAGGGTTACTGTTACTGTAGACAGAACTCCTACACTATCGCTCGTCTTTCCCTCCGGGGGCATCGGAAGTGAGTACTGGATAGTCACCTGACCGTGGGCCAATGTGAGGCCACTGACGTCCAGGCTTCAACGGCCGGTGTCCCTCCACCCAGTCTGACGCGGGGCCGGAACAGACCGCATTGTACCTTTCTCCTGCCGCCATTGACCGGCTTCGAACGTTCCCCGGGCCTGACTACACTGCCGCCCGGCTCCATAGGTCGATGTCACGCAGGCTGAGGACGACGACTTGAGGAACGCCCTCGAGATCCCAGAAAGAACAGCAGCCATGCGAAGGCCACGATGAACATGAGACGCTGCCAGATCCCAGCGTAGTCCTCCATCCGGAATATCAGAATAGAAACTAGAATCGCCACGGCGCCGGCTCCCATAGCGACCAGTCGGCGTACTTTGGTTGGCTCAATAGCCGCCGCTGCAATGGCAAACAATGTGAACGAGAAGCCCGTGATCGAGGCAAACAGCGAATGCAGCCCATCTTCGTATGTGCTGAAGGGAACGTCCGGGACAATAGGAGCGTGCCGAAAAACGCCGGTCACGATCAGCGAAGTCCCGAACACGGCGAGTATGACTTTGTGCAGCCAGTAGTTGCCCAGCCGCAACCATCCTTCGACAATAGCGGTAGCCCCCAGGAGGACGAATACCATATTCATTACCCAAGCGTACGGAGCATTCTGCGCACCAAGATGGCTGGTCGTGTTCTTGAGGATCGAGTACTCATCCACGCTGTGGAATGGCAGGATGAATACTGTAAGAAGCATGGCGACACATGCAGTTCCGAGAAGAACGGGTCTCGACAATATCCCGTTTGCTGTCGCCGGATTGGACATGACGTCTGGCCTGCCCCCGAAGGCAGTCCCGCACGCTAGGCGGGAGCCGCCAGTTGTACTCTGGGAATTTCCTGAGGTACCTCAACGGACCAAAGTGTCGCAACTAATTGTAATCTTGATTGCCGGCGGCAATCAACACCTTGGCCACGGCAGGCGTCGTGGAGGAATTCGGGTTGGACGGCCAGTCCTTGCCTCTTGTACGCCTCCAAAACGCCAGCCCCCTTGCGCCTTGGCCAAGAGAGGCCTATTATTGCCTCAGTCCATAAAGACTTCACGGGACATCGATGGAAGTTCGAACCGGGCTGACCGATGACAACAATGAAGAGCGTAGTCCTCTAGACAAAATGCCGATGGTCCAGCCCCACCCGAAGCCAAGCCGTGACGAATCGATGACGACCCCGCGTGAAATCCAGGACAGTCCTCGATCTGCGGGACTCGCCAAACGTTTCAAGGCCTTTGCATTCGACTATCTCATCATCGTCAGCTATATTGTCGTACTGGCCGGCGTGACTATGGTGGTGGTCAAGACTGCCGGGTTTATTGGCTTGTCTTTGCGATGGCCGGAAGACCCGTTCTTGGCCGACCTAGTGGCCTTCATTACACTGATCCTGCCGGTTGTCCTGTATTTCGCACTGCAGGAGAGTTCTCCTAAGCAGGCTACATGGGGCAAGAGGAGAGTGGGCATCAGGGTAGTCAACGCCAATAACGGAGCATTGACCAGGAAACAGTCTTTTGTACGATCGCTTGTGAAACTGCTTCCCTGGCAAATAGCCCACACCTGCATATTCCAAATGGGAGGTTTTACCTCTGCACCTGAAGAACCATCGCCTGTACTAATAGCCGGGTTCACGCTGGCCTATTTGTTGGCCGTTATCTTCATCGCCTCGGCGTTGATTTCGAAGAAGCACCGTACACCCTATGACCTAGTGGCGGGTGCACACGTGGTCGTGGCCAAATAGGCATGCAGGTGCCTGCCGAGGGTAATGGAGGACGCCGACAGCTTGCTCGGTTGGGCCCGCGGCAGCCACCTCACAAAGGTAATATCCGATCTTTATGGGCCGACGCCGCGCGAACGCATTGTCACTGAGTTCGTTCTGCAAGGACGGCATACCAAAGCATAAGCTCTGGTGCCGAGGGAGGGAATCGAACCCACAAACCCTTGCGGGAAGCGGATTTTAAGTCCGCCGCGTTTGCCATTTCGCCACCTCGGCCTTGGAGGACCAGGGAAGTACCAAATACCAGGCACCAATTACCAAGACCAATCCCCATGGAAATGCCAGGCACCAAACCGGAGATTTCGGATTTGGGACTCGTATGGTATTCGTTACTTGATTATTGGGAACTCAGGGCGTTGTTTGCTGCTTGTTACTTGACGTTTGCTACTTATCAAGAGTTGGAGGCGACGGGCGGATTCGAACCGCCGTATAGGGCTTTTGCAGAGCCCCGCCTTAACCACTTGGCCACGTCGCCCCGCACACAGGAGATTTCATTAAGAGGGCCTGCAGGTGTTACCCGCAGGCCCCGTCGAGTTCGTTGGAGCGGGAGACGAGATTCGAACTCGCGACCCTCTCCTTGGCAAGGAGATGCTCTACCGCTGAGCCACTCCCGCGCTCCAAGTGTCCCGGCCCTGCCGGGACCGCATATATGGTGCCGAGGAGGAGATTTGAACTCCTACGAGCTTACGCTCACCACCCCCTCAAGATGGCGTGTCTACCAGATTCCACCACCTCGGCATGGCAGGAGCGGGAGGACTCGAACCCCCGACCGGTGGTTTTGGAGACCACTGCTCTACCAACTGAGCTACGCTCCTATCAGAGCTCCTAAGGTTCCTCCCGCGAATAACGCACGTGCCAGCCTGCCTGCCGGGGCGACTGCACCGCGGGCATTATTATAACGGCTTGCACCTGCGCATGGCAACACACTTATGGCCAGGATTGAGGTGACAAACCTTGCCTTCTACTCGCAGTACGGCTCGCCTCCGATACGTTTCTTCAGGACGAGATCGTCCCATCGCAGAGCAGCCGGAAAACAGGAAGTCGGCCAGAACTGCCGGGGGAAAGGGTTTTCGCTCCGGCAACTCCAGCCGACTTCAGAAGCCAAAGTTTGTATTCGGTTTAGCCGGGGAGATGGGACTAGGCTTTTCCCATTTTGAAGACTTTGGTACCGCAGTCCTTGCAGGTCCCCTGGGTGGCTTCCCTCTTGTTCTTGAGCGTCACCTGCTTCGGGCTCTTGACCTCAACCTTTTTCCTACATTTTACGCAATAGGCCTGTGCCACGGCTGTTCCTCCTTGTTTTTGTATTTGGATCCCTCGTGTTGGGGCCAAGACTATCACTATGTGACGAGGAAGTCAATAGGCGCACGCCTGAATTTGGGAGGTTTTCGGCAATATGTTGAGGAAGACCAGCCACTTACGGCTCTTTGACAGGTGCCGCAAGATGGCGATATATTAGAGACTGACTGGTCGGTTTGATGTCCTTCGTGGACGGAATGACGGGGTCCGGTAAGGAGTTCAGGTGCCGAATTCAGGCGCTGGCGATATCAGGAACAAAGTGGTAACCCGCGAACGCATAATGCAGACTGCCACAGACGCATTCGCCGAGTCAGGCTACCACGACACCAGTATGGATGATATCGTGCGCCGGGCCGGCCTGTCCAAAGGCGCTATCTATTTCCATTTTCCTGGAAAGGAGGCGTTGTTCCTGTCACTGGTAGGGCGGCTCGCCGATGTCCTCGAGAATTCGGCAAGGAAATCGATTGCCGAGAAGCAGGGCGCGGTAGCCCGCGTGGACGCCACACTGAAAACGATTCTCGACATGCTTTCGAGGCATCGCGGCCTGGCTAAGGTAGTTCTGATAGGCGGCGCCGGCCTGGGGCCATCTCTCGACCGGAGATTGCTCGAACTCCACGAACGATTCGCCGGGTTTATCAAGGAGTACCTGGACAAAGCAGTAGCGGACGGTTCGATCGAGCCGGTGGAAACCGAGGTGGTTGCCTATGCCTGGCTGGGCGCGATTAATGAGATCGTTGTTCGCTGGCTCTGCGCCGGCAAGCCGGATCCTTTGGAACAGGCAATCCCTCATCTTCGGGCATTGCTGCTCAGGTCCATCGGCGTTGACCCCAACAAATCAGAGAGGCATTGATGCTTCAGACCACGCGCAACCTTGGATTAGGCATGTCGCCCATGCTTGCCGAAGGCAAGAGGCGCTCAGAGACTGTGGGACGCCCCGTGCTGGTATCGCTGACACAGCGCCTGCCGCTGCCGCAAGACCCGTTGTCTATCTTCTCCAAAGCGGCACGGATTGCCGATGTACGGTCCTTCTGGAGCCGCCCGGCCGATGGTTTCTGGCTGGTTGGGGCAGGCGAGGCTGCGCAAATCAGAGGCGACGGCCCAGACAGATTCCGCGCCTCGATGGCGGAGCAGGGCGAACTTGTCGGTCGGGCCGTGATGGAAAGCTGCGATTCCTCAAGTCCCCACGTCGAATTCATCGGCGGCTTCCGCTTCGACATATCCCGTGCCGGGGCGGAGGCCTGGCGCGAATTCCCCGACGGCTTGTTCACTCTGCCGGAATGGACTGTTCGCCAGACGGATGGAATATGCACCGCCACGGCTAACGCAATGGTGTGCGCCGACACAGATATCCATTCCTTGTGTGCCGTCTTGCAGGAGAGGGCTGCCGGGTTGTTTGGTCCCGCCGAACAACTTGCCATTCCCGGCCCTGCATGTTCAAAGGAACATGCAGGGCCGGGAACTTGGCACTCCGGTGTGACAGGCGCAATTGAGGCCATTCGCTCTGGTCGACTGGCCAAAGTTGTCCTGGCGAGGAATCTAAAGGTGCGTGCACCGGCGGGGTTGAGTCCGGATACCGCTATCGGGCGGTTGACGATCGACTACCCCGAGTGCCGCATCTTCGCCTTCAACCGCCGTGGTTCATGCTTCATCGGTGCCACACCTGAGGAACTGGTCAGCAAGACAGGCAACCGTATCACATCCGTTTGCATGGCTGGTTCAGCCCGGCGAGGGCTTGATGAGCGGGAGGACCTGCTCCTTTCGGAAGGGCTGATTGCTGGTGAGAAAGAGCGCCGTGAGCATGCGCTGGTGGCGGAATGGGTCTCGAATGGAATGGGACTTCTATGCACTTCCGTCACCCGTGACAGAGTTCCCGGGGTCGTTAAGCTGGGCAATGTGCAGCACCTCGCCACCGGTTTTGTTGGTGAGGCGGAAGAAGGACGCCACGTACTCGAATTCGTTGAAGCGCTTCATCCTACTCCGGCAGCAGCGGGAGTCCCTGTTGACAGGGCACTGGAGTTGATAAGGAATACCGAGCATTTCGACCGGGGATGGTATGCAGGCCCTGTAGGATGGATGGAAGGCAGCGACGGGGAATTCGCTATCGCGTTGCGCTGTGCACTGCTGCAAGGCAATGAGGCGCTGTTGTATGCAGGGGCCGGAATCGTGGCCGGTTCAGATGCTGAAAAAGAGTACCAGGAGACTGCAATGAAGTTCATGCCTCTCCTGGCGGCCCTGGGGGTGGATAGGTGACCAATCCGCCGGATTCCAACTATGCATTTGTCACTGCCTTTGTTGATGAACTGGCCAGGTCCGGATTAAGGCACGTCTGCCTGTCTCCGGGATCGCGTTCTACCCCATTGGCGTTCACTGTTGCCGCCTGCCCGAGACTGAAGACCTGGTTGCACCTGGATGAACGCTCCTCGGCCTATTTTGCGCTGGGCATGGCCCGGGCACTTGGAGAGCCGGTTGCCCTGGTGTGCACCTCCGGAACTGCTGCAGCAAACTACTTTCCGGCGGCAGCGGAAGCCCGCTTTGCCAATGTGCCACTACTCATGTTGACGGCCGACCGGCCACCCGAATTGCTCGACTGCGGGGCTAACCAGACCATCGACCAGGTTGGCATGTACGGCAGTCATGTTAAGTGGTCCGTTAATCTACCGGTGCCGGATGCAGATCCCGAATTGCTGCGCTATGTTCGCGCCGTGGCCTGCCGGGCCATGGCGACGGCTGCTCGTCCCCCGGCAGGGCCGGTGCACATCAATTTGCCATTCAGGGAACCGTTGCTGCCCGGTCCGTCGTGCCTGGACATGGTGCGGTCTGAGGGCGCAGATGCAACAAGTGAGGGGCGTGCTCCGGGACAGGTCCACACGAGGTTTGAGATAAGCCCCCGGCCTCTTGAATCGTCGAAGCTGAAGGAGATTGCCGGCAGGCTGGGAGAATCCCGCCGCGGGGTTGTTGTCTGCGGCCCTCAATCCGATCCCGATTTTGCCTCAGCAATTACTAGTCTTGCTTCTAGGCTTAACTACCCCGTCCTGGCCGATCCGCTGTCGCAGGTGCGGTGCGGGCCGCACGAGCGGGGCCTAGTCGTAGATTGCTACGATGCGTTCCTGCGCGATGAGGGTGCAGCGCATTTGCTGGAGCCGGAGGTAGTTTTGCAGTTCGGCGCGGCGCCGACCTCAAAGTCCCTGTTGACCTACTTGCGACGCAACATGAAGGCACGACGAATCGTGGTGCAGGACGAGAACTGGGGCGATCCCCTGCATTCTGCTTCGGAAATCATCTGTGCCGGAGCTGCCGGATTCGCTGAAGACCTTGCCAATGTCGTATCGGCTCGGACCGGGGACGGGGGCTGGACTGACCGATGGCAGGCCATAAACTCTGCTGCCCGCATCGCAATCGACAGCACCATCGCGGGCATGGACAGCCTTTTTGAAGGAAGAATATTCGCCGAACTCGCGACGGTCCTTCCTTCCCGGGCCAACCTGTTCGCCGGGAACAGCATGCCGGTGCGGGACATGGACTCGTTCTTTCCTCGATCATCCAAACATGTCCGTTTCTTCTGCAATCGGGGCGCCAGCGGGATCGACGGCGTGGTCTCCAGCGCACTCGGCGCCAGCGCGGTGCTGAAAGAGCCCCTTGTCCTGGTGATCGGAGACCTGTCTTTCTACCACGACATGAATGGCCTGATGGCGGCGCGGCTTCACCACCTTAACGCCACTATTATCCTGGTCAACAATGATGGAGGCGGTATCTTCTCTTTCCTCCCACCACGTGAACATCCGGAGTTTTTCGAGAAATGCTTCGGCACGCCGCATGGCCTTACCTTCGGCGCGGCGGCTTCCCTCTATGGGCTGGGATATTCCAGGGTGAATAGCTGGAAGGATTTCAATTCGGCAGTGTCGGCCAGCATCAATTCACCCGGCACCGCTATCGTAGAAGTGCCCTCGGAAAGGGAACGGAATGCACAATTGCACAGCGGCGTCTGGTCGGCTGTGGCCATGGCATGTGGCTGCATCGTGGAGGAGGCAGCGTGAGCCTGCTCCGGGTGAACGGTGCAAACCTCAATGTTCAGGTGACAGGCTCAGGTCCGACGGTGGTAGCGCTGCACGGGTTCACCGGTGATATGTCCACCTGGGCAAGTTTTGTTGACAGTGCCGCAGGGAGGCACCAGGTGGTGGCGATCGACCTCCTGGGACATGGCCACTCCGATTCGCCGCCGGGTCAGGCGCGTTACAGCATCGAGAACGTCGTCAGAGATGTCGCCGCAGTACTGGAACGGCTGAACATTACCTCGGCTGCGTGGATGGGATATTCGATGGGAGGCAGGATCGCCCTGATGGCAGGCGCCATGATACCTGAACGCTGCACCTGCCTGGTGTTGGAGGGGGCTTCGCCTGGAATCGAGAATCCCGTTGAACGAGCGGCCAGACTGAAAAGCGATGAAGAGTTGGCCCTGTTCATCGAACAGAATGGGCTTGAGGCATTTGTCGACAGGTGGGAACGGCATCCCCTGTTTGCCAGCCAGGTCAATCTACCGGCAGAAGTTCGGGCATGGCTCCGGACGCGCCGTCTTTCCAATAATCCTCATGGGTTGGCCAGCACCTTGAGGGCTGCCGGCCCGGCAGCCCAGGCTGCGCTTCACGGAAGGCTGCCGACCATCCTTATGCCGGTAATATGTGTCGTGGGGGAACGCGACGGCAAGTTCAGGGCTATCGCCGATAACATGTGCCGTGGACTGCCAGTAGGCCGGGTAGCCGTTATCCCCGGCGCGGGCCATTGTGCCCACATGGAACAGCCGGAACAATTCAACGGCGCTGTACTTGATTTCCTGAATGGAGCCGGGGCGCGGGAGGTTGTGGCAGAAAGACAGAATGGTACAAGGACCAGGCATTCGTCAATTGCACCAGGGCAGTACGAATCATGAAAACGCCCGGACGTCCGTTCGTCGATGCGAGGAACGGAAAGACGAAGCAATCCCATCGTGCCTGCCATGGGGGCGGACCTTCGTGTCCGCCGTGGGCCGACAGAGTCGTCGGCCTCTGCGCCAGCAGGGACGACATTATGGGATTAATACCCGGTAGCTGTCCTCGAAGTATCTACCGGGAAATGCGGCCTCTGACGTGCGAAGCGTACCTGGAGACTGCTGCAGGGTCCGGTTCTGCCCCCAGGCCGGGTCCGGAGGGACAGGCCAGAAGTCCGCGGTCCGGACTGAGTTTCGAGGACACCAGCGTATCTTCCAGCAACGTGGCCGTCGCCAGGCCGCAGATGCCGCAATCGGGGACTGACGCTGCCAGATGGAGCGATGCGGCGAGACCGACGCCGGTCTCGAATGAAGATGTTACTATCGCCGGCTTGCGGTACGCCACGGCCATGTGCATCACTTTGGAGGCTTCCAGCAGCCCGAGGCGCGCAGCCTTGACTATCAGAACGTCTGCCGTGCCGGTCCTGACCAATCTGAGGGCTGTTTCAACGCTCGTGACCGACTCGTCTGCGGCTATTGGTGTCGATACAGCGTTGCGTACCCTGCGCATCCCGGCTATGTCCGCGGCAGCGACGGGCTGTTCCACGTATTCCAACCCGTGTAGTTCCATGAGCCTGATGGCTTCGATGGCTTGCGGGACTGACCACCCCTGGTTGGCGTCAAGCCTGATGGATATGCCTGGCGCGGCGCTGCGGACCGCCTCCACCCTCTCGACATCACAGGCAACCGGCAGAAAACCGACTTTGAGTTTTACTGCGGAGAAGCCTTTTGTAACGGCTTCTCTTGTCTGTCGAGCGGCGTCTTCGGAGCTTTCCGCCGTGAGCAGCGCGTTAACGGGCATAGTGCGGGGTGTTCCGCCCAGCACAGAGGCGATGGACCTCCCTTCCGACTTGCCGACCAGATCGCATAGCGCCGTCTCGATGCCGAAACGCAGCCCCGAGGACACTTTGGAAAGAATGGCGGACAGGGTATGCAACGAACCCGCATCCGTAATATTCATCCTGAAGAGTGCGTCCGACACTCCCTCCAGTTGCTCAGCGAATCCAAGCAGTTGTTGCTCGTTTCCAGGCCCTACCGGCGATGCCTCCCCCCAAACCGCCAGACCCGTATCCGAATATAGCTGCAGGAGAAGCCCCTGCCGCGCCGGGGCATCGCTCCCGGCCGTGCGAACGGGGTCCTTGAAGGGGACGATGTACCCCTGCCACTCGATTCGTGCGAGCTTCATGCTCCGTCTCCTCCCTCAGCCTATTATCGCCCCTGTCACACCGTGTAGCAAGCGGGGGGTGCACCTGTGAACCCAAACCCGAGCGGTTTGCCGGGGCTGTTATCCGGGGTGACTGTTGTCGAGATCGGCCACATACTGTCAGGGCCGTTCTGCACCATGCTTCTGGCCGATCTCGGGGCCAGGGTGATCAAGGTGGAGCGGCCCGGCCTCGGAGATCCTGCAAGAAGGCTCGGCCCCCGGGCTGGCGGCCAGAGCGCCTATTTCATGAGTGTCAATCGGGGCAAGAAGAGCATCGCTGTGGACCTCTCACGTGAGGAAGGGATAGGGCTGATCAGGGACCTGCTGTGCAGGGCGGATGTGCTGGTCGAGAATTTCGTCCCGGGGACCATGGCCCGCCTGGGCCTAGACTATCCCAGCCTGAAGACCTTGAACCTCCGCCTCGTATATGCGTCCATATCGGGGTTCGGCCAGGACGGGCCGTACGCCCGGCGGCCTGCTCTCGACATAATCGTTCAGGCGATGGGCGGTATGATGAGTGTGACTGGAGAGCCTGGCGGGCCCCCGTTGCGGCCGGGAGCCTCGCTGGGCGACTCGGTCGCAGGACTGTTTGCCGCTCTGGCCATCGTTGCCGCTCTCAGGGATGCGGAGAACACCGGAGAGGGCAAGTACATCGATATGTCTATGCTGGACTGCCAGGTGACGATGATGGAAAATGCCTTTTCGCGGTACTTCGCCACCGGCGACGTTCCCGGGCCATTGGGCTCCCGCCACCCGGCGGCGGTGCCTTTTCAGGCTTTCGCCACAAAGGACGGGCATATCGTTGTGGCCATGATATCTGATGATCCATCACTATGGGGCAGTTTCTGTGCGGCGATAGGTCATTCCGAACTGGCTGATGACATCCGTTTCAAAGACAGTTGGGCCAGGACGCAGAACTATGCCCTTTTGCAGCCCCTGATGGATGCCGCCATGAAGAAACGGCCCTCGGATGAATGGCTGGGAGAATTCGCCGGAATAGGGGTACCCTGCGGCCCCATCAACAACATCGAGCAGGTGGCAAATGATCCTCAAGTCGTGCACCGGGGCATGATAGCGCAGGTAGCGCACAACCAGTTGGGGACGTGGCGGGTGGCCAATACACCCTTCAAGATGGCAGGCAACTACTGCGGGCCGCAGGGTGGGTCCCCCGAACTCGGAGAGCACACAATGGAAGTGTTGGAGGAAGTCCTGGGCCTGTCACAAGGCGCCGTGAAGGAACTGAAGCAGAGGGGGATAGTTTGACGGGCTGGCGCGTGTCCGGTCCCAGAACTATCGCCCCAACTTAATAGGAGCATATCATGAACTCTAATCTTAAAGACATCATCTACGAGAAACGGGAAGGGACGGCCATAATACGCATCAATCGCCCAAAGGTGCTCAACGCTTTCCGCCCTGCGACCATTGACGAAATGCGGGAGGCCTTCTGGGACGCGTGGCAGGACACAAACACGGGCGTGGTAATACTGACCGGTACCAATGGGAACTTCTGCAGCGGTGGCGATGTTAAGGTTCGGGGCGAAGGCGGATACGTGGACGAATCCGGCACTCCGCGGCTTCAGGTAACTCACCTGCACCGCCTTATCAGGGAGATACCGAAACCGGTCATTGCCATGGTTGATGGGTATGCCATCGGCGGCGGGCACATACTGCATGTCCTGTGCGATCTGACCGTGGCATCGACACGCGCAGTCTTCGGCCAGATCGGGCCGAAGTATGGAAGTTTCGATGGCGGGTTTGGCGCGATCTATCTTGCGCGAATCGTTGGCGAAAAGAAGGCGAGGGAAATCTGGTACCTTTGCGAACGCTATTCGGCGGAAGAGGCTAAGGCAATGGGTCTGGTCAACAAGGTCGTCCCGCCAGAGAAGCTGGAGGAAGCTGTCATGGCCTGGGCCGGGGAATTGCTCAAGAGAGGGCCGACCGCACTGCGCTTCCTCAAGCACTCTTTCAATGCAGATACGGACCATGTGTGGGGGATACAGAACCTGGCACATGGAGCCAACGCCTTCTACTATTCCACCGATGAGGGGAAGGAAGGCACCAGGGCCTTCCTGGAGAAAAGGGAGCCCGATTTTTCGCGCTTCCGGCGGCACCCGTGGTAAACAGAGAAACCGTGTCCGGTCCAGTCCATGCCCCGGGCGGCCTGCGCCAGAAAATGCGTGCATGGTATTGGGCCGGGCGTCCATTCACCCTGAGCGCCTCCGTGGTGCCCATCGTGGTCGGCTCTGCTTTAGCCTTCCGGGACGGTGTGGCACGCCCTGGACTATTACTGCTGATGTTGCTGGCAAGCCTGCTGGTCCAGGTCGTGGCTAACCTGGTGGACGAGTTTTCCGACCATGCCAGGCCAGAGGGAAAGGAAAAACTTCTCGCTCCATACAAGGTTATCGCTCTTGGTTTGTTATCGAGCAAATCGGTAAAAGTGGGTGCAGCGGTCTGTTTCGGCATCGCCACGGTCATCGGCCTGTACATGGTCAGCGTAGCTGGCTGGCCTGTGCTGGCCATTTGCCTGGCAGGGGCCGCCACCGCCTATTTATATTCAGCGGGACCCAAGCCTCTGGGCGTGATCGGGCTTGGACAACCCCTGGTCTTTCTGTTCATGGGGCCGGCAATGGTTCTCGGTTCTTACTACGTGTATGCGAAGGCTTTCACCTGGGTCGCTTTTCTGATCTCGCTTCCGGTGGGGTTCACTATCACTGCGATACTGGCCGCCAATGATCTGAGGGACCTTGAGGAGGACCGTTCTGCAGGCAAAGTGACTCCGGTCACTCTCTTCGGACGTACTTTTGGAAAGGCCGAATGGACGTTGCTGGTGACCGCCGCATTTCTCCTGGTGGTAATACTCGTCTTGACGGGCATTCTGGGCCCCCTTGCCTTACTGTCTCTTCTGGCATTGTTTCCTGCGATCAAGGCTTTCAAAGGAATAGCCGAAGGCAAAGACCGCATCCATCTGGCCCCAGCACTTCGCTCCTCAGGCAGGCTCAACCTTGTCTTTGGGCTGCTTCTGGCTGTCGGGGTAGCGATGCAAAGGTTCGTTTCGCTATGAGGTCTGAGGGGAATGCCCGACCGTCAGCCGCGGTAGGCGTGGAACGAAAGGCCCGCCGGGTTTCAGCCATGTTTGCCCGGATATCCGGGCGCTATGATTTCATGAACACCGTGATGACTGCAGGCATGCACGGGCGCTGGCGGTGTATCGCAGCGCGCCTGGCCTGCCAGGGGATGCGCCCGGGACAAGCACTGGATGTGGGCACTGGCACCGGCAAGTTCGCCTTTGAATTGGGGAGAAGACCTGAGGTCAAAGGCATAGTGGGAGTGGATTTTGTCCCTCAGATGCTGGCTATCGCGCGAGCCGGCGAAGAACGGCTGAGGTCGGAGGGAGCCTTCCACTGGTCGCTGGGTGATGCCATGGAACTCCCCTTCCGCGACAATGTCTTTGGATGCGCCGTCACTGGTTTTACCATGCGCAATGTGGATGACCTTGGTCGCGCGATCAGCGAAATGGTGCGTGTTGTAAGGCCAGAAGGAAGGGTGGTCATACTCGAGATAACCCCTCAGGACAGTCCGGGAGTTCGGTCGCGTCTTCTGGGATGGTACTTCCGCCGCGTGGTACCTTTGCTCGGAGGCCTGTTGGCCGGCGACCGCGCAGCCTACACTTATCTGCCGGAGTCAGTTGAGAGTTTTCCGACCCCCCTTGCCCTGGCGCGGATGATGGAGGAGGCCGGGCTCACGGGAGTGACATGGCGCTCCCTGGGCGTGGGCCTGGTCTCCCTTCATGTTGGGGAAGTTCCGGAGAAGCCCGGAGGCAGGGGCAAAACACCTTGACAATGTCGTCATACCGGACCTGATCCGGAATCCAAGCTCCATGTTCTGGATTCTCGCTCGTGGGAATGACAACACGGTGGCTGGTGCCTTGTAAAGGGAGTGGGACACTACACTAATGGCTGATCTTGATCTGAATTCTTTTATTATCCCCCACCCCTTTTAGACCAAAGTTTTCAAGTGAAAATGGGGATGGCACAGATACGAGTTAGCTTCAGGGGGGACGATGTGGTAGTGTCGTCGGTCTGGCTACAAGGCCAGGGAAACCCCCAGCAAATCGAGGGCCCGGCGTTG
>Ga0209514_10005170_pt1 | contig 16907 bp, 14 predicted proteins | sample Subgrocontami58m_FD_187452 | JGI IMG/M metagenome (GOLD analysis project Ga0209514, IMG submission 187452) | Subsurface groundwater microbial communities from S. Glens Falls, New York, USA - GMW37 contaminated, 5.8 m (SPAdes) (version 3) | ecosystem: Environmental > Aquatic > Deep subsurface >...
CGCTCGACGCGGCCGACGCTGAACGACGAGTTCTTCAAGCGTTCTGCAAGGCCGCGCGCCTCCGACTCGTCGAGTTGAACGATGTCGCCGGTGCGCGCCTTTCCGTCGGGGCCGAAGTCGCGGCCCTGCGCGACGCGCTTGCCCTCGACGGTGACGAGGCGCGCGGCAAACGACTCGGGATCGAACGTCGCCTCGACATCCCACCACTGCGCCGGGACGAAGCGCCGCCGCTCGCGCTCGCGCTCGACGACGAGCCGCGTGGCGACCGACTGCACGCGACCGGCGGAGAGCCGGGGCATGATCTTCTTCCAGAGCACCGGCGAGATCTCGTAGCCGTAGAGGCGGTCGAGGATCCGGCGCGTCTCCTGCGCGTCGACGAGCCGCTGGTCGACCTCGCGGGTCTCGCCGAGCGCACGGTCGATCGCGTCGCGCGTGATCTCGTGGAACACCATCCGGCGGACAGGCACCTTCGGGTTGAGCACCTGCAACAGATGCCAGGCGATCGCCTCGCCTTCACGGTCCTCGTCCGTCGCGAGCAGCAGCTCGTCGGCCGAGGCGAGGAGCTTCTTCAGCTCGCCGACCTTCTTCCGCTTGTCGGGGTCGACGATGTAGAGCGGCTCGAAGTCGTGCTCGACGTCGACGCCGAGCCGGGCCCACGCCTGCTTCTTGTACTCCTCGGGGATGTCTGCCGCGCGCTCGGGCAGGTCGCGGATGTGACCCACGCTCGACTCCACGACGAAGTCGTCGCCGAGATAGCCGGCGATCGTCTTCGCCTTCGCCGGCGACTCGACGATCACGAGGCGCCTCTGCTTCGTGTTCCCTGCCACGGGCGGTCACGATAGCGGGAGGCCTGCACGGCTCCAACGGCCGTATCTGTCAGGGGCCATACTGCTCCCCGTGCGACCGACCCTCGCCTACAACGTGGTCGCGGGGGCCACCTGGCCCCTGCTCTACGGCCTGTTCCGCCTCCGCTCGACCGGCAAGGAGCACATTCCGGAGGGCGGTTGCGTCCTCGCGTGCAACCACGTCTCGAGCTTCGACCCGTGGCCGCTCGGGATGCCGCTGTGGCCGAAGACGTTTCTCCGGTTCATGGCGAAGTCGGAGCTGTACTGGTTCCCGCTGAGCGCGCTCATCGACGCCGCCGGCGCGTTCCCGGTGCGTCGCGGCCAGCGTGACACCGTCGCGATCGAGACTGCAATACGGCTCGCGCGCGAGGGGAACGTCGTCGCGATGTTCCCCGAAGGGACGCGCCGCACGAAAGGTCTCGTGAAGAGGCACGAGGCGCGCCCGCGCAGCGGCGCGGCGCGCATCGCGCTCGAGGCCGGCGTGCCGCTCGTGCCCGCCGCGGTGCGCGGCACAGACCGGCTGTTGCGGCTCCCCAAGCTTCGCGTCGCGTACGGCGCGCCGGTCGAGATCGACGACCTGCGCGGGCAGGAGATCGCGGAGGCTGCGCAAGAAGCGACCGTCCGCCTGATGGCGCGGATCGAAGAGCTGGAGGCCTCGCTCTGAGCCTGCTGCTCGCTCTCGACGGCGACTCGCTCGCGCACCGCGCGTACCACGGCGGCCCGAAGACGATTCGCAACAACGCGATCTCGGGCTTCGCGAGCTGGCTCGCGACGTTGTGGCAAGCGGAGCAACCCGACGCGATCCTCGTCGGGTGGGACACGCTGACGGCGCCGACGTACCGGCACGAGGCGTTCCAGCCGTACCAGTCGGGACGCGAGTTCGACCAGGCGCTGCTCGACCAGCTCGACGTGCTGCCGGACGTCGTGCGCGCAGCCGGCTTCACCGCCGCGAAGGGCGACGGCTACGAGGCCGACGACTTCCTCGCCGCCGCCGCGCAAGCCTGGCCGGGCGAGGTGCGCATCGTCACCTCCGACCGCGACGCGTATCAGCTCGTCAGTGACCGCGTGACCATCCTCCAGCCGACGAAAGGCGTCACCGACCTGACGCGGATCGACCCCGACGGCGTGCGCGAGCGCTACGGCGTCGACCCCGAGCAGGTCGTCGACCTGATCGCCCTGCGCGGCGACCCGTCGGACAAGCTGCCGGGCGCCCGCGGCATCGGACCGAAGAAGGCCGCCGAGCTCCTGCGGCACTACGCGACGCTCGACGCCGTGCTCGCGGACGGCCGCTTCGCGTCGGAGGCGGAGGACTTACGCCTCTACCGGCGAATCGCGAGAATGGACGCCTCCGCTCCTCTTCCTCCCCTCTCTCCCCAGACACCAACGTGGACGGAGGCGTCCTCTTTCCTCCGGCAGCTCGGTCTCGACTCGGTTGCCAACCGGCTAGCCTCTCTCGCGTGAACGAGTGGCTCTCGCAACGCGCGGACGCGCTGGCCGCAGAGGCCGGCGTGCCTCGCGACGTGCTCGAGCTCTCGCCCGGGGAGATCGAGCGCCTGCTCGAGCTGGCGGGGTTCGCCGCGCACTCGAGCGGCACACGGACGAACGCGCCACTCCTCTGCTACCTCGTCGGGCTGGCGCGCGGCGGCACGGAGGGAGCCGCGACGGGGCTCGAGGAGCTCGACCGGATCGTCCGATCGACGTCCTGACCCACCCCGATCTCGCACGCCTGCACCCAACCGGCCAGCACCCGGAGCGGCAGGAGCGGCTGGCTGTATTACTGGAGCACTTCCGAGGCTGGGAGCACGGCAGAGCGGCGACGGAGGCCGAGCTGCGCCTCTGCCACACGGCCGAGCACGTCGCGCGCGTGCGCGCGACGGTCGACCCGACGTGGCTCGACTACGACACGACGGCCTCTCAGACGACCTACGAGGCGGCGGCGCTCGCGGCCGGCACGGCGATCGAGGCCGCCCTGCGCGGCGGCTTCGCGCTCGTCAGGCCGCCCGGCCACCACGCGCTGGCGGAGCGCGCCATGGGTTTCTGCATCTTCAACAACATCGCGGTGGCGGCCCGCGCGGCACAGCAGCACCTCGGCCTGACGCGAGTCGCGATCGTCGACTACGACGTCCACCACGGCAACGGAACGCAGGCCGTGTTCGAGGACGACGACAGTGTTCTCTTCGTCTCGCTGCACCAGTGGCCCTTCTATCCCGGCAGCGGCGGCCCGGACGACCAGCGCGAGACGACCCTGAACGTCCCGCTCGCGGCAGGCTCCGGTGACGACGAGTACCTGCGCGCGTTCGAGCAAACCGTCGAGCCGGCGGTCGCACGGTTCGAGCCGGAGCTCGTCCTCGTCTCGGCGGGCTTCGACGCCCATCACGACGACCCGCTCGCCGACATGCAGGTCAGCGAGGACGGCTTTCGCGAGCTGTCACGACGCTGTGCCGCCATGGCCCCCCGCGTGGCGGCCGTGCTCGAAGGCGGGTACGAGGTGGAGACCCTGCCGGGGCTCGTGCAGGCTGCGCTCGACGGCTTCGAATCCAGGTCGTAGAAAGCCAGCGGCCCCCTTCCGGGGGCCGTTCGCTGCCGCAGTGAGTTTCCGCCATCCCCCGCGTTGACCGGGGCGCTCGCTGTACACAGATCATCGGCCGGGGACGCACGGAAGTGGTGACCCCGTGTTGAGGAACGAACATCCCCCACGGTGGGTGAGAACGCCTGTTCTACGCCGCAGCTACGCGGCGCGGGCGAACGCGAGCCGCTCGAGGGCCTCGCGGCGCGACGAGACGTTCAGCTTGCGCAGCAGGCTCTTCACATGCGAGCGCACGGTGTGCTCCGAGATGAAGAGCCGGCCGGCGATCTCGTCGGTGCCGAGATGATCGTCGAGCAGGAGCAGCACCTCGAGCTCCCGGGCCGAGAGTGCGGCGGCGATCGCGTCGGGCACGCCCGAGCCGCGCTCGTTCCCGGTGCGCACCTCCTCGAGCAGGCGTCGGGCGATCGAGCCGGAGAGCGCCGCCTCGCCGTTCGCAACCCCTTCGAGGAAGCGGGCGATCCGCTCCGGCGGCTCGGTCTTCAGGAGGTAACCGGCTGCGCCGCCCCGGATCGCGGCAAGCAGGTTCGCCTCGGTGCCGGAGGCCGTGAGCACGACGACCTCGCACTCGGGCGCGGCCGCGCGGAGCAGCGGCAGCGCCGTGAGGCCGTCCATCCCGGGCATGGAGAGGTCGAGCAGCACGAGGTCGGGCCGCAGGCGACCCGCCTCGACCACCGCAGTGGCCCCGTCCGGCGCCTCGCCGGCCACGTCGAAGCCGTGGGCGCGTAGCAGCGACGAGAGGGCCTCGCGGGTCAGCGGGTGGTCGTCGACGATGAGGATCCTGGTGGCCAACTCACGACCCTTATCGGCAGGAGCCGTTCTGCCGACAAGAGGGAAGTGAAAGGGAACCGCAACGAGTATCAGGCCTGGCTCTGGGGCGAGATCCTGCTCGCGGGGCTCCTCGGCGCCAGCCTGGCGCTCTTCCTCGCGTACCCGATCCTGCAGACGAGCTGGAACATGCCGGAGCTGCGGCTCGTCCTCCAGACCTCCATGGCGCTCGCAGGCCTGCTCGTCGCGCTGCTCGCCGCCGTGCGCTTCTCGGTGGAAGGACGGCGGCTCGACCTCCTGCTCGCGAGCGGGTTCTTCGTCACCTCGCTCTCCGCGTTTGCGTTCGCAATCGGGCCGCAGTTCGGCGGCCGCACGATCCAGGCCGCCGAAGGCTGGTCGGCGCTGCTCGGCGGCGTGCTCGGGCAGGCGCTCATCGCAGCCGCGCCGTTCCTGCGCGGGCGGACGAAGTACCGCGACTGGGCGATCGCGAACGCCGTCGCCGCGGCGGGCATCGCGCTCCTCGTCGCGTGGTCGTTGCTGCGGGCGGCCGGGCCCGCGCTGCCGAGCCTCGATCCGACGGGGAACAACGGCCAGCCCTTCTACCTGACCGGCACGCTCGCGCTGCAGGCGCTGATCGCGCTCGTCGCCGTGGTCGGTTGGGGCGAGCGCTTCCGCAAGCGCGACGACGACCTGGCGCGCTGGCTCGCGCTCGGCTTCACGCTCATGCTCTTCGCGGCGCTCCACCTCGTCCTGCAGCCGCTGCTGGCGAGCACGTACGTCTCGCAGGGCGATTTTCTACGCATCCTCGCCTACGCGCTGATCCTCGTCGGCGCCTGGCGCGCGATCCGCTTCGCCGAGTTCGGTCGTGCGGTGGCGGAGGAGCGTGCTCGCGTTGCGCGCGAGATTCACGACGGCCTCGCGCAGTATCTGTTTGCGGTGTCGACGCACGCCTCGATGCTCGAGGCCGGCGCACCGGTGGAGGAGGTGGCGCCACGTCTGAAGGAGGCGGCGCTGCTCGCGCAGCAGGAGGCGCGCTTCGCGATCCTCGCGCTGTCGTCCGCGAGCGGTACCGCACCGTTCGACGCGGCGCTGCGCCGCTACGTCGAGTTCCTGACCGCCGACGGCGAGCTCGAGGTCGACCTCGAAGTCGACACGTCGATCAGCCTCGCCCCCGACGAGCAGATCGAGGTCTTCCGGATCGTGCAGGAGGGTCTCGCCAACGTGCGCAAGCACGCGAACGCGACGCACGCGGACGTGACGATCGGCGCGCGCCCGTTCGGAGAGCGCTACGTGACGATCACCGACGACGGCGACGGCTTCGACGGAGACGAGACTCCGGCCGGCCAGGGGCTGAAGAACATGCGCGCCCGCGCAGAGTCGATCGAGGGCGGCTTCTCGCTACGCTCGATCCCCGGGCGCGGCACCGCACTCGAAGTCCTGCTCCGCACGTAACCCGACGCGCGCGCCAATCCCTCTTGGCTAGAGCTCTCGGGCCCCGTCGGAGGCGCGGCAGAGGTAGGCACGGCCGCCCGGCCCGTAGCCGCCGAGCACCGCGTCCGCGAACGCCGCGGCAGAATCGGCCTCTACGAGCGCGACGATCGCGCCGCCGAAGCCGCCGCCCGTCATTCGGGCTGCGACGGCGCCCTCCGCATACGCAAGCTCGACGAGCCGGTCGAGCTCGGGCGTCGTCACCTCGAAGTCGACGCGCAGGCTCTCGTGGCCGGCGTGGAAGACCTCGCCCAGCCGGCCGAAGTCACGGGTGCGGAGCGCCTCGACCGTGGCGAGCACCCGCTCGTTCTCGGTCGCGACATGCCGGCGGCGCCTTGGGTCGCCCGCCTCGAGCTCGTGTTTGCGCGTCGCGTAGCCCGAGTCCTCGAGGCGGCGTGCGATGCCCGAGTGGACGATCACGATGGCGAGCTCCGGCGGGAGCGGCACGAGCTCGTGCTCGAGCGTGCCGGTGTCGAGCAGGATCGCGCAGTCTGCGTGGCCGAGCACGCACGCGGCCTGATCCATGATCCCGGAGGGCACGCCGACCGCCCGGTGCTCCGCCCGCTGCGCGGCACGCGCGAGCTCGAGCGGCTCGAGCGGGAAGTCGGCGACCGCGCAGAGCGCGAGACCGACGCCGACCTCGAGCGCGGCGGACGAGGAGAGGCCCGCGCCGATCGGCAGCGTGGAGCTGATCTCTCCCGCCAGCCCGACCGGGGGCCGGCCGAGCGCCGCCAGCTCCGCAGCGACGGCCGCGACGTACCGGGCCCACCCGGAGTCGTCCGCGAGCCCCGTTCCGTCGGGCGCGAGCCGTGCGACGCCCACGAGATCGCTCGAGCGTAGGTCGATCGTCTCGGCGGGCGTCGCCTCGATGCGCACGCCCAGGTCGAGCGCCGCCGGCAGCACGAGCCCGCCCGCGAGATCGGTGTACTCGCCGATCAGGTTGACCCTGCCCGGCGCCCAGAACGTCCGGCTCATGAGGCGCATCCTCTCTCAGGTGATCCCGCCGCGTACCAGAGGTCGCCGGGGGCTAGCGCAGCAGCGGGAGCACGGGGTCGCAGAGGAGCCCGACGCCCTCCGCCGTCGTCAGCCCCTGCGGCGTCCCGAACTCGACCCGCTTCGCGCCTGCGTCGAGCAGTCGCTGCGCGTGGGCCGCGACCTCCTCGGGCGTCCCGGCGAGCACGAAGCGGTCGAGCGACGTGGCGGCCAGGGCATAGAGAAGCCCCGTTGCCGGGGCTTCTCCGTAGCAGGCCTGTAAGCCGGAGTATCGGAATAGACCGCCCGATGCCCTCCGTCGGCCTGCCCGAAGGAGGGTCCGATGCAAGCCGAAGTCTCCGATTTCCTGCACTACTGCCGCATCGAGCGGCGCCTCGCCGACCTCACCTGCTCGGCCTACGAGCGTGACGTAACCGCCTGCGTCCGCTTCTTGAACGAGAACGGGATCGACGAGTTGCGCCTCGTCCGGCCGCCCGACCTGCGTCGCTTCCTCGCCGCCGAGGCGGAGCGGCGGCCGGCGATCGGCAGCCAGGCGCGCACCGTCGCTGCGCTCAAGTGCTTCTTCCGCTTCTGCGTCGAGAACGAGTCGCTCGACCGCGACCCGGCCCTCGTCCTGCGCACCCCGAAGAAACGCGAGGCGCTCCCGGATGTGCTCGACCGGCGCGAGATGGCGCGGCTACTCGCGGTGACCGAGCGCGACGACGTCTGGAAGCGTCACTCCCCCGGTAAGCGCGAACGCGACCGGCTCCTGCTCGCCCTCTTTGCCTATGCCGGCCTACGCCGCAGCGAACTCTTGGGACTGGACTGGCACGACGTCGACCTCGAACGAAGGCTGATCCGCGTGCGCATCGCGAAGGGTGGCCGCCAGCGGGCCGTACCGATCCACCCCGCACTCGAGCCGCTCTTCGTCGACTACCTCCGCATCCGCGCGGGGGACCCCGAACCAGCGCTTTTCGTCGGCGTCCAAGGGAGGCGACTCTCGCCGACGATCATGGTGCAAACGTTCCTGCGCTACGCGCGCGCGGCCGGCGTCACGGAGCACAAGCGGGTGACGCCGCACACGCTCCGGCACGTTTTCGCCTCCGAGTTGCTGCGCGCCGGTGCGAACCTGCGCCAGATCCAAGAGCTGCTCGGGCACAAGCATCTCGACTCGACCCAGCGCTACACCCGTGTTACCGCACATGAGCTGCGCGGTGCAATCAAACGCCTCCACTTCCGCGATGCCGACGTACGTGCCCCTGGATGAGATCGCAATGTCGCGGGATCTACGCGACTCGAACCCGCGAAAGACATCCATCGAGCGAGTACGGACGCGGGGTCGGAAGCCTCGCACCCTGCCGCGCCTGCCATGGGCTCGCCGACCCAGCAGTCCCTCCCTGCGTTGGCGCGGCTCTTGTTAACAACGGCAACAGTGCCAGGGGCGAGTTACACGATGGTGGCAACGCTCTTGCCCGGTTCAGCGAGACAAATCTCAAGCTGCACGTCACAGAGCTCTGCGATCTCGGGCAGGTGCGTGATTACGAACATCTGGCGGAAGCGGTTGCTTAGGGCCCTTAGCTCGGAGAGGAGCCGCTGCCGACGCTCTTCGTCCTGGCTGCCGAAGACTTCATCGAGAACGACGAACCCAAGCTCGACGTTCCGCTCTTTACTGACCCAGTCGGCGATTGCAAGGCGAAGGCACAGGTTCGCCAGATCCTGCTCGCCGCCCGAGAAGCGGGCGAGCTCGTGCTCCTCGCCGCGGTCGACAATGATCAGTCGATAGTCGTTTGACAGCTTCACGTCGACGTATCGGCCGTCGGTCGCAGCGTTTAGTAGTGCACTCGCCACCCGCTCGAGGCGAGGCCACGCGCGCCGTGCCTGCTGGTCCCGATACTTCGAGAGTAATTCCGCCGCCACGTCGTGCTGTCGCAGGGCGGCTGTCTTCGCAGCGATTGCCTTCTCAGCCTTTTTCGCCTCGGCGAACCCCTTCCGCAGCGTTTGCACTTCCTGGCTCCGGCTTTGAGCTTCCAGCTTGGCTGCCATGAGGGCTTGCTGCGCGGCGTCGCGTACATCATCAGCTCCCGTCGCGCGCTTCTCAAGCCTCGCGAGCAGCCTGGGTTCGAGCCGGAGACCGGCGACCTCCCGCGCTGTTTGACGCAGCGCTGCCTGAGCGCTCTTCAACCTCTCGGCTTCCTCCACGAGCTGGCCCTCGAGGTGTGGCGTGTCCGCCGTCGTGTCACGCAACGCGTTTGCCTCTGCCTCGAGCTCGACCAGGTGCTCAAAGGACTTTCGGATCTTCTCGTGTACGGATGTGCCATACGCGGTGATGTTGAGCGACTTGAGCGACTTTGCGATCCGATTTGAGTGCGACTTTCGCGTCGCGTCGAGCTCGTTCCAACGCTCAGCGAGCGTGTCGCGCTTCTGACATTCCGTCGAGAGCGTTGGGATCCCGGTCTTCAGGGCAGCGAGCTTGTCATCGACTTGCCGCAGTTCGCGCTCGCTCTCTTCGTATTCGTCGACTGCCGTCGCGACGTCCGCTGCTCCTTTCGTCTCCTTGAGCCGGTCGCCGGTCTGCCGCGCGTGTGCGAGCGCATCTCGCGCCTTGTCGAGCTTGTCCTGGAGGCGCTGGCATGCGACCTCAAGTGGGGGAAGTTCCTTTTCGTTGCTGGCGATGCGCGTGCGATATCCGGCGAGGATTTCGCCGTATTCAGTGCCGTACGGCTTCCGACAAACGGGACAGGGCGTGTCGGCGCCGCCGGTCTCGACCTCGCCCACATGCGTCTTGTCGTGCGCGAGTTCGGCCCTTCCCACAGTGAGACGCTCCTGTGTCTTCGAGAGCTTCTGCTCAAGCGCCTTGACCGCGGTGTTCGCTTCTACGGCAGATCCTGCGCGCTCGACGGCGCATAGGGCATCGCGCCTAGCCTTTCCCGCCGCAACTCGCGCGGTGACATCCGGTCGATCTGCGAGGAGTTGCATCCGCTCATCGATCAGCTTGTTGAGCCGCGCGTTCTCGGCGGCGGCATGTTTGGGGTCGTACGGCAGGCCCGCAAGCTCTCCCTCGACTGTCTGCAGTTCCTGGCTAGCGGTCGCGAGCTCATCCCACAGCGCGAGGTTCTTCTCCACCGACTTCAGCCGCGCGACCTTGGGGACGAGACGTTCCAACCGCTTGATCTGGCCGGCCCGTTCCTTCAGCAACGCCGTGACACGCCCAACGGCCTCGGACGCATGCTCGGCGCCGTGCGTCTCGGTTTCATTGCGCTGTCTGAGTAGATCAGACACCTTCACGCGTTCCTGCTCCGCAGCCAGGTCCTTCCGCGCAGCGTCACGGGCCTTCGTCGTTTCATCCCACGCCTCCTGCGCCGCCGTGACTGCAGGATCTCCTTCTGCAGCTTTACGCTCAGCGTCGCTCAGCGCCTTTTCAATCTCGGCCGGATCGGGCGCCAACTCACGCAGCCCGTCGAGCTCGGCACCCAGTGTCTTGGCGTCGCTCTTGGCGCGCGTCGCTGCGTTCTTGAACCGCTCGAGTCCGAGCAGCCGCTCGACGTGACTTTTCCGCTGGTCCGATCCAGCGCTTGGATCGAGCGCCGCGACATCCTTCTGTTGTGCAAAGACTGTGCGCTGGAAGACGTCCCACGTGAGATCGAGCTCTTGCGCGACACGCGCATTCGTGTCCGTGGTCTTCTGCGTTTCGAGTTCCCCGTTTATCCAGAGTCGCGCATCTCCACCGACGAAGCGCTCGATCCGGTAGTTGCTCGAGCCGAGCTGGAACTCAAGCTGGACGAAGGACTTCGTTCCCTTGGGTGAACCCTGGCGTTTGAGATCGGCGACCTTGGCGCGATGCCGGCGCTTACCGAACAGTGCCCAGCCAATGGCCTCGGCCACGGTCGACTTACCGGCGCCGTTCGGGCCTCGAACTCCGATCAAGCCATCCGGGAATTCGATCGTGCAGTCCTCGTACGAGCGCCATTGATGCAGCTGGAGGGAGATGAGCCTCATTCGCCCGCCTCTGCCTCGACTTCGGCCGCCTTCGCGTCATCGAGGTAGCCGAGCGCAAGCCGAACGACCGCCTCGGCGTCGACACCCTTAGGCATCTCGCGCCGCGCAAAGGTGGCGAATGAGATGTCGGCGTCGTCGTCCATGCTGCTCGTCACGAGACCGCTGCGGCCAACGCTGCGAACAACCTGTAGGCAGGGAGCCAGGAGCTCGTCGATCGCGGAAAGGTTCAGCGAGTGATAGACGTCGCGCTGGATCGCCTCGAAGCGAAGTCGAACGACTGCTCCGTCGAGTGCGAGGCCGTCGACCGCCTGCTCAAGTTTGTCCACGACGTCGCTCGGCCCGATCCCTTCGCAGGGCAATGCGATGTCGAGCATTGGGCGGGTCGGGATCGGGTGGCGGAGCACAAAGTCGGGAGATCCGGCGCCGGTGGCAAGATCGATCTCAAGGACCGCCTTCTCGCCATCGATGTCTCCGAAGTCGAGCCGCTCGAGCGAGCCGGCATAGATTGCATTGACCTGCGGCGCGTGGAACTTGTGCAGGTGTCCGAGCGCGATATAGGCGTATTCGCCCTGCGCCAGGTCCTCGGGCGCAAGGGCGATCTCGTTCACCTCGTGGTAGTCCTGTCGCACGCCCTCGAGGCCGGCATGGAGGACAAGTACGTTCGCCTCCGCCGACGTGTCGAGCGAAAGGCCACGAATATCTGCCAGCAGCTGCTCCGCATGAGGCTCATGTGGCACGCAATGGACAGCGAGGCCACTAGTCCGGACGGTTTCTGGTTCACCCCAGATCGCGGTGATTCCGAACTCGTGGAGGATCTCGAACACGCTCCCGCCACTCCGGAAGCGAGGGGTCGAGTGGTTACCAGCGATTACGAGGGCGGGAATCCCAGCCTCGCGCAGCTTCGCAAATCCGCTCAGCGCCTCGACGATCGCGCGGGGCGACGGCCGCGATGAGTCGAACAGGTCGCCTGCGTGGATGAATAGATCCGGCCGGCGCTCGATCGCCACATCCACCGCTGCGTGCCAGGCGTCATAGACATCGCACTCGCGCTGGTTGATGTTTCGGATCGGGTCGAGCTTGCCGCTGAAGTTCTGGTAGCCGAGGTGTGTGTCGGCGACGTGGATGATTCTCATCGCATGTACGAGGGAAGGAGGGACAGCTGCTGCAACCGAACTTTCATCGCGGGCACCGAAACCTCAAATAGCCGGGCGAGCGCATGCAGGTTGAGCTTTAGCTCTGCCGCTTCGCGCCGAAGGACCACCTCGGGCATGAGCAGTTGAGCAGCGAAGGTGTTCGCCTCGCGCTCGAGTCTGCGCCCCACGCCGACCCCAATTTCGTCGGAGCGGCAGTAGCGTGGCTCGACGTGGCCTTGCTCGTACTGGCAGACCCAGTGACCGAGTTCGTGCGCGAGCGTGAAACGACGCCGTCCGGAGCTCTGCCGCGCCTCGCGTCCGTTGAGCCAAATCTGATGGTCGCTCGGTACGAGCATCCCCGATATGTCGAGGTCATCGTTCTCGTCGACCGTCAGGCCAAGCAGGTCTACCGCTATCGAGTCGACTGGAACCGGCAGCTCAGGACCGGGAAAGTGCTCGAAGTAGCGCTGCAGAAGCGCCGCAACCTTCGGATCCGCAGATTCGCCCACGCCTCGGATTCTGCTGCCACGAGGCAGGTCTGCATAGACCAAGTTGTCGCTCATCACGTGGGAGTCAGGGCAAGAACCCCGAGCTCTTACGCGCCGGTTCTAGGCCCGAGGAAGAGTTCGTCCACCTCGTCCCAGCCCTCCTCATCTGTAACCGGAACAGCCGGCGCTACCGTAGGTTCGCGCTCGCCGCGATAGGCGGGAGCCGCTAAGGCCTGGTCCGCCCGGGGTGGGTAGGCCCAACTCATGAGTATCGACGAAGACGTGCGCAATGCGCCTGCGAGGGCGTCGAAGACGCGTTGGTCCACGCGGCTGACATCGAGCGACCCTCGTTCTAGCCGTTGGAAGTAGCGCCTGAGCTTCCCGCTCCGACTCACGTCTAGGCCGAGCCGGGAACGAAGCTCCCCAACGATCTCATCAACCCGCAATCCGCGCCTGACACGCAGTTCGCGAAGCGGAGGCTGCCCTGCGAGCCACGCCTCCATCAGAGTGACCGCGAGCTCGTCTGCAGTGGGCGCTGGCGCCCATTGCAGGAAAGCATCGAGCATGTCCGCCAGCTCGTCCGCTCCCTCGCCCGCTCGCTCAAGGTAGCGCACCGCATCTGGATGCTCGCCTCGGGCGTAGCGAACGGCGTAGTCGTCAAAGAGGTCGAAAAGCGGGTCAGCCAAGGCTCTCCCTCAACTTTCCGTGAGCGCGGAAGAGCGCCTGGTGCACCGCGTTCGCCTCGATCCCGAGAAGGTTCGCAATCTGAGCCACTTCGAGGCCTTGCTGCCACCGCAGCGCCGCCACTTGTCGCTCGCGATCCGGCAGCTCGGCCAGCAGGCGATCGAAGTCAATGTCGGACCCGACACGCTCGAACTCATCGGGCGAGGCATGTTCTCGCTCTTCAGCAACAAGTGCATCGCGACGCTTCCGTTCGGCGTAGTAATCGAGGAGCTCCCAGGTCGTGCGCTGATGCACGACCACGCGGAAGGGGACGCTGAAGGTCTTCCCACCCTGGAGTTCGCGCAGGAGGTGCTCCACCACCCTCTGCCGGACCTCCTCAGCATCATCGATCGGCAGGCGTCTGATCCGTAGCCGAAGGAGAATGGTGGGGTAGTAAGCGGCGAGCAGGTTCGCGTGATCGCCCTCCGCGAGTAGCCGAGCGTCCTCGTCATCGCGTGCAGTGCGCTCGTCGAGTCCCGGCTCCTTGTGTGGCATCGCTCGATCTTATGACCGCCAAGAAGACTCAACTGGTCGCTCGTCTTCACAACCCGTAGTCACCGGACGCGCAAGTGGTGCTTACGGACGTAAAGGGTCGCTCGGTTCCGTCTGACTCTTCTTCGACAACGAAGGAGACGAGATGGCGAAGCATCGGAAGCGAAGAACACGGCGCTCTTTAGGTCTGCTTACGACGGAGCAGCTCCTCGCCCACCGGGAGCTCGAGTTCTTACGCGTGGCGGGTCGCCCGACACCGAGGCGCCGCGGGGCACGAAAGCAACACCTCCTCCACGTGCAGCGACGAGCCGTCAAGCTCGAGGTTGCGAAGCAGCTTGCGGCTCTTGAAGGATCCCGCGCCGCCAAAGAACAGCGCGACCGCCGCTGAGGCGGTCGCGCTGTTTCCGGTTGGTCGGCAAGTGATTTCCGGAATCTCCTCTCGCGCCCAGCCTGTGTGGCATTCGCCTCAGCGCCTCGCGTGACGAATCGCCTGATTGATCGCTGTGACGATGCGACTTCCGCGCTTCTGGAAGCCAAGCTCGCGGATCGTCTCGTCGAGCAACTCGTCCTCAGTGCGAAGACGGTCGTCGGATTCGACCCACCGGATCATCTGCACCAGCTGCGACTGGCTGTATTCGGTAATCGATAGCCCACGGCGGAGAGGCGGCCGAGGTCCGTTACGCACCACCAGCGGCGCGGCGTCGCCTTCCTCGCCGGGAGAGATATGAGAACCGGTATTCCCGTTCGTGGTCCGATGCCGCGGCGAAGCGTCTTCGCCCTGCTCCTGCTCCTTGCGATCTGCTGCCGCAACGGCGAGCTCGTAGGCTGCAAGTGCCTTGTCGACGCAGCGTTCTTTATTGTGGAACCACCCGCTGGACCAGATGCGGTGGAACCGCCAGCCAAGCCGCTCGAGCTGTTCCTGACGGAGCCTGTCGCGGTCGCGTGCGGTTTCGGAAGAGTGGTAGCTGGCGCCGTCGCATTCGATCGCGAGCACGTAGCGGCCGGGCCGGACTGGATGCTGAATGGCGTAGTCGAGCCAGTAGCCGGAGGTGCCGTACTGCGCGGTCAGCTTGAGACCGCGGCGGACCAGAGTGTCGCGGACGTCGACCTCGAATGGGTTCAGCGCGGGCTTCTCGAGCACGTTGTCGCCGAGGTTGGCGCCTCCCGACTCGACGTACTGCGAGTACTGGCGGAGCAGCTTCACGCCTTCAGCCTGGGAACGCTCCGGATCCATGTCCTTCGAGGAAAAGGAGGAGACGAGCGTGATCCGGTTCTTGGCGCGCGTCACTGCGACGTTCAGCCGGCGCTCGCCGCCCTCGGTGAGAAGTGGCCCGAAGCGATAGGGCAGGTCGCCGCGGCTGTTCTTGCCGTAGCCGATCGAAAGGATGATCGCGTCGCGCTCGTCTCCCTGAACGCGCTCGAGGTTCTTGACGAAGAAGCGCTCCTCCGTGTCCTCGGTGAAGAAGTCTCCCAGCTCCTCGTCGAGTTCGGGGTTCTCGCGCAGCCGCTGGATCCGGCACTCCTCGATCCTGTTTGCATGCCGGATCCCCATCGCGATCACCCCGAGCGACTCATCGGGCCGAGTGCGCGCGTGCTCGAAGATCAGGTCGACGACGGCGTCGACCTCAGGGCTGGGACTGTTTGTGTCGGCTTGCGAATCCCACCTGACCGGTACGTAGCGCAATACATGGTCACCGCCGACGCCGGGGAAGGTGATCAGCTGCCGGTCATAGATATGAGCGTTTGAGAACGCGATTAGCGCTTCGTCGCGGCTTCGGTAGTGCCAGCTGAGCATCCGGAAGCGAAGCAGCGAACCGAGCGAGTCCAGGATCGACTCGAAACCTTTCGTGCCAGCCGCAATCGGGATCGGCGTCTCGATCTCCTCGAGTTCTTCTTCCTCTTCAGGTGACTCGGAGACGAAGAACGCGGTCGGCGGCAGCTGTTTCTCGTCCCCGGCGACCACCAACTGCCGGCCGCGCAGGATCGAGGGAATCGCGTCCGCCGGGGTGATCTGCGAGGCCTCGTCGAAGATGACGACATCGAAGTACGGCTTCGGCGGCAGCAGCTGACTGACCACGAGTGGACTCATCGCCCAGCACGGCTTCAAGGCGAGCAGCACGTCGGCCGTATTGCCGATCAGGTCCCTCACGGGCAGGTGACGGCGCTTCAGCCCTGCCTGGTGCTTGACGATGTCCTCTTGCTCGCGGTTCGCGTCCCGCACCCGCACCGCCTGCTCGGCGCAAAGACGTTTGATCCGCGCGGCACTCGTCTCAATATGTGTTCGGTCGCCGATCTTGAAATCGTCGATAACTCTCTCGTGGCTCTCCGCGGTGAACGTCCCGATGAGTAAGTCGGAGAGCGAAATATGGTCGAGCATTGACTGCAGCCAGCTGTAGCGCAGGCTCTGGATCGCGAACTCCTCCGAGACTTGCCGTTTCTTCATCTCGGCAAGGAACTCACCAAGGCCAGTCGCGAGGATCCCTGTCTCGAGCCGGTGTAGCTCCGGCAGTTTGACCAGGGTCGCGTGGTCCGTAAGCAGCCGGTCGAGCAGCTGCTCCAGGTCGGCCACCGGCACGTCCGTCAAGTCGGAGATCCCGGTCCAGTTCTCGACCTGGCGGAGCCGCTCGAGGAGGTGTCGGTAGGGCGCGCGCAAGGCATCGACGTCAGCCGGCGCGTCCGGGATCCCTTCTCCCGCCAGTTCGCGCCAGAGGCTGAGCTCGTGGCGCGCGTCCTCGCAAGCCTCGTCCAGATCGGCGTCGCGTGCCTTTCCAGAGTTAAGTCGCAGCCGGCGAACCATCTCGCGCGCCGTCTTGTACTCAGCCGAGAACATGGATGCCTTGAAGCGGGCGAACCCGCCGTCCGCCGCCGGCGCGAGCTCCGCGCACAGTTGGTCGAGATCCTGCTCGTAGACGCTCGGCTGATACTCGTCGAGCGTTGTTCTGATGTCCTCCCAGAGGTCGAGTCGCTGCTCCCACTCGCCGAGAGCCGAGGCCTCGGGAAGGCCGGTCGTGCTGCTTGCCGGGCGAAGAGCCGCCAGCGTTGTCGGCAGCGTGTGTCGGCGGATCTCGTCGATCTGCGCGTATGCCCTCTGGACTTCGTCGCTCGAGACGATCGGCGAGTTCACCCACGGGGTTGCGCTCGCGGCGAACGTCATCCCGCCCAGGCGTGCGTACTCGGCGAGAGCCTCTTCGAGCTGGGTTTCTGAGTCGGCGTCGATCCAATCGAGCACATCGCCGCGGAAGCGGATTTCGTTCGCAGCCGACTCGAGTCCGACCAGCTCCGCTCTCATCTCGTAGACCGAAAGTCGCCACGGTGCGCGCGGCTCGTGTAGAGCGCCGACGTATTCGTTCAGCTCGTCGCGCCTCTTCTCGACCTTCTTTAGCTCGGCGTCGTTGTTCACCCGAGGGGCTGTCCGGGA
>Ga0209514_10005176_pt1 | contig 16893 bp, 15 predicted proteins | sample Subgrocontami58m_FD_187452 | JGI IMG/M metagenome (GOLD analysis project Ga0209514, IMG submission 187452) | Subsurface groundwater microbial communities from S. Glens Falls, New York, USA - GMW37 contaminated, 5.8 m (SPAdes) (version 3) | ecosystem: Environmental > Aquatic > Deep subsurface >...
AGCGCATACGCCGCGTGCTTTACCGCCTCAAGCACGGAGATATAGGAATCAGTGAGCACGAAGTTGCCGGTCCCGAAATATTTCCCCACAATCGCAATTTTTACCTCTTTTTTTGCTCCGCGGATTACCGATACCAACCGCTTCCATGCACCGAAATCTTTCTTTTTGGATTTAAGAGAGAGTTTGGATAAGATGCGGTCACCGAGCTTGTCGCGCTCAAAATTTACGGGTACTTCGTAGATGGATTCCACATCCGGCGCGGAGATGACGCCGCCTTTCCCCATGCTACAGAAAAATTCCAACTTTTCTTTGCGCTTCTTATCGAGCGGCACCGGCGCACGACCGAGAATGAAATCGGGGTGGAGGCCGGCGCGGTTCAAGTCCCGCACGGCGTGCTGGGTAGGTTTTGTTTTTAGTTCCGTACCGCCCGCGCCAATGGCTGGAACAAAGCTCACCAGTACAAGAAGTACGTCATCGGGATTCTTGAGCTTCATCATTCTCACCGCCTCGAGGAAAAGGATGTTTTCGTATTCGCCCACCGTTCCGCCGATTTCGGTAATCACCACATCCGCCTTGCTCTTCGCTCCGGCTTTATTGATGCGATCAATCACTTCCATGGGAATGTATGGCACGACCGACACAAATTTCCCTCCATACTCAAGATTCCGCTCGCGGTTGATGACGTTCTGGTAAATGCTCCCCGTGGTCATATAGTTCGTGATGCTCAAATCGCGGTCGAGGAAACGCTCATAATTCCCCATGTCCTGATCGCACTCCGACCCGTCGTCCAACACAAACACCTCGCCGTGCTCGGTGGGGTTCATCGTTCCCGCGTCCACATTCACATAAGGGTCAATTTTCAAAGCCGTCACCTCGAGTCCGTGGGATTGGAGCACGCGCCCGATGGAAGCCGCCGCGATTCCCTTCCCCACGCCGGACATGACCCCTCCCACGACAAAGATATACTTTTTTTGTTGTTTCTGCATGGGGAGATGTTACTAAACAAGAAAATTCCGCAGTGCACCTTTCAATTCCGGAACGTCTTTCTGCACCGTTTGCCAGACAATTTCGAGATCAATCTCGAAATAATTGTGAATTGCCCGATCTTGGTTGAGATACACACGGTCATCCTTCATAGATCGTCTTGAGGTCGCGGAGGATATGGGGGCGTACAAACTTATTCAGTCCCCGCTCGGTCACCATATCCACGCGCCGTCCGAGAAGTTTTTCCGCCTCCTCGACAAATCGAGTAAAAGAAATGAGCCCCATCGGTTCTCCGAGGGAGATGAGCACATCCACGTCGCTCTCGGGCACGTCCTCGCCGCGGGCAACCGAACCGAACACCGCCGCCCGCGACACTTTGTGCGCCCGGAAAAGAGGAGAAAGCTTCTGTTGAATTTCGGCTACGGTCATGCCGACATCATATCACGCTCGCGGTGATGATGCCACATTACTCACCCGCCGCGACACCTTTCCCCACACCGGACACTACTCCTCCGACTATAAAAATATACTTCTTATCCTGTTTCTTCCCCGCTGCCATAATGCATATATTCTCCTCATTATCGAAAAGAACGCAAGCCCTTAAAAAACTGAAGAGCCCGCGGATCTTTAGGATCTTTGGGCTCATAAAATTACTTAACTGCCCACTAACTCATGCGAAGAATAACGAAGGTTCGTAAATAACGGGCGACTCCTACAAGTCCCGGGAGCTTACGCTCCTACCACCTCAATCACTTCTTCTCCTCGAAGAATTCGTCCATAGCTTTGTAGACGAACATCTTGAGGATCTTCTTCAACTCCACCACTGGCACCGCGCTGGCCAGAGAGGCGCGTACGAGCTTCTTCTGCAGCTTTTCCATCTTCTTTTTTAAAATGGGAGCCAAGAAGACTTCGAGTAGTTTTTCTGCATGAGTTTCTATCATATACTATCCCTTTCAAGTCGCAGAACAGGAAACACTCCTGTTTACTGCACTGGTTAGATATTAACACGGATTAGGTGCTTTGTCAAGCACTCTAGAAACCCTTACAAAATAAGGAGAAACCGCGCTCCCCAACAACCCCCAATGTGGGGACATCGGACTTCTTCCGGGAAGTCCGATGTCCAAAGATTGTTAATGGCTAAGTCCTAATGGCTAATCCCTACCCCAGCGGCACCTCATGCCGCGGCACCCGGTTCGGGTCGGTTGCAAGCGTAAAGTGGAAGGTCGTCCCCCGCTCGCGTTCGGACTCCGCCCAAATCATTCCTCCATGCGCCTGGATGATGTTCCGCACGATGTAGAGCCCGAGGCCGCTCCCCTCCGTCTGGAGTTTCACCGCGTTCTCCGCGCGGAAGAACTTCGTGAAAAGCTTCTTCATATCCTCCGGCCCCATGCCAATGCCGGTGTCCTTCACCGTCACTTCCACAAACGGCCCTTCGGCGGCTTTCTTCAGACCAACGGTCACGCTCCCATTCTTCACGTTGTAGCGGATGGCGTTCTCTACGAGGTTTGAGACCACCATCGCGAGCTTCTGCGGGTCGGCAATGACCGGCGGGAACGCCTCGGCGGGCTTGTCGAAATAAAGTGAAACGCTCGCATGCTGCGCAATAGGAAGAATCTGCCCCAGAATTTTATTCAAAAACTCCACAAGGTCCGTGTTCGCGAAGGCATACCCAAACCGCCCCTCTTCAATCTTTGCGATGCCCAGAAGGTCGTCGATGATTTTCAAAAGAATTTCCGACTGCGCGAACGAACCGTCGATAAGCATCTTCGTCGCCGTATCAAGTCCCTCGCTTTTACGGAGCGACTCGAGCGCCCAGCGAAGGCCCGTCACCGGAGTACGCAGCTGGTGGGAGGCGATGGTCACGAATTCGTTTTTGGACTTCATCAAACTCATCTCGCGGGTGCGGTCGCGGATGACTTTTGCGAACCCCAAAGGCGCCCCGTCGGGACTGGCGCCCAAGGAGAGCGAGGTTACGCGGAGTTCGAGAAAGGGGTCGGTAAAGGAGAGGTCGGTAACCTGGGGGTAGGCACCCGCCTGCGAACGCGCGACCATTCCCGGCGCGAGCGAAGGAAACGCCACCTGCGCCAAAAGCCGCCGCCGCGGATTTTCCGCATCCTGCGGCGTGAGCACACGCCCCAGCACCTCCACAGCGGGAAGGTTGAACACCCGCTCCGCCGCCGGGTTCCAGAAGGTCACCTTGAAATCCTTGTCGTAGACGAAGAGAGCGTCATCCAGCCGCTCAAGCACCATGCGGAATGCGTTCGGCGAGAACTCCTGCGCCGCATTCGCAGGCGCCGTTCCCCCCTCGCCCACCCCGCGCGCCATGATAAGCGCGGCGCCCACGAGCAAAACCACCTGCGCAAGGAGAAGAAACGGAGGGAGAAAAAATGCGCCAATCACAATTGCCACGGCAAGCGGCACGCACCCAATCCAAACAAGTCTCACGCGGCTCTGCGGCGGCGGAGTTCCTGCCTCGGGTTTTTGTTGATGGATGTCCATAGTGGATAGAATAGTTAAAGGTTGAAGGTTGTGGAAGCGAGTCGGGATATGGTTATTGGTTGTTGGTTTTAGAAGCGGGTCTGGATTTCACCTTTCACTCATACCCAAGAACCAAACTCGCATCGCGCAACCTTCAACCACGGACCAATCACTTACGCACAACGAGATGCCCCCAATCCTTCCCTGCCGACATCTTCACCGTGAGCGGCACCTTAAGCGGATATGCCTGCTCCATAATCGCCTGCGCGCGGGGCGCGATTGCTTCCATCATATCATCGCGCACTTCGAGCAACAATTCATCATGAATGGAGAGCAAAAGATGCTCCTCGCCGTCCCATCCGCGCGCCCGGAACTCCTCGCGCATCTTGAGCATCGCGCGCTTCATGATGTCCGCGCCGAGTCCCTGGATGGGATGGTTGATGGCCGCCCGCTCCGCCTCCGCGCGAAACTGCGGCGCGGAAGAGAGTATTGCAGGGAGGTAGCGGCGGCGGCCCGTGAGCGTCTGCACAAACCCCGTGGCCCGCGCCTCCATCTTCACGGACTCCTGCCACTCCTTCACGCGCGTGAAGGTTTTGAAATATTGGGCGATGAAGCGCTTCGCCTCTTCCGCGCTCACCCCCGCTACCTGCGCGAACGCGCGCGCGCCCATCCCGTACGCGAGCCCGAAGTTCAACGTCTTTGCAAGCCGGCGCTCTTTATCCCCCACCTCCTCCAGGGGAATGCCGAGCGCCCGCGAGGCGGTAAGGCGATGGAGGTCTTCGCCGCGCACGCAGGCGCCGATAAGCTCGGGGTCTCCGGAAACGGCGGCGAGGATGCGAAGTTCGAGCTGTGTGTAGTCGAGCGCGAGGAGCGACCAGCCCGCCGGCGCCACGAATGCCGCGCGGAGTTCTTTCGCCCAGATAAAGTTCTGCGGAATGTTTTGGAGGTTCGGCGCCTGCGAACTCAACCGCCCCGTCGCGGCGCCGGTCTGCACGTACTCCGTCCGCACGCGGCCGTCTTTCTCGATGCGCGCGAGGAGCGGCGCGAGGTATGTCGAACGGATTTTGAAAAACTCGCGGTGCTCGAGAATCGATTTCACAATCGGGTGCGCGGCCGCGAGAGAGAGAAGCGCTTCTTCCCGCGTGGAACGTTTCCCGCCGGGCGTTTTCATCTGCGCGCCATGAATACCGAGCTTCTCAAAAAGAATCCTTCCCACCTCCCTGGGCGAGTTCAGATTGAACTCCTCTCCCGCGAGGCGGGATATCCCCCGCTCAAGGAGCGCCAAGTGGTCGTCGGTCTTTGCGAGTAGCGCGGCAATTCGCTCGCGGGAGAGAAGAATCCCCGTTTGCTCCATCTCCCCGAGCACCCGAAGGAGCGGCATCTCGAGCTCGCGGAAGATGGCGAGAAGCCCGGCCTCGGCAAGTGCTTGGTGCTCGTGCGCAAAGAGCGCCTCATGGTGCGCGTCGGAGCCATCCCATACCATATGCGCGAGTCGCTGGAAAAGCTGCGCGGGTTCTTGCGCGTGAGAATCGGGGTCGAGGAGCCACGCTCCCACGCCAAAGTCCCAATAGGGAGGCGGAAGGTCTTTCCCCTCCCGCCACGCGCGCTTCAGGATACTTTTTATGCCGAATCCTACTTTCAATGCATCTCCTGCGGGGAGCGGATGCGCCGCATCATCCCGCACCACCACGTGCGCCGGAAGCGACTTCTCTTTCGCTGAAGTAAATAAGTCTTCCTTCGCTGAAGCTGCCTCCTTCGCCGGAGGTGCTGCGGAGACTTCCCCGCCCATCCTTTTTATGAGCGCGCGGAATCCCCGCTTCTCGAAATAGGCGCGGGCGCCATCCGCCGTGGGCGGCACCGCGAGCGCGCTCCGCGGCGTCGGCGGAATCGGTGCGTCGTCCCGGAGGGTCACGAGCATCTTCGCCAGTTCCGCGGCGGCGCGGTGCGGCAACACCCTCTTCGCAAGTTTCTCGTCGCCGGATGAGGCGGCATAGAACTTCTCAAGCGTCCCGAATTTCTGGAGAAGTTGGGCGGCAGTCTTCGGTCCCACCCCCGGCACTCCTTTCACGTTGTCCGAGGCGTCGCCCACAAGCGCCTTGTAATCGATGAGCTGCCGCGGCTCAAGCCCATACCGCCCCTTCACCGCCGCTTCGTCGTAGAGCACGGTATCGCTGATGCCGGTTTTCAGCGCCCGCACCAAAATATGGTCGTCCTCGACGAGCTGGAGCGTATCAAGGTCGCCGGTTAAAATCACCACCCGCGCGTCCGGGGCGCTCCGGAACCGGTGCGCAAGCGTGGCGATTAAGTCGTCCGCTTCCCACCCCGGAGCTTCGAAAACCGGAATACCGAACACTTCAAAAAGCCGATGGGCTTCGATGAGCTGCGAAACCAGCTCATCCGGCGCTTTCGCGCGCTGCGCTTTGTACGCATCGTACCGCTCCTTCCGGAACGTGGGCTCGGGCCGGTCGAAGAGCGCCGCCGCATACCGCGGCTTCTCCTCCTTCCATAATTTCAAAAGAATGCTTGCGACGCCGTAGAGCGCCTGCACCGGCGCGCCGTCGGGGGACGTAAGCGGCGGCAACGCATGAAACGCCCGGTGGATGAGCGAATTCGCGTCAATCAAAAATATGTCGTTTCGTGTTGCATTAGGCATACCGTATTGTAATGACTCGCTCCTTCTCTCGCGCGCCGTGTTGGAAAAACACACGCGTGGCGCATCGCGGAAGAAGGCGCGGCGCATTCCCCGCCCACTCAATAAATACCACGTTTTGGGAGTCTTTGAAGATTTCGCGGAATCCCAACGCCTGCGCGGCGCGCGTGCCCCGGATGCGGTAGAGGTCGGCATGATACACAAAGGAAAAGTTTCTGCGGCGCGAACAAGGAACCGCGATGCGTTTCATGAGTATAAAGGTGGGGCTCGTCACACGCCGCCGTACGCCAAACGCACGGAGTGCGCCGCGCACGAAGGTCGTCTTCCCGGCACCCAAAGGGCCTTCCAGGGCAATCACCGCGGCTCCGCGCCCGCTCCTCTTCAGGCGCCGCGCACACGCGAACCCGAGATGCTCTGTTTCACGGGGAGAAACGCTGACACGCCGCATACGTTAAAGCAAATCCCCTTTTTTTGCGACACCAAGGTGGTCATACGCAGGGGGCAGTGCAATCCGGCCCGCCGCCGAACGTTGCAAGAATCCCAGCGCCATAAGATACGGCTCGTAAATATCCTCAATCACGCCGCGCTCCTCGTTCAACGCCGCCGCGAGCGTTCCCACTCCCACCGGCCCGCCGCCGAACTTCGTGATAATAATTCGGAGAAGCTTCCGGTCCTGCGGCTCAAGCCCCAACTCATCCACCTCGAGAAGCCCGAGGGTACCTTGGCTCACCCCTTTGTCAATCACCGCTTTCCCATGCACCTCCGCGTAGTCTCGTGCGCGGCGGAGAAGCCGGTTTGCCACCCGCGGCGTGCCGCGCGATGCGCGCGCGAGGACCTCGATTCCCCCCGCATCAATCGCCACGTTCAATATCTTTGCAGAACGCTCCAGAATCCGGGCGACATCGGATGCCCGATAATACTCCAGCCGGAACGTGGCGCCAAAGCGGGACCGGAGAGGCTGTGAAAGCAAATTCTCGCGCGTCGTCGCGGCAATCAGCGTAAATGCCGGAAGGTCGAGCGTGAGCGTGCGCGCGGAGGGACCTTTCCCCACCACCACATGCAGCTTCCGCATCTCCATCGCGGGATACAGCACCTCCTCAATCATACGGTTGATGCGGTGCGCTTCATCGATAAAAAGCACTTCGCCGGGCTCGAGGTTGGTTAAAATCGCCGCAAGGTCGCCCATCTTCTCTATCGCGGGACCCGAAGTGATTTTGAACGGACTCTCCAGCTCCCGCGCGACGAGGTGCGCGAGCGTGGTCTTCCCCAGTCCCGCGGGTCCGGAGAAGAGAAGATGATCCGCCGCCTCCCCCCGCCGCTTTGCGGCTTCAATAAGAATCTTCAGATTGTCCTTCACCCGTTCCTGCCCCACATAGGTTTCCCAAGTAGTGGGGCGAAGTGCCTGGTCAGCGGCACCGTCGTCGTTTTTAAGCTTTCTTACGGGATGTGAGGTCATTAAGTCCGGGTTTGTAAGGGATTGACAATAAATATTTTTTATGCTAATATCTCCCCACCGTAAAGGTAGTACTCGCCTGAGATCTGAGGGCTGGAATTATTTCTAAATTTTTCAGGACAGCTTGGCTTCGGCGAAGCTACTCCTCGAAGTAATTCTATCCTGCCCGGTGTAAATCGGACAGACCCATTTTCCGACGCAAGTCGGATATGCCCTCAGATCTCAGTCGACTGTTTCTTCTCCCATACCCCCGCACGCGGGGTCACTCCCATTTCAAAGGACCCGTAACCTCCTCCACCTCTTTCAAACTAGTGATGCCGTGGAGTGCTTTTAGCACTCCGTCCTCCTGCATAGTCACCATTCCCTGCTTTGCCGCAAGCTGCGTAAGCACTGTCTCCGCAACCTCCTGAAGAATCGCTTCTTCAAGCTCTGGCCCGCCGCGGAAAAATTCAAAAATTCCCACGCGCCCTTTGTACCCAAAATGATTACACGCATCGCACCCGACGGGCTCAAAGAGAACGGGGTGTTCGTACCCCGTGCGAGCAACACGTGAAGGGATTTTCTTCAAAAAGGACTGGATGCGTTTCTCCATCTCCGGGGTAATCGCCGCCTCCCTTCTGCAGGACCCGCACAGTTTCCGCACAAGCCGCTGCGCGATCACCAACGACATCGCCGCCCCGATCGTTGCGGGTTTTATGCCAAGGTTGGTGAGCCGCGGCACCGCGCCCACCGCATCGTTCGTGTGCAACGTGGAAAGTACCAGATGCCCGGTAAGCGCGGCCTGGAGCGCGATATCCGCAGTCTCCATGTCGCGGATTTCTCCCACGAGAATCACGTCGGGATCTTGCCGTACGATCGCGCGGAGCCCGCTCGCGAAGGTATACCCCGCCTCGGCGTCCACCTGCGTCTGTTCAATGCCTTCCACCTGGTACTCAATCGGGTCCTCGACGGTAATAACTTTCACCTCGGGGTCGTTCAGCTTCCGCAGGAACGTGTAGAGCGTGGTGGTCTTCCCGGAACCAGTGGGGCCGGTATTCAGAATAAGGCCGTTCGGCCTCGCAAGTTCGGCGTTCACAATAGTGAGGTCGTCATCGCGAAGACCAAGGTCCGCAAATTTGAGATTAATGGCTTTGGGGTCAAGAAGCCGCATCACCACCGTCTCGCCAAATTCGGAGGGCACAATCGAAACGCGGATTTCTACTTCCTTGCCCTTCGCCGCGCGCACGGTGAACCTGCCGTCCTGGGCTTCGTCCCGGACATTCATCTTCATCCCCGCAAGGAGCTTGAAGCGGGCAAGAAGGGACTCATAGTTTTTTATGGGAACCGTGGTCGCCACATCATGAAGACGCCCGTCAATGCGAAAACGGAATTTCGCGTCCTTTTCCTCGGCTTCGCAGTGCACGTCGGAAGCGTCGTTTGCAAAAGCTCCCGCAAGAAGCATTTCAAGAAGTTCTGTGGTGCTTGTCTTTGTAAAATCGAGGCTGTCAAACGCCTCCTTCACCGCGCGGAAACTCATAAGCTTCTGCGTAAGCTCCGCAAGCCGCTCTTCAAAGTCCACTTTGCCCGTGATGCCCTTTGCCTCTTTCGCGGCAAATGTGTACATGTGCCACAACTGGGAAATTCCTGAGCGCGATGCCATTACTATTTTGAGCCCGGGAAATTTCTTCTTGAGTTCGACTAAGAGCCTCATGGTCGGTGGAAAGCGCGGATCGGCTACCGCCACCGCAAGCGTCCGGTCGCCACGCTCAAGTCCCACCATAAAAGCCTCCCGAGCCTGGGGCTCCGGAATGACGGTAATCGCCTCGAAAGATGCGGGGGTCTTGCCGATATCCACGTACGTGTATCCCAACTCCTCCGCAAGGCGCTTTGCCGCACGCTCTTCGCCTTCGCGGCGCAGTTTTTCAAGCTCTTCGTTCAGTGGAGTAGGGACAATTTGAGGCATTGCTCCTATTCTATACCCTCACTCGCACATGCCGCAACTCGCCGCACGGGAACTTCTAAAGAAGAATCGGGCTTTGCGGAAAAGCGGCCTCCCTAGAGCATGTTTCGAAACCCCATATTCTGCATCCTCGCCGATAGTTTCGGCTGCAAACCATTTTTCTCTCCTCGCAATAGCCCATGCTATTCCTCGTCGCGAGAAAACGGTTTTCGCTCGAACCTCTCGACAAGGTGCGACGAAAGAGGGTTTCGAAACATGCTCTAGATTCTAACTTCTAAATTCTATATTCTATCCGTATGTCAGGCCACTCCCACTGGGCGGGGATTAAACACAAGAAAGAGATTACGGATAAAAAGCGGGGGGTTGTATTCTCAAAGCTTCTCGCGCTTATAACCGCCGCCGCGAGAAAAGACCCGAACCCCGACTTTAACCCACGCCTACGGACTGCGGTCGAAAAAGCGCGCGCAGAGAACGTGCCTGCGGAGAACATTGCGCGGGCTATCACTCGGGCTCGCGACGTCGGCGACGCCATCGAGGAACTCCTTTTCGAGGCATACGGCCCCGGCGGCACCGCGATCCTCATCGAAGCGACGACGGACAACCGCAACAGGACCGTATCCGAAGTAAAACACGCGCTTACCGCACACGAGGGAAAGTGGGCGGAGCCGGGAAGCGTCGCGTGGGCATTCGAAGAAAGAGAGGGTGTGCGGCATGCAAAGTTTCCCCTCTCTCTCACGCCGGAAAACGCAACAAAACTCACTGCGCTCATCACCGCGCTCAAGGAGCATCCTGACGTGCAGGAGGTGTATAACAATGCGAAATCCTAAGCACGAAATCCTAAACTCTAAACAAATTCTAATATCTAAAACCTCAATGATTCAAACCGTCTGGAAATTGGAACATTCGAATTTTGATATTGTTTAGAATTTCGATATTCGAATTTAGAAATTAAAAGCATGGTCATTCTCGGCATCGACCCCGGCACGCACCGTGCGGGGTACGGCATTATCGAAAGTGTTCGCAACGAATGTCACTACCTCTCCGCGGGGCTTCTTCCGGTCCACCATAAGGAGGCACATATGCGCCTCCTGGATATCAAGAAAGGGATGGGGGGTCTCATCAAAAAATTCCGTCCCTCGGGCATCGCCGTCGAGAAACTCTACATCACAAAAAACCAGAAAACGGGAATTGCGGTGGCGCAAGCCCGGGGCGTTATCCTCCTCGCCGCCGCAGAACACAATCTTCCCGTCGCCGAGTTTGGTCCGGGCGAGATAAAATCGCACCTCACCGGGTATGGCCTTGCGGATAAGATAGCCGTCGCAAAGATGGTGCGCCTTGTGCTTAACTGCCCCACGCGCGACATGATTGATGATGCAAGCGACGCGCTTGCCATCGCGATCGTCGCGCACCTTACAAAGGCTTTCGGGTTATAGGAGAACACCTGGGGGTTGACCCCTCACATAGCGGGGAGTGTTCGCAGGCTTTGCTTTTCAAATCGCCACCCGCCTTTTTTCTTGTTTTTGTATCCGCTGGCCATAAGAAAAACACATGCGCATACCCTCCCCGTTATGTGAGGGGTTGACAACATAATAGACTCCTCTATAACAAAGTGATAAGACTGAGTCTGGTACGCTGAAAGGTCGAAAAAAACGTACTACTTATGGAACGAGTTCATCATGTACGGCTGTCGCGAGGCTTGAGCGACGAAGAAGACGAAAACGATAGCCTCGCGTCACTCGATGGCGAATTGGAAGAAACAACGCTCCCCTCGGAAGAAGGTTTGGAACGTGAGGAAGAGGGGGAAGGCCAGCGGCAGGGAGACCGCTTTGGATTGAACGAGTAGGTGTCGCGGTTCTTCCCCCGCCTGTCCATGGACTGGCGGGGTTTCATTTTGAAAGCTTTTTTTACCACGTTACAATACGAACAATGTCTTCCCACGCTCGCCACCCCCACCACCGCGCATCCACAGCCCGCATATGGGCGCTCCGTATTTTTATCGTTGCCCTCTGCGGAGCCGCATTCACCACAATCGCCGGATTTCTCGCATATTCCGCGCTCCAGAAAGACCTCCCCTCGGTGGAAGAAATGCTTCACCGGCAGGTCGCCCAGTCCACAAAAATTTATGACCGCAGTGGCAAGGTGCTCCTCTACGAGATCAGTAACGGCGAGCGAAGAACCATAGTCCCCCTTGCGGACATTCCTCAATACCTCAAAGACGCTACGGTGGCCGTGGAAGACGATGATTTTTATAATGAGCCCGCATTCGACTGGAAAGCGATGATTCGTTCCTTCCTTGCAAATCTAAAGAGCGGGAAAATTGTTCAGGGAGGATCCACCATCACCCAGCAGCTCGCGAAGAATGCGTTCCTCACCCCCGAGCAAACTATTACGCGAAAACTCAAAGAGCTTATCCTCGCAACCAATCTCAATCGCCAGTACACAAAAGACCAGATTTTGGAGCTTTATCTGAACGAGATTCCCTACGGTCCCACCGCATATGGAGTAGAAGCGGCAAGCCAGACCTTCTTTGGCAAGGCCGCAAAGGAACTTTCTCTCGGGGAGGCGGCGGTGCTCGCCGCCCTTCCCAAGGCCCCCACCTATTACTCGCCGTGGGGAACCCACCGCGACGAGCTCCTTGCGCGCGCTCAGTTCATCTTAAAAAAGATGCGGGGGCTCGGGAAAATAAGCGAGAATGAACATCAGCTGGCTCAAAAGGAGCGCATCGCGTTCGCGCCACAAGGGCAATCCATCAAGGCGCCCCATTTTGTGATGCTTGTGCAAGACTACCTCACGCAAAAATACGGAGAGGATCTTGTCCGGCGCGGAGGGCTTCAAGTCCTCACCACGCTGGATTGGGACTTGCAACAGCTCGCCCAAACCGCGGTGCGCGAAGGAGCGCAGCGGAACGAAAAACTGTACGGGGGCGACAACGCGGCGCTCGTCGCGGAGGATCCGAAAACGGGCCACATCCTTGCACTTGCTGGTTCCCGCGACTACTTCGACACCGAACACAACGGAAATTTTAACGCCGCCACCCAGGGGCTGCGGCAGCCGGGATCTGCCCTGAAGCCCTTCGTGTATCTCACCGCATTCGAAAAAGGCTACACGCCGGACACGGTGCTCTTCGATGTGCCCACCGAATTTGCGGCGCGCGACCCTGATTGTCCGGCAATCCCCGCAGACGAAAACGAGAACGCCTCAAGCACGGCCACGACCTGTTTCCATCCCCATAACTTTGACGGAACCTTCCGCGGCCCGCTGCCGCTCCGCGAGGCCTTGGCGATGTCGCGCAATCTCCCCGCGGTGAAACTCCTCTACCTTGCAGGCATACGCGACGTGCTCGAAAACACCCGCCGTTTCGGCATCACCACGCTCACCGACCCCGGAGAATACGGCCTGTCGCTTGTGCTGGGCGGCGGGGCGGTGCACTTAAGCGACCTTGTCGGTGCCTATGCAACGCTTGCAAACGATGGGGTAAAACGCGCACAAACATACATACTTGAAGTAAAAGACAGCAAAGGAACGGTTATTGAATCGTACCAAGATACCTCCGAGCAAATCGTTGACCCGCAGTATGTCCGCCTTGTGAACGATATTTTAAGCGACGTCGAGGCGCGGCAAAAACTCTTCGGCAACAGCACTTCATACACCACGCTCCCCGACCGCGACGTCGCCATGAAAACAGGAACTTCGAACGACTACCGTGACGCGTGGTCAATCGGATACACACCCTCGCTTGCGGTGGGGGTGTGGGCGGGAAGCAACGACAATGCACCCATGCACAAGAGTGGCACGAGTATTTTTGCGGCGGTCCCCATATGGAGCGCGTTCTTCCAGGCGGCGCATGCGTCGCGAAATTTCCCGGTAGAAACCTTCCCCCGTCCGGAACCCGTTGCCCCCGCGAAGCCAATCCTCGCAGGGGACTATCGCGCAGACCGCGAAATCCATTCCATTCTCTATTACGTAAACCGGAGTGACCCGACCGGCCCGCCGCCGCAGGACCCCGCGGAAGACCCCCAGTTTGAAAATTGGGAAACGGGCGTGCTGCGCTGGGCAGCGAGCAATATGCCCGATTTCGCGGAATATAACCGGCAAGGCAACGCGACAGGGACTGTATTCTCCGCCTCTTCCTCGCTGGGATTTGCGCAACTCACGATTGAATCGCCCCGGACCGGCGACGTACTACGGGGCGCCACCGCATCGCTCCGCGCACGCTTTTTGGGTTCACGAAATGCGCAGGAAATACGCATCCGTTTAAACGGGCAACCCCTGGAGAACCCCCGCGGGCCGTTCCTCGCGGGAAATCCTGTTGTCTACACCATCCCGCTCGCGAACGCGAAACAACAAAATCTTTTGGAAATGGAAGCGGTTGACGAAAACGGGATTTTTGCAAAAACGCAAGTGATTTTTTACCACTAGTCGAACTAGGGATTAGTTGTTGGTTATGGAGGCGAGTATAGTTGCCCGTCTTGGGCCAAAGGAGTAATGCTTAGGACCGTTCGCCCTCTTCTCGACTCGCTTCCACAACCTTCACCCAATGACTACCCCGCTACGTCTTGAGAATTGGTTTTACGATGTAGTAATACGAGGCGTCTCCTTGGGATCGGAGGAGGGCGGGAGCAGCTTCGTCATTCAACCCCAAAAAAATCTCGCTGCCGCGCGCTACCCGCAGCATGTCGTTGATATAGCGCCCATTAAATAAAACATCCCCGTCCTCCCCGCGGATAGCCGCAGGAAGAACGTACACATTTTCTCCCACTCCCTGGGCGGCGGCGCTCACTTCAAGCGCCTTCCTTTCCCGCGCATATGCAAACCGGACTTCGCTGTTTCGGTCGTTGAATACGCCCGCCAATTTAATTGCTTCAATAAGTTCCTCGCGCCCCACTACCAGCTCGCTTTTAAACGATGAGGGGATGATGGCGGAATACTCGGGGAATGTCCCGTCCACAAGGCGGGAGATGCACTCCGAGGCGCCGACGGCCACAAGAATCTGGTTGTCGTCCGCGTATACTTTTGCCGTTTCCTGCTCGCCCAGCAAACGAAGAAGTTCCTGGCTGGTTTTAAGAGGAATCAGCGCGCGAAATTCGTTCACTCCGCTTGCGGAAAACTGCGAGGGTGAAATTTGTTGTTCCGCGAGACGAAAGCTGTCGGTCGCCGCAAGCACTATCCGTTCCGGGGAAAAGTGAAACAGGACACTGTTGAGCTCGGGCCGGAGGTCGGAAAATTCCGTTGCAATAAGCACGGCACCGAGCGCGTCGCGCAAAGCGCCAGCTTTGCATTCGATACACGCCCCGTCATTTTTTATTTTTGGGATGAGCGGGAAATCTTCGGCGGGGAGGCCCTGGAAAGTCGCGCGATAATTGTCGGAGGTGAGCGCAAGATTATCGCCCTTCTGCTCAAGATTAATGCGCTCGCTTCGCAGCGTTGCAAGCACTTCCGCAAAAGCGCGGGCGGGCACGGTTACTTTCCCCACTTCGATCACTTTCGCAGAAATGGTGTGTTGAATGGCTATTTCAAGATTAGTTCCCTTGAATACAAGTTTATTATTTTGCGCTTCGATAAGGACATGTTTGAGTGCAGGAAGACTATCCCCTCCCGCAGCCCGCCCCACCGCAGAAATCGCTTCCACAATCCCCGAACGTAAAACAATAGTCTTCATAGTAATAAGTGGTATTAAGATTAATTAAATAAATTATAGTTATTGTTACTACTGTTATATATGTGGATATGTGGATATGTGTGGATAATGCTTGAAGGATAAAGAGAAGACAGCGAGGAGTGTGGGGATGAGGTGTGTGTTAACCCTTATGAACTACATCTTTTATCATGAGAATCTTCTGGTTAAGGAGTGCAAACTTGTTTACATCCCTGTTGATCTTTTCGTACGCATGTATTGCGGTGGTGTGGTCCCTCCCCAGCTTTTCCCCAATGGATGGATAGGATAACTCCAGCATATCCCGAAGAAGATACATTGCAATCTGCCGCGGCTCGACAATCTCTTTCCTGCGGTTGTGGCTGATGATATCGGCTACGCTAATATTGAAAAACTCCGCGACCGCTTTGATGATTTGAGTGTCGGTCACGCGGCGGGCGAGGCTTTGCGCCGATTTTTCTATGATTTCTTCCGCGACCGCTTCCGAAATTTGTACCTGCTTTTTTTCCTGATAGAAAAGGATTTTATTAAGAATTCCCTCAAGTTCACGGATGTTCTTTTTCACGCGTTTCGCGACGATTTCCACTACCCCATCGGGCAGCGTCTGGTTCATTTCCTGAAGCTTGCCTTTAATAATAGCCACCCGCATCTCATATTCCGGGTAGCTGATGTCCGCGATAAGCCCGCCCTCGAAGCGGGAGCGAAGACGCTCTTCGAGTGTGGGAATGGATTGAGGCGGCCGGTCCGAAGAAATAATGATCTGTTTGTTGCCTTCATAGAGCGCATTAAACGTGTGGAAAAACTCCTCCTCGGTTTTTTCCTTTCCTCCTATGAATTGGATATCGTCGATAATGAGAATATCTACGTCGCGGTATCTTTTTTTAATATCCTCCATCCGCTTGTTGCGGATTGCCCACACCACATCGCTTGTGAACCGTTCGGAGGAAACATATTTGGGGCGCACCGCGTTCCGGTACTTAAGCTTAATTTCATTCCCTATTGCCTGGATAAGGTGGGTTTTCCCGAGTCCCACGCCCCCATACACGAAGAAGGGATTATATTTCCTGCCGACATCGTTCACGATTGCGGAAGCCGCCGCGAACGCGAGTTCATTCGAAGGGCCGACGACAAATGAAGAAAGTGTGTAGCGGGGATTGAGATTCGACTCGGGGTCGATTTTAAGGTCGAGCCCTCCTACATTCGCCTCCATTCGCTGCGGGTGGTTCGCCATGGATTCCGCTTTCGGACCGGCTTCGAGGTGGTGCGGGGCTACCACAAACTCCAGTTTGCGGGCGGTGGTATCGAAATTACGGATAATTCCCAGCAAATTTTTATGGTATTTGTTTTCCACCCATTCTTTGGCGAAATTATTAGGAAGGGCGATGTAGAAAGTTCCGTCTTGTTTATCCACAAGCTTGCTGCTTTTAAGCCAGGTCGAAAAATTCGCCCGGGAAAGTTGTACTTCCATCTCGGCAAGCGTCGACCGCCACAGTTCTTCGAGGTTCATTCCGTCGGAGAACAACTTACGGGACCTTTCGACTTGCGCGCGGGCTTTGGTGCATGCATTGGCGTATGAGAGAGCGCCCAAACAAGATTTTTTTGTTTCATAAACTTACGATTGGGTCGTGCGAGAGTGCGTCGCGGAGGGGGAAACGACCGATGCGTTAATTGTAGGGAGAAACGGGGAGACGTCAAAAGGGAGCGGTGAGCGGGTTTGGGGATTTTCTGTGCATAAC
>Ga0209514_10005177_pt1 | contig 16889 bp, 14 predicted proteins | sample Subgrocontami58m_FD_187452 | JGI IMG/M metagenome (GOLD analysis project Ga0209514, IMG submission 187452) | Subsurface groundwater microbial communities from S. Glens Falls, New York, USA - GMW37 contaminated, 5.8 m (SPAdes) (version 3) | ecosystem: Environmental > Aquatic > Deep subsurface >...
CGAGCGCTTCCGCGGGCCACAGGGCAATGGGCTGCGGGGCGGCCAGGGGGGTAGGGGGACAGAGTCCCCCTGTGTTGGGTTGCGGGCGAGCGAAGCGAGCCCGCGCTGGGAATTGGAGTTCGAGTTGGAGTTTCTTGGAGTTGGAGTCGGAATTGGAGTTGCCGCAGCCTACGTCCCGGGGCGGACGTTCTTCCGGTCGCGGGTGTAGTAGTAGTAATACTCGCGCGACCTGAGGGCCTCCATCCGGTTCATCACCACGCCGAGCAGGTTCGCCTGGACGTTGTTCAAAAGGTGCTTCGACCAGGTCGCGTCCTGCTGCTCGGAGTACCCCGCGCCGACGACGTAGAGGACCACATCGACGATCGTCGCGAGCGTGATGCAGTCGCCGACGCTGCAGATCGGCGGCGTGTCGAAGATGATGAAGTCGGCCCGCTCGCGCAGCTCCGTCATCAGGTCGCGCATCCGCTGCGACTCGAGGAGCCGCACCGGACTCTGAGGCACCGGACCGCTCGTGATCACCTGCAGGTTCAGCACCTCGGTCCGCTGGATGTAGGCGTCGAGCGTCCCCCCCGGCGCGGCCTCGCCGATCGCCTCCCCCACCTGCTCCCGCGCCTCCATCCTCCCCTCCAGGATCGTGGAGAGGCCGACGCTGTTCTCGAGCCCGAGCGTCGCGTGGATCTGCGGCTTCCGCATGTCGCTGTCGATCAGGATGACGCGGAGCCCCTTCCGCGCGAGCGAGAGGGCGAGCTGGATGCTGACGAACGTCTTCCCCTCCGAGGGGTTCGCACTCGCGATGAGGACCGACTTCCACCCCTCCTGCGTCATCGCGGTCCGGACCAGGGTCCCGATCGTGTTGAAGGTCTCCGAGAGCGGCGTGTGGGTCACCTCGTCGCCCAGCACCGCCCGCCCCGCGCCGATCTTCGCGAGCTCGGGGATGAGGCCCAGGACCGGCAGGTTGAGGTGCCGCCGGACGTCGTACTCCGTCAGGATCGACGTGTCGAGGTACTCGCGGAAATAGCTCACGCCCAGCCCGACGATGAGCGACATGAGCATCCAGAAGGCCCACGACTTCTCCATCGACTTCGGCTGGGGCGTCGCCGCGTCCGCGGGCTTTGTCACGGAGATGAACCCATGGAGCGTTTTTACCAGGATCTTCAGGTCTGCCTGGTTCCCCGTGACCTTCCCGAGCTGCATCTCGAGGTTCGACAGCTCCTCCCGTGCTGGGCGGAGGGTGTCGAGGCGGTTCGTAAGCCCCTCCGCCTCCGTCGTCGCGGCCTGGATCCGTTCGTCGACGTCGGCGATCTCCTCCTCGTAGTACTTCAGCTCCGCGTCGAGGTAGGCCCTCCGCTCCGCCGTGGCGTTCGTCCTTGCCGCAGCGAGCTGCGCGTCGAGGACCTTCCGCTGACGCCGGATCTGCTTCACGTCGCGCAACTCCTCCGTGTGGACCTCCAGGAGGTGCTCGACCTGGAGGTCGAGGGCGCGGATCTGTCTCTCGATCTCCTGCACCTCGTTGGTCGACGCGGGCCCGACGCGGCCGATTCCGAAGATGTCCTCGTGGTCCCCCTCGCGCTGGGAGGTCTTCGACTTCTCGACCTTCCTCCGATCGGAGACGAGCTGGTCGCTGCGGCCGCGGAGCGCGACGATGCCCTGGCGCGCGAGCGAGCGCCTCCCCTCCACGTCCTCGATCTCGGCGGAAGTCTTCGCGAGATCCCTCTTCTGTTCGACGAGCCTTGTCTGCTCCTCGCCATTCTCCTTGAGCGCCTTCTCAAAGTCCTTGGTCGTATCATTGAGGCTCCAGTCCTCCCCCGCATAGGCGACGCTGTTTACGAGGAGGCACGCATCCGCGGGGTCCGCGCCCTGGAGCGTGACGTTGACGAACTGCAGCTTTTCGTTCGTCTTGGCCACCTTGACGGCGGCAAGACGGTCGTTGATTCGTCGCGAAGGCGCAGAATTCAGCGACAGGAAATCGCCGAACGTCCCGGCGCCCACGGAGGCGGGAAGGGGCCGGTCCCTGACCATCGCAAGGAGGTCCCTGGCCAGGTCGGACCTCGTGACCATTTCGCGGTCGACGACGACGACCTTGCGCGCCTGAAAGGCGTCCTTCACAGCCTGCGAGGCTCCGTCGAGCGCCTTCGACTCGAGGGCGAGTTGCGCGCCGTAGATGAGCACGGCGTTCTGGAGGACCGGGTCGGCGCTGAGGAGCGCCTCCCGCGTCGCGGTCGTGAGGCCTGGGAACTGCGGGCGGAGCGCGGAGTTGATGTAGGCGTCGGCCGTCTCGATTCGGATCAGGACCTTCGCCGTGGCGAGGTACTGCGGCTGCTCGCGGAAGTAGAACCCGCCGTAGATCGCGGCGAATAGGACCACGACGCCGGCGAACCACGGCCAGCGGCGGCGGATGACCTTGAGGTAGTCCTTGAATTCCATGGTGCCCCGGAGATTCATCGACCCGATTCCCGCGGAACTTTAGGCGTTGCGCGTCAACGGGATAGACTCACGGGACCCTCCTTCGCGGCAGGCGCCGCTTTGGAGGGCAGGCACCCCCTCCGCGGGCTACCCGAGGATCTTGTGGTCGTCGCCGAGGTAGATCCCCTGCAGGTTCATCTTGAGCTGCTCGGGGTTCGGCGAGTACTGGAGCGCGACCTTCTTCGACACGAGCCCCTGGTTGATGAGCTTCACCAGCGACTGGTTGAAGTCCTGCATCCCCTCCTCCTCGCCGCCGCGGATCACGTCCATGATCTTCTTGTCTTCGCGGTCGCGGATGAGCTTCGTCACCGGCGGGGTGCAGAACAGGATCTCCACCGCGGGGACCATGCGGACGCCCTCCTTGCAGGAGGGGAGGAGCTTCTGGACCACGATCGAGCGGAGGTTGAAGACGAGGAGCTGGCGGATCTGCTCGTGGCGCTCCGAGGGGAAGAGGTCGAGGATGCGGCCAATGGTCTGCGCCGCGCCCGACGCGTGGATCGTCCCGAAGACCAGGTGCCCCGTCTCGGCCGCCATGAGGCCCGCCTCGAACGACACGTGGTCTCGCATCTCGCCGACGAGGATCACGTCCGGGTTCTGGCGGACGATGTGCTTGAGCGCGCTCTGGAAGTCGGGCACGTCGATCCCGATCTCCCGCTGGTTGATGAACGACTTCGAGTCGCGGAAGAGGTACTCGATCGGGTCCTCGATCGTGATGATGTGGACCTTCCGCGTCTCGTTGACGAACTGGAGGATCGAGGCGAGCGTCGTCGACTTCCCCTGCCCGGTCGGCCCCGCGAGGATGATCATGCCCTGGCGGTACTCGGGCACCTTCCGGATGCCGTCGGGGAGGTGCAGCTCCTCGAAGCTGGGGATCTCGGCGTTCACGCGCCGCACGGCGGTGGCGCAGCAGCCGCGGTCGTGGAAGACGTTGATGCGGAAGCGCCCACACCCCTCGAGCGAGTAGGCGAAGTCGCAGTCCATGATCGTCTCGTACCGGTCCTGCTGCTTGTCCGACATGATCTCGTACATCATGCGGCGGATGTCGTCGTCGGTGAGGATCTTGTTCCCGACCTCGTGGAGCGCGGTCGAGATGCGGAAGACCGGCCGGAGCCCCGCCTTCAGGTGGAGGTCGGAGGCGCGGTTCTTCGTCATCGCAGCGAAGAGCTTCTCGATGTCCTTCAGCTCGCGCACGGACGAGCCGCCGGAGCCCGAGCTGATCACTGAACCATCGACGATGTCGGCCATGGGTACTCCTTGGGGTGGTCAAGAGGGCGGCCACAAGGGCCGCCCCTACAGGGCCTTTTCGTGCGCCTTCAACCTGTCGCCATACTGGGCCTGATAATACCTACGGTACTCGCCGCTCTTCACGCGGCGCCACCACCCCTCGTTCGCCCGATACCACGCGATGGTCCGCGGAAGCCCCTCCTCGAACGGGACCCGCGGCCGCCAGCCGAGGTCGCGATGCGCCTTCGCGCTGTCGAGCGCGTACCGGCGGTCGTGCCCCGGGCGGTCCACGACGTGCCGCACGAGCGTCTCGGGCTTCCCCAGCGCAGAGAGGATGCGACGCGTGATCTCGAGGTTCGTCTTCTCGCAGTCGCCGCCGAGGTTGTAGACCTCCCCAGCGCGCCCCAGGTCGGCCGCGGCGAGGATCCCGTCGCAGTGGTCCTCGACGTGGAGCCAGTCGCGCACCTGCTGCCCGTCGCCGTAGACGGGGAGCGGCTCCCCCTCGAGCGCGTTCGTCACGAAGAGCGGGATGAGCTTCTCCGGGAACTGGCAGGGGCCGTAGTTGTTCGAGGCCCGAGTGACCACGACGTCCATCCCGAAGGTCCGGTGCCAGGCGAGCGCGAGCAGGTCCGCGCCCGCCTTGCTCGCCGAATAGGGGCTCGACGGCGCGAGCGGACTCGCCTCCGTGAAGCGCCCCGTCGGGCCGAGCGATCCGTACACCTCGTCGGTCGAGACCAGCACGAAGCGGCGGACCTTCGCCCGCCGCGCCTCGTCGAGGAGCACGCGCGTGCCGAGGACGTTCGTCCGGAGGAAGTCCTCCGGATGGAGGTGGCTCCGGTCGACGTGCGATTCGGCGGCGAGGTGGAGGACCACCTCGACCCCTTCCATCGCGTCCCGGACCGCCGCCTCGTCGCAGACGTCCGCGTGCACGAAGCGGTAGCTCGGGGAGTCGGCCACGTCCGCGAGGTTCTCGGCGTTCCCCGCGTACGTCAGCGCGTCGAGGTTCGTCACATGGACCGGCCCGCGAGCGGGCGCCCCTCGGGCGAGGGCCCGTCGGACGAGGTTCGACCCGACGAAACCGCAGCCTCCCGTGACCAACCAGCGCATCCGGACCTCGCGTGCTCTCTCAGGCGAGTAGTATAGCAACGCCCTCGCGGGCCGGCAACCCGACTGTTGCCCGGGTCCAACCGTGAGGGTATCCTCCCCTGTCGCGCAAACAGGTCGTCGTGGCGACGGGGTCCAGGGTTTGCACATTGCACATTGAGGATTGAACATTCATGGCCGCCCCTCCTCCACCTCCCCCCGCCGGGCAGCCCCCCAGACCGCAGGGCCCGCCCAAGCCGGCGGCGCCGGCGCCCAGGCCGGCGGCCGCGACGCCGCCAAGGCCGGCCGCCGCTCCCCCGCAGCGCCCCGCGGCGCCTCCTGCTGCAGCGCCTGCCCTCCGAAGCGGCGGCAGCCGCGAAGGAGGGCCGAAGATGAAGGAGGTCTTCCTCTGCCCGTGCGGCGCGAAGTTCAATGTCACCGGGGTGAAGCAGGGGGCGAAGATCCAGTGCTCGCGCTGCCGGAAGGTCCACGTCCTCACCGCCGACAAGGTGAAGCTCGAGAAGATCCAGAGGGAATTCGTCGACACCAAGCGGTTCCAGAAGCCCGCCCCTCCGCCGCCGCCCCCCCCGCCCGACGCGACCCAGCCCCCGGAGGAGGACGTCGTCCCCGCGCAGCACCTCATCTACGAGGTGAGGGAGTCGCTCCGCTTCGTCGCGACGCTCGTCTGTATCGCCCTCCTCGCCTGCTTCTGGGTCCCCTTCCACGCCTCGGGCGGCACGAAGATGGCCTGGCAGGTGATGAGCGACGACGCCCTGGCGCCCACCTTCACCGACAAGTTCCTCGTCGGGTACGCCTTCGTCGCGGGGCTCGCCGCGCTCCTCGTCGCCTGGCTTGCGAAGGGGAACATCCGCGGAGGGCTCGTCGTCCTCGCTGCGGCGCCGATGATCGCCGTGCCGCTCCTGAAGGACCCGCACCGACTCGACGCGATCCTCGGCGGCGCCGGGTGGGTCCGCCTCGCGCTCGCCGGGGCGCTCGCGACGGCCGTCGGGGTCGCCTACGTGCGGCTCTTCTTCCCCTGGAGCTGGACGGCGCGGGCGCTCATGTTCATGCTCGGGGCCGGCATCGTGACGCTCTTCTTCCTGCCGTCGGACATCGGGGGGGACCGATCGAGCCTCATGGCCCGCATCCTCGAGGAGGCGAAGAAGGGGGCCGGCGCGTACCTCCAGCTCCTCCCGCTCGGGATCGGCATCTTCTCGTTCTTCGCGACGTTCCTCGGGAAGGGCGGGAAGTGGTTCGGGTGGCTGATCGTCCTCGCGGGGCTCGCCTTCTACCTGATGGACCCCGCCAGGCACGGGTGGGAGGCGTACAAGGCGGGCGGGAAGCCGCTCGGCGAGGTTCTCGACCTCGTCCGCGGCCCGACTGCGCTCTCCACCTCGGCGCTCCTCGTCGTCTTCGGCGTCGGCGACTGGATCTCCTGCGTCCTGCTGCGGCTTCACATCATGAAGCTGCAGGAGAAGCAGGCGTAGCGGCGCCGCGCACGGCGTGCATAACCGCGTCTGCGCCGCTCTGCCGCCCGCTCCGCGGGCTCGGTGTCCGCGTCAGCGGCCAGGGACCTGCGGCTGACGCCGCAGGCTACTCCCTGCCGCCCGCTCCGCGGGCTTCGAGGCTACTCCCCACGGCCCGCTCCGCGGGCTTCGGGCCAGCCCGCGAAGCGGGCGGCAGACGATAGCCGTGGGCGCTAGCCCACGGGAACAAGGGCCGACGAGGTGGCGGAGCCCGCGGAGCGGGCGACAGAGCGCCCACAGACACGCTCGCAAGATCGGTCATGCGCCCCCGCGCGTGAGCAGGCTTGCCGTCCGGCCCCTCGTACGGCAGACTGTGCGCAAGCAGGAGGCGTCGCATAGACATGGCCAAGCGCACGTATGCCCTCCCCCACGACACGCTGGCGGAATTCGAAACGGCAGTCGACCCCGGAAGTCGCGGCCGGGTAATCGCGGGGCTGATCCGCATGTGGCTGGAGAAGAGGCGCCGCTACCGCATCCGTCGCAACATCATCGACGGGTGCCGGGAGATGGCCGAGGTCTACTTGCAGATCGAGGGGGAGTTTCACGCGCTGGAGGAGGAGGTTGGCCTCGACGGGGTGTGACCCGCCGTCACCGGACGACCTCCCACACGATGACGCGCCCGGCGTCGTCCTTCTTGTCCCCGAACGCCGGGCTCGTCCAGCGGCGGACCAGCTCGCCGGGGACCCCCTCGAGCGGGAAGTCCTCCGTCTGCGCCCTTGCGTCGTGCGCCGTGGCCGCGAAGTACCTCGCCTGCGGAAGGACCCGCTCGCGCAGGACGGCGTACGGGCACTTCGGCCAGTACCTGAGCTGGGCGTGCGCGTACAGGGCCACCTTCTCGTCCGCCGCCACGATCACCCCGTCGCGCGAGATCCCCTGCCAGGCGATCCACTCCCCTGCCAGGCGCAGGCCCATCTGCTCCTCTCGCTGGGGCTTCAGGGTCGCGAAGAAGAGGGTGCCTCCAACGAAGAGGAGGGCGAGCGTGAGGTACCAGCCGCGCGGCCCCTCGCCGAACCACGAACGGACCCCTGCCGCGGCCATCCCCATCCAGGGGATCGTCGCGATCAGGAGCGTCGTGAGGTGCCTCGAGCTCAGGTATCCGAGCTTCCACTGCACCCCGGCGAACAGGAGCATCCACGCCATGCATGAGCCGGCGAGGTAGCCGTTCATCCTCGCGTCGGTCACGACGCGCCGCCGGACGAACGGCGCGAGCACGAGCGGCAGGAGGTACAGCTTGAAGAGCGTGGGCACCTTCCTCGAGAGATCGATCGCGCAGGCCGCCGCGCGACCGTATTTCCGGGTCCACTGCGCGAACTTGGAGTCCGACTCCGCCGGCAAAGCGAAGGCATCGCTGCCCGGGACGGTGTACGACTCCATCGCGTACGACTGCCCCTTCTTCCAGAGCATCCAGCGTCCCGTCTCCGCGTGGAGGCCGATCACGTACGGCAGGAGGACCGCCGTGAACGCCGCTGTGAGGAGGGCGCCTCGCAGGAGGGCTCCTCCGAGGCTCTGTCTCCAGGTGCGCGCGGATGCGGCGAGGATCCAGACCCCGGCGATCCCCGCCACGAGGCCCCCCTCTTCGCGCGTGAGGTACGCGATCCCCGCGGCGAGGCCCGCGAGGAGGGCCGCCCACGCGCGCCCGTCCGCACCCGCGACGTAGCCGAGCCACAGGGCCCAGAACAGGAAGTGGAAGTAGGTCCCCTCGGACATCACGTCGCTCGAGAGGCGAGCATGGTACGGGAGGATCGCGAAGAGGAGCCCGGCGACGAGACCGGCCTCCCGTCCTGCGAGGCGGCGGCCCAGGAGGAACACCGGGAGGACGGTGAGCGCGCCGAAGACGACGGAGATCAGGCGCGCGGCGCCCTCGTACCCGCCGCAGACCCCGTGGAGCGTCCAGATCAGGAAGGGGTAGAGCGGCTGCTTCTGGAAGTCGACCGCAGCGCGCCAGCCGCGGGTCTCCCACCGCTCGGCGTTCCAGAGAAAAAGCGCCCCGTCGGTCGCGACGAGGGGCGTCGTACAGGCGAGCCAGGCGCGCACCGCGAGGGCGAGGAGGAGGAGCAGTCCGAGCGCACGCCGGTCCTTCGATTCCATCTCAGCGTCCCCCCCGCGCGGCGGCGATGACTGAGGTGACCTCGTCAGTGACGTCGCTCCACGTCCGCGCCGGCAGGCGCTCGATCGCGCGTCGCGCGAGCGCCTCGCCGAGCGAGCGGTCCTCGAGGAGCCGCGTGAGCGCACTCCGCAGCTCCTCGGGGGCGTCGGGCGCGACGAGGAGCCCCGTCGCGCCGTCCTCGACGACCTCGGGGGTCCCGCAGACGCGCGTCGCGACGACGGGGACTCCCGCGGCCATCGCCTCCAGGACCGAGTGGGGCAGCCCCTCGGAGACGCTGTTCAGGACGTAGAGGTCGGCCGCGGCGAGCACGGAGGGGACCTCCTCGGGCGCGACGACGCCCGCGAAGCGCACGCGGTCGGCGACGCCGAGCTCCGCGGAGAGCGCCTCCAGCCGCGCCCGCTCGGGCCCCTCGCCGAGGACGAGGAGCGTCGGCGCGCCGGGGAGGTCGCGCACGACGCGGATCACCTGGTCGACGCGCTTCCAGCGGATGAGGCGGCCCGACGAGGCGATCACGGTCCCCGCGAGGCTGTACCTCGCGCGCGTCGCCTCGCGCCGTGCGGGGTCGGGCGGGAGGGGCCGGGGGCCGACGTTCCGCACGACGGCGACACGCTCAGGCGCGACGCCCCACCCCTCGACGAGGCGCCTAACCCATTCGCCGGGGACCACCACGCGATCCGCGCCGCGCGCCCACCGCGTCCGCGCCCACCGTGCGACCCAGACCTTCGGGTGCAGGTAGGTCCGCCTCTGGAACGTCTCCGCGTCGTCCGTCACGAGCCCGTGCCTCTCGCAGAATTCCCAGGCGTAGTCGAGGACGATCCGCATGACGAGCGGCACGCCGAGGCGCCGCGCGGCCCAGAGGGCGGGGAGGCCGTAGTCGCAGGCGAAGACCGCATCCGCCCCCTTCCCCTCTTCGACGATGGCGTCCCGGAACCGGAACTGCCGGCCGATCTTCCCCGTCCCCCGCTCGACCCACCGTACGGGGTACGGCAGGTCGGACGGCCCGGGCCGGTCGCAGAGCGTCGCGACGCGCACCTCGACGCCGCGTCGGACCCACTCCGCGCAGACGTGCCTGAGGAACGTCGACGGCCCGCCGACCTCGGGGAAGAAGGACCCGCTTGCGACGAGCAGCCGCATCTACTTCTTCCGCGTGTAGGTCAACTCCATCGCCACCACCAACCCAATCCAGAGACCCATGCGCATGTCACCTCTCCTCACGCACGTCGTCCTTCGTGTGTCTTCGTGTGTCTTCGTGGATCAGAATCGGGCGCCCTCCCCCCGTCAAGCAAACCCGTCGCCTTCCCGTTGACCCGCGATCCCCCGCCTGCTACCGTTCGGCACCTTCCATGCCCGCTCCGCACGCACGCTTCGAGGCCGACTGCATGCGCCTGCTCTCGCAGGGGCGCGCGGTCGTCGACGTCGGCGGCGGTTCGCGCTTCATGAAGGGGATGAAGAAGTACGAGCCGCTCTTCGCCTACTGCCGCTACTTCACGCTCGACGCCTCGGCCTTCTACCGCCCCGGCGTCGTCGGCGACATCCATCGCCTCCCTCTCGCGACGGCCTCCGTCGACGGCCTCCTCTGCCGCTCGGTCCTCGAGCACGTCGATCGCCCCTGGGACGCCTGCCGCGAGATCCATCGGGTCCTCCGCCCCGGTGGCCTCGCCTTCCTCGTGGTCCCCTCGATCTACCCCGACCACGCGCGGCACGGCGACGGCGCCTATCCCGACCACTGGCGATTCTTCGAGTCGAGCATCCGCTTGATGCTCCGCCCGTTCTCGGAGGTCACGGTGCAGAAGCACGGCGGCTGGTTCCAGGCGATGTCGAATTTCCTCCCGTTCCAGGCGCGCATGAGAGGCCCGCTCGACCTCGCCAGCCGCCTCCTCGACGCGGCGTTCCGCACCTCGCGACGCCGCACGACGCCGCTCTTCTCGGCGCTGGCGCGGAAGTAGGTCTATCGCCTCCGCGCCGCGTAGAGCATCATGTGCGCGGCGAGATAGCGGAGCGGCGCGATCTCGAGGACCTTGCGGCGGAACACCTGCTTCCAGCCGCTCGGCCGAGGCTTCGCGGCGGCCTTCCCCCGCGGGCGGCTCGAGAGGACGTCGCGCGCGCGGCGGAGGGCGCCGACCTCGTCCGAGAGGGTCTTGATCGCCCCGTACGGCACGAGTCCTGCGAGCGAGAAGCCCGCCGCCTCGATCCGCCCCTGCATCTCCGCCTTCGAGAAGGCCCACTGGTGGAACCGCGCCCCCTCCTCGGCGGCGCGCGGCCTCGGCGCGATCGAGCGCGCGGGGCTCATGTAGGGCACGGCGACGAGCAGCATCCCGCCGGGGCGGATCACCCGGCGCAGCTCGCGGAGCGCGGCATCGGGCCCCTCCTCGAAGTGCTCGACGACGCCGAGCGAGACCACGCCGTCGAAGGTCCCCTCCGCGAACGGCATCGCGAGGATGTTCCCAAGAAGGAGGTCGAGGTCGGGGAGGCGCCCCTTCCCAAGCCTGAGCGCGACCTGGCTGTAGTCGAGGCCGACGGCGCGCCAGCCCCGCTCCGCGAGGATCGCGACCCAGTAGCCGAAGCCGCACCCCGCCTCGAGGACGCGGCCGCCGGGCGGGAGCCAGCGGGCGAAGGCGTCGCCGAGGACGACGTCTCCGCGGAAATACTCGACGAGCGAGGGGATCTCCTCGCCGCGGTACTGCGCCCACTCCGCGTCCCACCCCTCCTCGTGATCGTGTCCCTCGAAGAAGGCCAGGCGCTCGTGCCCCCCGACGCGGCGACGCAGGATCGTCTGCATGCGGGGAAATGTAGTGGAGCGCCCTCCGACGGGAAAGAAGAAGTTTGGGCGTGGTTCATGCGGCGCCTGCTTCGGGTCACAGTCTGACGGGGGCCACAACCCCAACTCCAAGCCCCAACTCCAACGAACTCCAACTCGAATTCCAACAACCCCACGTCAGGGGCTTCGAGTTGGAATTGGAGTTCGTTGGAGTTGGGACTTGAAGTTGGAGTTCGGCCGTATGGCCGTGGGGCCGTGCGCTGGACACCCGGAACCATGCCGACTATCCTCTAGGCCATGAAGGCGCTTGGAGAGGGACTGAAGAGCCCCAGGCAGTGGGTCCTCGAGGCGAGGAGGGAGCCGCCTCCGTCGAACCTGGAGGAGTACCTCCGGCACTGGGAGACCTTCTTCGATCACTACGCGCGCCGCGTGGACCGCTGGCACGAGCAGAACGCGGGATACCACAAGGCGGTCGCCTCCATCGCGCGGTTCTACGTCCCGACAGGCGCGCGCGTCCTCGAGATCGGCAGCGGCAACGGGGACCTGCTCGCGGCGCTGGCGCCGTCCTGCGGCGTCGGGACCGACATCTCCGGCCAGATGGTCGGGCTCGCGAGGTCGAAGTACCCGGACCTGGTCTTCCACCACATGCCCGCCGAGCGTCTCGACCTCCTGGGCGAGACATTCGACTACGTGGTCCTCTCGGACCTCCTGGGCTATCTGTACGATATCCGCGAGGTCCTGGAGCGGGTCCGCTCGGTCTGCCATGCGCGGACGCGGATCGTGATGCACGTGTACAGCCGCCTGTGGCAGCCCGTGCTGCGGCTCGCGGAGCTGCTCGGGATGAAGTACCCGCAGCCGATCCTGAACTGGACGACGCCGGACGACATCCGGAACCTGCTCCACCTCGCAGGCTTCGAGCTCGTCCAGCAGCGTCCGCACATCCTCCTTCCGAAGCGGGTCCCGCTCGTGACGCGCCTCGTGAACCGCTTCCTCGCCCACCTCCCGCTCCTCGAGGCCTTCTGCCTCACGAGCTGGACCGTGGCGCGCCCGCTCGGGATCGAGGCGCTGCCACGCGCGCCGCGGGTCTCCGTCGTCTGCCCCTGCCGCAACGAGTCGGGGAACCTCGAGGCCGTCGTCCGGCGCCTTCCGCGGCTCGGCGCGAGCACAGAGCTGATCTTCGTCGAGGGGCACTCGACCGACCGCACGCTCCAGGAGTGCGAGCGCGTCCGCGACCAGATGCCCGATCGGGAGATCCGGGTCCTCAAGCAGAAGGGGACGGGAAAGGGGGACGCGGTGCGCGAGGGGTTCGCGCAGGCGACCGGCGACGTGCTCGTCATCCTCGACGCCGACCTCAGCGTGGCGCCCGAGGACCTCCCGCAGTTCGTCGACGCGCTCGTGCGCGGCCGCGGGGAGATGGTGAACGGATCGCGCCTCGTCTACGGCATGGACCCGGAGGCGATGCGGTTCCTGAACCTCCTCGGCAACCGCTTCTTCGCGCTCGCACTTCGCTGGATGCTCGGGCAGCCCGTCCGGGACACGCTCTGCGGGACGAAGGTGCTCCTCCGGAGCGACTACGAGCGGATCGCGGCGGGGAGGGCCTACTTCGGCGAGTTCGACCCGTTCGGCGACTTCGACCTCCTGTTCGGGGCCGCGAAGCTGAACCTGCGCATCGTCGACGTCCCCGTACGCTACCATCAGCGCGTGTACGGGCAGACGAACATCCAGCGCTTCCGCCACGGATTCATGCTGCTCCGGATGACCTTCTTCGCGGCCGCTCGCCTCTTTTTCATCGCATGATACCGTCCGACCTGGATGTCCTCGCGCGCCACCGTCGCGTCTTCGCCGCGCGCCCCGAGCTCCGCGAGGCGTACCACGCCTTCTTCGCGCGCCTCCTCCTGGAGGCCGGGGACCGGCGCCCGATCGTCGAGGTCGGCGCCGGGCCGGGGTTCCTGAAGGCCTGGTGCCCCTCGATCCTCTCGACCGACGTCGTCCCAAGCCCCTGGATCGACGCCGCCTGCGACGGAGGCGTCCTCCCCTTCCGCAGCGGCTGCGTCGGCGCGGTGGTCATGCTCGACGTCCTGCACCACCTGCCCCGTCCCGTGGAGTTCCTGCGCGAGGTCGCCCGCGTCCTCCGCCCCGCCGGCCGCGTCGTCGCGATCGAGCCGTGGATCACGCCGCTCTCGTACGTCCTCTATCGCTGGTTCCACCACGAGGACTGCAGGTTGGGGATCGACCTCGACCGCCCGTTCGCGGGCGGGAAGCGCGCCTTCGACGGAAACGCCGCCCTCCCCTTCGAGCTCGTCCGCCGCTTTCGCCGCGGCCGCGACGGCCTTCGCCCCGTGCGCGTGGAGCCGTTCCTCGGGCTCCCCTACCTCGCGACGTTCGGATTCCAGCGGGAGCGGCCGGTGCCTGCGACATGGATCGGCGCGGCGCGGAGGATCGAGGCGCTCCTCGGTCCGCTCGGCGCGGTGCTCGCGACGCGGGCCCTCATCGTGTGGGAGAAGGCGTAGGGCGCCGCGCGCGGATCGCGAGGGAGCCCGCGAACTCCCGGATCACCGGGACGCGCTCCAGCCATCCCGCCACGCCCGAGAGCAGCGGGATGAGCGCCGCCGGCGTCGCAGGATGCAGCCAATCGAACGGCGTCACCTCCACTCCGGCGTACCCGCCCGCCCGGAGCGTCCTCCGCAGCGCGCGCGCCACGAAGGCGGTCTCGTCGGGGGAGACGTAGGGAAACCAGGACCGGACGTTCCTCTCGAGCCAAACCTGCGGGTTGAGCATGTTCGGCTCCGCGAAGGAGAGGAAGCCGCCGGGACGGAGGAGCGCGCGGATCCGATCGAGGGCCGGTCCCAGGTCGAGGTGGTGCAGGACGGAGGACCCGATCACCGCGTCGAAGGGTCCCTCCAGCTCGCAGTCCTCGAACCGCCGTTCCAGGAACCCCACGCGGTCGGGCGGGAGCCCACGGGCGCGGGCGCGCTCGAGGAGGGCGCCGGAGATGTCCACCGCCACGATCGTCGCGCCGCTCTCGGCGAAGAGCGCGGTGAAGAGCCCGGTCCCGCAGCCGACCTCCAGCACGCGCGCGCCGGGGGCCAGCCGGCCCCCCTGCGCGATGACGTCGGCGCGGCGCCGCGCGCGCAGGCGCCCCGCGGCCGTCCCCCACCCCCAGATCGCCTCCGGATCGCCGTGGGCGAGCCACTCCCCGTGTTCGACCTCGCGCCCCGCGCGCGCGGGGCTGGTGCCCGCCATTCCGCGGTCGCCTTCCATCCTGGGGGACCTCCGCCGACGCGGGGCGCATGATAGGCCCGCCGTCCCGCGACGGCAAGCGCGGCAGGTTGATGCCCGGCGGGCGATCCGGTATAAGAGGCATGGCCGTCAAGATGAGCCCCGAAGGGGCGACGAGAATGTAGCCAGGGCCGAAGGCCCTGGTGGCGCCCAGCGAGGAATGGGAGCCCCGAAGGGGCGACAGAAAGCGCCCTCTGTCGCCCCTTCGGGGCTCCGTCCGAGGCTCGGCCCGTTGATTCCAGGGCCTTCGGCCCTGGCTACATTCTCCTGCCCCCTTCGGGGGCGAGGCTGTCGGGACGTGGTAAGTTCGAGCGACAGGTGTCCCTTCGGGGCTTGTCTTGACAGCGATGGGCATGAGAAGCACTCCCCCTTGCGGAGCGACTCACCTGCGGAAAGCGCTCGTCATCGGCATCACGGGGCAGGACGGGTCGTACCTCGCCGAGCTCCTCTGCGCGAAAGGATACGAGGTCCACGGCGTCATCCGCCGGTCCAGCAGCTTCAACACGGCCCGGATCGAGAGCCTCTACCGCGACCCCCACGAGGCCGAGGCGCGCGTCCGCCTCCACTACGGCGACCTGAACGACGCGGGAAGCCTGCGCAAGGTGGTCGCCGCCATCGCCCCCGACGAGATCTACAACCTCGGGGCGCAGAGCCACGTCCGCGTGTCGTTCGAGTACCCAGAGTACACCGTCGAGACCGACGCCCTCGGCTGCCTCCGACTCCTGGAGGCCGTGCGGGACGTCGCCCCGCGCTCGCGGTTCTACCAAGCCTCGTCGAGCGAGATGTTCGGGCAGGCGCCCGAGGTTCCCCAGCGCGAGACCACGCCGTTCCACCCGCGGAGCCCGTACGGCTGCGCGAAGGTCTACGCCTTCCATCAGACCGTGAACTACCGCGAGGCGTACGGCCTGTTCGCCGTGAACGGGATCCTCTACAACCACGAGTCGGAGCGTCGCGGGGAGACCTTCGTCAGCCGCAAGATCACGCGGGCCGTCACGCGGATCGCCGCCGGGCTCCAGAAGACGCTCTACCTCGGCAACCTGGAGGCCCGCCGCGACTGGGGGTATGCCCCCGAGTACGTCGAGGCGATGTGGCGGATGATGCAAGAGAACGATCCCGACGACTACGTCATCGCCACCGGGGAGAGCCACACGGTCCGCGAATTCGTGGAGGCGGCCTTCGAAGAGGTCGGCCTGGACTGGCAGGCGCACGTCGAGATCGACCCCCGGTATCTTCGGCCGAGCGAGGTCGACCACCTCGAGGGGGACGCGTCGAAGGCGAAGCGGAAGCTCGGTTGGGAGCCTCGCGTGCGATTCCGGGAGCTCGTCAAGCGGATGGTGGCGGCCGACCGGTCGATCGCCGAGGACGAGGCGGTCCTGCTGGCGAGCCACAAGCGGAGAGACGCGTGAGCCTCGACCTCTCCCGCGAGAGGATCCTGCTCACCGGCGGGGCGGGCTTCCTCGGGTCATTCGTCCTCGAGGAGCTGGTGCGGAGCGGCGCGCGCCCCGAGGCGATCCGGGTCCCCCGGAGCGCGACCGACGACCTCCGCGAGCCCGCCGCGGCGCGTCGGTGCGTCGAGGGGTGCTCCGTCGTCATCCACCTTGCGGCGAACGTCGGCGGCATCGGCTACAACCGCGAGCACCCGGCGGACCTCGCCCACGACAACCTCCTCATGGGGATCCACGTCCTGGACGCGGCGCGGGCGGCGGGCGTGCGGAAGTTCGTGCAGGTCGGCACGCTCTGCGCCTATCCGAAGTTCACGCCGGTCCCGTTCCGGGAGGAGGACCTCTGGAACGGGTATCCGGAGGAGACGAACGCGCCGTACGGGCTCGCGAAGAAGATGCTTCTCGTGTACGGGCGGGCGCTCGCGGACCAGCACGGGTTCCCGTTCATCTACCTACTCCCGACGAACCTCTACGGGCCGCGCGACTGCTTCGAGTGGGAGCGGTCGCACGTCATCCCCGCGCTCGTCCGGAAGTGCGTGGAGGCCGTCGAGTCGGGGACGCAGCGGATCGAGGCGTGGGGGGACGGCACCCCCACGCGCGAGTTCCTGTACGTCGAGGACGCCGCGCGGGCGATCGTCCTGGCGACGCGCCTGTACGAGAAGACCGACCCCGTCAATCTCGGGTCCGGGGAGGAGATTTCGATCCTCGACCTCGCCGGCCGGATCGCGGCGGCCTGCGGCTTCCGCGGCGAGCTGGTGTGGAACCCGCGGCAGCCGAACGGACAGCCGCGGCGACGGCTCGACACGACGCGGGCGGCGCAGGAGTTCGGCTTCCGCGCCCAGGTGGCGATCGAGGCGGGGATCCCGCGCACCGTGGAGTGGTTCCGCGGCCATAGGGGATAGGGGATAGGGCGTGGTTCAGATCGGGGTCACAGATTCTCCCCGTTCGTAATCGTAGTCGTAATCGTAATCGTAATCGTTCAGGCCAAAACGATTACGATTACGATT
>Ga0209514_10005179_pt1 | contig 16885 bp, 28 predicted proteins | sample Subgrocontami58m_FD_187452 | JGI IMG/M metagenome (GOLD analysis project Ga0209514, IMG submission 187452) | Subsurface groundwater microbial communities from S. Glens Falls, New York, USA - GMW37 contaminated, 5.8 m (SPAdes) (version 3) | ecosystem: Environmental > Aquatic > Deep subsurface >...
GGAAAGCTCTTTAGAGGAAAAGTAAAGCAAAAAGTGATAAAATACTTGGGAAATGTTTATCATATATTGGATGTATTTACCGAATATGAAAAGACTAAAAAATAAACAGATTTAGTTCAATCAACTGGACTGAACTTTTGCGTTTTCTTCTGAGTCTTGTACCTCATTTTATGAGTAATTCGCAAAAATTTAGGAAGACCTCAATTTTTCTCAAAAACCGCACTCGTTCCATCCCTATAACATCTTGTTTCCTTCATCTTTCCCTTAAGTTTTAATTCAATATAACTGCAAATCTTTTATATTACATCAAGAACCCTCAGACTAAAATCTATGGGGTGTTTGGGGATTTTGTAGACAGAGAATCCAAAAGAATAGGCGACATAATCACAGGGATTCTCTGTATTTCCTTTCTCACTTTTAACAGTTACTATGATCTTCATATATTATTAACAATGTTATCAAATAATGGCTCGAAAGCAAATCTGACGAGAAGATTGTCTATATCTCAACACCAAAAACTATTTAAATACCAAGTAATACTAATTAGTTATAATTAAATAACTAAAAGGTATAAGATGATACAAGTAGAAAAAATAGAAAGACAAGTTCATTGGCCCACATTAAATACGGTTATGATGGTAGAAGATACCTTAAAAAAAATGAATGAAAGTATTATTTCAATAGCAGAATTAAAAAGAAAGCTCCCTAGACAAGTAAATCATATTACTTTAATGGTAATTCTTGAATATTTAGAAAGAAGCAATAAAATAGCTGTAACATTAAAAGGAATAACTTGGATAGAAAATAGTAATCCAAATTTAAAAAGAGCAATTATGCAAGGAATGGAGATTTAAAATGAAAGAGGTTAAAATTATTTTATCTCCAGAAGCGGAAGAAGTTTATAAAAAGCTGAATGCGGAAGCAGAGACAAATAAACAATCAAGAATGATTCTCAAGGCAATTAATCAGAAAAAAGAACTTATTAAATTAAATATTCATTATGGCAATCCAATCGCTAAAAATTTAATTCCAGAAGAATATAAACAAAAATATTCTGCAACAAATTTATTTAGAGTTGAACTACCAGCATTTTGGAGAATGCTTTATACTTTAACAAATAACGGGGAAGTTGAAATAATTGCTTTTGTTTTAGATATAATTGATCATCCCACTTATGATGATAAGTTTGGATATAAAGGAAGATAATAAAATGTTCGTTAGAAAAGGTAACATTTTAGTCTATTTGTTTACGCCGAACATTTACCAGTTTGATTTTTGTCTTTACTATATGAAAGGAAATTAATAATCGGAAAAATTCTTTTCCTTTTATAGAGGGGGATAGAAATTAGAAAAATCCGAAAATTAATCTCTATCACTATAGCTGCCTGAATTCAGCAAACTAGCTATTTTTTGATAGAATTTGCTGAATTCAGGTATTAATATAAGCTAAGAAAATTAGCTACTGCTGAAAAACAAAGAAAAGGTTTCTTGGGAAGGACAATAAGTGAAGCGACTAAAGAATACTTGAAAGAAAAAGAACGGGAAGAAATAGCTGAAAGGCAACTAAAAAAGATGGAAATTGGGTATAAAATGGGTAATATATTGATTAAACATAGAGATGAACTTTATGATAGAAAATAAAGAAATTCAATTATTAGATAGTAATGTCCTTATTTACTCTTACAATTCTAATGAGAAAAAATAATATTTATACTATTATAACAGAAAACGAAAAAGATTTTAAAAAAATTCCATGGCTTAAAGTTATAAATCCATTTAAAATTATTAAGAAAAAAGAAGATTGAAAGTTATATAAATGTATGTTGGATGGGGGGTTCACTGTCTTATAAAGATGCTGTACATTCTGTCCACTATCTTAAAACATAGAAATATCTGAAAAGAATTCAGAAAGAATTAAATAGCAGAAAACTATTATTTGATAATGGAATGGAAGAAGTGGTCAACTTGGTTGAAGAGCGGAGTAATTTTATCTGCGTTAGTTATTATCATACAAGCTACTATCTATTTAATAGATAATGTTTTTTTTAGAACACAGAACATTTTATCATTCTTGAATCTGCCAGTTATTTTGAATATATTTTTATTATTTTTTGCTATTGTTTCATTTCTTACCCGTTTATTTTTATTATACCCGTATAATCTTGGATATTATCTAAAAATTCTTGATACGGATCAGATAATTTACGGATTTAATGTTCAGAATTATTATTTCGTGTTAAAATTTCCTTCGGTTATTTTTGTAGTTTTATTTTGGTTCGTTATCGGAGCAATAATCGGTTTGATAGTTGGAAAAGTAAAAAATAAAAACAAAGGAGTTAAGAGATAAAGATGGTAAAACAAAAAGCATGCGAAATTGTAGGTCTATTTATTCTTGACTAAAATGCCAAAAATGCGGGTCTGAGGAAGGAAAGGAGAATTTCAAGGTGAAGATTGACTATATTAAACCTCGAACAGTCTAAAATAGCAAAAAGGTTAAATATTTTAAAAAATTAATTATCGACGAACTATGTACTTACCAAATCTTCGGTAGAGGCTTAATGTTTCTAAAAAGTAGTAACAAATGGAAAGGTTTAAATATTCTCGATATTCTAAAAAAATATGGATAGAAAATTTGGTAATTGCTGGGACATGTTTGGAACGCTAGAAAAAACTTCTGTGGTGGTGATAGTCGGAGCAATTGACGAAAAGAAATCCGAAGAAGTAGGCTTAACTACTATGCAAATGAGAAATCTTGGAACAGATTACGGACCATGTCAAGTAATTTCTGATAAAGGATTAATTCAAGTTCCTTTCTACGACGGAAGTCTTCTACATGGTTTTATAGATAACAAGGTTGCAGTATCAAAAGGGTTAGCGGAAAGACTTTTTCTTAATGTCGGACAACAATTTAGATTAGAACGAGTAATAGATAGAGCAGGAAGAATTAGGCATGAATGTAAAACTGATAAATCAAACCCCTTTGGTCATATACGTGAAGAACTCAGACAACCTATCGAAGCAATAATCGCGGCAATAGACAACTACGGAGCAAACACTCAATTATATAGAATCGGATTATCTTCTTTCCAGTTGCGCAATTTGGGCTTTCAAGGAAAGGGACCTAGAGACACAAAAGCAGCAAAGAAACTGCTGGACCGTCGAAAGCGAGGTTTTTTAGATGGTCTCGATTATGGGGATGTTATTGTTTCTTGTGGAGAAAAATATCAAACTGCAAATGTTTATAATGCAAGTGGCTCTCACGGTTTTGATGGTCCGGCTATTCGCGTTTCTTCCAAACTCGCCAATTCTATTGGTTTAGAGCTTGAAGATAAAGTATTATTGGAAAAAACTGATTAAACAGCTATTAAATATTCAAGAATAAAATAATGGAACTCCAAACAGATAATAAAGTAGAAAGACTAGAGAGTAAAGATGGTTTCTTTTAGCGAAAAAAATAAATTACTTCTCAAAAACCGCACTCGTTCCATCCCTGTAACATTTAACTTCCTTCATTCTTCCCTTAAGTTTTAATTCAACAAATTCACTAATCTTTTCTATTATATTAACACTTTTATCGATATCTTTCCTCGTTGATTTATTTCCTTTCTCACTTTTAACATTTATTATTATCTTCATACATTATTAACAATGTTGTAGAATAATGACTCGAAAGCAAATCTGACGAGAAGGTTGTCTATATCTCAACACCAAAAACTATTTAAATACTAAATAATACTAATTAGTTATAATTAAATAACTAAAAGGTATAAAATGATACAAGTAAAAAAAATAGAAAAACAAGAAAGGCAAGTTCATTGGCCTACATTAAATACAGTTATGATGGTAGAAGATACTTTAAAAAAAATTAATGAAAGTATTATTTCAATAGCAGAATTAAAAAGAAAGCTCCCTAGACAAGTAAATCATATTACTTTAATGGTAATTCTTGAATATTTAGAAAGAAGCAATAAAATAGCTGTAACATTAAAAGGAATAACTTGGATAGAAAATAGTAATCCAAATTTAAAAAGAGCAATTATGCAAGGAATGGAGATTTAAAATGAAAGAGGTTAAAATTATTTTATCTCCAGAAGCGGAAGAAGTTTATAAAAAGCTGAATGCGGAAGCAGAGACAAATAAACAATCAAGAATGATTCTCAAGGCAATTAATCAGAAAAAAGAACTTATTAAATTAAATATTCATTATGGCAATCCAATCGCTAAAAATTTAATTCCAGAAGAATATAAACAAAAATATTCTGCAACAAATTTATTTAGAGTTGAACTACCAGCATTTTGGAGAATGCTTTATACTTTAACAAATAACGGGGAAGTTGAAATAATTGCTTTTGTTTTAGATATAATTGATCATCCCACTTATGATGATAAGTTTGGATATAAAGGAAGATAATAAAATGTTCGTTAGAAAAGGTAACATTTTAGTTCAATCAACTGGGTCAATAAAAATTTTGGGACACTTTAGTCGCCAATATTATAAAGATGTTGGAAAGAAGTGTCCTACATATTAGAACGAATTTATGCGATATATTTTCTTCCCCGTTTATTTCTGTGCAAATATTTTCTTTGATATTCTCTTCTTTGCTTTGTAATTTCATATAAAACAATTCCGGATGTTGTTCCCAAATTTAAACTTTCTATCATACCAAACATGGGAATGTTTACACACAATTCACTGTTCTTTACAGCAAGATCGCTTATACCCTGAGATTCATTACCAAACCATACGGCAAGTTTAGAATATTTTGTAAAATCTCCTTCATGTAAGATTACATTTTTATTACCTTTTAGATGAGAAGATGTTACAATAGAAACAAAACGATTCTTTTTCAAATGTTTAATGCAATCTTCAGTACTGTCAAATCTTTTAACAAAACTCCATTTTACTGCTGAAACAGATGTCCCAAATATAGGTCCTTCCTCTCTCATCTTCTCCCAATTATCAGGTAATGCATGCTTAGGATCTATAATGTATGTTTTTTCAACACCCAGAGCATTCACATTTCTTATAACTGTTCCAATATTTTTTATATCTTTTGGATTTTCAATAACTGCAATCAAATATCTACATCTGTAAGGCTTTATTTCTTCTGCCCTTTGTCTAATTCTATTCTTTTTGTTTAGATTTTCCACAAAAACTCAAGGTTTGAAAAGGATTTAAATCTTTCTTCATAATATTGTGGACAAAAAGTCGCGCAATTTATAAATATGTTGGACATTTTGTCCCCTATCTTAAAACGAATAACTTAATCCAATCCTAAACTAATACTAATTGCTAAATCAACTTTCTTCATAATTTCATTATGAAGACTTCCTAATTTTCTTATTATTCTTCTTTTATCAATCGTCCTTATTTGATTCAACATTATTATTGAATCTTTAGGTAATCCCGAATCTACTTTTGTTATAGAAACATTTGTAGGAAATTCTCTTGAAAATATCTTTGATGTAATGGCGGCCACAATTATTACTGGAGATTTTTTATTTGAAACATCATTTTGAATGAGCAAAACAGGCCTCACTCCTCCCTGCTCTTTCCCCCTTATTGGCTCAAGATCAGCTAGAAAAATGTCTCCTCTATTAAAAATCGCCATCCCACTCCCAATCTTTAAAATCTTCAATTGCCTCGAATTCTTTGGTTATTTTTAAAGATTCCTCTGCCATCTCCTTGCACCCTTCAATTAGAAGCTCTTCAATCTTTTTTTTGTCATTATCTACTTTATTCATCATCTTAACAATTACTTCTTCATAAGTTTCTTTTCTTGTCTCTTTCATTCTATCCAAAGAATCTTTTACATGCTCATTAAGCTGAATTGTTGTTATCATTATTCTATAGAATATCTATAGTATATAAATTTATGTTTTACCCAATTTTTGCAACAAAAAATTTAACAATTCTCACGATAAAAAGTATGGGCGGCCTTATAAAGATGCCGAACATTGTATACTCTATTTTAAGACGAATAACTTATTTTCTCAAAAGTGTAGCAGTTGGTAAGATACATTAAAATAACAAGATATAAATACTTTATTTTAGCTAACATATAATGGAACCAAAAACAAAGGGAATTATTTCTATTTTGTTCGGAGTTGTTAGCTTTCTTTTTATATCATTACCTTGGTTGTTAATCCTATTTGGTATTCTATCCATAATCTTTGGTTTTAAAGCAAATAAAGAAAAACAAAAGAAATTAGGGATGACTGGAATGACATTAGGCATTATATCTTTGTTGTTGATTATCTTATATTTTTTATCTTATTTGGTTATCGGATATCCCCCTTTAGTTATTTTCGAATCCTGCTCAATGTATCACGAATCATCTTTTGATGAGTGGTGGGAAAAAAATTCTGAGTGGTATGAAACACAGGGCATAACAAAAGAAATTTTTGCTCAATTTAATTATAAAAATGGCATAGAAAAGGGAGATGTTCTCTTTATTTTGCCAACTGAAAAAATAAAAGTGGGAGACATAATAATGTTCAACTTTAACTCACAGATACCTATAGTTCACAGAGTCGTTTCGATTAGTCCATATTCAACAAAGGGAGATCACAATATCAAACAACTAACAGACTCTAATAATGCGGGGAGATTAGATGAAACAGATATTGACCAGAACAATATTGCGGGGAAAGTTGTTTTAAGAATACCTTACTTAGGTTGGACAAAACTCCTATTTTCAGAACCATTAAAATCTAAAGCAACAAGAGGTTTCTGCGAGTAAAAATTTAAAAATTTTATTTTTTTCACTTCTCAAAAACCGCACTCGTTCCATCCCTGTAACATTTAACTTCCTTCATTTTATAGCAAGAGACTCAAATAATTGAACATTCTTGTCTCTTGATATATTCGCGGGACATAAAATCTACACTTGATTATTTATGTCCTGCGTTATAGCCTTAAGTTTTGACTCCATATACTCACAAATCTTTTTTATTATGTCAAGAACCCTCAGACTAAAATCTATGGGGTGTTTGGGGTTCTTGAGCATGCTCTAGAATTGTTTTTTCTTTCTTACGAGTTAAAAAAAGAAGTTTACTAAAAAACAATTCTCGACATATCAACACTTTTACAGAGAATTTGGGTAATTAAGTTACATTTAGTCCAAATTCTCTGTCTGGAGAATTCGTACGAAAACAATCAACCGAATTCTCCATATCCACATCTTTCCTCGTTGATTTATACATAATCCCCTTATAGCAAATAACTTCAATAATCGGATATAATCGGGTTATTTGCTAGATAGGAAATGACATTGAAAATATACGAAAATTAATGTTATTTCCTATAATTGTGCAACTTTCGTTGGGGATTTTGTAGACAGAGAATCCAAAAGAATAGGCGACATAATCACAGGGATTCTCTGTATTTCCTTTCTCACTTTTAACAGTTATTATTATCTTCATACATTATTAACAATATTAAAGCATATACTTACAAAATAGAAATATTTAAATAATCAAAAAATGTACTTACATTATGGCAGGCACTACAATTACAATAAACATGGAAACAGAAACATTGAACAAATTAAGGATATTAGCCCTTACCGAGAAACAAAAAAAAGGGTTTCTTGGTAAGGTGATTAGCGAGGCAACTAAAAAATATCTAAAAGAAAAAGAGCAAGAAGAAATAAGGAAAAGAATGCTTAAAAGATTGGAAAAAGGATATAATATGGGAAAGATATTAATTAAACATCGAGATGAACTTTATGACAGAAGATGATATTTTAATAGATTCTAATGTTTTAATATATGCTTTTGATAAAGATGAAAATGAGAAAAATCCTATTGCAAGAGCGATTTTAGAAAGAATATTTAATGGGGAAACTAATGCTTTTTTGTCTACGCAAAATCTCTCTGAATTTTACTACAATGTAACCAAAAAGATAAAAAAACCGCTTGAAGTTACAGAGGCTAAAGAAATTATATCAGATTTAGTATCTCTCTCAAATATTAAAATTGTAAAGATAGACGAAAACACAATTATTAATGCTATTGAAATTTCAATGAAATGTAACATTCATTATTGGGATGCTCTTATAGCCGCGGTTATGAAAGAACACAATATCGTTTCCATCATTACTGAAAATGACAAAGATTTCAAGAAGATTTCTTGGCTAAAAGTCATCAATCCTTTCATCAATGGAAGTTATAGAGATTCCCTCTAATTCAGTCACTCTAGAATCTGAAATCTCTAATAGACATTCCCGAACGAAAGGTGATACAATCAACGGGAATGTCTATAATAAGGATTAAACTCATAAATCCCTTGCCTGCAAAGTCCTTCGGCCGTTCGCCTTTGCTCTTTCCATCGCATCTTTCAAAATCTGTTCAACTTTTTTGTTTAACGCATCTGGAACTTCGCTTGAGACATTCAATCCATTTACTGCATCTTTAATCTTGCTTTTAATTATCAAATTTACCATCTTATTTTACTCCCTTCCTGTCTGACTATTTTTTTGTATTTAAAGGTTTCATCAGAGGAAAAATTACCGTTTCTCTAATAGGTTTTCCCTCGAGAAATGCAAATAATCTTTCCGAAAAACCAAACCCGCATGTTGGAGGCATGCCATATTTTAAAGCTTCTACAAAAGATTCGTCATGCTCTTGTGCTTCTAAATCTCCTGCTTCTTTCATTTTCCTTTGCTCAATAAATCTTTCTTCCTGGTCCAATGGATCATTCAATTCGCTATATCCATTTCCCATTTCGCTCCCTGCAATAATAATTTGAAATTGTTCGACTTTTCTAGGGTCTTTCTCGCTTCTTTTAGCCAATGGCGAAAGATCAACTGGCTGGCCAGTTAAAAACGTAGGCCCATAAATTTTTCTCCTGCAATGTTTCCAAAGAATATCTATCAAACGTGGTTTTTCCAAACCTCTTGGATATTCTTCATGCAATTCAGAAAGTTTCTTTTCTATTTCTGGTTTTGAAGCTTTCCAGATGTCCAAACCAGTTTGTTTTTTTATTTCAGAAGAATAATCAATTACTTTCCATTCTTTGCTCAGGTCTATTTTATGTCCTTGAATTTCGAAATTTATTTTACCATAAACTTCCCTGGCTATTTTGTTATATAATTCTTTCACCAATAACATTCCATCCTCAAAATTAGCATACGCCCAGTAAAATTCCATTTGAGTATAATCCTGCAAATGTTCTGCGTCCATTCCCTCGTTTCTAAACTGTCTGCCTATCTCAAATGTTTTTGGAAAACCTGCGATCATTAATTTTTTCTGCCATAGCTCTCCCATCGATATCCTAAGAAAAACATCCATATCTAAAGCATTATGGTATGTTTCAAAAGGGGTTGCCGCCGCCCCTCCCGCAGAGCTCTCTAAAACAGGCGTCTCAACTTCGATAAAACCTTTTTCCAATAAGAACATTCTCACAGCGTTCCAGAATTTAGTTTTTCTCATAAACATCTCTTTAACTTCGTTATTAATCAATATATCCAAATATCTCTTCCTTAATCTTTCTTCATCGTCTTTTAACCCATGAAATTTTTCAGGCATTGGAAGAATAGACTTGGACAAAATTATCATATCCTTGACTAAAACAGACAATTCGCCTCTTTGCGTCCTAAAAACTAGGCCTTCAACTCCAATAATGTCTCCAGAATCAACATATCTCTTAAAGAACTCTTTAATCTTTTTTGGTGTTTCATCTTCCTGCAAAACAACTTGAATGTCCCCATAAGGGTCTTTTAAAATTGCAAAAGCAATTTTGCCTAAATCTCTGACATTCATTATTCTGCCTGCTAATTTCACTTTATCTTTTGTTTTCTCACCCTGTTTCAAGTCCTTATGCTTTTTTTGTAAATCTGATGAAAAGTCTTTAACCTCATATTTTGAAGGGTAAGGATTTACCTCTTGTTTTTTTAGTTCTTCAAGTTTTTTCAACCTTTCATTAATCATTAATTCTTCTCTTCCCATCCCCATAAAAGCAAAAGAGTGTTTATATAGATTTTCCCCTTGATTAAGTGGCGTCTTTCCTCTAAATCCCCTGCATCCAATAATTTGGTTAAAATCCTCTTATTGAAGGTTTAAATATTTTTTGTCATAAAAATATAATTATACTCAGAGGTGTAAGATTTAAATAGTGTAGTTTTTTATTGGTTTCTAAGGAGGATTATATGGCAAAGAAATGGGATGAAGAGTCTGACGATGAACTCGAAGATGACGACGATGAACTCGAAGACGATGATGACAGCAAAGAAGGCGAAGAACCAGCTGACGACTAAGTAAAAATTAGGTAATTATTTTTATTTTTATAAACTTAAAGATATATGGTTATATTCTTATAATTTTAAAATCTTTAAAATCCTGAAATCTCTCTGGCCTTTCTTCTACATTCCTTATTTGCGTGTGCTGTGGCCCTGTTTTCGCCAGTAAAATCATTTGCTCAACTTTTTCGTTATCCCCTTCCAAAAATACTTCAATTTTCCCATCTTCCAGCTTCCTCATAAATCCTCGAACATTCAACTCTTTAGTATGTTCTTTCATGAACTGTTCAAAAAACATATTCTGCACCGCGCCTTGTATAATTAATCTTATTGACTTTTTCATAGAAATATCAAATAATGAGGGTTAATATAATTTATGATGATGAATAATTAGGGAACTTGTTGTTCATCTTCGAGAATATGAGTTTCTGGGTTTCCTATAACTGTCGCTTCCCTAAGAACTCTTTGAAAAGGTTCTGTTTCAACTCTTGCTAAAAATCCTTCGAGATTCTTCTTATTATCCCATTTTAACACGGCCACCGCATATATTTCACTTCCCTTTCTGGATTGATAAGCATATCCCCCAAACATCCTGCAGCTTTTCTAGCTTCTGTCCTAGAATCAAAGACTTTTCTCCAAGCCTCATAATTCTCGACTATATGTATCCCTAATAAATGAACCGCCATTTTATTTATTTCCTTCAGACAACGATTCATCTATTAATTTTATATAAGGAACATTTCTCCAGTCTTTATCAAGAAGCTTTGCAGCCTGCTTATCTAATTCTAAAGGAAGCCCCGCTAAAATCAAACCTTTAGAAGAAGCATCAATAATTGAAAAATCAGGCATCTTTATCTTAGCCATATCGTGAATAGAATACTTTATTGGCCATTTTCTTATCTTATTCTTTGTCTTTGAGAAAAAGCCTTTATAATGACTTGAAGGATACAATCCCAACATATTCGACAAAGAACCAGAAATATGCGTCTCTTCATCTTCTGATATCTTAGATAATGAAATTAGAAAACTATTTAATAAAATTTTAGGATAGTTTATTGTCTGGAATTTAAGAAATTCAGCATGCTCGACTTCTTCTGTCTCAGTATTGTTAAGGTCTATTAAGCTCACCGAGTACTGCTCAGCCAATTTTTTATAGCCTAGAGACTCGAATAAATCTTCAGTAGGTATGCCGTCAGCTCCCTCAGCAATAAAAATCTCGGTAATCGGATTCTTGTACTGCAGGACAAATTTCAAAGTCGCTTCAACAAATTCTTTAGGAGTTGATTTTTCTTTATCTTCAGATAAAAATGGTTTTAGAATTATCTTGTCGTATTTTTTTATTTCATGCTGTAATTTAAGTAACTCTAAAATTTTAGGTACAGTTTCATTATACGAGTTAAATTTAATAGATGCTCCTTTTACCATGTTTAATTTTATTTGTTTGGGCTTTTTAATGTTTATGGTGTTTGGGATATTAGTATTTTTGTATTAATTAAGCATATAATTCATAAAACCACTTGCAAAATTAGCAATTCTCCTGTCAATACTTGAATCAGTAGTTTCTAATACTCTTACAGCATATTCCACGCTAACCCTTTCCATTCTGCAACTATCAAATATAGGTATGCAAGTTACTCTAGCTGTGTGATAATCTCTTCTAACTGTATCTTTATCGACTACATCATCAAATTCTCTTTGTAAACCTCCAATTCTTCTTTCATGATCCCATTCTAACAATCCCATAATACATAATAACTTCAAGAGCTTTTAAATATTATTACAGCAAACCAGCATCTTCTCGTCTATCCAATTCGTTATTTACGACCGCCAAAGTCTGTGAGGCAAAATAAGTTCTTTTGCCTATCGAGACAGGTATGCAGAACTTTTTTAGTCTCTTTAACTCTTTTCTAGGCAAACCTAGATGGTCTCCGAGGATAATTATTGGGTTTTTATCTATAGTTGCAGTTCTAATATCCTCGCCATCTGGCTCAAGAATGTAAATATTTCTTTTTTGTTTTACAAATTCGTGAACTATATCAAGAAAACTCTTTCTCTCAACCAAAAAACCTGGAAAGACTTCTCTTTTTTCTCCTTCTTTAAATTTATAAAGCATTTTCTTAAGAATTATCGAAACATTTGTTTTTGCTAGATAAATTTTATCAACTCCAGTTTGTCCGTCTGTCACAGGCATTATCTCAAGATGTTTTGGAGGATCTGGCGGGCCTGCAAAACATAAATGTAGTTTAACATCAGTTCGTATCTTATGACTTAAAAAGAATGCAGCAATAATTGTATGAATTGCAATGTCTATTCTTCCTGATTCTTGCAAGTTTTCTTTAATATAACTTCCAGAAGTTGGTGCTGTCCTTGAATAGTATATTATTTCTCTCATGAGAGAAATAAGAATTCTAGGGGTTTTAAGTGTTTTCTTCTTTTAGTCTTTTAATTATCTCGTCAATTTTCTTGTGTTTTATTTTTGCTATTTTCCTTAGAATGTTTTTCTTTAATTTAAAACTATTTGCCCAAGAGACATATGCGTTCCATCCTTGAAAAAGTTTCATAAGATGCAAAACCAAATCCATTATCTCCAAGATAATTGGTTCTGATAAAATATATAAAAAGTTTGGGTTCAAGATTATAGATTTAAAGAAAAAGTAGACAAATTACTAATTGTTACACTTTGTTTTGCTGTCTTATAAATATGTTGGACATTCTGTCCCCTATCTTAAAACGTTCTAGGAAATATTTTTATAGTTTGTTTTTATATCTTAAACATGAAACCTCTTAACAAATACGTCTTGCCTATTAAACTAAAGAAAGGATACAAAGCGAGCTATGGCTTATCTCCTGCACATGAGGGACGTTTGAAACATTCTATAGACTTTATTGTCCAAGAAGGAACTCCCATCTTTGCAGCTTCCAGTGGGGTTGTCGTGGATGTAAAAGATGATTCCGATATTGGAGGGAGGGAAAGAAAATACGATAAGTTTGGTAATTATATTGAAATAAAACATGCTTATGGGGAATATAGCATTTATGAGCATATTAGAAAAGAAGGTTCCCTTGTTAAAATTGGAGATATGGTTAAAGAGGGAGATTTAATAGGTTATTCTGGAAATACAGGTTGGATTGCTACTTTAGGTCCACACTTGCATTTCGATGTTCATAGGTATTATGAAGAGGGCCCAGAAGATTACGAAACAATTCCTATTCTTTGGAAAGATAAGAAAACAGAAAACAAAATTCAATCACATCTTGTTAAAAAATATTGATTTATCTCCACAAGATATTGGACAATTTGTCTCCAATCTTATAAAGATGTCGGACATTATGTCCACTACCTTATTCTTGAAATCAATTCTTCTTTAACCTTTATCTTTTTTTCTTCAGAAATTGAGAACAAATTTTTCTCAACCATTTTTTCAGATATTGTAAAAATATAGTTTAATTTTATTATGCTATCTTTTATTACGCCTTCTTTTTTGGTTAACAGTACTCCTTCCATTTTAGGATTTGAAGTAATTCCTAGAACAACTATATTTTCCTTTTCCTCAAATAAAACTAATGCTGGTCTTTTTTTAATACACGTTAGAAATCTCCAATCTTTAGATGGGAGTTGTTGCTGTCGATTTCTCCCAGTAATCCAAAAAATTTCCGAATGAGAAAAATCGCCGATCAAACTCCATCCTTCAGGACGGAGTAGGCGATTTTTCAGGAAATTTTTTTGATTTTCAAAAGTGTCTGTATAAATGTACTTTGGATAAAATAACCTCTCCAAATCTATGCATCTTCCCAATCCTCATCCTCTTTGTTATCCCAAAGTTCCTTCATTTTTTCCTGTTGAATTTTATGAAGAAACTCATCATACTGGTTTCTTTCCTTCATTTTAATAAAAGTATTTGCCATTCTTTTCAATAATTCATTATATGTTTGTCTAGGATGATCTCTAGCTTTTTTTAAAAGAGCAATTACATTCTTTTCCAGTAAAATAGTTGATTGTTCAGCCATATATAATTACCTATGCATTGATAAATAAATCTTTCGTTATTTTCTGAGTTTTTTGACCTTGTAATATTATTTCAATATGGTGTTATTTTATAGGTAGTATCTTAATATTGGTACATGATGTACTTGCCTATAATTTGAATCTCCTAAACATTTATTAACTTGAAGTGACTATGTATTATATGGTATTGTTGGGAGTACCCTTTAAGTCTATGTATTATTTGTTTAGAGCTTTGGTGGTTCGACCCTATTATAGCAAATAACTTCAATAATCGGATATAATCGGGTTATTTGCTAGATAGGAAATGACATTGAAAATATACGAAAATTAATGTTATTTCCTATAGTCTAATACTCCTTCTTCTATTTTTATTAGAATGTGCTGTGTTGCACGATTAAGACATTAAGAGGCTTATAATCTTGATTTTTATATTGTATTTCTTAAATAAGGGAGTTAATAGCCCAAGATCTTTAGTGCTAAGCATTATGACTCCATTACTGATTTTGGTGTATTTTAAGCTCTTTAATGCTCCTTTTCGATTATAAGTGTAGTTTCCTTTATTTGAATGGTCCGTGTATCCATACAGGGCCCTATGAATTAAGGTCTTTTTTACAACGGAAACTCCCTTAAGATTATACTTGAGAATTGATACTTTTTTCATTTATATACTAAATCACCACAATATATAAATATTGTTACGTATAGTTAAATATACGTATATGGCAGATAAAAATAGGTGGGGCAAGAAGTATGTAGATAAAAGGAATTGGAAAGAGACTAATCAGAAGTATATCATGATGGGCTATTTTTACTTTAATCCTGCTTTTCTTCTTGTTTGGAATAAAGAAATAAAACAAATGAATGCTGGAAAAGTTGGTCAGCCATATATGTACCCAGAATCGATGATAAAATTTCTTGCTGTTTTGCATTGTAAAGGATTTAATTTTAGGGCACTTGAAGGATTTATGAAATGGCTATCTGAAAATTATAAATATCAATTTCCAGTGATAAGTTATAGTCAAATTAGTCGTCGGTTTAATAAACTTAAAGTTGACTTTAAAGTTCTTGAAGAAGACTTGAAAGATTTTCTCATCGCAGGTTGTGACGGAACTGGAGAAAAATCAACAAAAAGAGGCGGATGGATGAGGGAAGCATGGAAAGTAAGGAAAGGATGGATTAAAGTTGTGATTATGGGTGTTAAAAATAAGAAAGGAAAGAAATATGTTATTGATATTAGAGCCGGTAATGGAAAAATGGATGAAAGAGCTTCAACAAGAGGAATGATTCGAAAAAATCATAAACACATTGGACAGTTTCTTGGAGATGGGCTTAATGATAATCAAGACACATTTAATTTATGTGATCAATATGATATCCCAACTGGAATAAAACTTCGTGATGATTGCTCAATAAAAACAAAATCACCAAGAAGAAAAAAAGAAGTAAGAATATACAAAAGCATGCCCTACAAGGAGTGGTCTAGAGAAAAAGATTATGGACAAAGATGGCCTCTAACAGAAGGGATATTCTCTGGTTGTAAAAGGATGATGGGAGAATATGTCTCTGCTACAAAGAAGAAAAATATGTATCATGAAGCCAAAGTAAAATTCTGGGCGTATAATTTGCTCCAAGAAATCACATAATGGCGAGGTATTAGCTAGTGCTGTGTTTTATTTAACTAATCATGCAACACAGCAGATTATATTGAAGATTATATTTATGAAATGACAAAGTTTGCTAAGGAACTAATCTCAATTGATGTTGTTTTGTTTGATAGAGGCTTTAATAATTGGGGAATAATTTTCAAAATGCAAGAGCTTAAAGTGCACTATATGATTTTTTGGAAAAAGAGTGGAAGCTGGTATAAAGAGCCATTAAGAAAATTAAAGAAAGGAGAATTTTGCGAAGTAAGAAAAAAATATAAGTATTGTCGTGATAAATCCGGATATTGGGTATATTCAAAATTTGTTATTGTGAAACAGCTTGAATATGAGAATATAATAAATGATTGGATATTTGCAACAGACTTAAATAAAAAATCTTCAGAAAGATATGTAAAAAGATACAAAAAAAGATGGGGTATTGAAACGATTTTTAGAGTGACTGACGACATTAGAATTTACACAACTTCAACGAATCCTCTAGTAAGATATTTTCTATTTATGTTTACCTGTTTTGTTTATAACGTCTGGAAATTTTTCCAGTTTTTTATGGGAGAAAATTTTACTCTTGCTAATTTTTGTATTAATCTGAATAAATTTATGGTAGAAAAAGAACTTATCCGTCCAAGAGAGTATAAGGATTTCCTTGCAGTATTTACTAAATACAATTCATTAGCTAAACAAATTAGATGAAGCTCTCTTGCTAAACTTTTCTCTTATTGATTTTGTGACATTAATTAAAAAAATTGGAAAACATTGCATGCCAAGTGGCTGTAATGTTTTCATAAATCTCTGGCTATAGTCCGCTATTTTGTGTCAAATAGAGGGAAATGGTTATCTACTGTGAGTCCAGTTGATTGAACTAAATCTGTTTATTTTTTAGTCTTTTCATATTCGGTAAATACATCCAATATATGATAAACATTTCCCAAGTATTTTATCACTTTTTGCTTTACTTTTCCTCTAAAGAGCTTTCC
>Ga0209514_10005184_pt1 | contig 16876 bp, 18 predicted proteins | sample Subgrocontami58m_FD_187452 | JGI IMG/M metagenome (GOLD analysis project Ga0209514, IMG submission 187452) | Subsurface groundwater microbial communities from S. Glens Falls, New York, USA - GMW37 contaminated, 5.8 m (SPAdes) (version 3) | ecosystem: Environmental > Aquatic > Deep subsurface >...
TTTCATGCCCCCGATAATACTGCATCGAGGCGTTGGTGTGGAGCTGCTCGCCGTCCGGCGAGCCCCTTTTTCCCAGCGGCGTCTGGGAAAAAGCGTAGAACCTACGTCCCCCTTTACTTTACATCCCATCACTTCCCACGGCTCAGACGCAAGACCTCATCTTCAGTTAGCGCATATGCCGCCGCAACCTGCTTCAGGACAAGAACCTTTGCGAAATCCTGTGCGAGGCCCGGTGCGAACACACCATGCCCGCCGATGTTGCGCAGCCACACCGTATCAGAGAATCTCCCCTTGTGAGTCTCGACGTGGTAGCGACACCCTACCCTGATCGCCTCCTCGAAGGCGCGGATGCGGGCCTGAAAAGACTGGGGCGATGCGCGAAACGGATCCTCATGATCTAAGTCTGGTAACTCTGGCTCGTGAAGGTACTCCCACCCTTGTCGAGTGATAAGTGAGAGTCTAGCCAAGGCACAGTCGTATTCGGCCGCCAACCGGGCGATCGGATTCCAGTCCAACTCCGCCTTTACTTCCGCGCTATCCACAAGGTCCTGGGCATATTCATGACGGAATTCCGGGGGCACGCTCTCAATCGGTTCTTGCGCCAGGAACTCACCAATCATCTCGTGCATTCGCTTCTTCGCGATGATCTGTCCGATGATTCCGTCCGCGACGGTCAAGGTGAGTTCTGGTCCAATGGGGTTCTTCTCCTCGTAAGACAGGACGACCAGCGGATACTTGACGGCCTCCGCGATCCGCAGTTTCAGGTCGAGCTTGAGTTTTCGGTTAGGGTCTTGCGTCGGATGCGTCTGAATGTATTTTCCGTCGCGACTGAACCCGTGGCCCATCCCGTCGAATTCAATGCTCAATAGGGGCCGGTTTTCTCTCTTGGTGCAAACCGTGACGTCCACACTTGTCTTCTTGAGGAATTCCCACTCAAAAGGACTTACCTCATCTCCGTCGAGTTCAATGACGCTCAGGAATGGGAGCGATGGCCAGAAGTTGAAGGTTTTCGACCAAGTTGAGCATAGTGTCGTGAACAGTTCCTTTTCACTAGTACTGCCAAAAACTGTGCCTCGTGTTCGCATGACATCGCCCCTCAATTTCCTGGAACGCCCTCGCCCAGGTACATAATCGCGAGCCGCTCTGCCTGCTCCGCGCTGTCGCCAAAGAAGGCAATCCCCTTCAGGCTTTCGGGCTCGGGCGGGCTCTCTCCGTCCGCCACGATCATGACGGCTCAGGCCGTCCCGATGTCCCGGAAAAAAGGTACCGGATACCATTTGGGGCCAAACCTCGTGATTGTGCGAGAGCATGGTTTCAATTCTTCGGCGGCCCCGCCGGTGGACCTAGGGCGCCATGAAGGCTGGGCTGCCAACAGCGCGCGGGGTGGCCCAGCGGGCATCGCGGGCATCAGCCTGGGGGATCTGCGCTCGGGGCGAGCAGGAGGTCGAAATCTTCTGCCGTGGTGAAATAGAACTCCCGGTTATTGCACCGGGCGACCACGTGCATGGTGCCGCCTGGGGCAACGACCCGCGGAGCGCGCGGCATCCCAACCCGCAGCACGGGGCGCACGAGATCATCATCCCAACGGATACGGCCTCACGGCATTCCCACCTGCTGCCTTGATCGCCGAGAATTGAAATCCCCCATCCAGGAATTCAAGCACTTAGCTCTCAATAGGTATCCGGTACCTTTTTTTAGATCCTCGCTCACCTGAAGCCACGGGAGTTTCCGCCGCCCCCGATCGAATTTGCCATGCTGAATGTCAGTGTGCCGGAGCAGAATCGTTTCCAAGAAGGATCCGCAGGTACAAGCTGCTCGCGCAGCTTGCACCAGAAAGTCCCGCACGTATGTGATGGCCGCAGCGGCATCGAGGAGATGATCGGATTTCAGTGAATCGAAGTGCAGAGTGAATTCAGTCACGGCTGCCGGAAGCTCCTCGCGCACGCGTCGGAGGATCGAATCACGCTCAAGATCCGATGCCCGCACACTTCCAGCGGTGTCAGCGCGCTCCCCGCAAAGGAACAACAGTCGCTCCAGTGCCAGGGCGACGATTCGGTAGCACCTTTCGTAGCGGAGAATGGCAGCCACCGCCTCCCACAGGTCCCGGTCCGCCACGTTCGACTGCATGCGCGCTGCGAGCCGTTCCAATCGACCAAGCTCATTCTCTCCGTTCCGTGTCGGAAGGCGCTCGAGCCATGAAGCAAATCGGGATCGAACCGCGTTACCGTGAAGCATCTCGCGGATGCACCGGCTCTCTTCTTTCCCGGGGTTGCCCCACAAGTATGCACGGCTGCCCCATTCTGCCAGGACACTAAGGGAGACCTCCCCTTTGCGGGCCACAGCTTTCCTGACGCTGACCGGAGTCGCGGTTTCGACAAGGAATGCTTCGGCGAGCGGCTCTCCCAGGCCGGGAGTTACGGTGTAGGTGGACCGGTCGATGAGCTTACACCCCTCGGCCACCGCTCCGTAGATCCCCAAGACACCGTACGGAACCTGCCGAACTAGCAGTCGGTAGTCTCCGTCTGTGCTTCCCCCCCCTCTGGCTGGTCAACTGAGTGACATACCGCTCGGCGTATGTAACGCCTCTCAATCCCGACAGGTTCCCGCCGTGCCGCTCCCGGGCAAGATAGTTCGCCAGCACCCACAGCCGCTCCAGCCGCAAGATGCCTTCTTGTCGCGTTCGATACATTTCCCGCGGGGAGCTTCCAGGGTCCAGATCGGCGAGGTAGGCTCCGACACATAGGAGGCCGAAATACCGAGAGCAATTGGCGACGTTGGTCATGCCGGGTAGAATCTTGTCCGCAAGGAGAAGATACCCCCGCTCGAAACCGAGCGGATCAATGCTCCCCCCGGGCAGGTCCGACGGATCATAGGCGGTCAAGAATGCGTCCATCTCACCTCACCCCTGAGACTTCCGAAGGATACTCAGCTACTCGAATGACAAGAAATGTCAGCGAATATCCCTTGAACGTCCTTAATCTTAACCTGATTCCTGCGCGAAGGGAACTCCCCAGCTTTGGAAATAGCGAGAAAGCCCAATGGAGAAACCGTCTTGAAGACCGTCTGCTCCTCTCCCGGTAAACCTCACTTTTAGTGAGGTTAATCGGGAAAGGCGCAAACCGTCTCTTTTCATCGTCCATGCGGTTCGCAAGACCTCGCAGGGCTTTTGTCACCGACGTTTCACGCCGGATTCAGGTTAAGTCCTCTCAGTCGCACAAGAGCGGCCGCCAGCGGGAAATGAATCCAGGTGGCGGCGACCCGGAGGTCCTGGGCCGCCAGAGCCTCGCGATAGGCGGCGAGCTGGCCGGCGTACGATGCGGCCTTGGCGGCCAACTGGTCGCGGCGGATCGGGCCGCTCTTGTGGTCCACGACGACGACCTCGCCACCCGGTAGACGGAGGAGGAGGTCCACTGATCCATTCCATTGACCTCCGGCGGCCCGTGGGGCGGTCACCGGCACCTCGGTGTGCCAGAGGGCACCTGGATATGTCTTGACAACCCACGCCGACAAGCGCTCCCCCATCGCCACCAGTTGATCGGCCGCGATCAGGGCCTCGGCCCCGAAGCTCTGGAGGCATCGCGCGGCCACCTGCCGGCGCTTGTGGGTGGGAAGGCCCTCCAGTGATGGCAGCGCCGTGAGGTAGGCGTGGACGGCGTTCCCCAGCGCCGCTTCCTGTGCCTCCTCCATCTTCGGAAAGACCGGTTCCCCTGGCAGGACCTCCACCGTCACCGCCTCCGGCGGAACCGCGGCCTCGGCCTCGCTCGGGAGATGGTATCGATGTAGAGGTGTGGCGACTGCCGGCTGGGCTTCCAATGGCGCTAGCCACGTCTCCTCCTCAGCAGGTGGCCGAACAAGTTGCTCGGCCATGCCGGCGTTCAACTGGCGGACAACGTACGTCGTCTCGATCCCCTGCATTGGATGCTCGCCTGGGGCGACATTCGGAGGCAGGATCGCATCTACATCCGGGAGCATCCTGAGCCATACATCCTTTCCCTTGCGGTGCACCAGAATCAGCTTGTCCTTGGCCCGGGTGAACCCCACATAGAGAAGGCGCAAGCTCTCGGCTCGGACTCGCGCCGCCGCCTCCTGTCCCTCCGGGGAGGCCAGGGCCAACTCATCAAGACCCGGAGTCCCCAGGAGCCCGGTCTTCCTCAAGCCCCCGAAGGGCCACGGCCAGAAGCGGATCACCCGGCCGGCCAGTGGATTCTCGGCTTGCGGATCCCCGCCCCGGACGACGGGCTCCCACATCTTCGGGCTGTACTCGGAGTCCAGACCCATGAGGATAACGACGGGCCACTGCAGCCCCTTGCTCCCGTGGTACGTCAGGATCGTGGCCGCATCGATTCCGTAGGGGGGTCGCGTCTCGTCTCTCTTCTCTTCCGCCAGCCCTTCGAGGTGCGCGATGAGCCCTGCGAGCGTCGGGGTATGCCCTAGCTCCCGTGCCTCCTCCTCGTACTCCACTGCGAGTGCCACCAGGGTATCGAGGTTGGCGGCCCGGCGGGCCACGTCCCCCCAGCCCCGCAATGCGTTCCCGATCTGCAGGCCGTCGATGAGCCGCGCCACGACGGCCGACGGCGGAAGAGTTCGGTGATCGATGGCCTGGAGCTCGGTAAAGCGCGGATCGCCGCCCCAGGGCGCGGGGAGGAACCCGGAGGATTCGACCTGTCCGGCCTCGGGCGCGAGGGTCCTATCCCGGAGGGCCTGGAGCCGTGCCATGAGCCAGGTGGGAGTCGGCTCACGCGGATCCCCGAGAAGGTGCGCGATCGTGGCCGCCGCCAGACTGTCCGAGCGATCGGCCACCAGCCGCAAGCCGGCCAGCGCGAGGGCGCCCTCGCGGGTCGCGAGGAGTCCGGGGAGCTTCAGGAGAACCGGCAGGCCAAGCGCCTTGCAGGCGGCGCCGATGGCTATGGCGTCATCGTTCGTCCGGGCCAGGACCGCGATAGCCCGAAGCGGGACGCCCTCGTCGCGGAGCTGGGCAATTCCGGCAGCGAGCGCCGCAAATTCTTGCTCATTGTTCTTCGCCTCGATGACCCAGCGCTCGATGCCCCGCGGGGTTCCCGGCCTGACGGGGGTCAACTCGGCCTCGGCCCCGAACACCGGGCGGAAGAGCCGGCCGACGAGTTGGACCAGCCCCGCCTGGCTCCGGTGATTCTCGGTGAGGCGCTCTCGGGCAGCTTCGGCCACGCTATCCCAGACGGCCCGGACGAGATCCGGGTCGGTCCCCCGGAAGCCGTAGATCGACTGCTTGGCGTCTCCGACCCAGCGGCTGGCGGCCGCGAGCACCCGTAGGCGCTGGAAGATGGCGAGTTGCAGCGGGTTGGTGTCGTGGAACTCGTCTACGGCCACCAGCTCGAAGTCCCGCTGGATGCCGGCGCAAAGATCCGCCCGGTTAAGCAGGCGGAGGAGCCAGACCTCCAAGTCGGTAAAGTCGAGGAGGCCCCTCTCCCGCTTGAAGTTGGCGTAGGCCGTATCCAGTGCCAGGGTCCGGGCGGTCAATCCTGCGAGCAGTGCAGCCACATCCTCGTGAAGGTCCGGGAACTGTAGGACATCGGCGCAGGAAACTCGCAGGGCCTGCAGCACCGCGTCCGCTCCGGACTTCTTCCCCGCATCCAGCCGGCCCGCTTCGATGAAGACCCGCCAGGTGAGGGCGCGCCGTGCCAGAAGTTGGCGGAGAGCCTGCTTGGCCTCCTCGGTCTTGTTGACCCCGTCCGTGATCTTCTCCAGGGCATTCAGGACCTGTCCCATCAGCGCATAGAGGTCATCGAAGATAAACCGCTGCGCCTTGGGACCAGCGGGGGCCATTACCGCCGGTAGGCGGAGGGCGTCGGCCTCTAGGTGTTCGCGGAACGCCTCGTCGCCGATGTCGTTTGCACGCTTGGCGTCGAGCAGCTTCAGCACTAGGTCCTGCGGCGCCTCGAGCGAGAAGCGCTGGGTGACCGCCGCCAACTCTTCCCACGGACGCGGATCCATCTGGGCCAGGAGATCCTGCAGGGCGCGCTTGCTGCCCGCCTCCTCGAGGACCGTAAGGTCAGGCGAGAGGCCGAGGTGGAGGGCGTACCGGGAGAGGAGCTGATACCCGACGCTGTGCACCGTGCCGATGGCCCCCAGCTCCAGCCGCTCGGCCTTCGCCAGGCGCGTGTCGGGGAGAAGATCGCGATGGGCGAGGAGGCGAGCTTGGATTCGCCCCTTCAACTCCGCCGCGGCCTTTCGCGTGAAAGTGGTCGCCAGGATCCGCGCCGGGTCCAAGCCAGTGGCAACGCATCCCGCGATGTGCTCGCAGAGATCGTGGGTCTTCCCCGACCCCGCCCCGGCGCGAACTACCTGTAGGTCACCCATCAGACGAGCTCCTCCCGGCCGCAGAGTTTCCCGAAGTCGCAGTACCGACAGATGGGCTGGACGTCCGGGAGGTTCCCCTTTGCGTTCGGGCCCTCCAGGACGATCGTCGCCCCCGCCGGCCACATCGCCGGATCCTGAAGCGGACGGGCGGGGATGGGCACCGTCCCGGTCAGCCATTCCTCCGCGTTCTGCAGGGCCGTGGCGAAGGCCGCCCACACCTCGCTGATCCCCGGGCCCTCCACAATTGTCAGGGAGGCCTGCCCGCGGAGGCGGCTCCCCGCCGGTGTGTAGAGGAGACCGTCTGCGAGTATGAGATAGCCGACGGCAGGGATCGCTCCCCCGCTCGCCTGGCTACGCGAGTGGGCATACGTGGCCAATTGGACGGCGTGTCCCTGCTCGAGGAAGCGCCGGTACTTTCGGTCGGCCGAGTCGCGGTACTTGAAGTCGAGGACGGCCTCCTCCCCGTCGTCCCGTCGCAGCAGGCAGTCAATCGAACCCTGGAGTTCCCGCCCCTGCACCGTTCCCTCGACTGGGATCTCCATGCCCGTTACGCGGTATCCACCCGAGCGGAGGATCTCCACCAGCGTGCGGGTTGCGCGGACGAGCTCGTCAGCGAGCTGGAGCTTCTCCAGGAGACGGGCCGGTTGGGTGAGCGGCGCCGCATCCAAGGGGAGACGCTCGGTGAAGGCGCGGCGGACCATTTGCTCCGCGGCCCCGGGATCCGGGACGGCGCCGCCACCCCCAAAGACCAAGCTCAGGATCTGATGGCAGAAGTTCCCCTTGAGGCGGAAGTCGTCGGGGAGCCGCGCGATCGTGCCGGGGCGGAGCCACGCCCCGTACTTGAAAACCCACTGGAGAGGGCAGGCCAGGCGGCACTCCAGTTCCGTGGCCGAACTGGTGTCGCGGCTCGGGAGCAGGCTGGGGTCCACCGACCAGAGCGGTCGCTTCTGCGGGGGCGGCTGGACGGGCGTCCTGACAGTCGGGAGCCACCACGGCGAAATGTCACAAGGCCTCTCAGTGGCCAGGACGTCCTCCAGTCCCAGCGGATCCTTCTCATCGGCCTCGGCCAGAGCGCCCTGGATCTGGAGCCAGATAGGATGCGGCCGCCGCTCCTCGTCGGGAGGAAGGGATACGACCAGGAGCGTTTCGGCCACCCGGCTGAGGCCGCGCCGCTCCGCCTCCCGCAAGGCCGCCAGGGCGCGACTGCCATCGTCGAGGTCAATCCCGGCCGCCCGGCACTGCTCCAGCTCCAGCGCGCTCCACCGGGAGCCGGGATGGTCCCCGGTCCCCAGGCCGAGCCAGACGAGGCGAACGCAGGTGCTGGTGAGCTCCGAGAGGCTGGCGATGAGACGCGGTCCCCCGGCCGCCTCGAGACGCGGTTGGACCGCGATGCCCTGCGTCATGGCCGCGTCCAGAAGGCGCAGAAGTTGGGGCTCCGAGTGCTCGCCGCCTCGGGCGGCGACCATGTCGCCTACCACCGCCGCCTGATCAGCCGCTATGCGGAGTGCCTCAAGGAGGGCGGGGTCCGCGCCCTCGTCTTCCTCCATGCCATGCGCTCGCCCGCGTGCCCATCGGGCGACCCGGTCGCAGACCTCGCTAACGAGCGCCGCGGGCACGGGCTGCCCAATCGGCCGGCGTTCGATGCCGAGCCAGGTCTCCAGTCGCTCTGCGATCTTCCCCTCGGAATCCGCATCAGGGCGGCGGAGCTGCTCAACAGCGCGTTCCCAGGCCGCGCTGCCGAGGCCCGGCTGCTTCACCAGGGCCTCGGCGAAAAGGCGGGCCGCCCGACGCGGAATGGGACCGACCGGCAACAAGAGGAAGTCGAGCAGCAGGGCCGGATCCACGGGCTCCCAGCAGAGACGGAGCGTGAGGGGCAACACTTGGAGGACAGGGTGAGCCAGGGTGTGCAGGCTTGCGCCGAGCGTGGGCAGGCCCAGGCGGGCCAGACAGCCGTCGAGGCAGAGGGCCACCATGTCGTCCTCGCAGCAGACGACCGTCTCGGAGAGCCGATCCGGCTCGGCGGCCAGAGCCGTGGCGACGGCCTCGCAGCCGGCGAGGGTGCTGCGGCTCCGGAGCCAGCGGAGGCTTCCGTCCGAGCGGATGGGGGCCATGCCGCCCGCAAGAATCAGGCGCTGCACGGCACCGAGGGCGGTTTCAGGCGCGGCCTGCGGCGGAGTGGCGCCCTCAGCCTCCGTCGTCAGCCTCTCCAGCACGGATCGCCAGCGACTGGGCCAGCGGTCGGTCGAATCCTGGAGGATGCAGCGGTGAGGCGGCAGCCGTTGCCCACGGTCAAGCGCCTCAAGGACGCGAAGGAGGCGCCCGCCCTCGTCGGGAGTCCGGACCGGCCTCGCCTGGACGGCGCGGACCATGTCACGGATGAGGGGCGGGAGCCCCGGCGAGTCGGTCTCGTCCCAGCCTGCCAGGCGTAACTCGTCCCGCCGGGAGAGAAGCTCGGCGGCCGTCCCCCAGCGATCGGCGGTGAGGCTGGGGGAGAAGACAGCTTCCGGGACCGCGTCCAGCGCTGCGGCGTACTCGGCGATGCGGCTGGCGTGGTGTGGACGTTCCTCCAGGAGACCGAGTTGAGTCTCGAGCCACCGGAGCAAGACATCCGGGCCACCCGAATAGTGGTTCCAGGCGGCGGTCCCGGGCACTGGCGGCAGCGTGCCACCGGAGACGTGGATTTCGAGGACGCTGATCTCAGACACAAGGCTCCCTGATTGCGAGGGAAAAAAGATTCCCTGGACGCGAAGTGTGCCCTTCCCTGGTGTCTGGGGAAATCAGAAAGGCTCTCTCGGCCCGACCAGGCACGGCCAGCGCTTCCAGTCGCCCCAGATACTACAGCACACCTGTGACAGGTACGGTCACAGTTTCGATGAGGCGTTTCTCTTCCTACGGCGGTAGAGGGATCCGGCCCCTCGCAAGATAGCGACCACGGCCCGGCGCAGCGACAGCGGGCGCACGACCTCGGCGGCATCGCCCCAGCCCAGGATCCAGCGCGTGATCTCGAAGGTGCCGCCGGCGCGGAAGGTCAGTTCCAGCCGACCGTCCCGGAGGGTCAGGAGTTTCTGGGTCGGATGCCACTCGCGCTCCCGGACGTAGGGGGCCTGATCGGACCGGAACCGGACGACCACGGTCATCGGCTTATCCCATGTCACGCCAAAGGCCTCGGCCTCGTACTTCTTGAGGTCGAACTTCGGGTCCACCGTAAACGGTTCTTCCGTGACCGTAACCGAGTGGACGCGGTCAATGGCCAGGGTAACGAGCGAGCCATAGACCGGAACCTGGCCAACACAGTACAGGAGGCCCTGGATAGAGAGGAGGCGGTAGGGATCGTAGCGGAACTTCTTGGGACGGGTCCTGGAGGGGGCCTGGTACTCCAGCAGGCAGCGCCGGCGGGCGACAATCGCCTCGACCAACTGGAGGAGGATGGGCTGGAAGTCCGTGTAGTCCTTGGTGCCCCGTGCCCACCCGCCGAAGATCCCGCCAAGAGCCAAGCCGAGGCGGCCCTCCTTGCCGGGCGCCAGGCTCTGCAATTTGAGGAGGGCGCTGTCAAGGGCAGCCCGGAAGGGCTGCTTGGAGCCGGTCTGCTTCGTGGCCCACACGAGAGCGGCCAGTTCCTTCTGGGTGAGGAGAACGGGAGGGATGGTCGCTCGAACTTCGGGGGCGAGGCTGGGGTGGCTAAGCCGGCCTTCGGAGTCCCCCACAATAGGGTAGCCGACTGCCTGGAGGGCTCGGAGGTCCCGGTAGATGGTCTCCCGCCGGGTATGGAACCGCGCGGCCAGCTCATAGATCGACGGCTGCCCGCCCTCCTTGAGGATCTTCAGGAGGGTCAGGAGCCGCACCACCTGCCGGTCGCGCCGGGCCGATGAGGCCGAACCCATGGGCGGAATCTACGCAGGACGAGGTGCGGACGCAATGGAAAAATGTGGATGGGATGGGATGGCAACCGAGCACCCCGCTCTCTCGTCGGGAAGCTGATCGGATGGTGGGGAGATCGTCTCTCCGGGCTCCCCATCTTTCTGTGACCGTAGGTGTCACACGTCGCGGCTATCATGTCGTCAGAAAAGGCACCAAAACCAAGAGGTTCGCCCGATGCGGATGTATGAACTCTGGAAGCTGGCCGAGACTGGGGAGCACGCGGCGCGCCTGGAGGACGAGGGCGGCCCCGTCCTCTTCCCATGCGAGCGGGAGGCGGTAGAGTACACGCGAACGGAGCCGGATCGCCGGGAGACCATCTTCGCCATCGTGGAGGTGCGGGTGGGGATGGCCTGAAGGGGACCTACGGGTGATGTCTCGGGAAAGATCGGAGGCGGTCTCCGAGTCCCGGACACCGGCGGACAGTTGCCCGAAACCGGAATCAAGCGGGAGAAGGGGGTCATCCATGACGGATCATAAGGATTCGAGGGAGCGGATGGAAAAACAGATTCGAGATCTGGCCGGGGCCCTGGCGGCGGTCCGGCGGCACCCCTGCCTGCTCTTCATAAGCAGCACGATCCAGGGATCGGACGTGTTGACCGTGCGAAAGGCTCTGGGTGGGCACGAGGGCGGGCCTCTCGACGCCATCGTGGCCAGCCCGGGCGGTGATGTGGGGGCGGCCTACCTCGTGGCCCGCGAACTCCGGCGGCGCTTCGCCCGGCTGACGGTATATAATGGGGGACGTTGCGTCCCAGGTATCCTTACGCTTCCGATTCCGAAAACAGCAAGAACCGGAACCATTGGTGTCTGCAACCCACCTTCCGACTTCAGCGCACGACCTACCAGTTCACTCAACAGAAACGCCGATCCCCAGGATGCGAATCGGCGCTCATCTACGCAAGGTTCCCTCCTTCAAAGCTGGGGCTGGCGGCCAGGGGTCTGGGACTGGAAAGAGCACCTGCCGAGCCTGGAGCCGTTCCGATGTCCAAGGGGAACCCCTCTGCAAAGGGGGCCAGGGCTTCCGCCAGTCCGCATCCGCCAGAGGCGGACGGACTCCTTCGGAGAGGCGGATCTCGCGCAAGCACTTGACGAGGGGACCGGAGAACGGGCACAGATGGGCGCGTCCGATCTGCAGGCCGCTCCGCTATCTGCGTTCGCTGATTTCGCAGAATCCGAATGGAATCCAATGTTTGAGGGAAACGACACCGCCTATTTTGTTGGCAGTATCGTTCAGCATCTAGCCAAGCTGGGAACAGCGAGGTGGGGGCCGCCCCCGGCAAACTTGGTCGGCTGGAGAGGTCAGCCTGCCCTTGGCCCTCATATCAAAAGCCTTCGCTTGGTGCAAGCGGAAAGCCGCGAACGTTCGCGCGCTTGCCTCAGGCTCACAATGCTCGACCGACCCAAGCAGTGTCCCTCGCAGTAGCTGGGGCCAGACTTGCGTAACTGAGTAACTTCAGAAGCGGGGGTCAGGCCCGGGTTACTTGACTTGTCCTGGAAAGGCCAGCGCCTCGTGGGGTATTGAACAGGCCTGCCGAACCGCACGAGAGATGGACCCGTTTATCTCAGCCCGCGTCGAACCTCTCCCAGTCAATCCCCAACTGGCGCACAGCCGCGCGGAGGTGCCCCACTTGAGATCCTTCCCTCCCCAATCAGGCAAGACAGTGGCCTTCCCAGTTATCGGATTGAACCACTTCCGATGGGATCCGCCCTTCCGTCGGGGCAACTCGTGGCAGCCCAGGGCTTGCAGTTTCCGGGCGGCCTCCCGGTACTTCATGGGCGGGTGACCACGCTCTCAAACCAGATGGGCTCGTCTTGCTGGTCCTGGCGGAGATTTGCAGGAATCGGCTTCTTCAGATCCTCATAGGTCTCGATCACCGCATCCAGGGCGTCCTGGACGTTCTTGACGGCCTCTTCGAGTGTGTCGCCTTCGGTAACCAGTTCCGGAAGCACCGGACTCGTGACCGTAAAGCCCCCCTCTGGCTGCGGGGTCAGAACCAGCGGTATCTTGTACACGTGCCCCATGGGACTCCCTCCTCAGTAGCGAACCGATCACCCGACGTCCAGTGATCCCTCGCTGTCCCTCCGACGACCACCGGTGACGATCCTGGACCTCGGGCTTATCATACCACCCGGATGTGGATCGGCCCAAGGTGTATCGCCGACGCACTGTGGGTGAAAGCCCAGTGGTACATCGAAGGGTGGATCAGGGACCTCGCGGTGTCGAGACCTGCCACGGCTGACTCCAAGGCATCGTGCAAAGCCCAATCCGAGTGGAGCGGGAAGGTGGGAGCCGCCCCCGGAGACCCTATTGAGTTGGAGAGGTCGGCGGGATCAGCCATGGAGTAGCCGGGTAGACCTTCTATCCGTTAGGACACCTGATAGACCTTTCCAGCTGACGCCGGCGCAATAACCCGACGCACAAAGTCCTCTCGGACCCGGTCCAGATATCGCAGCACTTCCGTTGAGTAGTAGGGTTCCCCGCACTCCTGGCACATCTCCGCCTCGACGGGGACCAACAGTCGGTCCGGCCCCGCCTTGATCTCAGCCTGCATTGAGGCTGACCGGACCTCACCGGTCTTGCAGATGACGCATTTTATGGCTGCCTCCGCCGCGTGAATTCCTCGTCCCATCGCGCGGGCTCTGGGTGATAGGTCGGAATGAGGATAAGCCTGCGTTCGCTTGGAACGGGGCGCAAACAATATGAGCACTCTCCCTGTCAGCGTTCGCCCAAGGATAAGGCAGCTCGGATAGGGTTTATCGTCAGGGTACTCATCAATAATCTCACCCCTCTGCAAAACTTCCAAGATTTCTCCGACCCGGATTCCCCCAAAGGGTTCGGTCTCCATCTCGCGTCGGGCATGCTCGCGGCTATGCGAGCCTTTCTTCTGCCCAGCCGACGACCGCCTCGGCGCTTGCGATGGCCTCTTGATAATGGGCCTCTGTGACAGGCTCGGTGAGCCCTGGATACCGGGTGACCACCGCATATCGCGTCAGGCCCTCGGCCTGCCGCATGGAGATGGGAACGGCCTCGCCTGCCTCTTCGAGGAGCGTCAGGAGGTGTGCCAGGTCGTGAACATACGGAAACGCCACGCCCCGCTTGATCAGCAAGGCCTTGATTGCCTTTTCGGCAGCCTGCTGCGCATCAAAGCACAGGTCTTCAAGATACGCTTCGGGGATCCGCGCCTTTGCCCGGGAGAGATTACTCCGCGCGCGGTTCAGCCATTCTCGAGGATCGTCCGGCGGATACCGCTCAGGCGGCATACACGACCCTGCCTTCCTTCAAGGCGGGGGCGAATACCAGGGGATGGCTGTCGCCATACCGTTCAATGTCTTCGGGGGTGGCCACGATGACGTCAACCGCCTCCCCCACGCCATGCAGGTGTCTGTAGATCAGCCCCATCAGATCGAGCCGATTCGCGCCAGCCTTGATGACCAGGAGGTCCACGTCGCTATGGGGCCCCATCGCACCTCGAGCCGCCGAGCCGAAGAGGATAATCTTGTCCGGCTTCGCCACCTCCACAATCCGCCGGACAATCTGGTCCAGCTTCTCCTGGGTGAGGGTGCGCATTGCCTTCATCGTCCCTGCCCCGGTGGAGCCCCCTGCAGTCGCCTCACGGCTGGAAGTCCGACCACGACGTCCTGCGCCACGATGACCTGGAGCCGATGCTTCGTCGGTATGGTCCGGCTCCCCCTGCGAGGATCGGAACATGCGCCCACCACAGACCCTCCCCAGCATTGGAGATTCGGGGTCTCTCCCGCGTCCGATGAGTACCTGCGACCTGTGGCTGGCTTATAGCAGATGGCACCCGCCGAGGCAAGCAGGGCACCCGATTTGGCGGTTGGCTGTCCGGTCGCGCGAACGTGGCAGGGGCAGGATCCAGCTGGCAGCAGGCAGGAGTGCTGGCTGCGGGACGTTGCATCCTACGTATCCTCAGCGTCTGAACGCCTTTCTCGCTGGCTGCATCTCCCTCACCGGTAACAGGATCCGTTCCTCTATCTTTTGTCTTTCGTGAGAAGCCAGACTGCCCGCCGGATTCCCCGCAGGTAGCCTTCTGGCAACGGCTCGCCGTTCAGGACCTCCAGGTGCAGCCAGGTGTATTCGGTGTGCTCGTGGCTGATGGTCACGGCGCGCAGGCGTTTCAACCGGCACGCATACTGGAGGATCAGCACCTTCTCTCGTGGGGAGACCCGGTAGACCCAGGCGTCCACCAGGGAGGTCACGGAGGCCGAGAGACCGGTCTCCTCTTTGATTTCCCTCACCACCGCCTCTTCCGGGGTTTCCCCGTCGAGGAGGCGCCCGCCGGGCAGCTCCCACTCGTCCCGCTCGTTTCGCAGGACGAGCACGCGTCCCCGCCGGATCATCACCCCCTTGACCGAGATCGGCAGCCGCATCTCAACCCCAATCTTTAACCGCCAAGACGCCAAGAACACCAAGGCCGAACGGCTCATTTGGGGGAACGACCGAAACGTCTGAATGCTCCTTCAGTCGGGTTTCGCGCACTTCGGTGGAGAGCTCCGAACATTGTATCTCTGTCCCGCCCGTGGCGGGATTGGCGCCTTGGCGGTTCATCCCGTTGGGCCGGGCTCAAATCCGGCCCCGGGTCCACTGGAGATACCGATCTCCGAGGCGGGGTGAGCCATCGAACTCGGGAAGCGTCGCCCGGATGTGCGCCCGCAACTCTCCGGTCCGCTCGGCGTGGATCGGATGGGTGCGCATCAGGCCGGTGGATACCGCCTCCTCGTTCCGCTGGCTCCGGGCCAGGGACGCCTCCAGGAAGCTCACCAATCCCTCGGGGTGATAGCCCGCCCGGGCCGCGTACCCGGCGCCCACCTTGTCCGCCTCGATCTCCTGAGTCCGGCCATAGCCCCGGAAGATCACCTCGGTGGCGAAGTCGGCGATCTGGCTGAAGGCCGGGCCGCCCGCCTGGAGGGCCGCCATGGTCACCGCACCGCCCGAGCCCCCGTACGTCCCGATGGCCTGCGTCGCCGCTTCCCCGGCCTTCCGCAGGAAGTAGCGGTTCTCGATCTCCGTCAGGACGTGCCGCTGGTTCACGTGGGCGATCTCGTGGGCCAGGACCCCCGCCAGCTCCGCCTCGTCCCGCATCTGCCGCAGGGCCCCCCGGGTGATGAAGATGTACCCCCCGGGCGTCGAGAAGGCGTTGACCATGTCGTGATTCAGGATCGTGAAATGGTAGGTGATGTCACCCCGCCCCACGCTCTGGACCAGCGTCTGGCCCACCAGGTTCACGTACTGGCGCAGGGTCGGCTCGTGCCAGGCCCCGTACTGCGCCAGCAGGCGGGCCGCCACAGCCCGGCCGATGTTCACCTCGTCGTCCCGTTCGATCTTGGTAGCCGCGGCCGCGAACAGCTCCACGCCGCTGCTGACCAGCCCCAGGTCCACCGGCCCGATCCGGCCGCCGATCCCACCGCATCCGACCAGGGCCAGGACGAGTCCCGGCAGGGCCCAGCGCCTCCAGTGTCTCCGCATGGCTCCCCCCTACTCCCGGTACCGGCCCAGCTTGCCGGCCCGCAGGAAGTTTTCGACGTCGGTCTCGGTGATACGGAACCGCTCGACCTCTGCCAGGGCCTGATAGTCGAGGTGCATCCGGCCGAGCTGCTTGAGCTGGATCTCCTCGTCCACCCCCCGCGCGCCGGCCGTCGCCGTCACGACCGGCCCCTGCGTCCGACCCGAGGTGAGACCGCGCGCCAGGGCCTGGCCCAGGTCGCCCCCGCCCCTGGCCTGTTCGACGCTGAAGGCCGCATCCTCGACGGCCATCTTGGCGGGCACGTCCCGGAACCGCACCAGCACGAGCTGGTCCCGCGCGTTCTTCACCGCGACCTTGCGCAGGACCCCACCGGCCCCGTAGGTCAGGTCGCCCACCTGCTCGCCCCCGCGGAGGCGATAGCGCAGCAGGCGCCCGTCCGCCGCGTCCACCCACATGGTCCACGCGCCCTCTGGACCCGTCCCCTCTACGATCTGGGCCGGCCGTCCGGCAACCGTCTCGCTGCCTCCCAGGCGGGCACTTGCGAGGGGAACGCCCACCGGGAAGGCCTGCTCGGACACTGCCCGGCGGACCTCCGGCGCGACCTCGGAAAGACGGGTCGCCCCCACCTGGGTGACCAGCCACGTCTCCTTGCCATCGTGCACCAGCAGGCGGACCGCCTTGCTGGCGGCGTCCGTCACCTCCACCCGGACGCGCGGGGCCTTGAAGGTGTACCGGGCGCGGGCCACCAGTGGCAGGTCCGCCTCTGTCGTCACCCCGCCTGGCGCGGCGAAGATGGCCTCGGTCGCCTGCCCCTCGCCCGGCGCCAGCACGCCGCGGACCGCCTTGGCCAGCGTCTCTTCCACCGTGGCGGCGGCAGCCAGGACCGGGGAGAACAGCAGCAGGGCCAGGACCGCCCCGCTACCCCATCGGCATCTGGATGGTGCCCGCTTTCGTGCTGGGCTCATAGATGTGAACCTCCTCTTCGCGTCCGCGGATCCTGACGCTCCCGATCTCGCGCCACTCGATCCCTGCCCCGTCCACCCGTTGCCGGGTGGCCCCGCTGACCAGGATCTGGGTCTTGTGCTCCTTGTTCAGGCTCTCCAGGCGCGAGGCCAGGTTCACCGGATCCCCGATGATGG
>Ga0209514_10005185_pt1 | contig 16874 bp, 16 predicted proteins | sample Subgrocontami58m_FD_187452 | JGI IMG/M metagenome (GOLD analysis project Ga0209514, IMG submission 187452) | Subsurface groundwater microbial communities from S. Glens Falls, New York, USA - GMW37 contaminated, 5.8 m (SPAdes) (version 3) | ecosystem: Environmental > Aquatic > Deep subsurface >...
GAATAACCGAAGCCAGTATAGATAATAATATCGTGATAATCTGTTGGTAATTTATAAATATTTATATGGTCTTTCTCGCTTTCAGCTGGAGAGATGCCGACCACTATGCCCCCTTCCTCCTTAGCTCCTTTGGCGGCCCACGATGGGAAGCCAGTGGTTGCTCCTTCCACTAAAACACAGTTTCTCCTGGCTATTTCTTTTCCCAATTCTACGCCCATCGTAAAAGCGTCGTCTCCAAAATGATTAGTTTCGGCTGCTCCGGAAACACATATCTTACATTTTGGCGTGATGTCTTCAATTGCCATTTGTTTTATTCTAACACTACTTCTTCCCCAACCGAAGGCACTTCGGTCAAAATCGCGAGTTCGTCCTCAATCGCAACAGCCAAAGCCTTACTTGCATCAGGGTCGCCCTGCACAACGAAAACTTTCTTTAGAGTTCCTTTCATTGGTCTAACCCAATCTATAAGTTTCTTTTGGTCGGCATGAGCGGAGTAACCTGAAATGTGAGCCACCTTGCATCTTACGTGAACTTCTTCTCCCATTATTCTGACTGTTTTGGCTCCATCCAATATCTGCCTCCCCAAAGATCCTACAGACTGATAACCTACAAAAAGTATCGTGCTTTTGGGGTCGGGTAAATATTCCTTTTCATGAAAAAGAATCCTTCCGCCATTAGACATGCCGGAACCGGCGATAATTACTTTAGGAGTAGGCGCATCTTTGATGGCTTTGGACTCTTCAGATGTCATGGTTAATTTGAGCCCCGGAAAATCAAAAAACTTTCCTGAACCAATCATTTTATGAGCTTCTGGGTTGAAATAGTTTAAATATTTTTCGTAAACAGACGTCAGCTTTATAGCCAATGGGCTGTCCATAAAAACTTGAACCCTCGGAATACGACCATCCTTAACAAGTTCATCTATGTGATAAAGCAAGGCTTGAATTCTTTCCAGAGCAAAAGCTGGAATCATCAAAACACCGCCTGATTTAACGGCGTCTTCAATTACGTCCTCCAGCATATCTTCCCTTTTCTCCAAATCTTCATGCAACCTGTCTCCATAAGCAGATTCAATCAAGCAATATGAAACTGGTATGTTCAATGGCTTCCATTCATTAATAAGTGGTGGGTTAACGTTGCCTAAATCGCCAGAAAAAACTATTATCTTGCCATCTACTTCAACAATTATGGAACTGGACCCAAGAATATGCCCAGAATTCACCAAGGTTATGGAAAGGCTCCCTAATTCCAGTTTAGTGTTGTATTCCAAGCCCTTCCATAAAGACATGATCCCATCAACATCTTTAGCGCTATAAATAGGCTCTTTATTTTCTCTTTCTGATTCTTTTTTTAATATTTCTTCCGAATCAAGAAGAAGCTCTCTCGCAAAGTCCATGGTAGGCGGAGTGGAATAAACATGTCCGCGGTATCCATCCTTATAAAGTTTTGGCAATCTGCCGGTATGATCAATATGAGCGTGGGTTATAAAAACTCCCTTGATGTCTTTTAAGTCGTAAGCAAATGGCGCAAAGTTATCTCTGTCGGAATAATGCCCAGACTGAATAAGTCCGCAATCAACCAAAATCTTGTCTCCGCTATTTGACTCTAAAAGATAATTAGCGCCGGTAACTATTCCTGCTCCACCGAAAAAAGTAAGTTTCATTATTTTAAATTATAGCCTTGAGAGCTCTTCCTTAACAATCCTCCTGTCATCCCATTCGGTTTTAGTTCCATGCGGCCCCATAATCCATGGCTCTGCGCCTTTGCCGGTAATGACTACAATGTCTCCGCCTTCGGCAAACTTCAAGGCGCTTTTAATGGCCTCTCGCCTGTCTAATATTTTTTCAAAATTATGCTTTCCTTCAACTTGTTTGAGAATATCCATCGGATTTTCATCGTATGGGTCTTCGTTGGTAACTATCACTTTTCTGCAAAACTCTGCGGCCACATCTCCAAGAATCGGCCTTTTCCATTTGTCTCTGCCTCCGCCAGCAGAACCAATAACACAAATTAATTTTTTATCTTTCAGGTTATAGTCCTTATTTAAAGTTTCGAAAACTTTGCGCAAGGCCTGGGGCAAAAAAGCATAATCTACCAAAACCTTGAAGTTTTTATTGGTTTCAACAAATTCCATTCTGCCTGGTAAGGTTTTAACAGCTTCTACGGCTCTTAAAGCTATCTCTTCTGGAATATGTTCCGAGTTGGCGAAAGAAAGAGCGGTCACTGCATTCATCCTGTTGAACTCTCCTTCAAGATGAATTTTTAGATTAGGATAATCCGACGCTTTGAAAATTATTTTCTTTCTGGCAGGAATTTTATCAAAGAATTTAAAGTTTTCATCGTCTCCGTTTAAAACATGAATAGGAGAAATTTTGAAAAGTTTAGCCTTAGCCGCGCGATAATTTTCAAATCCGCCGTGAGACTCAATATGCTCCGGCGAAAGATTAGTTAAAATTGCGGCGTAAAATTTAATAAATTTGTGTCTGAATTGCTTAATGCCCTCCGAAGTAACTTCAAGAAAAACGTATTGAGCCCCAGCCTGCTTGGCTTCGGAAAGAAACTTCTGCACTTTGAAACGGCCCGGCATAGTCATTTTAAGCACATTTGGTTCTTCTTTCCCCAAAATCTTAAAACGCAGACCAGATAAAGATGCCGTTCTGTAACCGGCTGCGGCAAATATATCATGTAAAAACTCTACCGTGGTTGTTTTGCCACTCGTACCTGTTACGCCGATAACCTTCATCCCCCTAGAGGGAAATCCATAAATCAACGCTCCTCCAAAAGCTAAACACCAGTGATAAATAGGAGACAATGATTTAAAAACCTTTTTTGGAATAAGTCTTTTTATTTGTATAAGAATCCTATCCATTTCATTCTATTGGCCCTTCATCTTTTGCAAGGCTTCTTTAAGTCTTGCGTCAACTCCTTCAAGCTTAGGGTCAACTTTTTCCATGGCTATTTTTGCCTGCTTTGCCGAATAACCTAGACTCAAAAGCGCCTCGTAAACATCTTCGTCAGATTCCATTAATTTCACTATTTCTTCTCCTGTCCCGCCCTCAATGAAAACCTTATCTTTAAGTTCAACTACGATTCTAGCCGCAGTCTTCCTGCCTATACCTGACGATCTCTGTAGTAAATCGCTCTCTCCTCTTGATATGGCGGCAACCAAGTTGTCCACCTGGGCCACGCTTAATATGCCAAGCGCAGTTTTTGGTCCAACTCCTGAAATGGAAACCAGGGCCTTAAAAAAATTGAGCTCTTTCTCCTCAAGAAACCCATAAAGACTCATGGTGTCTTCTCTAACATAAAAATAAGTTAAAAGCTTAATCTCGCGTCCAAGGTCCGGCAGTTTCTTTATAATGGGCATCGGTACAAATATTTTATAGCCGATTCCATTGGTCTCCACTACTACATAATTTGCCTTTTTGCTTTCCAGTCTGCCCGAAACAAAATATATCATCCTCACTATTATAGTACGTTTTACGGCCTAATTTCATTAGGCGAGCCCAGCCTCTTATGTGGCGAGGTGTTTTGTCTATGTTGAAGGTTTGACTTTCCAAAAATCACTGACTACCATAAGTTCATGATCTCAAAAGAAAATATAAAAGAACTTGAGTCCCTGTTAAAAGAAGAGAAAAAGAGAATAGAAAGAGAAATAGAGGGCGTTGGAAGCGTTGATTTTAGAAGCGACACAAACAACCCAGAAGAAGAAGCCGATGAAAGCGAAGAGGAGGGAATTAATGAAGGCGTAGTCGCTTCTCTTAAAGACAGTTTGAAAAATATTAATTTCGCCTTGGATAAAATAGGAGCCGGAGCTTACGGTGTATGCGAAGAATGTGGCAATGAAATCTCGCTGGAGCTCTTGAGAGTTGATCCAGAATCACGCCTTTGCCAAAGCTGCAAGCTTAAAGAATAAAAATCTCAAATGCATCTCGCCAAAGTTTACTCAGCTGAACTCGAGGGCATCAAAGGAAAACTTATTGAAGTGGAGGTCGACTTAAACGTCGGCCTTCATAGTTTTAATATTGTCGGGTTGGCCGACAAGGCGCTTTCAGAAGCCAAAGAAAGAGTCAGCTCCGCCATTAAAAACATCGGGCTTAAACCGCCAACCAAAGAAAACAGAAAAATAACCGTCAATCTCGCCCCTGCAGATGTTAAAAAAACTGGATCTCAATATGACTTGGCCATAGCCGTCGGATATTTATTGGCAACTGAACAAATTAAGGCGCGGCTTGGTAAAAATCTCTTTCTTGGAGAGTTGGCCTTGAATGGCGATCTACGTCCGATAGCCGGCGCTCTCAATTTTTCCACTTTAGCCAAAAAAATTTATATCACAAACGTATTTCTTCCTGCAGTTAACGCTGGCGAGGCGAGGCTTGTTGATGGTATTTCTGTTTTTCCTATCAACAACTTAGCGGCAGGATTGCTCTCGGGCTCTCATCTTAGAAACAGACCGTTCCGTATGCCACACCAAACAGCTTCGCCGGTAGCAGTGATTGGCGGCGGCCAGAATTCAAAACCAGGAGAAATAAGCCTAACGCATATAGGCGTTCTGTTTCTGGATGAGCTTCCAGAGTTCAGAAGAGATCTTCTTGAAGCATTAAGACAACCGATGGAATCTGGAGAAATAACAGTATCCAGAATTAAGAATAATCTTACATACCCGGCCAGATTCACCCTCATTGCAGCAATGAACCCTTGCCCTTGCGGGTATTGGGGAGACATAGAAAAAGAATGTAAGTGCAGCGCATATGAGATATTTAAGTATCAGAAAAAAATATCTGGGCCGCTTTTGGACAGGATTGATATTCAAATTAACGTCCCGCGCATCAAGCTTGATGAATTAAAAATTCCGAGCTCAACGATTAGCCGAGAAAATATAAGAGACAAGGTTATGAAGGCTAGAACTATTCAACAAGAAAGATTTATTAACAACGGTCTCAATATCATCACTAATTCAGAGATGAGTTCAAAAACAGCAGATAAACTAACAAATCTGATCAATGGAGCCGAACAACTTATCAAAGAAATATTTGATAAAGTACACCTATCAACTAGAGGTTATTATCGTATACTTAAAACCGCGCGCACTATTGCTGACTTAGAAGAGAGTGAGGCAGTAGAAGCCTCTCACGTTTCTGAAGCTTTCCAATTGAGAGTCCGAGAGAAGTAGCACAAAAATAATGGACAGATTTAAAGATATACAACCTTCCTTAAACACACAGCAACAGGAAGCCGTCTCGCATGGAGAAGGCCCTCTTTTAATTTCTGCCGGCGCTGGCAGTGGGAAAACTAGAACTCTCACTCAAAGAGTAATTAAGCTTGTTGGTAGCGGCGTCCCTCCGGAGAGAATTGTTGCCATTACCTTTACTAATAAAGCGGCCGACGAAATCAAGGCCAGGCTTCGTTCCAGCTTTAAAGACTTGGAAGTCCTACCATTCTTGGGAACATTCCATTCTTTTGGAGCCAGAATATTGAGAAACGAAGCACAGCTTGTAGGACGGGAGAATAACTACGTGATTTTTGACAATGACGATTCGGAAAAAGTTATTAAGAAGACTATTCGTGATATGGAGCTTTCTAACGAAAGATATCCGGTCGGCAAAGTACAAAAGAAAATTTCTTTCATTAAAGACGAACTGGCGGATTCTTCGGAGTTGGAAGAACCTTTTAGGAGTATTTTTGAAAAATACGAAGAACGGTTAAAAATGCAGAACGCTTTTGATTTTGACGATTTAATAGAAAAACCTGTCAGGATTTTACAAAGAAACAAAGAAATTTTGAAAAAGTACCAGGATCGCTTTGAATATATTTTAGTGGACGAATTCCAGGATATTAATACCAGCCAGTACGCTCTTGTAAGACTGCTGGCCCACAAACATAAAAATCTTAATGTGGTTGGAGACGACAATCAATCCATTTATAAGTTTCGTGGAGCTGATTTCAGAAATTTTCTTAATTTTGAAAAAGACTGGCCGGAGGCGAAAATAGTCCATCTGGGAGAAAATTACCGCTCCAGTAAGAATATAGTTGACGCGGCAGCCAGCCTCATTAAAAACAACAAGCTCCAGCGACCAAAGCACCTTTGGACTTCCAATGACGGAGGAGAACCGGTAATAGTCCTAGCTTCTTGGAGCGCGGAAGAAGAAGCCTTTAAGATTGTTAATGAATTATTGAAAGGAAATTTAGGTAGCTCGGCAATTTTATACAGAACAAACGCCCAGTCGCGAGCCATTGAACAAGCTCTCAACTTTAACTCCATTCCATATGAGATTTTTGGCGGTCTAAAATTCTATGAAAGAAAAGAAATTAAAGACATTGTGGCCGCCTTGCGTTATGCCATGAATCCGCTTGATGAAATCAGTTTAGAGCGGCTTCATAAAACTTTCCGTAAAAAAGAATTTCTGGAGCTTAAAGAAAAGCTCCCTGCCTTGGGAGAAAAACTCTCTCCAATTGAACTTATCGGTTTTATTATTAAAACCAGTCAGTATGAAAGTTACTTAGAAAATAAATTTGATAATTACGAAGAACGACTTGAGAACGTTGTAGAGCTCATTAATTTCGCCTCTAATTTTCAAACCCTCATTGAATTTGTGGAACGCATCTCGCTCCTTGAATCCAGCGACAAGATTAAGCAAGGCACGAACATAAAGAGAGTAAAGCTAATGACAATACACCTGTCTAAAGGTTTGGAGTTTGATAACGTTATTATCGCAGGCGTTAATGAAGGCATAATCCCGCACCAAAAATCTCTTTTCTCCAACGACGACATAGAAGAAGAGAGAAGGCTGATGTATGTAGCGATGACAAGGGCTAGAAAAAAACTAACACTAAGTTTCTACGGCTTGGCCTCAAGATTTCTACAGGAAATACCACCAGAACTAATTGAGTTTGATTCTAAAAATAATTGGGGAGACGAAGACGAAGTAAATCTAATTTAATGGGGCAACGCTTAGGACAACACTTCCTTGCAGATGAAAATGTTTTAAAAACTATTGCCTCGTTATCAGAAATAAAACCCACCGATTCCGTGGTTGAAATAGGCCCGGGGCACGGCGAACTTACTAAATATCTTGCAAAGAAAAAACCTAAAAATCTCATTCTAATAGAAGCTGACAGAGAGCTTGCCTCAGCCCTTAAAAAAAGTTTCTCCGAGGCCGAAGTGGTAGAAGGCGATGTCTTGGAAGTTTTACAAAAAACAGTCGCATCTTTCAAAGGAGATTATATTGTAGTTGGCAATATCCCCTACTACATCACCGGTTACTTATTCCGTATTATCGGGGATCTGGACAAAAAACCAAAGACAATAGTTTTCACTGTTCAAAAAGAAGTGGCTTTAAGAATCTGCGCCAAGCCACCACGAATGAATCTACTCGCTGCTAGTGTCCAGTTTTGGGCAGAACCTAAACTGGAAATGATCGTTAAAAGAGAGTTGTTTAGCCCTCCGCCTAAAGTTGATAGCGCAGTTATAAAGCTTTCTGTTTTGTCGGCCAAACCAGAAAAAGAAAGTGAGAAATACTATGAATTTATTAAAAGAGTTTTTGCGCAACCAAGAAAAACAATTCTTAATAATTTATCTAATGGCTTTGATATGACAAAAAATGAAGCATCAGAAAAACTGGCACGAGCAGGAATAAAGCCGGGAGACCGCCCACAAAACCTTACCATTAACAAAATAAGTATTCTTGCCGCTGAATTTTACGCCAAAAAGTAGTATTATTCAGATAATAAATATTATATGGATGAGGAGAAAATAGACTTTTTAGGTCCGGCTTTCATTATGGCGGCGATTGCGGCCCTTATGAGTGATTTTGCTTTTATTTTCTTATTAGCATTACCTATTCCAATAATAGGACTTGTCATCGCGTTAATGGTTATAATGTTCCATTATTTTGCGGGACTTATCGTGCTGTTTTTTGTGTTTTTAAAACTTAAGCATCTTTTGCCAAAGTTGGTTCTTTTGCTCTCTATAATTCTTCCCTTACCGTTTCTCTCAATTGGCATGGTCTTGGCTATTATTCTCCAAAACCGAATTATAGAAACTATAGTAACTCAGGCGGCGCTTACGGCCGTTACAGTTGCGACTGGTGGCGCCGGAGCAGGACTCCAGGCTGGTGTGACAGCGGCTAGGGCTGGGGCGGCAGCGGCTAAGGTAGCGGAAACGGCCACGGAAGCAACTAGAGCCGGTACATTGGGCTCTAGAGCTGTTACTATAGAAAAAGAGGCTACATTAGGCTCTGAAAGAGCGGGCGGAAGCGCGGCGGAAAGAGAGGTTGCGCCCAAACAACAAGAAGACGCGCTTGAAGACAAGTTAAGAGATAAGAAAGAAAGGCTTGATAAGATTTTAGAAAAAGTACACGAAAAAGACGACCGAGAAGACGCTAAAAGAGCCGATGAGGCCAGAAAAAAAGAGGAGGAGGAAAATCAATTATAAAATGGTATCATTTACTAAACGAATGATAAAACGAATTGGTATATTTTTGATAGTTATCTTCTTTTTGGCGCCTACGTCAACGTTTGCTAGTGTTGGGGCTGGGGCGGCTCAAAATCAGACCGCTGAACAATCTGCTGCTCAGGCTGCTACAGTAGCTGCTGCCGGAGGCGGTGGCGGAGTTAGTCTAAACCCTGTAAATTGGGTAATTGATGCCATAGTTAATGGCGCAACACATATCGTTTTTTCGCTTATTGACGGCGCCATTGGCCTTATCGTAAAGGTGTTTGTGTTCTTGGCAAATAAACTTGTTGAGTGGGCTATTGCCATTAACCTGACTATAACTCAACCAGGTAGCCTTGCCTATTTTGGCTGGGGACTTACTCTCAATTTTGCCAATCTCTTATTTGTTTTGGCTATAGTAGTCATAGCTTTTGGAATAATGTTTCGCCGAGCATGGGCTAAAAAATCACTCCCCAAGCTTATTATAATTGCCTTGCTTATTAATTTTAGTTTTTTTATCGCTAAAGAGTTAATCGCAATAAGCGATAGCATTACTAGTGTATTTTTAAATACCGGCGCGATTAATTTGGGTGATTTTGCGGACTTTTTTACCGGAGGAGGAGGAAAGGTTGTTCAGGGATCGGCAGGTAGTACCTTAGGCAAAGACGCCGCAGAGCTTCTCAGCCCGATTTCTGCTGCTGCCTTTGGCTTTATAGCGTTCCTAACTCTTTTGTCAATCGCGGTCGCTTTTATCATAAGATATGTAAGCCTTACAATTCTCCTTATTCTGCTTCCACTTGCCTTGGGTATGAGCTTGTTCTCAATTAAAGTAGGGAAAATGCCGAACGCATGGCAAGCATGGCAAGACAATTTTTTAAAATGGCTACTTTTCGGACCAGCCATGTCTTTCTTTGTCTATTTATCGTTTCAGCTTCTTGGGTATAAACAAGTCTCTTCAGAGGGTGGATTTATACAAATGTTTGGTAGCGCCATGGGGAATAATATAATCATTATCGGAATACTTCTTGGCGGGCTTATGGTTGCTAATAAAATGGGCGTTGCTGGTGCTGCAACATTTGATGGGTACATTAAAAAGGGACAAGCGTGGGGCGAAGGCATTGCAAGGGGAGGAGCTCGGTCAATGGCAAACAGAGTATTAACGGCCGGCGCAAGACCTGGCGTAGCTGGAGGGGCGGCGCCAACGCCAAGTCACGCACAACGTCTATCAAATAGACTTATTGGTGTTCCTGGACTTAGGGGTGTTGCGGCTGACATTAGCGTGGCAACACAAGGCATCGGCAAAAGCGTTACAGAAACTCAAGAGAAATTTAAATCATACGATAAAGATACTTTCTTAAGGCTTGTTGAGACAACAAAATTCGCAGATCCAGCCAAAAAAGCCGCCTTCGCAATGGAGTTGGCAAAGCGAAATCTGACGAATGAAATAGATCCATCAAAACTTGATGAACTTCTTAAGTCCGCTGCGCAGGTTAGTCGCGCTGATCCAACCGGAACAAGCACGAAAACCATTTTAGCCAATAGACCCGATTTAGCAACAAGTTTTGGGGTGTCTATAGCAGATGCCATGAAGAGAATTACAGAGCCGGACAAAATATCGCCTGTTTCGTTCAACTCAAGTGAAGTAGTACTGAACTTATCCAACGCCAACCTTGAAAGACTCGCAAAGGCTGGAACCGACGAACAAAGAAATATCATCAAGTCTGCTCTAGCAAAAATCTCTGATGATATAGACATGAAGCTTGTGAATTATAGACCTCATTATACGCCTCAGCAACAACAGGCTCATACTAGAATAAGCGAATTTGTGACTGCTAATATTAATTGGAAATAATATAATTATGGGAGAATACACCTTAGAAAAAGTGCCTCAGGAAATTCGTGATTGGTTCGGATCCGAAGAAACCACAAAAATTATATCCGATATAAACAATCTATTTGTTATACAGACAATAGAAAGAAAACAGATAATCCCGCGTCTTTTGTTTTTTTTAGAGCTTAAGAAAATTCAGCCGGAAAATTTCGCCAACGAATTAAATAACGCATTACAGCTTCCTCCAGATATAATCAAAAAAATATTGGTAGAGATTATAGAAAAAATTCTTTTGCCGTTAAAACAGCCGTTGTTAAATTTCGGCATAAATATTGATTTGATACAGTTAAGTATGTCTCCAAAAAAAGACTTTAGCGTTCAAAATGAATCAATCACTCAACCTCAAATAGAGCTAAAGCCAAGCTTTAGAGAATCTGTGGTTACATCTTCCAGTCAAAGAGCGGAGGCCGCTCCTGGAGAGATAATTCATCCTGCGCCTTTTGTGCTTCATGAGGAGAAACCAATGGAGGGAACACAAAGCGCCCGCCAAGACCTTTCGGTTCAACGGCCAACTTTCTATAAGCCAGTTTTTGGATCTGGGGAATCCAGGTTTGAATCTTACGCCAAGCCAAGGGCGGCTACGGTTGAACTGGGAAGCATAGAAACTAAAAAAGATTTGTCTGGTTCAATAAAAACATCCCCACAACAAGTAAGAGTTGTTCATTACTCGGAGTTTAAGACAGAGGTTAGCCCGTTTGGCGGTCAACCGACGATTCCAGCCAATCCAATACCTACAATCACTAATCCTGCACCAAGCCCAGCTGCAGAAAAGGTTCAACAAGTGCCTCAATCTCCACCTACATCAATACATCCAAACAATATCGTTGATCTAAAGGACTTGCCATTAGAATAATTCTATAATTCAATCGATAAATATGCAGTTCCAAGTGCCACAATTCATAGAAACAGAAGACACAATAGTTGGCCCACTTACTTTACGCCAATTTATTTATGTGGCAATCGGAGCAATTATAAGTTTTTTGCTATTTTTTATTCTTCAAACTTGGTTATGGCTTATAATAACCGTTTTTTTAATTGCTGTAAGCGCTTCCTTGGCCTTTATTAAGATTAATGGAAGGTCAATGTCTGTATTTGCTCAATCTACTTTTGGCTATATTTGGAGCCCAAGAGTTTATACTCTAAAACCAAAAAAACAAGAACAAAAAATTGGAAACGTTGGTCTTAAGCCCGCTCCCGCACAGACATCTTTCGGAGGAATCAGAACTCTTCTTGATAAGATGACTACTTATAAGGCCGCTATCCCAAAGAGAGAGAAAAGTGTCAGCAATACAGACTTTGGAATTAGCAGAGAAAAAGTTAAACAAAAATACGAAGTTATCCGTAAAATTACTGGAGACAAAGAGATTGGTCGCAGAATTGATTATAGGTAATTTCAATATTCTCACAAGAACAAATCAAATCCCCCTTGGTTTGGTGAGCTTCACGGTCTATAATTGAGGCATGGCCGAATCACAATTTGCACGTGCACAAGACTTTGTCCAAGTTAAAGACATTAAAGAGGGTGTGGTCTTGCTAAAAAATGGAGGACTTAGAAAGGTTATCATGGTTGATGGGCTTAATTTTGATTTAAAATCAGAGGATGAACAGAGTGTTATAACGTTCGCTTATCAAAACTTTTTAAACTCCTTAGACTTCCCAATCCAAATCAATATCCATTCCAGAAAACTTAATATTGAAGATTATCTAAAACGCCTAGACGAACGACAAGCTAAAGAAGAAAATGAGCTTCTTAAAACCCAGATTGGCGAATATAGAGAATTTATAAGATCTTTTATTGAGTCTAATGCTGTGATGACTAAGAGCTTCTTTGTAGTCGTGCCTTACGATTCGGTTAGTCTGCCGTCTGTAAGCAGTTCGCTTTTGCCAAAGTTCTTGGGTGGTGGTTCGCCGAGTGTTGCTGCTACAGAAGAAATTCTTCCTCGTAATAGAGAACAGCTTCATCAAAGAGCAGAACAGGTTATAAGCGGCTTAAGGCAGGTTGGGTTGCGGGCCGTGAGCTTAGAAGATCCGGAACTTCTGGAACTTTTTTATAATTTCTACAATCCAACCACTATTGAAAAGAGAGAGCTAAATAACACTGGCCGCGACGGTTCTTCTGGAAACGTTGAAGATATTATTGCGCCTGTTTCTTTGGAGGTTAATTCGAATTACTTAAAGCTTGGTGATAAGTTTGCCAAAAATCTTTTTGTCTTGGACTATCCCAGATATTTATCCAGTGGATGGTTCTCTCCGGTAATTAACTTGCCTGAGCTTTGCGATGTTTCAATATTTATAAATCCGATTGATACGGCCATAGCTCTCCGAAAACTTAGAAGGAAGGCAACTCAGTTGGAGTCGCAAATGATGTCAAACCAGGACAAGGGATTGGTTAGAGATCCGGCGCTGGAAACTGGGTTCCAAGACGTAGAGAGCTTGAGAGATTCTCTGCAACAAGCCACAGAAAAACTTTTTGATGTGGGAGTATATATGACAATATACGCTGATTCCGAAAAGGATCTAAATAGGCTTGAGGCTGAAATAACCAATCTTCTTGATGCCAAACTTATTAATATGAAGCCTGCTAATTTTGAACAAACCAAGGCTTGGTTGTCTGTGGCTCCACTAGGGATAGACAGTATGAACATTTACAGCCCATTAAACTCTGGGCCAGTTTCTTCTTTCTTCCCATTTGTTTCACTTGATCTGACGTCTGAAGATGGAATTATGTATGGTGTGAACCGCCACAACAACACTTTAGTTATTTTTGACAGGTTCTCATTGGAAAATGCAAACATGGTTGTTTTTGCCAAGGCCGGATCTGGCAAATCTTATGCAACCAAGCTGGAGGTCATCAGGTCTATAATGCTTGGAACCGACATAATTGTTGTTGACCCTGAAAACGAATATATATCAATGGCCAAGGCGATTGGCGGCAGCGTCTTTAAAATATCGCTGGATTCAGAAAACCACATTAATCCATTTGACATTCCTGCTGTACCGAGCGATGAAAAGCCGGGCGAAGTTTTAAAATCCCACATTGTTAACATGGTAGGACTTCTTAAATTAATGCTTGGTAAAATATCTTCTGAGGAAGAGTCCATATTGGACAGGGCTGTCACAGAAACTTATGCGTCTCGTGACATAACGGCCGATAAAGATTTTTCTAAAACCGCTCCACCGCTTTTGGAAGACTTGGAGGCGGTTCTCGCTGGAATGGAAGGGGGCAAGGGAATGGCGGAACGCTTATATCGTTTCACTAAGGGAAGTTATGCGGGCTTTGCCAATAAGCCTACAAATGTTAATGTCGCCAATCGCCTGATAGTTTTTTCAATCAGAGACCTTGAAGACGAGCTTCGTCCAATAGCTATGTACATTATCTTGAATAATATCTGGAATGTGGTTCGGGCCGAGCTTAAAAAGAGGGTTATGATCATTGATGAAGCCTGGTGGATGATGAAGTATCCTGACTCGGCTTCTTTCCTTTTTGGGTTAGCCAAGCGTGGTAGAAAATACTATTTGGGCATCTCTACAATCACCCAGGACGTAGAAGACTTCTTAAACTCGCCTTACGGAAAACCAATTATCACCAACTCATCTCTGCAATTACTCATGAAGCAAGCTCCGGCAACAATAGATATAACGGCTAAGGCCTTTAACTTAACGGATGTTGAGAAAAACTATCTTATGGAGTCTGACGTGGGCCAAGGACTATTTATAGCCGGCTTAAAGAGGGCTGCTATTCAAATTGTACCGTCTTATTTTGAGGATAAACTCATTACTACAAACCCAGAAGAAATACTGGAGATGAAGCAAGGCGAAGAAGTATAATATGCAGGATGTTTATTAATACTGCTTTGGCAGCAAACGACGGCCCCGAAATTGTAAAGGCACTTTACGGTGTAAAAATTATTGGCGATGTTAGTATTGGTGGTATTTTGCCGTGGGCGTTTGGAATTGGAGGTGGAGCGGCCCTTGGAATATTTATGTATGCAGGCGTGTTGTATATAGTTTCGGCCGGAAACCCATCCAAAAGACAAGATGCTGTTGGGCGAATTATGGCGGCGGTTTACGGATTACTGCTTTTAGCAACTGGCTGGATTATACTCAACGTAATTAATCCTGCCATATTAAAATAAATATATAGAATTAATGCCTATTCTATGTTAGAAATTTTTACCACTACGTAACGATCTCCACTGTTCCCAACGCTTTCTGTTATAACGTCTGGCCTCACCGAAAGCTCTGCGTGTATTATTCTTCTTTCGTAAGCGTTCATTGCCGGCAAACTAACAGGCTCTTTTGTTGCAACCGCACGCCTGGCGGCAGCTCTCGCCAATTCCAAAATTAATCTTTCTCTTTCTTTACGATAACCGTTAACGTCTATAAGCACAGGATAAACGTCGTACTTCTTAGCCAGCAACCTTACGACTCTATTTAAATTAATAACAAGACCCGGAAGCCTTTCTTGGGTTAATGTTGGGTCTTCTAATGTCAAAGAAATGACTTTGTTGCCAGAGTCTACTTCTATGGAGAAGTTGGCGAATCCCATAAGGCTAATTAATTTATTTAGTTGTTCCTTTAGGTTCTCCATGTTTAAATACTTTGTTTATAATAACCTGCTGGACTGCCGAAAATACAGTGGTGGTTATCCAATAAAGGCCTATAGCGGCTGGCATACTCCAAAGCACAACAACTGTTATAAATGGGGCTACAAAAACCAGGCTTTTGCCAATACGCTCCGCTTCTGTCTGGGTTTCCCCAGGCTTCTGCTCAACCATGGCAAGTTTAGACTGAAAATACTGAGCTATGGCCGCTAAACCAGTAAGCAATAGGCTGGCTTTCGTTAAGTCTATAAAATTTAAAAATGTGTGGTTTATTGTTCCGGGCCTTGGAATAAAAGAGTAGAGAGAATTCAAAGACACATCAGTGATGCCAGCCTTAAAAATACCGAAGAGCGCGAAAAGAATCGGGAGCTGAATTAAAACCAGAAGCAACGGCAAAGCTGGGTTAGCTTTATGCTCTGTATATAAATTAAGTATCGCTTTTGTTTGAGCTTCTTTGTTGTCTTTGTGTTTGTCTTGAATCTTTTTAATATGAGGCTGCAGAGATTGCTGAATTTTCTGCTGTCTCAATGATTCATGAAATACTGGGAAGAGTAATAACCTAATTAAAATAGTTAAAAATATTATTGCCAACCCAAGGTCTTGTAGGGCTATTGAGTCGTAAAAAATTACGAGAGCGTTAAAAAGAGGTTTATATATAATTACGTTGAATAAGTTCGCCATAATTTTTAAGAGAGGTTGTTAGTTCCTCTCTTGTAAGAGCCATGATAGGAGTTTTTATAATTATAAGCAAATCCACTCCGTTTTTTGGTACCTTGTTCTTTATCGCCTCCGAAAAACAAGAAAAAAGTTTTCTCCTTAGATAATTTCTTTTAACAGAACTTGGAGAGATGTGTTTATTGATTAACACGCCAAAACGAACAAGTTTAAGATTGTTTTTGTGGGCTTTAATTGCAACGAAACGATCGTTGAAGATTGTTTTAGCTCCTCTGGGAAAATTTTGAACTGGAGTCTTAAGATTTTTCGGCAACATTTACAGGGCTACCCTCTTTCTTCCTTTGGCTACTCGGCTCTTTAGAACCCTTCTTCCTCCAGCGCTCCTTTTTCTCTTTAGAAAGCCGTGTGCTCTGGCTCTTTTACGTTTTTTGGGTTGATACGTTAGTGACATGTGTTTAATTATATTCACTTATCCACAGTTAATCAACAGTTTGTGTCTATTGTGGGTGTTTGACTATAATCTGTCTACACATAGAATTAGAACGATGAGAAATGAAGAATTGTGGCAATCGGTATTATCTGAAGTTGAGCTTCAGGTTTCTAGGGCCAATTTTCTTACTTGGTTAAAAAATAGCCGCCTTATAAAAACCGACGACGAGGCTATAACCATAGCTCTTCCAAATCACTTCGCCAAAGAATGGGTTGAAAGTAAATACGACAAGTTGATACTTGGCATTGTCAGAAATTTTATTGCTTCAGTTAAAAAAATTGAATATGTCGTTGAGGGAGGAATGGCTAAGTCCCCAACACAACATACTCGGACGTTGGTAAGCGAAAAACAACTTTCCATAGAAGAGTTCAAGGTTGATCCTGACACTAATCTAAATCCTAGGTATTCTCTAAGTTCGTTTGTTGTTGGTTCTTCTAATGAACTGGCTTATGCCGCCGCCTCTGCAATAATTCAAAGCGTTGGCACAAAGTACAATCCTCTTTTTATTTATGGCGGTGTTGGTTTGGGAAAAACTCATTTAATTCAGGGCGTAGGAAACGAAATTAAAACGTTTCATAAAAATAAAATTAAGGTTAAGTATGTAACCTCCGAGAAATTTACCAATGATGTCGTCTGGGCAATACGAAACAAGCGCACAGAAGACATTAAAAGTGCCTACCGCCACGTTGATGTTTTAATTGTTGACGATATCCAATTCATAGGAGGCAAAGAAAAAACAGAAGAAGAGTTCTTCCACACATTTAATGCTCTCTATGATAA